>Ga0182018_10001997_pt1 | contig 21654 bp, 25 predicted proteins | sample 812P2MmetaG_FD_120490 | JGI IMG/M metagenome (GOLD analysis project Ga0182018, IMG submission 120490) | Permafrost microbial communities from Stordalen Mire, Sweden - 812P2M metaG | ecosystem: Environmental > Terrestrial > Soil > Wetlands > Permafrost | place: Sweden: Stordalen | collected...
CGGACCTCACTCTTGTACGTACGCCAAATTGTCGAACCGCAGCCCTTCTCCATTTTTCAGCTCAAGCATGATACTGGAACTGACGTCTCGCCACCCCGTTCGCAGGCGCCGCAATTGCCCGGGCTTAACCGTAACCGAGACCGCGCGTAACTCCGCAGAACGGATCGTCACCGTTGCATCCGATGTTCCCCCGTTGTAGGCGTCCAGGCCCACAAACACGCGCGGCCAACAGAACCGGAATTGCGCGCCGGATGCTTTCGAGTCGACAAGCGCAAGGTTGAAAGTGCCGAAGGCACCTTCTGGCACATCGATACGCCATGTGCCCGCACCCCAGTCGATCACACCCGTTGGATACTGTCCCTTCAACACGGTGTCTGCGGGGAGATGGGGATCGTCGAAAGACACATAATAAGGAGGAGTGTTTCCACCCTTGCCTTGAACGTCAATGTCACGCGCGTCGTCGTGCCGGATACGCAGCACGCGGTTCGAATCGTCGAACGTGAACCCCGGCTGATCGAGATTCTTGCGCCGGCCGAGCGGCTTCCCGTTTGCCGTGATGAATTCCGGCACAAAATCTAAACGAAGAACGTCCGAAGATTGGGGATCAAAAGTTGAATAGGTGACGGAACCCTTGCCGTAGCTGATCTTCGTAATTACTGAACTCGAACCGAGCAAATGGGACTCATCCGCCGGCGCCCATTCCGGCACCGCCCAGAAAGCATCCATCATCCTTCGCGGACCGTCCGCATATTCGTCCGTAAACCACCACTGCGTCGAAAACGGAGAATGAGCATCGCGAGAAAGTCCCTGAAAATAGGTGACCCAGTTGTAGGAACGAAACGCCGCATCTCGATAGCTGACATCGCCGGTTTTGGCGAAGTAGAATGCCTCCACTGCGGCGAGCCGGGAAGTATGGCTGTCGCAGCATTGATTCGGCTCATTGCAGCAGAAGTTGATGCCGTTGCCTTGCTCGGTTGTGACGATCGCGCCGTGCACGATGTACTTAGGCCATTTGTGAGTTGTCGTGACCCACTCGATAAGTTGCCGTGCATGCTCGCGCCACTGCGGATCTTTTTCAGGATGGAGTAGGACGTAGCGAACAAACTCCAGAGGGATCACCTGGTTCATGTTGTCCATGCTGGGAGTGACATCCTCGAAATAGCCCACCCATACATTATTGGATAAGGGATATTTCTGGAACCAGTCCCAGGCAGCGGCCCGCACTCGCGTGTAGCCGGTAACGTCGCCCTGTCCCAGGCGGATGAGTTCATCGAACAGCATGATGGGCTCAATCACGTTTGCGGAATATGGACCCATCGCAGTGCCTTCGGTTTTTCCGTCGCGTGCCGACAGCCGCACGGGCCAGGGCGAATGATCCTGATCTCCAGCTTTGTAATTTTTCACGAGAGCGTCGGCACAGTGAACGGCGGCCCGCAAGTATTTGGTGTTGCCGGTCATCTCGTAGAGGCGGAGATAGCCGTATCCATCCTCGCCTACAACATGCGGCTCGATGTAGTCATTCCCGAGCTGGCTCCAGCCGTTGTAACGTTTCGCGCCGGGATCCGCGGATGCGTACGGCACCTGCGACCAAAGATAGTCTTCCGGAGTAAGTCCGTTTTCCAGTTCGTAATCGACCAAGCTTTGCAGGAATGTAATGGTCCGCGGATCCCCGGTATAGGGATAAAGACGTTCGATAAAGCCCTGCATCATGGCTCGCAAATAGCCAGTCGAGTTCGCCCAGTGCGGGTCGGGAGCCAGTTCGAAGGTGGTGCGGTCAAAATCGAAACAGCAATAATAATAATGGAGCCGCTGCCGATTGTGCTGGTCCCACAGGATTGTCCACTGCGTAAGGAAGTGCGAAGAATACGAATAGCCGATATCGTAGGGCATTGGCCATGGCAGCAATTTTCCCCGTTCATCCAACTGCACTGGATGACCCGCGATGGTGGGCGCATCCACCACCGAAGTCACCGGAAACGGCTTCTGCTGTCCCGCGAGCATCGTACTCAAAAAAAGCACTGTCACGAGAACGAGCGCGATTTTGGTAAGCAGAGCCATTCCATCCGGTGGTTGAATCTCATGGCGACTCAGTGGCGTGCCAGAGGTGGTGGCCATGCGTGCGCGTAATTATAGTCGCGCAGCACATCGGAGAAGAATCCAACGATCCTAGGTGGTTTGTCGGCTATTCGGAAGCTCCTCAGAAACTTCTCCCTTGAGCGACGCCCGGACAGGGGCGTCAGGCGCTATCCAGAAACGGGCATCTGGGAAGTCACGAACCTCGTTCACCCGAAGCCGCGGGAAAAGCCATTAGCGTTCACTCCCTTGCTAGTCTCAGTCGCAGACGATGCGGCTTAGAAGTTAGGAACATGGGAAATTAACGATTGAGCGTTCTTGTCGATAAAGTCCTTTATCATTCACTATCCGGATGAAGAGGCAACCCCTCGGGAAAACGAGACCGAAGCGGATGGGTGAGCACTAGGGCGACAGTCGGAATCCCGGGCCCGCAATCGCATTGGTAAATACTAGCCGACTTATCGTTACCAATCCGCATTTCTCAACCCGGACAACTTCCGTATTGACCACTCGGACGGAGCCCAAATCCAACGGATCCCATAACGCCACATCTCCGGCCTCACGCCCGAATTGCCGGTGTAATGGCTGCTGAGAAACTCATTATGCGAGAAATCTGCGCCACTCGCTTGCAACCCCAACCCCTCTCAGATGCCGGCGTACCAGGCATAGCCTCCTTCTGGAGCCGCGGAGCCCAGACCCTTGCCGAAACCTTTCAGATCGTCGGTCACCGTCATGTGGGTGATGTATTTCACGCTCTTGTAACCGAGCTGCCGGGAGACCCGCAGGCGAAGCGGGCCGCCGTTGCCCACGGGGAGTTCATCGCCATTCATCCCATAGGTCAGAAAAGTCTGCGGATGCAACGCGTCGGCCATGTCGATGCTTTCCCACCAGTCGGGATCGATCGAAAAGTAGACGACGTATCTGGCTTGCGGATGAACTTGCACGGCTTGCAGGATTTGGGACAGCGGCAGGCCGATCCACTCGGCGATATACGACCAGCCCTCTTCACACTGCACCATGGTGATCTGGCTGTGAGATGGGTAGCTCTTGAGCTGGGCCAGCGAAAACGAGGCAGGCTTGGCAACCATGCCGTTGACGGAGAGCCGCCAATCAGCGAATCCTCCGGCCTGAAGGTTCTTGAACGCATCATTCAGCAGCGGCATTTCGTTCGGGAATGGAGGCTTCGAGATCTGGCTCCGAGAGAACTCACGAGCCAATGAGTGCCGCGTGAGCAGACGCTGGGAAGCGTAGGTCAGGGTTTCGCCGAGGCCGTAGATTCCGCCGTGATCGGGCGGGACCAGTCCATATTTTTGCGCAAGGCGCGCGGCCACGCCCAGGCTCCCTACGCCAGCCGCGGCTGCGATTCCGGTTGTGATCAGTTTGCGGCGTGAGAATTTGCGAGGTGACAGTTCGCTCATATGCGCTCCACAGGTTTAGCAACGCGGCCCGTGATCATCGCCCGCATGCGGTTCCAGAGTCCGGCAAGCCAAACCATCACAACATGGACCAGTAGGAAGAGCACGAGAGACAGGGAGACGAAGAAATGAAGGGTGCGCGCTGATTGCTGGCCACCCAGCACATTGACGGTCGCCGGAAACGCGGAAACAAAGGCGGGAGACATCGCTAGACCGGTCCAGATGACGAACGGAAAGAGAACGAAGATCACGAACAGGTAGCTGAGGCGCTGGAGCACGTTATACGACCAGGCCTCTGCCTCACTCGGCCGCTCGAAGCGCAGGTGGCTGGCGATCGACGTCGACAACGCCCGCCACGACAGGTCGGCCCCACCCGGGAACAAGTTTTTCCGCAAATGCCCATTCATCAAGCCGACGACCACATACAGTAAGCCAGTGAACACCACCACCCATGCGGATTGAAAGTGGAGATACCGGCTCCAGCCATTCTGGTCCGGCAGAACGTACCCATAGCCGCTCGGCACGAAATTCCGCGACGCGGGGATCGGCAGTTTGAACAACGTTGGAGTCAAATCGTTGCCGGTTTCGCCCCAATAGAAGCGCGGGTGCGAGATCACAATCTCAGCTCCGCTGACGAGCAGGGCGAGAAAGCAAAGGGTGGTAATCCAGTGAGTGACGCGAACGAGGACAGAGTGCCGCGAAGGAACCGTCGTGGTGGGGACGGCGGCCGTGGGGACGGCCGTGGCAGCACCTGGAACGCAAGCGGAATCGCTCACGCGGGAATGGTACCATTTAGCGCGCATATTGCACACGCCGCGCGAAAACGCGAGGAGGATGGTCGCGGGATCCGTCAACTCCCGAGCGACGGGCAAACCGGAAGTAATCCCCTTGCCTTTGCAGATTTTGTAACGATAAACGGGCCAGGCTCTAGGAATGCCATTGGGCGCATTTCGCAGCGGCCATTCACTCGGGCGAATGGGCACCATCTTCGGCAAGCGACCCACAAACCTGTTGCGGGCTTGCAAACCAGGTAGTGAATGATACGGGACGTTATGATTCACAAAGAGGCCACAATGATGCACAAGAGTTGACTGCGAGTCATGGAAACGAAAGTGACATCAGAAGCTGATCGAATAATTGGCCTGTATCAGAGGCACGCTCATGATTGGGCGACAGATCGCCATCAGTCTTAATCCAAAACTGGGCGGGGCGTAGAGGCATTCATGCCACGAACCCGTATACGTGACCTTCATGATGACTCCAGTTCGCCTTTTTGAGTGAGACGTGCCCAGGTAGGGCCTTCCATGAATACTTGTTGAAATGCGTGCCCCAGCCGAAATGCGACTGCCCCTCACTCGAAAAGAGGTGGCTGCGCGGTCATTTGCTCGGCCTCCCGAAAGTTGCTCAGAACGATCCCGACAAGCCGATAGCGTTGCTGTGCGCTCAGTTCCACACGCTTTCTCAGTTCTAGTGCAATATCCGTCAATTCTTGGCAGGAGGACGGAGGAGAGTCTGGCGTATGACTGCGCGTGAGAATCTTAAATTCGCTTGTCTTCAATTTGAGGACCACCGTGCGTGCCAGGCGTGATTCTTTGCGCGAAGCAGACCAAAGCTTTTCCGCCAGATGCCGGACCATAGGCTCGGTTTCCGCGAGAAGGAGGTCTTGCTCGAAAGTGTCCTCGACGGAGATCGATTTCGTGGGCCGGTCCGGGACGACTGCACTGTCGTCGATCCCGCGTGCGAGTTCGTGCAGGCGAAGACCATACCGGCCGAAGTGCTTTTCGAGCAGGGGCAATTCCAATTTTCGCAAATCTCCCACCGTCTGTATTCCGATCTTCGTCAGCTGGTCCCCTGTAACTTTGCCGACTCCCGGCAAGCGTCCGACCGGAAGCGGCAGGAGAAACGAATCGATATCCTCGGGCTGAATGACAAAGAGCCCATCCGGTTTGCGCCAATCAGAAGCGAGTTTTGCCAGAAATTTGTTCGGCGCTACGCCCGCGGAGGCTGTCAAACTCAATTCCTGGCGGATTTGGTCACGAATTGTGCGGGCCACTGAGGTGGCGGTTGGCAGGCTCGTCTTGTTCTCGGTGACGTCGAGATACGCTTCGTCGAGCGACAGTGGCTCGATGAGTTCGGTGTGGCGCCTGAAAATCTCCCCCACAGCGCGAGAGACGGCCCGGTACCGCGTAAAATCCGGAGCGACGAATATTGCCTCAGGACACAAGCGTTCGGCGCGCACAGCCGGTATCGCGGAACGAACCCCGAACTTCCTCGCCTCGTACGAAGCTGCGCAGACGACAGAGCGGTTGCCTTTCCAGGCGACAACCACGGGCTTGCCACGCAGTTTCGGATCGTCACGTTGCTCGACCGACGCATAGAACGCGTCCATGTCGACATGGATGATTTTTCGCACGATCGTTGGGCGACAGGAACTAACCGATGGCTTTGACGCGGCGCCTATGATGCCTTGGAAAGCTCAGCACAATTTCGCGTTGCCGTTCTGGTGTCTCTGAGGGAATCACGATCGCGCGATTCTGGGGAAGATTCCCGCCGAACATGCGCGCTATGTTGAACAGTGAGCAGCTCCCGCACACCAGACATCGATCGTGCGGGCTGTCACTGACGACGTCACATTCAGCACACAAAACTGCATTTCGCAGGGCAACCGCGTTGAGAGCTCGACCCACCCGAGATGTGCGATCCACGTACGAACCCTTCATAACAGAACCTGGAGAGATTACTTTGATTGTATTTAACCCTTGTCGGACTGATTCGTTTACACCTCGATTGAGATATCCGGACCGGAAAGCACCTCTCTTTACTACGAGCGGCCCGGTCCGTTCATTCGCCGCGACCGCTGCGTCCGTAAAACTGTACCTTCCCGTCAACCACGTTGGCGATGTATCGTCGATCGCTCAGAAACTGCATGACCTTCTTTCCTTCTCGGGCGAGTTGCGCCCAACGGGATGTCGTTTTCGGGTTCTGCTCAAGGCCTCGCAGCATCTGTCTTTCAAATTCGAAATCGACCTCGCGCAGCTTGGATCGGCTTGTCGTCCGGACCCGATAACTCCCGCTCTCGACCGTTACTGTTCTGGAGTCCTCGGCCAAGGCCTGTCGCCACACTGAAATCAACGTTGCCTCAAATCTCGCGGTCATCGTTACCCGTTCTCAGGCGATACCGAACACGCCGTCAACCCTTCTCATGATTCGATCGGCCCACAGTACGGCGGATGACATCAGGGACTCCGTGCGCGGACTCGGACGGCTGCCACCCAGATCCTCCGGTAACTTTATACGCGCGCCACCCAGATCCCGCCACAATGGCTAGCACGCATTTGCGCCCTGCCTCCATTCTGTAGTGTTCCCCAGTCTGATTCTGAACCAATTTCATCACCACTGACGATCGAGCCCTGGTTAAGCCTCGAAAGCCTCCAATTGGGTCTGTCCGGCCTTGCGTTCGAGGCGCGACAATCGGTGCTCGAATTCCGCCTTTGTCCGGCGATAGACCGTCGGCGAGATCATGCTCGCCTGGTTCGCGCGACGGAGTTCCGAAAGGGCTTCCCGCACAATCCCAAGCGCGTGTTGCGGCTGTCGAACTTTGTGCTCGAAGTGGATGGCTAGCTGTTCGTAAGCGTTGTACCCCGCACGAGAGTTTCCCAGCATGCTCTTCCAAAGCTCCCGTGCCAGGTCCGTATCGCCGTCGCGCTTGGCTAGGCGCGCCAGAGCCGTGCGGGCAGCACGGTCTGTTTCGGTCGGTAGGACAGATGCAATCGATTTCTCGTAGAGATTACGGGCGCGGGCGTTCTCGCCCCTTCTCTCGCAGAGACGAGACACCCCGAATAGCTCGAACCCATCTTGTCCTACGTTTTCAGCATCACCCAGCAGTGAGAGAATTCGGCTGGAGAGCGCTGCGAGACCACGCAGGTCCATCTGGTTATGATGGAACACCGAGATCAACCGCTCGGGTGATCCTCCGCGCACAAAATCCAGATAGATTCGTGGGATCAGATCAGAGAGCACGTCCGGGCCTCGATCCGATCCCAATACGCGACGTTCGAGCTCCGATAGTCTGACCGACCCTAGTCGAAGCCGCCACAGGTTCCGTGCCGGGTGAAGAAGATCGAGGTGGGCTCGCGGAACTGGCGGAGCAAGTTTTCGGCTCATGCGATAACGCGTTTCGAGCAACGGCCAGTCAAACGACTTGCCATTGAAGGTGACGAGCACCGGGCGCTCGGCAATCCGCTCTCGCAAGGCAAAGAGTAACGAGCGTTCCTCGCTGTATTCGCGCATGAAGAACTGCTCAATCTCAAGCCCACCGCCCTCCCACCAGGCGACGCCGACGAGAAAGGCGTAGGTGCCGCTTCCACCAGCAAGACCTGTGGTTTCCGTATCCAGAAAGAGCCATTGCTCGGGATCAGCAACCTCTTCCGGCGCGCCCGGCACAAGTAATCTCAGCGCTTCGATATTCGGGGTATATCCGGGAGGCTCTCCGGACCAGCAACGAAGCGAAAGATACTCGCCGTACTGATTTGTCTTCGCGGTGGCTCCGAGAATTTGGCCCAGCCTCTCTGGTTCATTCCGGACCGCTGCCGCGCGTGTGTGCGGCTCCCCGTGATCGTTCACCCAGGGTAGTTGCTCCGGCGAGGCTGGTGCGGAGGTTGAAGAAGAGCGCCGCAGTGCCTTCAGCCCTCGAACTCGGTCAAGGTTCAGGTAGCGCATGTTCACGACTTCTCTTCAATGTTCTCCGGCAATACCTGGGCGTCCCGACACAGCCGCTCAAGGATCTGAAGTCCGACATCTTTGCTTCTCTCGCTGCGATCAGCAGTGGCTCCGACACATGAAGGACATCCGTTCTCGCAAGGGCAAGAGCGAATCAATTCGCGGGTTCGGTTCAGCAACGTACTGCAACTCCGATATAGGGGTTCACTGAATCCAATCCCTCCCGGATAAGCGTCATAAATGTAGAGATTGGGCTCGAAGAACTCTCTCGGCCCGGAAATACTCAAGGGAGCTTTCGCGAAATCTTCCCATTTAATCTCGCTAGCTGCGCTCGGCGGCCGTTCACCCACGGCTGTGCCTAGGTCCCGCCGATCGCACATCATCAGGAGTGTTGCTATAGAACCAAGCGCATAAAGCAAGCCAAAGATTCCGTTCTGCCGTTCGGAAAGGCTGAAAGGCAATTCCGCAATGAGGCGGTGCCCGAGCGTTATCCAGAACGAGGTTGTGTGCATCTCGTTTTCCGGCAGTTCAAGCTTGCCGGAGCCCACGTTCTCGTTCGTGAAGAACTTGATCTTCTTGAACCCAACAACTTGCGATCGCACCAGCACGTCGCCATGCAGGCGAACTGCAGGGCCGGCAAGGGTCTGTTCTTCGCCGATTTCCAGAACTCGCACCTGCGTGTAACGGATCGCATCCGTGAAGTAGTCCACATTGACCGGTTTCACGTAGGCTTTGCGCTTGCCGAAGTCCAACCGCTCGACGTGGTACTGCTGCCCTTGGTGGATGTAGATTGCTTTTGCATGGACGGTGGTAAGCGCAGAAGCGAAATCGACTTCGCCGATCACCTCTGGCTTGCCATTCTCTTCGCCGGTCGCGTCGATGATCACGAAGTTGTCAGACGTAACGGATCGTAGGCTGATGGTATCTGCGGGATATGCTTCGTCAATCCAGTGCCAATCGCCGCCACTCTGATGCAGGAACCCTGCTTGTCTCAGCTGTTCGCAGAGTTCTCGAAGATCGACGTTACCGAACCGTTCATCGGGTGAAATTGGCAGTTCGAAGGCTGCGCACTTCAAATGATTCACGAGAATCTCAAGATTATCCGGCTGAATGTGTGCGTGCTCGGGCGAGCTTTCGAAAAAGTATTCGGGATGCTGCACAATGAACTGATCGAGTGGTGCCGAAGATGCGACGAATACTGCACAAGAGCTTCCGCTGCGGCGCCCCGCCCGGCCCGCTCTCTGCCAGGTGGCGGCAATCGATCCTGGATATCCAGCCATTACGCACGCATCGAGAGAACCAACATCGATTCCCAGTTCGAGAGCGTTTGTAGCAACAACTCCCAGGATGCGCCCGTCGCGTAGACCTCGTTCAATCTCGCGTCGCTCTCCAGGGAGATATCCCCCACGGTAGCCGCGAATTAGTTCTGGTTGGCCGGGCTTGGGAGGACTTGCCTGCTGCAAGTAAGTGAGCAGGACTTCCGTGTGCAGCCGGCTGTTGGCAAAGACGATGGTCTGCAACTTGCGGGCAAGAATCTCTTTCGCTACTCGCGTTGCCTCATTGATGTAGCTGCGCCGAATCCCGAGGTTCCGGTTGACGATTGGCGGGTTATAGAAAACGAAAAGCTTTTCGCCAGCGGGTGCCCCGTTCTCTTCGACGACTTCAACATCTTTTTCGATGAGTTGAGAAGCCAGCTCGCCGGGATTTGCAATCGTTGCGGAGCAGCAGATGAACTGCGGATCGGAACCGTAGAATTTTGCAGCCCGTCTCAGTCGCCTGAGCACGTTGGCCAAATGGCTGCCGAACACCCCACGGTAGGTGTGCAATTCATCGAGGACTATGTAGCGCAGGTTCTCGAAGAGCCGCATCCACTTTGTGTGATGCGGAAGGATTCCGCTGTGCAGCATGTCCGGATTCGTCAATACGATGTGCCCGCGCTCCCGAATCGCTTTTCGCGCGTCACTCGGAGTGTCGCCGTCATATGTGAACACTCCAAAACTATCGTCGAGCCGTTTCGCAAGATCCTGCAACTCAGCCAACTGGTCCTGGGCAAGCGCCTTGGTTGGAAACAAGTACAGGGCGCGAGTGTCGGGATTTTCCAACACCGCATTCAGGACCGGCAGGTTGAAGCAAAGCGTCTTGCCCGACGCCGTCGGCGTTACCACAACGACGTTCTTGCCATCTCGCACAAGCTCCGCGGTCAATGCCTGATGTGAGTACAACTCCCGGATTCCCTTGACTCGATAGGCCTCAGCCAAGGCACTTGTCACCCAGGCTGGTAGCGGACGAAACTTGGCTTCTCGAGCGGGAATCTGCCGCACGGCAGTTAGCACTTCCTCCTGGCAGTAACGCGCGACCAGCGCGACCAGAATGTTGTGGACGGTTTCGAGATTTGCTGGTGGGCGCGGGGCTAAGGACGGGAAAGCGGACATGAGGGACTCCGGCTGTATTCGCTTTTTATTCGCCTAGCCTAGCATCTCGCCTATTGCCTGCGCAATACCTACCTGTCTCCCCTCTGGGTAAGCTCACCGGTGAGGTCATTCGTCGCGAAGAAGTAAACAGAGCACCCAGACCGAATTGCCCATTTCCGGCGGGGCTTGCGTATTCGCGTCAAGCTGTACAAAATCGAGCCGCTAATAGCACCCTTCTCGGGTACCCTAAAACCACGCGCGGAGTTAAATCATGTTCTCCCAAGCCGGTATCATCGAATTACATGCCGCAATGCACGAGCGGTTGGACCTTTTGCTGCGCCATGTCGCAGTCGTGCCTGATGACCTCCATCACAAGCCGATTCCAGGATTCGGCCATCCGTCCATTTGGAAGCAACTTGTGCACATCCTGACCTGTGAGGAAGGCTGGGTCCACGACTTGCAGTACAAAGCTTTTTCAGGTTGGCACGACGAAGATTGCCCAGCGATGACAGCCTTGCAAGCTTCCAAAGACCGCATACGAGAAGCGACACGAACTTATTTGCGCGGTCTCACGGAAGAGCAACTTAACACGACACTAGCCAAGCGTCCCGTGGATTGGGGCGGCGAACTCCGGAGTCCTGCTTTTATCCTCCTGCACGTCATAACCCACGCATTTCACCACAAAGGCCAGGTCGTCGCGATGCTGCGAATCCTCGGATACCCAGCACCTGACACAGATCTGCAACCGGTATAGATTCCTTGCTCAGGAAATCTCGCGATGGCGTCAAGCAGGTGCCATTTCGAGAAAAAAAATAACCGGCGTCAATAGCCTTCACCTCTCTTTTGCCGAACCTCCCCGCCGATGTGTTCGGATTTACACTCCCTGATTCGACAGGCCAAGACGACTCCTTCGGGGGGATGATTCCGATGCGTCATACGTTCAGATACATGTAAAACTGTTTCCCAGGAGTCGGAGCAGCACCTTGGAAAAAGCCCTGACGCCCGGCATAAGAGAGTTTCTGCTCCAAAAGCGGGGGCTGATTTTTTCTCTCGACCCTGTAGAAATAACCCCACCTCACCCGTCACCACTCTAGAAGCGGCTTAGCGATCAAAGCTTCGCCACCTGAGAGGTGAACGATGTGCCCATTCTGTTTCGCAACCCTGGGACTAGTCGTGGCTGGCGCCGTCTCTACCGGCGGACTGGCGGCGCTCGCCGTCAAAGTGTCTCGCAAGAAGAACCATGCAACAGAAATCAATCCTAACGCGAACGAAAGGAGCAGTGAAAATGTCAACCCGCACAGTCGATAACCCGAAAGTGGTGTCGCGAGATGAATGGCTTGCGGCTCGCAAGATCCTACTTGCCAAAGAGAAGCAGCTCACGCGCGAGCGCGACGCGATCGCAGCCGAACGCCGCCAGCTTCCCTGGGTCAAGGTCGAAAAGAACTATGTGTTCGATTCGCCCAGCGGCAAGAAAACTCTCGCCGACCTGTTCGACCACAGAAGCCAGCTTATCGTGTATCACTTCATGTTCGGGCCGGAATGGAAAGAAGGTTGCCCCAGCTGCTCGTTCAACATGGATCACACTGACGGAGCACTGGTGCATCTTGCGCAGCGCGACGTTTCCTTTGCGGCAGCTTCCCGAGCACCTTTGTCCAAAATTGAGCCGTTCAAGAAACGGATGGGTTGGAAGTTCACCTGGGTGTCGTCCAACGTAACGGATTTCAACTACGACTACCGTGCTTCGTTCACTCCGCAAGAAATCGCCAAGGGCAAGGTCGAGTACAACTTCGATCTCGTGGAGTTTCCCAGTGCGGAAGCGCCTGGAATCAGCGTCTTTTACAAGGACAAAGATGGCAACATCTTCCACACGTATTCAGCCTACGCTCGCGGATCCGAGAACACGATCAACACGTACAACTATCTCGACCTTGTTCCCAAAGGCCGCGATGAAGATGGGTTGCCCTTCACGATGTCATGGATCCGCCATCATGATCGCTATGAGGACGGACGCTTAGAAGATGCGGACCGGCCGTACTGGCCCGCGGAAGCTGTTCAATCCTGATGGTTCGCAAGTCTCAATCCGGCTGCGGCCTGTCGTCTCCAATCGAACGACAGGCCAAGACCGCCGCATCGGGTCTCGTACGAGCATTTCCGGTCGGCCGCGATGAACCGGCAACGCCAGCTAATAAGGCTTAAGTACACCGATGTTCCTAATTGCGCTGGCGCGCACGGACTGGCAAGCTGGGACGCTGACGAGCGGCGGAACAGAATGTGAGAGGCAAATTCGTTGGGATAGCAATTTAGTTCATGGAATGTGTACCCGATCGGCTTTGTGCATTTCTAGGGGCATTGGGGCCAAGCCGGCAGATGAAAATAGCGAGATCGGTATGGCTTGAGCCATCGCAGCGTAGCCCGCAGGCGACGGATGAAGATGATCGCCAGAATCGAACGAAGGCAGCAGTCGTTCGCAATGCTCCGGATCGCGGGTAACCTTGTCGAAATCGATCATTGCATCGAAATGGCCGGGAGTTCGGATCCATTCATTGACGGCTTGCCGATCCGCTTCGCTAGATGGGCCAGGATGATAGTAGCTCGATCCCACAAAGGGCACTTCACGACGAAGACGTAGTCCACCACCGGGGCTGACTATACAAGCTCGAAAGCAGGAAGCCGGACTGCCTTTTGGTCGAACGTCAGCGTGCGCGTGCACCCCACCCGCGCTCCAAGCTCTGCAATCAGCGCGTCTGCAAACGATCCCAGCCCCTGTTTCAGCGCCACCATGGCAGTAAAGACTTCCTGCTCGTTTTCGACCGCGAGAACCTCAACCTGTAGCAAGCGTTCGATAGCCGTGGCGACTTCATGAGCGGTTAAACCATAAGCGCGGTCCAGAACCCATACGGTCTCGACCATTGCCACAACGCTGACAAACCCCGGATTCTTCGGTGTCAAACGGCGCTCAAGAATCTCCGTGGCCTTGGCTGACTGTGCCGGGTCGTCCTGAGTGAGGTAGCGTATCAGGATATTGGTATCAAGTCCGATCATCGGTGTCGCCGTGGATTTCGACTCATAGCACCCTCGGCGGCCGCTACAGCCATTTGCTCGGTACTCACAGGCTGCGGTCTCCGGGATTTAACCATACCCCGTACCGCCGAAGCTGGGAGTTTCGGCAGCAAGACCACGCTGCCATCGGGATGTACAAAGAACTTAACCCGATCACCCGGCTGCAGCCCCAGATGCTCACGGATGGATTTCGGGATGGTGGCCTGTCCCTTGACAGTGATTGCCGATTCCATATTCCTCCATTACATATCCTAAAATGTAATACCGCGATTGCCTGGGTGTCAAGCGGGACAGCCCCTCCTCGTGCGAATCTGAACGAAAAGCCAGCGGAACGCGAACCCTGACACCATTACGGAGGAGGAATCTGAACATCGGAAACAACGTTGGAGTAGCCGCTCTCTTCATTACTTGAATCCACGGCGGTGGTTGCGTAGCAGTAGTTGGTCCCGTCGGTCACCGCGGAATCGGTGTAACTCACCGCATTCACCAAAGTGGCTCCGTTAATCTTTGTGTACGCACCGCAGGAACTGGCGTAGATCGCACGGTAAACGTTATAGCCCGAAACGTTTGTGGAACTGCTGGCGGTCCACGTCAAAGAGACGGTATGAGTTGGAGCCGCAGCACCGGTTCCGGTAGCCGTATCGGTCGTAGTGGCAACCTGGGCGTTGCTGGTAAAGCTTAGGGTGGAACTATCCGCACCCGCAACCAGCGGACTGTAGGACACGGTAAACGGCACACTCGTTCCCGCCGGGATCAGCGCCGGCAGCGACAAGCCACTGATTGCAAAGCGCGAGTTCCCGGTACTGGCTGCGGTTACGGTTACGTTCGCTCCGGTCGCGGTGAGACTTCCCGTGGCGGTTCCGCTGGTCCCCGTAAACACACTCCCAACCGCGACGGGCGTCGGACTCGCGGAAAGCTGTCCAGCCGCGCTCGATCCGGTACCCGCAAGAGCAATTGTCAAACTTGGATTGGAACCATTCGAGGTCACGGTCACGCTACCGCTGGCGGTGGCCGCGGATGCCGGAGTAAAGGTCACGGTGAAGCTGGCGCTTTGTCCTGCCGTGAGCGTCACCGGTGTAGAGATTCCTTGTACGGCGAAACCTGTCCCGCTCACTCCAACGTTTGAAATTGTCAGGGTCGTACCGCCGGTGTTGGTCACGGTTTCTGGCAGCGGCTGATTGTTGCCCGTCTGCACAGTTCCGAAGTTCAAACTCGTCGGATTCGCTCCCAGCGCGCCCAGCGCAGCCCCAGTACCGATCAATGCCACCGACAGCGAAGGATTCGGAGCATCCGAGGTGATCGTCACATTGCCGCTCGCGCTTCCCGTCGCTTTAGGTGCAAAGGTAACGGTAAACGTGGCGCTTTTGGAAGCGTCGACCGCCAGTGGCGTGGTTATGCCGCTCAGCGTGAATCCGCTGCCGCTCACCGCGGCCTGAGAAATGTTGACCGTCGAGCCAGTGTTATTCGTCAGAGTGACCGTCTGGCTGCTCTGGCTGCCAACCGTTACGCTGCCAAAGCTCTCGCTGGCTGGACTGGCTCCGAGCAGACCACTCGCCACTCCGGTTCCGGTAAGCGACAGAGTAGCCGAACTATCGGAGGCATTGCTCGTAACCGTCACGGTGGCATTGAAAGTCCCTGCCGCGTTGGGACTAAAGACGAGACTGACCGGCGTGCTCTGGCCAGCCATAATCGCGGCCGGCATAGTTGGAGCACTCAACGAAAAATATTGGCTGGAAATTGACGCGCTGCTAAGCGTAATGGAAGCCGTGCCGGTATTGGACGCGGTCAACGTCATCGTCTTGCCGGTGCCCGCGGTAACAGTGCCAAAGCTCAGGCTGGCTCCGCTCAGAGACAGAGTGCCCGCCTGCACTGGCTGCGTGGCGGCAGACTTGCTTGAGCTGAAACCTTGGCAGCCAACCATCGTTGCCAGGCAGAGAAGCACCATTCCCAGCTTGCTTAGCCTGTCACGCCTCACAGCGCCAATTGTCTGAAGACATTTCATAGGTCGATCTCAACAGACAACAGAGTCACAGGGTTTCCACCCCGATTCGCCGATACATACTGAGTCTGAGCTTCGGAAGCAGTTTGGAACAGATTTCGAAGGTACATGGGCGTTCCCGGCGGAAGGTCATTGCCGGATGATCCTGTTTTTGGGCCCGTTCTGAGGGTTAAAGAAATCTAACCCGAGGGAAAGTTACGGCATTCATTGGCAATGCAAACACGGAAAACACGCTTGACTTAATCGAATCAGTAACATAACGTTCCTAGCCGCCAACCCGACACGCTTAGCCGAGCCGACCGATAAGGAGTAACTATGAAGCGGCTCACATGGTTCGTTTTCTCGTTCGTAATGATCGCCTGCACAGGGGCATCTGCAAACAGCGTTACCTATACTGTCACCAGCGCAAGTCTCGGTATTTCTCCAAATGACGGAACTGGCGACAATGTGGGATTTACAATCCAAGGACCGGGAATGAACCTAGTCGGAGTCGGCGGAACGGATTACTTTTCCTTTGGCACCTCTCCCACTGGATTCGCACCCGGATCGATCGGATCAGGGGGCATGGCCTTTAGCCCCGATTACCTCCTCCAAGGCAACCTCGGTGCATACGGTACCGCCGATATAGAAATGAACGGGTTGAATGGTAGCATCCTCGGCGGCGCATTTACGTTTCCATCCAATGGCGCGAACTACTTCACCGTAACAGTTCCAGCTTACCTAAGCGGAATTACCGGAATGATAGTCGCCGGCCAAGGACCATCGTTCTTCACAGAACCGTTCGCCTTGTCCGGTATAGAAGGGCAGGAGACCCTGAGTTACTATTATTCTCCGTTTTTTAATGTCTATTATCCGGCGCAAGCAACTTTCTCGGCGTCAGCAACTTCGACAACGCCCGAGCCAGACACCCTGGTATTGATGGGGACTGGGCTCTGCGCCATCCTCGCTTCGCTTCGCCGAAAACACCGGGCATAAACGCCCACATATGCTTTTGGCCAGGGTCATGAGCGGCGCGTAAACAGCGGCCCCCAGCGATGTGCGGACGCATGCGTCCGCATGAAATTTACCGAAACCTAGCCTCCGCCCCATCGCCACCATAACTACGCGACATAATTTTCGAGCGTGCCAATCCCCTGAATACGAATCCGAATTGTGTCCCCCGTCGCCAGCGTGAAGTCGTTGGCTGGAACAATGCCCGTCCCGGTCATCAAAAATACGCCTTGGGCAAATGTGTTGTCGCGGAGAAGGAACGCGACTAGCTGCTGCGGGTCGCGTTTGAGTTCTGCCAGCGTGGTGCTCCCCGTAAAGACAGTCTTACCTTGCCGGGCGATCTCCATCTGAATCGTGGTTGCCTTGTCCAGCGGCTCGGTCGCCAACAGCACGCCAGGACCCAGTGCACAACTGCCGTCATAGACTTTGGCCTGCGGCAGGTAAAGCGGATTCTCCCCTTCAATATCGCGAGAACTCATATCGTTGCCAATGGTGTAGCCTACAATTTCGCCCGCGGGACTTATCAACAGAGTCAGCTCCGGCTCCGGCACCGACCACTTCGCATCCGATCGGATACGCACCGCGCACCCTGTCCCAACCACGCGCCGCCCGGTCGCCTTGAAAAAGAGCTCCGGCCTTTCGGCTGCATACACCCGATCGTAAAAGCTGCCGCCTCCCGCATCTTTGCTTTCGTCGATGCGTGCATTACGGCTCCGATAGTAGGTCACACCCGCCGCCCACACCTCTTGGCTGGCCACGGGAGCGAGAACCGTCGCTGCATTGAAACTCGACCGAACCCCTTTGCCAATAACTTCGCGAACTCGCGTAAACAGATGGGGGCTGCTAATCAGCTCGTCCCAATCGGCGACCGAGACCAGATAGTAGTTGTCGTTCTCCTCGACGAATACGCCATTGGATGTGCGATAGAGCTTCATGCCGGCCATGGTGAATCCTCATTCCTCGCGCAGAGCCCGAGCAGGATCCAAGGACGCAGCGCGGCGAGCCGGTAGCCACGACGCCATGGCGGCAACGAACAAGAAAAGAATCGCAACCAGTCCGAAAGTCGCCGGATCGGTCGCCTTCACTCCCACTAACATGGCACGCATGAGTCGGGTCAGCACAAATGCGCCGATCACACCGGCGGCAACCCCGATGGCACTGAGGCGAAGTCCTTGCCCGACCACCAGATGGAAGATCTCCTCCCTTCCCGCTCCCAAGGCCATCCGCACGCCAATTTCCGCAGTACGCTGCCGCACCACCGTCGAAAGCACGCCATATAACCCCACTCCTGCGAGCGCGCCGGCGATGATCGCAAAGACAGTAATAAGGATTAACGAGAAGCGGGTGCCAGCTTGTGCGTGCGAGACCAGAACTTCAACCGGCTGCATCTCGGTGACCAGCAGATGCGAATCTACTTCTTTTACCGCAGCGCGAATGGCGTTTCCGTAATTGGTCGGAGCATTTCCTGTCCGAATCGCCCACCAATCGACGCGGCCAGATCCTACGAATGCATCGGTAAAGTAAACCTGTTCACGCCCCGGTTCTGTCAGCGAGACGGCATGCTGGTGGGCAACCACTCCAACGATCTCGACCCATTCAGCCTCGGGCGTGCGGAGGCGTATGAGAATCCGCTTTCCCACGGCGGATTGCCCGTGGAAAGCCTTGTTGGCAAGGGCGTCGTCGATCACGACGACATTGCGCCCGGGCAAGTTGTCGGAGTCTGTGAAAAAGCGGCCCGCCAATAAGCGCATGTGCATGGCTTCAAAGTAGCCGGGGAGAACAATTTCATTATCTGTCGCTTGGAATTTGCCCGCGTCCGCGAGAGCTTCTTCGGTGCCCCACCGGATGGGGAAGAAACCTCCCGCTAGCGGAAAAGGATCGGAAGCGGTCACACTCTCAACTCCTGGGATGGACCGCAAACGCTCTTGCAGTTGGCGGACGGAAACAGCCCGCTTTTCCGGTGAGTTTCCGCCTTCACCGTTCCCGACAACTTGAAACGTCAACAGCCGGTGCGGATCGAAGCCCGGATCAACGCGCTGCAGCTCGAGGAAGCTGCGGAACATCAATCCCGCCCCGACCAGCAGGACGAACGATAGAGCGACTTCGACCATGACGACCGCATTGCGTAAAGTGCTTCCCCCTAACAGTCCGGCATTTCGGCCGCTGCCGCGCAACAAAGTGCTGACTCCGGGCTTCGAGGCTCGCCAAGCCGGCAGCATGCCGAAAATTGCGGTGGCGGCCAGACATGCAAGAGCGGTAAAGCCGAGCACCACCGAATCGAGCCGGACGCTATCGAGGCGAGGTAGATTCGATGGGGCGAGGATGCGCAGTTCCTGAATTCCGATCCACGCCAGAGCCAGACCCACCAGCGTACTGACGGCCGTGAGCAGAAATGCTTCGGTCAAGAGGGAAATAATCAAGCGCCACTGATTGGCGCCGAGGGCCGCGCGCACCGCGAGTTCTCGTTCGCGCACCGAAGTCCTCACCAGCATAAGATTGGCCACGTTGGCGCAAGCGATCAGCAGCAGGAAAATCGCCGAGCCCATCAGCGCCAGAATCGCGGGCCGGACTTCCGAGACCAGATGCTGCCGCATGGGCTCGACGTGAATGTAATATCCGGCGGTTCGTTCAATGAGAAAGTTCTTGCGAGCCTCCGCAGCCACATTGTCGGCGGCCGCTTGCGCTTGATCGACCGAAACGCCTGCTTTCAATCTGCCCACCGGACGAATCGCGAATGCGTTGCGTTCCGCGGCATCGTAACCCAGACGATTGGCAATCCAGAAATCGGGTGAGGATTCCTGATCCGCTTCTGGGGGAAAGTACAGGCGAAAGTGCGGAGCCAGCACTCCGACAATGATCGGGCTGGGTTGCCCGCCGGCCAGCATCGAATGACCAAGCATCGCAGCATTGCCGCCAAAACGTCGCTGAAAATACTCATAGCTGAGAATCGCCACCACCGGCAGCTGCGGCGGCGGCCGCTGCTCGCCAGCTCCCAGCGGCGCTGCAGGTTGTGGGATCCCGTCTTCGTCGTAGAAGTCGCGGCCAAGCACGATCCGGCCGCCCAACAATCGGAAAAAATTCGTCGTCACGAATGCCACATGAGTCTGCTCCGGCGTACCGTCTTCGAGAGGCGTGACATCACGAAAAGTAAAAACGCCGGCTAAATCCTCGAACACAGTTTTCGTACCCTCCCGCAGATCGATAAAGTCGGCATTGGAGAACGGAAGATCACGAACATGGCGCTGCCGCAGATCCATTCCGGCGATCACGATACGGGCAGGATCCTTGTAGGGAAGAGGCTGCAACAGCACGCCATTGGTGACGCTGAAAATCGTGGTGGTCGCAGCCAGTCCCAGGGCGAGCGTGGCCACAGCCGTCAATGTAAACAACGGGTTCTTGCGCAGCACCCGGATTGCAATCACGAAAGTCTCGAGCGCCATGCCTGGACCTCATGCGCACAGGTGGTGTGAGAGCCCCCCTGAAGGACGGGGTTTTACGCTCCACAGGATAACAGAAGGAATCGGCGGACGCGGGTTTGATCGTCAATTGCCGTTCGTATGCTGTGCGCTCCCCGGCCGCCCTTCTGCCCGCAGTGCGAGTTTGCTATTCTCAACTCTTGCAAAGCCCTCACCCTCACCGTGTGTCGAGCGTGACCAAAGTCCTGCTATCGTGGAGCAGCGGCAAAGACAGCGCCTGGACGCTGCACCTTCTGCGGCAACAGCCGAATATCCAGGTCGCCGCCTTGCTCACCACCTTTAACTCCCATGCGAACCGCGTGGCCATGCATGCCGTCCGGCGTGGCTTGGTGGAAGCACAGGCCGAGCGAACTGGGATCCCGCTCTGGGCTGTCGATCTGCCCTGGCCATGCTCGAATCTGGAATACGAAGATCGAATGCGCGCCGCCTGCCAACGGGCCACGGCCGAGGGTATCAGCGCGGTCGCATTCGGCGACCTTTTTCTAGAAGACGTCCGCGATTACCGAGTGCGGCAATTGCAGGGCAGCGGACTCGAACCGCTGTTTCCGGTCTGGAAAATTCCCACCGAGCAACTGTCTCGCGAAATGATCGCGGCCGGAGTGAAAGCAAAGATTACCTGCGTCGATCCCGCGAAGCTGGCGAAGTCCTTTGCCGGACATGACTACGATTTGCGCCTGCTGCAGGCTCTCCCTCCCGGGATCGACCCCTGTGGGGAGAACGGAGAATTTCACACCTTCGTCTATGATGCGCCGGTCTTCTCTCGTCCGATCGAAGTGCGGACGGGAGAAGTGGTCGAACGCGATGGGTTTGTCTTTGCCGACGTACTTCCATCATGACCAGTCGTCGCAGCCCACTTCGCCGGATAGACTGCTATACTCGCGCCCATATGTGGTTGCGGCTCATCTGAGCCTCGGCGGACTTCATGCATCTCGCGGGGACTTTGCGTATTCATTCTGGCAAAGTCCAGACTGGCGCTCGTAGGGCGGAGCCTTTCAGAACGCGTTCCATTCTCTTCCTGCTCGCTTTTACCTTGGCGCTAGCGACCGGAATCTGTTTCGCCGATCAGACCGACTCATCGGCGGGATCCCAGAGCGAAATCAACACGGCTCAGGCAGCCTATGGGGCGGGCAATGCCGCTGTGAAGAACAAAGACTGGAAGACCGCAGAGGCCGAGTTCGAGAAGGTCGTCCGCCTGATGCCGCAGATTGAAGAAGGGCACAGCAGCCTGGGCGCCGTCCTGATGCAGGTCGGGAAATTTTCGCAAGCCATGGCAGAGCTGGAACGGGCGCTCGCGCTAAAGCCTGGCGATGTTGCCGCCCAAACAAATCTCGCGCTAGCGTACGAGCAAACCGGCGCCTACAAGAAAGCAGTGGTTACATTTGAAAAGCTGGAAGCCCAGGCCCGGCAAAGGCCAGGTTCAGATTCCGCTCCCGCGCTGCCTTCCTATGTCCTTCAGGCCTATGCTCGCTCGCTAGCCGCCACCGGGCAGGCATCGGCGGCAATCGCCGAGA
>Ga0182018_10001998_pt1 | contig 21634 bp, 19 predicted proteins | sample 812P2MmetaG_FD_120490 | JGI IMG/M metagenome (GOLD analysis project Ga0182018, IMG submission 120490) | Permafrost microbial communities from Stordalen Mire, Sweden - 812P2M metaG | ecosystem: Environmental > Terrestrial > Soil > Wetlands > Permafrost | place: Sweden: Stordalen | collected...
CCTTGGAACCGCCCGACTTGATGAATTTCACCACCCGTTCCCGTAAATCCAGTGCATAAGCTTTCATGCCCAAAAGCCTATCACACTATGTCCCAATGTCAATATGAAATGCTATAGACAAAAATTGTAATTGTGCATTAGGTGTCCGCGTCAACCGGACGCATGGTCATGTTCCCTTTGCCAAGAGACGCCGCCGCCCGATGGCAGCCCATTTTTATTTGCCACCACCACGTTTTGAAATACGATGCCCACACCTTGACTTGATGAATTCATTCCGCAATCACCGACTCCGCGACTTCGCCGTGCCGATGAGCACCAACTGGTTGCTCAACGATCTTGCCGAAGCCAAGGGCAAGCAGGCGCTTTACACCCGCCAGTCGCCGCAGGTGTTAAAAGCTCTGCGCGAAATGGCGCTGGTGCAGAGCGTCGAATCTTCCAACCGCATCGAAGGTGTCACTGTTGCCGCGGACCGCCTGCGCCCGCTCGTCCTTGGCCATGCCCGTCCCAAAGACCGTTCCGAACAGGAAATTGCCGGCTACCGTAGCGCGTTGAATCTCATCCACACAAAATCGGAAAATCTGCAAATCACCCCCGACTTGATGCGCCGCCTGCATAAGCTTTGCCAGGAAGGTAGCGGCGACGCTGGCCAGTTCAAGAAAGTGGACAACGAAGTCATCGAACTCCAGCCCGGTGCCGCGCCCATCATCCGTTTCAAATGTGTTTCTGCCAAAGCCACGCCCGCCGCCGTGGACGAACTGTGCCTCGTCTATCGCCACGCCATTGATCAGGATCATATCCCGCCGCTCGTTGCCATCGGCGCTTTCGTTCTCGATTTCCTTTGCATCCATCCGTTCCGCGACGGCAACGGGCGGGTGTCCCGCCTCCTCACTTTGCTCGCGCTTTACCAGCACGGCTACGAAGTCGGACGTTACATTAGCTTGGAACGCCTCGTTGAAGAGGCGAAGGAAGATTACTACCACGTCCTGCAAAAAAGCTCCCAACGTTGGCACGACAGCAAGCACGACCTGCTCCCCTGGCTCAATCATTTCCTCGCCATCGCCCGCCGCGCTTATGGCGAGTTTGAACAACGCGCCGGCCAGATCAAAAGTCCGCGCGGTGCGAAGGCCGGACTGGTGCTCGCGGCGATTCGTGAGCAACTCGGCGACTTTCAACTTTCTGAAATCGAACGCGCCTGCCCCGGCGTGGGCCGTGAATGGATTCGCTCTTTGCTGACTGACTTGAAGGCGGCGGGCGAAGTTTCCTGTCAGGGCAAAGGCCCGGCGGCGCGCTGGCACTATTTGGGAAGAAGGGGTATTAACTCATGAGTAAGGGTATTAAAGAGGGTATTAACTCAAAAGGGTGCTGGAATAAATCCTCACCAAGCCCGCTGGCGACGGCTGGCAAATGGGCAACAAAATTTTTAATTAGGTAATGAATAGGGTAATTCTTAATAAACTTAGCAGCGAAAAGATGCGCGAAGACAAAACATCAGCCGTTGTAATCGCAGACACGAATGGGGCATCACCCTATTCTGAAAAATGGTCGATGCATCCTGGTGGAGCACTTCGGCTCAAAAGAGGTTTGTCGGCCAAGGAACAGCAATCCCGCGCGAAACATCCGGTGATGTTATCACAGGATATTTTCCAATCCCGCTCGCTACAAAGAAAAGCATTTTATGCCGATAAAGATTGCCTGATCTTTTGTGGCGAGGTGCGCGAAGTGGTTGGGTGGCTTCGTGAAGCCGGCGTTTTTGCTGATTCTGTTATCACTTCTCCACCATTTTACGGGCAACGCGACTATGGAGTAGCCGGACAAATAGGACTGGAACAAAAACCCGAAGAATTTGTTTCAAGACTCGTTGATGTTTTTGGTGATATTCGTGAAGTGCTTCAAACGACTGGCAGCGTATGGGTTAATCTTGGTGATACCTATTGGAATGGGCGCGGTGAACATAGGGGAAAAGACATAAAACAACAGGCACGACGATTCGGTTTGCGGCCACAAGATCGAAGGGGCGACGGAAAGCTGTGCAAGAACAAGCAACTACTGTTAATTCCTCACCGCTTCGCAATCGCAATGCAGGAAAAGGATTGGATAGTTCGCAATGATAATGTGTGGGTAAAACCAAATCCAATTCCGAACAAAAAATTCTCGGTTATTTCGCGGCCTTGCAACTTCCGATTGGGAAAAAATTGGCGCAACTGAAGGAACTCAAACTATGGCTCAATTCATTCATTCCGAACTAATCAAGGTGGCTGTCGGACGCCTCAGCGAATCACGGGCGTCGAAGAGCATGTTGAATTTCCTCGTGTTCAAACGCGCAAGTGCGCGAGCACACGAATCTGTGGTTTCATTTTCCAACAGCAACGAGAACTTAGGCAATGCTGTTGATGACCTCGCCAGTTGTGCTTTGAACGGCGTATCCTTGCCACTCGGATCTCAAGACAAACCCTTTGTGAATGTTTTCGGCCCGAGCGATTCAGCTTGGAGGTATCGGAATGCTGGATGGCGCACGAATGGAACTGGCCCTGCATTATCAGGTGCGATTTGGCGAGGAATAGTCGACATCGTGAGCGAGAAGCCACGAAGCGGCAAACTATCGCCAAGTTATATCCAAAAGTTGCCGGGAGTGTTGTTGAAAAATGGCACAAAATTGCCCACGCTAACGGACGCAGCAATTTGGTATCACCGAGCGGATGACCTAGAAGCGCGCTTTGGAAAGTTAGCCGACACCAAACAACTTGAAGAACAACTGCGCAAGTCATTCGTCGAACAGTTGGGACGAATACATTCTCACGTCGGAATCAAAACTACATTCGCTGGCAGAACTGGCATTGCGCCCCAGCGCCGCCGTCAAGCCCAGCGGTCTGGCCCAGGGCGAAGATCGCGGTTTGATCGAGCCGGGTGACGCGTGCGGATTACTGGCTTTGGAAGTTGTGCATCGGATCGCGCCAGACGACAAAGCGCTGGCCTGTGGGCGGGTGGAGGTGCGCCCGGTCAAACTGGCCTCGCCGGACGAGTATCGCGAGCATTATCGGGGAATGTTGTCGCAGATCGCGGACAAATGCGCAGGGCTATTACTGGATTGCCGCGCGGCAACGCGTTTGCGCTTGAGCGCGCTTTGGCGGGAAAATCCACGCATCCTGGAGCAGCAACTTGAATTTCTCCGACACACGCTGGAATCGGAAATATTCCGTGGCGTGGTGGATGAAGTGTTGCGCAACCCGCATCGGCGGCTGGAGGATGAGCGCGAGGAGCGGGACATTTCGCGACCGTTCAAATCTGGCAGGGACTTTGCGCGCCAGTTGGCCTTGGCCGCACGCAGGGTGAAAGTGCCGGACACGCATCCGCTGCATGGCGTAATTCCATCGCTGCCCGCACGAATCTCTGTGCCGACGCGCCGTGATTTTCTCGACACGGCGGAAAATCGTTTTGCCAAAATGGTGCTGGTGGAGTTCCGGGATTTTCTGGCAGACGTGACCGCGCATCTCGCCCGCCAAATGGCCGAGGAAGAAAAGCCGGCAACGCAACGCTTCATGAGCGAGGTGACGCGATTGCGAGCCATGCTTGAAACGCAATTGTCTCGCGGATTTTTCCCGGACGTGTCGCCGCCCACGGTGCTGCCGCTGGGTAGTCCGGTGTTGCAACGAAAGGCGGGCTACCGGGAGTTGCTGCGGTTCTGGCTGCAATTTCACGCCGGGGCGTAACTGGAATGGAAAAGCGGGGCGGAAATTTTCCACGCCGGGGCGCGCAACGTGGCGACGCTTTACGAATACTGGCTTTTCTTCCAACTGGAGGAATTATTCCGCCAGCGTTTCAAATGCGACCAGCCCTTGCACGCGGTGGTCGTGGACAAAACCAAAGCACCGCCGCAACTGGTTTTGAAACGAGGCGTGGAATTGAAAACGCCGGTGTCCGGCGTCTGGTCGCAAACAGCGGGACGGGATTTGCGGGCGGAGTTTCATTTCAACCGCAAGTTCACGCCAAGAACAGCGCGTGACAAAGCCGGCAGTTGGACGCGCGGTGTTCAGCCGGATTACACTATCAGCATCTGGCCGGGAAAATACTCAAAGCAGGAAGCGGAGGAAAACGAGTTGATGGTGCATGTGCATTTCGACGCGAAATATCGCGTGGAGCGGTTGAATGAATTGGTAGGTGATGATGCTGACGATGACGCATTCAATAAAGAGACCGAGCGAAAAGAAGAGACTCGCACTGCCGCGAAATATGCCGACCTGTTGAAGATGCACGCCTATCGCGACGCTGTCCGGCGCACGGCGGGTGCGTATGTGCTTTATCCCGGCAAACCCGGCGACGGTCAGAAGTTTGAAGGCTTTCACGAAGTCCTTCCGGGCTTGGGTGCCTTCGCCATTCGTCCTGATAAAAACGGCAACGCGGAAGGCATGAATACGTTGGAGGCTTTTCTTGACCGAGTCATCGAGCATCTTGCCAATCGCACCACGGCCCGCGAACGCGTCAGCTACCATATTTTCGAATCCTACGCTCCGATGGAGTTGAAAGAGCAACCCGTGCCGTATGGCTCGCTGCATTTACCCGAAGCGGATATTTACGGGACAGACTATCGGGCGCTGCCGCCAGCAGAGCATTTTGTTTTGGTCGGATGGTATCGCGATGTGAAGCAGCTTGAATGGACGCAGAAGAACGGCATTGCAATCGTTCGTCTCGGAAAACGACCGGGCGCGTGGCATGTGCAGCCAGAATTTTCCGAAGCCCGACACTTGTTGCTTCATAGCCGTAGCGGGGTTTCCCCACCCGGCTTGTGGAAGTTGCGCTCGCCAGGTTATCGCGTTTACACCGATACAGAGTTGAAGGCGACGGGTTATCCAGGTCTCGCTGGCGGTGAAATTTACGCGATGTTTGAAGTTGAAGCGGATGGCGAGTGGAAGGCTGTAAACTGGCATCGAAAAAAACTCATCCGCGTTATTCGAGATTTCGAGAGTCGAATCCGATACAAACTTGTTAAGAACATTGGACGACGGTCGGCATTCCCTCGAATCGTCCCGCTGCGCGATTTGTTAAAAGCTAAAACTTAAAAAACGACGGCAGACTGTGATGTTTCCTCTGCCGCTGCGCTTGGTTGAAAATCACAGACTGCCGTCGCGGAAATTGCCTGACTCCGTCCGGTTCGGATCGCTTCACTCCACTCCTCTGCGCGTGAACATCCGACCTGCGACCGGCTGTTCGTGCTTCGTTTTGTTCCGTTCCGCCATCTGAATCCGGCGGAGACAGGCAGGGCGCGATGCTCTGCATGTCGCCCAAGTAAAGCAATAGCCCGCGTGACTTCGTCCGGGCAAGTCATCGGCATTAGCCATGAGCACAGCCAGCTTTCGCGGCAGTTGCTTCGCCGGTGCGGCTTCGCACTTTGTAAAACTGTCCGGCCTCACTTAACCAAACCATATTAAGTGGGTTTGGTTGGATGTTTCGCCGACCCGTAAGCCGAATCTGGCCGCGTTGGTTTGGGCGTTAGGGTTTCATTGGAACAAACGGCGCGGCGTCTGGCAGCATCCGTGCGGCAGCTTTGACCCGCTCGGCTCGCATCCCACCGACCCGCGCGCCAAGTATCGCTCTTATTTTCCAGCCGACGTTTTGCCAGCTTAATTTTATGAACTCTTAAATCATTTGCCCCGCCCGACATCATTTTGGAGTGCGGAATTTTCGTCCGTCGAGGCCGAGAAATCCCGTGACTTCGCACATATTGGTTGCGTATTTGCCACGCCGAAGAGAGACAGACTGCCCGTCTGCTGTGCTGGGTTTGCTATCCTTTTGCTATCCTTCGGTTTTTTTGCGCGCCGGGTAGACCATCCGTCTGCTCGGTCGGTGCCGGATCGGTCGGAGTGGTGCTCGCCGGACTTGCTATCCTTTTGCTATCCTTCTGAGCATCGTTTTGAAAGAGCAGGCAAGAGACTGTAAGAGCAGGGAAGCGCAAGGATTGAAATTTATGAATCTCACAAAACAACTGATTTTATTGGTCGTTTAAGCGATTTACCCTTGCAAAAAAAGAGTGGTGGTAGGTGATGGATTCGAACCATCGAAGACGTAAGTCAGCAGATTTACAGTCTGCCCCCGTTGGCCACTTGGGTAACCTACCAACCGTTGCGAGGTCGCATAGTAAGCCACGCCATCTCGTTCCGCTCAAGTTCAAAGTTCACGGTTTTGGTCGTTTCCTGGAATTCACAATTGACGGCGGCTGAAATCCTAAATTGTGCAGCCACGCGTTTTGATTTAAGCTGGCCGGATGTTCGATTCGTTAAGCAGCAAGCTCCAGAACGCCTTCAGAAATCTGCGGGGCCTCGGAAAAATTTCCGAGAGCAATGTCGGCGACGCCTTGCGCGAAGTCCGCATGGCATTGCTCGAAGCCGACGTGAATTTCAAGGTCGCGCGCGATTTCATCGAGCGCGTCAGGGCGAAATCTCTCGGTGCGGAAGTCGTCGCCAGCATCCAGCCCGGCCAGCAGATCATCAAGTTCGTCAGCGACGAACTTACCGGCTTGCTCGGTTCTCAAAACGCCGGACTCAAACTCGACGCCAATCCGAGTTGCATCCTGATGGTCGGCTTGCACGGTTCCGGCAAGACGACTTCCAGCGGCAAGCTCGCGCGGCTGTTGCAAAAACAGGGTCGCCAGCCGCTGCTCGTCGCGGCGGACGTTTATCGCCCGGCGGCGATGGATCAACTCGAAACGCTCGGCAGACAAATTGAAGTTCCGGTTTTTCTGAAGCGCGGCGAGACGGACGTTTTGAAAATCGCGCGCGAAGCCCTGGATTTTGCGCGGACGAATAGCCGCAACGTTTTGATTTTCGACACCGCCGGACGTTTGCAGATTGACGAGCCGCTCGTGCAGGAACTCGTTAGCCTGCGCGACCTCGTGCAGCCGCAGGAAATTTTGCTCGTGCTCGACGCCGCCACCGGCCAGGAAGCCGTCAATGTTGCCACGCATTTCGACCAGGCGCTGAACATCACCGGTTCGATTTTGACGAAGCTCGACGGCGACGCGCGCGGCGGCGCGGCGTTGAGTTTGAAAAGCGTCACCGGCAAGCCCATCAAGTTCGCCGGCGTCGGCGAAAAGCTGGACGAGTTCGAGCCGTTCCATCCCGAACGCATGGCGTCGCGGATTCTCGGCATGGGCGACGTCGTCAGCCTCGTGGAAAAGGCCGCCGAGGCCGTCAGCGAGGAGGACGCGAAGAAGCTCGAGGAAAAAATGCGCAAGGGCGAGTTCACGCTGGAGGATTTTCTGGAGCAGTTGCGCGCGATGAAAAAGCTCGGCTCACTCGAAAGCATCGTGAAGATGTTGCCCGGTGGCGGCGACGCGCTGAAGCAGATGGATGTCGGCAAGCAGGAAAAGGAATTCAAGCGCATGGAAGGCATGGTCTGCGCGATGACGCTGAAGGAACGGCGCAACCCGGTGATCCTCAACGCCAAGCGACGTCAGCGCATCGCCGCCGGCAGCGGCGTGAGCGTGACGGAATTGAACACGATGCTGAACAAATTTTTCCAGATGCAGACGATGATGAAAAAGATGGGTAAGATGTCGAAAATGATGGCCAAGATGGGCGGTGCGATGCCGGGGATGCTGCGGAGATAATTTTCAACGCTCAATGAACGACAAACAAATTAAAGTGGCAGTGCATCAGAAATTGTCTCGCCAATAATCGGCGACCGCAAGAAATCACAGCGGAAAATCCAGGTCCTCGTCGGGCATGACGACTTCGCGGCGCGCGGCGGGCTTTTCCGCGGGTGTGGGCGGGGGTTCAGCCATTTTTTCAACCGGCACGGAAATTATTTTCTCCGGCGGTGGCGCGGCTTCGGCAGCTTCAAATTTTTTTGCCGGGAATTCTTCAACGTGCGCCGGTTCAGCCACAGTTGAAATTCTTTTTTCCGTTTCCAGCGGCGCGGCGATTTCGGCCCACGCGGGCGAGCGGTTGACCAGCGCGAGCACGGTCACGGACGATGCGGCCTGCCGCTCGGCTTCCTCGATGCGCGCAAATTCGCCGAAGACTTCCGCGCGCGACAGTTCGTCGGGCATCGGCAGTTCCTGTCCGCTGCCGGTGCGCATGGCGTGGAGAATCTGGTAGGCGTTGATGTTTTCGAGCGGGCGCGCGGGCGTGTAGGCGGTCTCCGCGCCGGCGGCCTCGGTGACGAGCCGCGCGGCGATCAACGTTTGCAAAACCTGCTGCACGAGCCGGCTGGGGATCGCCAGTTCGGTGGAAATCTGCTGGACGTTCGCGGGCGGCAAAGCGTTTTGAAATCGTTGGCCAAGCGCGGTCATCAGCCGCAGCGCGACGAATTCGCGTCCCCGCTGGTTCACATTTTCCGCGAGCCGGTCCTGCAAATACGCCTGGCGGTTCTGGAACGCATACGCGAACTGCGCGCCGAACAGCAAAATTACCCACGAGAAATAAAGCCCGATCATGAACACGGGCAAGAGGTAGAGCGGGCCGTAAATATGTCCATTGGAGACGACGCGCGAAACGAACAGGAAGCCGAAGACGTTGTTCAAGTGCCACAACGTGCCGCCCACGATGCCGCCGGCGAGCGCCGCGCTGAAATTCACTTTCGTGTTCGGCACGAGCTGATAAATCAGCGTGAACGTCAGCCAGATGACGATGAGCGGCACGAATTCAAAACCCAGGTTGCCGATGAACGGCATCTGGCCGATGAAATCCTTCGCGGTTTGAAACTGCGAACCGCCCGCCAGAGCCAGCGCCGCCGCCAGCAGCAGCGGGCCGAGCGTGATGGCTGTCCAGTAAAGCACGATTTGCAGCAGCCAGTTGCGCGCCCGCGTCACGCCCCAGATGTCGTTGAACGTGCTTTCGATGCGGCTCAACATCGAGATGGCGACGACCACGAGCAGGATCATGCCGGTGAAACCCAGCTTGGCGGATTGGGTGTTCGCCACGAATTCATGAATCCATTGTGCCGCCGCCTTTTGCGCTGGAACGCTGACAACCGGAGCATCGCCGGCGGGATTGTTCGTGGCGGCTGAAATTGCATTTGTGTCGGTGACGGAATTGGTCGGCGTCAACGCCAGTTCATTTGTCGCGGCGCTGGAATTCGTCGGTGTGAGAGCGGCCGCCGGGCGGTTCGTGTTGTGCGGCTCTGGCGGCACGATGGTGGCGACAAATTTATTGATGGCCGTGTAGATTTTGTCCTCGCCCTGCGTTTTCAGCAGGCTGCTCGTGACGCCGATGGCCACCGCGAGCAGCGGGATGAGCGCGAGCACCGTGGAATACGACAGCGCCGACGCGCGGACGAGGCAGCGGTTGCGCACGAAGCTGCCGCCGACGAGGACCCAGAAATGCGCGAACCGCTCCAGCCGGCTGTTGGGCTGCAAAAAGTCGCCGTCCGCGCCGGCGGTCGAGCCGGCGAGAATTTTGATGAGCCGCGCGATGCGTAACTTCGCCATGATGCGATGTCACGCTAACAAAGCCAGTTGGCAAGTCAACCGAACGCACAAGCTGCGTGTCAGTCACCGAACAATTTTTTCATCTGCTCGCGCGCGGCGTTTTCGCGCGGGTTGGTTTCGGATCTGGGTTTCCAGACGCGCAGCACGAATTCAAAAAATTCGCAGAAGTTTCCAACGGCCTTTTCCAGCACCAGCTCGGCCCGGCGTTCGCGGCATTGCTGCGCCACGCGCGGGTCGTAGCTGGCGCAGTTCAGGCAGACGCGCAGGTCGGCGCGGCATTTCATGCAAACTTCACCGCGCCCCGGCTGGCCGGAAATCGTCCAGGGCTCGCCGCAGTTGTGGCAATGACGAGTCAAATTCATTTACGATTTACGATTTACGATTTACGATTGCCAGCAGAAAAGCAATCCATGAAATCCCAAGACTCCGTCCTGTGCGAAATCCTCAAGCCCGCCGTCATCGTCGGCGCGCTCGGCTATTTCGTGGACGTTTATGATCTGATCCTGTTCAGCATTTTGCGCATTGCGAGCCTCAAGGATTTGGGATTTTCCGGCGAGCAACTTTTGAACGACGGAATTTTTTTGCTGAACGTGCAAATGGTCGGGATGTTGCTCGGCGGAATCGCCTTTGGAATTCTCGGCGACCGCCTGGGCCGCGTCGTTTTGCTTTTCGGCTCAATCCTGCTTTATTCCGTCGCGAACATCGCCAACGGTTTTGTCCATTCCGTCGAGGCCTACGCGGTGTGGCGGTTCATCGCCGGCTTCGGCCTCGCGGGTGAACTTGGCGGCGGCATCACGCTCGTCTCGGAAGTGCTTTCCAAGGAGGCGCGCGTCTACGGCACGATGATCGTATCCGCCGTCGGCGTTTTCGGCGCGGTCGTCGGCGCGCTCATCGCCAACTGGGTTCAATGGCGGCACGCCTATTTCATCGGCGGCGGACTCGGCCTGCTCCTGCTCGTGCTGCGCTTGAGCGTGGCCGAATCGGGAATGTTCAAACAATTGCGCGCCACGCCGCAAAAAATCGCGCGCGGAAATTTCCTTTCGCTGTTTCAAAATGGAAAACGTTTTCTGAAATACGTCCGCTGCATTTTGATCGGCCTGCCGAACTGGTTTGCCATCGGAATTCTCGTCGCGTTTTCCCCGGAACTTTCCAAAGCCTTGAAAATACAGGGCGAAATTGATGCCGCGCACGCCATCGCCTTTGGCTACGTCGGCATAACGCTCGGCGGATTCGCCAGCGGTTGGTTCAGCCAGCAACTGCGCTCGCGAAAAAAAATCATTTTTGCATTCATCCTTTTCACCTTCGCGGCAATGGCCGCGTATTTTCTCTGCGCCGGGGTTTCAGCCGCGACATTTTATCTCATCATCCTCTTTCTCGGCGTCGGCGTCGGCTACTGGGCTGTGTTCGTCACCGTTGCCGCCGAGCAATTTGGCACAAACATTCGAGCAACCGTAGCGACCACCGTGCCGAATTTTATTCGCGGCTCAGTCGTGCCGTTGTCGTGGACATTCAAACATCTCAACCCGAAAATCGGCATGGTCAACAGCGCCGCCGTCGTCGGGACGGCTTGCATTTTGATCGCGCTCTGGGCATTGCGCGGTTTGGACGAAACACATGGCAAGGATTTGGATTACATCGAGCCGGTTTAGAATGGTTGATTTATGAAACTAAAACTCACGCTTGCCATTTTTTGCCTGGCATTCAGCGCGCTGGCGCAAACCCGGACCAACGAGGTGAACCTCGACGAATCCAAAGTCGGAACTTACACGCTGCCCGACCCGCTCGTCTGCGCCGAGGGCACGCGCGTGACCAGCGCCAAAATCTGGGAGAATAAACGCCGGCCGGAACTGGTCAAAATTTTCGAGGAGCAAATTTACGGCCGCGCACCGGGCCGGCCGCGCGAAATGCACTTTGAACTCACTTCAAGCGCGACCAATGTCCTCGACGGCATCGCCACGCGGAAGGAAGTCACTGTCTGGTTCACGCGCGGCACAAACGGACCGGGCATGCACCTGCTGCTTTATCTGCCCAAAGCCGCGCGCAAACCCGTTCCGGCGTTTCTTGGTTTGAATTTCAACGGCAACCAGGCCATCAGCGCCGATCCGGGCATCACGCTTTCCGACCGCTGGTTGCCGCATACGAAAAACGGTTGCGTGACGAACAACCGCGCCACCGACGCCTGCCGCGGCAAGGAAGCGTCGCAGTGGCCGTTGGAAAAAATTCTCGCGCACGGCTACGCGCTGGCGACGGTTTATTACGGCGATCTGGAGCCGGATTTCACGAACGGCTGGAAACTCGGCGTCCGCGCCGCCTTGAGTCCCGACGGCACGAACACGGTTTTCAAGCCGGACGACTGGGGCGCGATCAGCGCGTGGGCGTGGGGCTTGAGCCGCGCGCTGGATTATCTGGAAACCGACCGCGCGATTGACGCGAAGCACGTCGCGGTCATCGGCCATTCGCGGCTCGCCAAGACGGCGTTGTGGGCGGGCGCGCGCGACCAGCGATTCGCCCTCGTCATCGCCAACGAATCCGGCGAGGGCGGCGCGGCGCTGGCGCGGCGCTGGTTTGGCGAAACCACCGCGCTCATCAACCGCCATTTTCCGCACTGGTTCGACGGCAATTTCAAAAAATATTCCGATCACGACAATGAAATGCCCGTGGATCAGCATGAATTGATTGCGCTAGTCGCGCCGCGCCTGGTTTACATCGCCAGCGCGCAGGGCGATCAATGGTCCGATCCGCGCGGCGAATTTCTCGGCGCGAAAGGCGCGGAGCCGGTCTATCAACTTTACGGCGAGGCCGGTCTCGGCGTGAGCGACTGGCCGCCAACCAATCATCCCGTCGGCGATTTCATCGGCTATCACATTCGTGCCGGCAAGCACGACATGACGGCTTACGATTGGGACCAATATCTTGATTTCGCCAACGGGCATTTCAAACGGTGACGGGAATTGAGTTGCAGGTTGAAAGTTACAGGTTGGACTTGTGGCGCGCGTTGGCGCAACTTGCAGCCTGTAACCTTCAACATGAAACTAGGATTATTCGGCGGCACGTTCGACCCGGTTCATCTTGGCCATCTGCTTGTCGCGCAGGCGGCGATTGAGGAACTTGGCCTGGACAGGATTTTTTTTGTTCCGGCGGCGCAATCGCCGTTCAAGGCGGAAACCAAACCCGCGCCCGACGCCGTTCGATTGCAATTGCTCCGGCTTGCGCTCGCGGGCAAAACGAATTGCCAAGTGGACGAACAGGAAATCCAGCGCGGCGGCATTTCCTACACGGTTGAAACGCTGCGCGATTACGCAAAAAATTTTCCCGGCGCGAAACTTTTTTACCTCATCGGCGCGGACAACGCGGCGAAGCTCACCGAATGGCGCGAACCGGCTGAACTGGCGAAATTCGCGGAGTTCGTCGCCATTCCGCGACCGGGCGGCGCGGTGGCAAATTTTCCACCGCCGTTTCACGGACGGACGCTGAAAGGTTTTCCGTTTGGCGTTTCGTCGTCGGAAATCCGCGCGCGGGTGAAGGCGGGGTTGCCGATTGAAAATCTCGTGCCGCCGTTCGTGGCCGAGGCGATTCATGCGGCGAAGATTTACGTTTGAAATTTTCAGACACGAATTTTCACGAAAGGGCCGAGAGGCAAACGTTGAGGATTAAATTCGTGCTAATTCGTGCAATTCGTGTCTAAATTCTCCCGGCAACTATGGATTCAAAAAAATTGGCGCAGCTTTGCCGCGAATTCGCGGACAACAAAAAAGCGGAGAACCTTGTCATCCTCGACGTGCGTGAGCTGTCGTCGGTGACGGATTATTTTGTCATCGCGTCGGGCACGAGCGAGCCGCATCTGCGCGCCATCGTGGAGGAGATCACCGACGAATTGCGCGAACAACACGGGCTGCGCCCGACGCGCATGGACGGCACGGTGCAGGGCGCGTGGGTGGTGCTGGATTTTTTCGACGTGATTGTCCACGTCATGCGCGCCGATGCGCGTGTGCGTTACGACTTGGAAGGTCTTTGGGGCGACGCGGCGCGGGTGAAACTCAAATCAAAGGCAAAGAAGAAAAAACCGAGACAGAATCTACGGAATTAACAAAACTCTTCCGCAACAGTTTTTAATTCTGAAAAATTTAGTAAATTCTGTCTGACTTCTTGTCGCCTGCGTTTCATTGTGCCTTCTGCGGAATTTCCGCCGACGCCTTCACCATTTCGTCCACCAGCTTTTTAAAATCCTCCAGCCCGGTCGAAGGGATGATGATGGTGTCGCGCCGACCGCCGACGTCCTCGGTGATGCGCAGGAAACGTCCGCGCGGATTTTCTTTGAGGGTGAAGACAAACATCTTGCGCTCGATCTGGACTTCCGCGCTTTTGAGCGTGTCTTCGTTGACCGGAGGTTTCGGCTGGCCGTAACTTTTATATGGCTGCCGCCCGAATGGTGATGGTCGCTCGTTCGAGATCATAATTTCCCGCTGGACGCCCCATCCGCCGCCGCGCCGTTTTCAGCTATAATGAAATTCCCGCGATTGCGGCGGATTGTCAACTGGGAAAATCACCGCCGCCACAATGGCTCAAAGTTGAGAGGTTTGGGAAAGTTTTTTGTTCCCGGCGAACAAACCAATTTAATGCGAAGTCGCCGGTTGCTATTTCTCTGCGTGGTAAAACCACCGCCAACCAGAAGTTCGCCAATCTTTTTCGCAAGATTGAATTACTGCGCATGGACGTTTTGATTCTTAAAATTCTGGCAATCCTGTCCAGTCACAAAATGTTCGCCGCTAGCTCGGCCAGATCGGAGCGTTCGCCTTTTTGCAATTCAATGTGCGCGGCGATGGCCTGGTCGCGGAAACGGCTGATGACGTAGTTGAATCCGTTCGATGACGAGTCCACGTAAGGATTGTCAATCTGATACGGGTCGCCGGTGAAAACAATCTTCGTGCCGTAGCCCACGCGCGTGACGATGGTTTTGACTTCGAGCGGCGTGAGATTCTGCGCCTCGTCAATGATCATGAACTGGTTGGCGATGCTGCGTCCGCGAATGTAGCTCAACGCCTCGACGACGATGCTGCCGCTGCGCATGAGATCGCCGCTGCGGCGATGGTCGTGGCCCATGTTGAGGTCGCTCAACATTTCCAGCGCATCGTGAATCGGTTGCATCCACGGCGCGAGTTTCTCCTCGAGTGAACCGGGCAGAAAGCCGAGTTCCTTGCCCATCGAAATGGTCGGACGTGCGACGACGAGCCGGCGGAATTCCCGGTCCAACACCGTGCGTTTCAATCCGGCGGCCATCGCCAAAAGCGTTTTTCCCGTGCCGGCCTTGCCCATGAGCGTGACGAGTTTGATGCGGTCGTCGAGCAGCGCGTCGAAGGCGTAGTGCTGTTCGCGGTTGCGCGGCTTGATGCCCCAGACACCTTCGCGGGAATCAATGATGGGAATGAGTTTTGTGCCCGTCGCGTCCACTTTCGTGAGCGCGGCTTTTTTGGGATTCGTCTCGTCGGTGAGCGTGCAGAATTCGTTCGGGAAATACTTTTTGCCGCCATCCAATTCAAATTCGCCGTCGGCGCGGAACGCCGCCATTTTTTGCGGCGACACGGCGAGGTCAATCATCCCGGTGTAAAGATCGGTGATGAACACACGGTCGGTCTCATAATCCTCGGCCAGCAAACCGAGCGCGTCGGCCTTGATGCGCAGGTTGATGTCTTTGCTGACGAGGATGGTCCCGTTCTTCGGCTGTGCCTTCTGGATGGCGGCGGCGAGCGAGAGGATGCGGTTGTCCACGGTGTTCGCGTTGAAGCCTTCGCTGTGGCCGTTTTTCTGGAAGGCGATTTTCAACTTGCCGCTGGTGGGCAGTTTCACGCCTTCGCTCAAGCTGCCTTCGCCGCGAAAGCCGTCAAGCATCCGCGACACGGTGCGGGCGTTGCGGCCCAGTTCGGTGGACTCGCGCTTGAAGCGGTCAATCTCCTCGATGACTTCGATGGGAATCAGGACGTTGTTGTCCCCAAAGTTCAGCAGCGAGTTGGGGTCGTGGAGAAGGACGTTGGTGTCGAGAATGTAATTTTTCACAGGCGAACTTCAATTTTCAAAATGTCGTCTGGGAAATGTTCCTTAAAATCGGAAATAAAGAAAGCAGGAATTCGGGCAGTGAATCATTTTGGGTGGGACGAGGCTGCTGACGAGCCGGCTCGCGGGGACGCTCGCCCCACCGAATCGGATTTGGCTTTTCAAGGACTCCTTCATTTTCCGGCTAGACAAATCTGTCTGGCGGGCGCGTCATAAGGATAAACATGCGCGGACTGGACATCGAACGGCTCTACGATGGGCACGCCCAGCCGCTTTATGCCTTTCTCCTGAACTTCACCCGCGACGAGGCCGACACGCGCGATTTGCTTCAGGAAATTTTCGTCAAACTCGCGCGCGAACCCCAGTTGCTGGACGGCGTCCGCGACGAACGCGCGTTTCTCATCCGGCTGGCGCATAACGCGGCGATTGATTTGATGCGGCGGCGCGGCACGCGCGACCGGACGAAAGAAAACTTCGCGGCGGAAAAAAGTTCTCCGTTTGCACCGACGAGCGACCCTGATGAAAAGATTTTCCGCGACGAACTGGCCATTGCGCTCGGCGAATTGCCGGAAGAACAGCGCGCCGTCATTCACCTGAAATTGCGGGAAGGCCTGACGTTTGAGGAAATCGCCGCCGCGCTGGACATTCCGCCGAACACGGCGGCGAGCCGCTACCGCTACGGCCTAGACAAATTGCGCGGGCGGCTGCGTCCACTTTACGAGGAAATGAAGAAGGCAGAATGATGAATGATGAAACGGAACAATTTGAGCAACGCTTGAGCCGCCAGACGCTGAAAGAAATTCCCGCCGGCTGGCGCGCGGAAATTTTGACATTGGCGCGCGAGGCGCAGGCGGCACGTCACGCGACACCTGTAACCCGTCACTCCTTGCTATCAACCATCAACCATCAACTATCAACTCTGCTCTGGCCTCATCCCAAAGCCTGGGCGGGGCTGGCGGCGGTCTGGATTTTTATTTTCGCGTTGAATTTTTCGATGCGTGACAAAACGCCGATGGTTGCAGAAAAAGTTTTGCCGCCGACGCCGGAAGTTGTGGCGGAATTGCGGCAGCAGAAAATCTTGTTCGCGCAATTGATCGGCTCAAGCGATGTGCGCGAGGCCGAGCCGCCGAAATTTTTCCCGCGCCCGCGAACCGAAATCCACTTTGAAGTTCTGACGACCTAAATTTATGGACAAAAAACCGAAAAGCATCTGGAAAAAATCATTGAAAGGCCCGCGAGCGTTTTTTATTTTTCTTGTGCTGGCAGCAGTCGTCATCACGACTATTGGGTTGATTAGCGGCGACAAATCAGCGGCAACAGGTTTGATTGTCATCATCACTGTGCTGGCATTGTTCGTCGTGATGATATGCACGTTTTTTCGCTGGTTATTCAAGCCGGGTAATTTCAAGCGGTTTCTTTTCAGCGCCGCGTGCGCCATCACGTTGTTCGCGCTGCTGGTGACGGAAGAAAACTGGCGCGGCAAACAGGCATGGGACAAACATCGGCGTGAAGGCGGGGCGCAAGGCATGAAATTTGTCGTTGCGGAAATCGCCCCGCCCTCCGTGCCGGATGAACAGAATTTTGCGCTGACGCCGCTGCTGAAGCCGGCGTTGGATTTTGTTCGCACGACCAATGGCATTCAATGGCGTGACACGAATGCTTACGCGCGGCTTCAGCTTGTTCGCGCCGACATGGGCGAGGGACAAACCAACAGACTCGATCTGGGAAATTTCGAGCAAGGCACACTCGCGAATCTCGAAGCCGTCCGAAATTTCTATCGTGGCAACACCAATTATCCGCAGCCGGCAAAACCGGGAACGGCGGCGGAAGATATTTTAGTGGCGCTCGGAAAATTCGATGGCGAACTGAAGGAACTGCACGAAGCTGCGGCGGCGAGGCCATATTCCCGCTTCCCGATTGAATACGATTACGAACCGGCGGCGGAAATTTTGTTGCCGCACTTGGCGCAGGTCAAAGGCATCGCGGAGGTCGTGAACGTTCATGCGGTGGCCTTGCTTGACGCGGGACAAGCTGATCGCGCATTTGAGGATTTGAAACTTGGTTTTCGGTTGTCTGAATCCATTAAAGACGAGCCTTTGTTGATAGACCATCTGGTTCGGATGGCTATTCTCACGATGGATTTGCAAATTGTCCGCGAAGGATTGGCGCGGCACGCATGGAGCGAAGCGCAGTTGGCGGAGATAGAAAAAATTCTTGAGCCGCTGAATTTGCTTGTGGAATTGAAGCAGGCAATTGGCGGCGAACACGCCCTGGAAGTTGACTGGGTGGATTACGCGCGGCGGAATGGTCAGATAGATTTGGATTCGACGACGAGCGATTGGAAATTGGTGAAAAAATCCATCAGTGTATTGCTCGGCGGTGTGTTTTACCAAAACATGCTGGTCATTTCAAAATTGCACCAGCAATACACGATGCCCAGCATTGACGAAAAAGCGCGGCGCATTTTTCCTGACACCATCGAAGCGACGGACAAAAAAATCGCGGAGATAAATTTACACAAATGGGTTCATCCATACTGGTTCTATGCTATTTGGCTGTTTCCCTCATTGTCCAACGCCGAGGCAAAATCGGCGCGCGCACAAACATTCGTGGACGAAGCCCGCGTCGCGTGCGCGCTGGAACGCCATCGGCTTGCCAACGGAAATTTTCCCGAAACGCTCGCCGTTTTGACGCGGCAGTTCATCGAATCAATTCCCAACGACGTGATTGCCGGCCGGCCGCTTCGTTATCGTCGGACGGCGGATGGTTATATCCTTTACGGCATCGGCTGGAATAAAATTGACGACGGCGGCATGATTGTCCGGGCCGATGACCGAGAGGAAAAAGTGGACGTAAAAAAGGGCGATTGGGTCTGGCGGTGTCCGCAGAAATAAAGCGCCAAAGTTTGGACAGAATTAACAAAATTTTCAGAATTTAATTTCCAATTTTGTTCATTCTGTAAATTCTGTCCAAACCCTTCCCGATTCTTTTTCCTTCGCGCCTTCGCGTCTTTATGGTGAAATCCATTTGTGAACATCACCAATCTGAATCCCGACGCGGACATCGGCGCGAGTGCTTGGCTAGTCGAGATTGACGACCATCGCATTTTGCTCGACGCCGGGATGCACCCGAAGCGCGAAGGCCGCGACGGATTGCCGCTGTTCGGCAAGGCTGGAAACAATGACGTGGACGCGATTGCGATTTCACATTGTCACCACGATCACGTCGGCGCGCTACCGGTGGCGTTACGGCATTTTTCCAAGGCGCACGTGCTGATGACGGAGTTGAGCTATTTCATTGTCGAGCGCGTGCTGCACAATTCGGTGAACGTGATGACGCGCCAGCGTGACGAATTGGGCATCCGCGAGTATCCGCTTTACACTCACGACGAGGTGGATGACATCGCGCCGCAATTTCAAGGCTTCAAATACAACCGCGAAATTGAGTGGAGTTCATTTCAAAAATCGCGCGCGGGCCTGCCGTCGCCGACGCTGGAATTTTTTGACGCCGGCCACACGCTCGGTTCGGCGGGCATTTTGCTTCGCGGAAAAAAGGAAACTTTGTTTTACACCGGCGACGTGTGTTTTCACGACCAGACGATTTTGCGGAGCGCGCGGTTTGAGGACGTGAAGGCGGACGTGATGATCATGGAAACCACGCGCGGCAACCGGGAAATTCCGAAAGGATTTTCCCGCGAAGGCGAAATTGACCGGTTAGTGGAGGCGATTCACGGCGCGCTCAAGCGCAAGGGCTGCGTGCTGATTCCGGCGTTCGCGCTGGGCCGGACGCAGGAAATGCTGGCGCTGCTGGCGCTGCTGATGCGCGAGGGGAAACTCAAGCCGCAACCGGTTTACATCGGCGGACTGGGTCGTGTGTTCACGGAGATTTACGACATCGAGGCGCATCGCACGCACCGGCAACACACGAATTTGAAGTTGAACGAGGCATTGCAACTGATCGTTCTGGAAAAGGGGCAGGCGGAGAAAATGAAATTGAGCGGCGGAAAAATTTTCGTCATTACGGCGGGCATGATGAGCGAAAACACGGCGGCGCACGATCTGGCCGTGCGCATGGCTGGCGACGAGCGGCAGGCGATTTTTTTCGTCGGCTACGCCGATCCGGACACGCCCGGCGGACGCTTGAAAGCGGCAAAGGCCGGGGAAACTTTTGTGTTCAGTCCGAGCGCCGGCCGCATTACAAAAAAGTGCGACATGCAGGATTTTGATTTGACGGCGCACGCGAACCGGGAGGACTTGCTGGAGTTCGTCGGGCAGGTTGCGCCGCGCGCGATTTTGCTGGGCCACGGTGACGCGGATTCGCGCCAATGGTTTGAGGGGGAACTTCGTTTCCGCTGGCCGAAAACCAACATCCTTCAGCCGCAGCCCGGCCGCCCGGCCGCCGTGTAAAAAACCAACCGCCGGTCGTGAGGAAATGCGACCGGCGGTTGATGTGTTTTACGCGCGCCAAATCAGTGTCCGCCGTTGCCGTTGACGATGTTGGCCAGGTTGAATATCGGCAGGAACATGCAGATGACCATGCCGCCGATGACGACGCCCAGAACAACGATGAGCATGGGCTCGATGAGCGACATGAGGCCGGAGAGCGTGGCTTCAATTTCCTCGTCGAGGAAGTTCGAGACGCGCTCCAGCATGTTGTCAATGTTGCCGGTCTGCTCGCCGGCGCTCAACATGCGGATGATCATGCTGGGGAAAATCGGGTTTTTGCCGAGCGCGGCGGAAATGCCCTCGCCGCGTTCGATGTCGGTGGCGGCGGTTTTGATGGCCTTTTCCATGACGACGTTGCCGACGGTCTGGGAAACGATTTGCAGCACTTCAAGAATGGGCACGCCACTGCGGACGAGCGAGGCGAGCGTGCGCGTGAACCGGGCAAGGCAGATTTTGTGCGCGATGGGGCCGAAGACCGGCAGTTTGATGCGGTACCCATCCCAGAATTTGCGGCCGGCCGGAGTTTTGATGAAGTAAAGCCAGCCCCAGACCGCCGCGCCCGCGCCGAGGATGAACAATATAAAGTAATGCTTGACGAGGTCGCTGATGTCCATCAGGAACTGGGTCGGTCCGGGCAGGTCCGCGTTGAAGCCGGAGTAAATTTCCTTGAAAGTCGGAATCACTTTCACCAGCAGGAAGACCGAGATGCTAATGGCGACCACGGTCACGGCGGTTGGATACATCATCGCGGTTTTCACTTTTTTGCGGAGCCGCTCGGTGTTTTCCAGGTAAGTCGCCAGCCGGGCCATGATTTCCGCCAGCAACCCGCCCTTTTCGCCCGCCGCAATCATGGAATAATAAAGTTTGTTAAAAGCCTTGGGATGTTTTGCCAGCGCTTCGGAGAGACTTTCGCCGCTTTCCACGCGGGCGCAAATATCGCGGATCACGTCGCGCATGACTTTGTTGGGGGTCTGCTCGGCCAGGGCTTGCAGCGATTGGACGATGGCGATGCCCGCGTCAATCATGGTTGCCAGCTGGCGCGTAAACACCACCAGATCGGGCAGCGCCACCTTGCCGCCCTGGGTCCTGCCTTTTCTGGAGATTTTTTCCTGGATGGAAACGACGAGCAAATTGCGATTGAGCAGGGCGGCAATCGCGGCTTGTTCGGTCACGGCCTCCATCGTGTTCCGAACTTCCCGGCCGCTGGCCGTCTCTCTGGCGGTATAGGCAAATGATGGCATACTTGTCGGTTTCTAATGATTCATTGCATGCTTAAGTTTCAAACTCGCGTTTTGACATTCGTTGGTTCCGATTTAGCACGAATTGTTCCAATCGGCCTGGGTCAAACTTTCACCAATGAAATGACTTGGATGGCGGAACAGGACGGTGAATTATTGCCCCGTCTTCACACATCGGTTGCACAAATTTGAGATTGGATTTATTGTCAAACGCGCAACCTGTTCAAATTCAACATTTTGCCGTGCTAAATTTAACCAAAAAAATTTGTTGCCACTGTCCTGTATTTTTTATAGTTTCATAGGCAAATGCACCAGTTGGTGCTGGGGTGAATTTGGTTTGCCCCCGAAAAAGGTAAAAACAACAACAAAACAACATCGGAGGAACAAGATGAAGTTTAACAAATGGACATTGGGTCTGGCGGCAGTCGGGGCGGTCAGTCTCGCTTCGGCGGCCCGCGCAGACGAGAAAATGAGCTCGTTGC
>Ga0182018_10001999_pt1 | contig 21632 bp, 14 predicted proteins | sample 812P2MmetaG_FD_120490 | JGI IMG/M metagenome (GOLD analysis project Ga0182018, IMG submission 120490) | Permafrost microbial communities from Stordalen Mire, Sweden - 812P2M metaG | ecosystem: Environmental > Terrestrial > Soil > Wetlands > Permafrost | place: Sweden: Stordalen | collected...
CGGCTGGTTGCCAACCTTTGCCGGGCAGGCTTAATCCCTGCCGGGTTCCATCAGAAGTTCTCAGTCGTATTCTCCTTCACATGACTTCCAACTCCTCCAGGCTTGGCCTGGCGCACTTTCAACGAAATAGGCAGGACCGGGCCTTGAAGTCTCAACTTAGGATTTCCGGAGAGCGGTCATACGCGAGCATCAGCTTTGAAGCGAATCCTGTTTCTGAGAAACGCGGCTAACTAGCTCGTCGGCGCGGGATAGAAATCGCATGAGCAGTGGAGACGTATTTGATTTGTTGTAGCCCATCATCAGATCGATAGTCGGAGGCTGGCCCTGCAACGGGCGCGCGACCACTGACGGGACGAGCATATTCGGTCACGGCGCGCGAGTTCGCGCCGGGCGAGCGAGTGGAAGTCGACTACGCCGGCGATCCGATCGAGTGGGTGGAGATCAAGACGGGCGAGATCCGCAAAGCGTGGATCTTTGTCGCAGCTCTGGGCTTCAGCCAGCTGCTGTATGCCTGGGCGGCCGAGGACATGAAGAGTCGCAACTGGCTGGCCAGTCACCGACGGATGTTTGTCTACTGAGGCGGCGTGCCGCATGTGACCGTACCGCACATCCACCGGCACAAGAAGCTGCGCATCATGGCGCGCCCGGAGAGATTCGAACTCCCGACCCCCTGGTTCGTAGCATCGCGTTTGCGCGCAAGTAATTGATAGGACAAGAGACAATCGCATGGCGCTGTCCGATATTTCTCAGAGTTAGGCGCATGTAAGGGGTTGATTGATCGAGATCGGCATACTTAATATCGGACGGATTTTCTGACCGCAGCCTCACGCGTTAGTCGACAAGGGCATGGACACGCCAATCGGCTTAGTGCATCTAGCACCGGTAGCGGGCGGCCCGCACTAGCTGGACCTACGCATGGGCCACCCAGGGCCGACGGGCCGGCTGCTTGCGGTGCGACCTTTCACTCTAGCTCGTCCAATAGACGCTTGCTTGTTTTGAGGCGCTTTCATGTAAGGGTGGTGCCGCTGAGATGACGAGCTCGATCGAGAAGATTGAGCATTTGGGTTGCCGCATGGATCGTCAAAGGATGATGTGCGGAGCCCGGCCTGGGAGAAATGTAGCTTGCCATTTCTCTAATACGTTCGAGCTGCCGATCAGACGCCTCGGCCAGCAACGTGATCACTAAGTTCTCCAGTGCGATGACGCGGACACGCAGCTGGACGAGCTCAACGTTCTTCAAGTCGGGAATAGCGGATGGCCCGTCCGGGAGGTGAGGCGCTGCGCCACCTTCGTCGTCCCATTTAGAGAGTGCTTCGCGTTGTTGTTCTGGCGGGGGATCTGGCTTTTTTTTAGAAATAGGAGCCGTTCCATGATGCAGAAGAGAATGGTAGCTATGTTCTACCGTCTTTCATTCAGCTGTGCCAGTTAAGGTATTTGTATTGCCGTCCGTGCTTCACCGCACCGACGGCGCGCATCGGCGCATGCTGTACTTGCAGCCTAGACAATCGCGCCTCCACCTGAACCTACTTATCAAAAATGGCGAGCGCGTGTCCCTGTGAGGTGCCCTAAAAAGCACCTCGCATCTATCGCGCTGCGGGCACATGTACGGACCTGCGAGAATTTTGCTCAACTTGAGATCGCGGTGAAGGCTCACGCGGCACGTTTTCGTCTGACTAGTGATGCAATGTATAGCTTTGTAAATTGCGTTTATAGAGCCTGTCTAATTTCCTCAAAGTCGCAAGACACAGATTGCCATAAATACAAAACTGGGGATTCCACATGTCCTTTCAGGCACCAATTAGCATCTCGGACATGATCTCTCGTATTCGTGCCCGAAGGCTGTTGCTGGCCGCCATTCAGCGCGAATTCGTGTGGGGACCAGAAAAAGTGCAGTGGCTTTATGACTCACTCCTCCAGGGCTATCCGATCGGAAGTTTTCAGTTTTGGGAGGTTCGAGATGACGATGCGAAAAGCCAATATCGATATTACGAGTTTCTGAAGGAATTTCGCGAACGCTTTCAGACGAATAATCCTGAGTTCAATACGAAGGGGCATCTGGATTTTGATGCTGTTCTTGATGGTCAGCAGCGACTCACAGCGCTCTTTATTGGATTGACCGGCACTTATGCCTATAAGAAGCCCCGCGCATGGTGGGAAAATAGTGAGCGTGCGCTGCCGACGCGAAAGCTCTACTTGAACGTTAGCAGACCAGCGCTCGTAGACGATGACGAGGCTGGAAGGAAATACGAGTTCAAATTTCTCACGCACGACGAATACGGGGAAAGCCCGAAAGTATGGTTCCACGTGGGCAGAATGTTAGAGCTGGTCCAAGCGTACGAATTCACCAGGATGCTGATCGGCGACGGCTATCACCATGAACCTGCAAAACCGTGCCTATGCTGAGGCGCTGTCGATGCTGCGGGCGGCGATGGCAGTCATGATAAGAGGCACGCCCAGAAAGACCATATTGATGCCCACGTAAAGGCCGATCACCCAAGTCGCGCTGTTGGGCCACTGTTCCCAGATTAGGCAGGCCAGCGCCAGGTTGATGACGCCACCCATTAGCGTCCAACGCCAATTGTTCAGATAGCGGCGAAAATCGAGCGCAATAAAAATTGCGGCGACGCCCTCAATGGCAAAACACACCGTCATTATGATGGTAAGCGTAATCGCGCCTTGCAACGGGTGGGCGATCAATATCACACCAAGCGCCATGGCGATGACGCTGCTCAATAGCGACCACCAGAAGCCGGGCATCTGGTGCTTTCTGACGATCGAGGCGGCTCGAAAGAATCCGCCGACGATAAAGAGCCATCCCACCAGCAACTCGATTTCTAGTGTCGAAATATTCGGCAAAGCGACCGCCAGCATTCCCAAAACAAGCAAGAGGATGCCCTGAAACAGGAAAAGCTTCCAATGTGCGCGAATGATCGTCTGCACTTGGCGGTGAAACGCATCGACGTTCGGCGTGCTTGCTATTGACATGCGCTCCTCCTCACCGTCTCTCAGATGCGATGCTCTAAAGCTGCGCGGCATTGCGCAACGTTTCCGTACCGCACCAACCAAAGTCGCGCCTGTATGAGCCCCTCGAAGCGTCTCCAGTTTCGAGGTAAGTCCACGCGACTGTTATCCGCCCGTCGTCCGACGACATGAAATCCGGCCAGCTGGAGTCCGGGGCCGCCGTCCGTGCGCTAGGATTTCAGCGACACGACTGCGTGGTCCGGCTTCGCCCGAATCTGTGCGCCTATTGACATCGAACAAGGCCATATGCACAAGCGCGGGCAATCGACACAGGGGCACCCGCAAAGATGACTGGCAACACTACGTCACTTTACCGCGTAGCCCCGCGCTTCTAGACAGGCCGACTCGGCTCGAATGTAATCCGCGCGTTTCTGCATCGTGTGTCCGCTGGATAAGTTGGCCGCCTCCGGAGCGGTCGCCGATCCTGCCGCCACGGTTCCGGCCGGCTTCGTAGGATCAAACCCGCTCTGATCTCGCGCCCACGAATGGCACTCGTATTGATCGCGAGACTGCTGGTCGACAGTCTGACCGTTCTTTGGATACGCAAACAGCTTGGTGCCGGACGACATCTGCGTCGCAGCCTGCTCCGCGAGCTCGGGCGGCGGCCGCACCGTTTCGTACTCGCTCACGGAAGAGTTCCACTCGTAATAGTTGTCGTCGGCATAGTAGTACGGCACACCGTCCCACCATAGTGTCGAGTAATACAATGGAAGGGCTGATAGAAATAACCCGTAGCCCAGGCCGCCCCACCCGCCGTAGTAACCGTAGCGGCCATAGCCGCCGTAAGAGCCGTATCGACCGCCGTAGCGGTAACCTCCGCCACCGAAATGGCCGCCGACTGCGCGGCCGCCCCCGCCGTGAGATCCAAATCCACCGCCGCCGTGCCCGCCACCGCCACCGCCACCGTGTCCGCTCGCACTGGCGACACCGCACGCCGCGAACGCTATAACAAACGCGATCGCTGCGACCTGCAAGCCGCGTCGGGAAGTTCGAGTGTCCATAACGTTGCCTTGGCGCCGTTGAAGCGCGGAATTACCGCAGGTTAAATACTACGCTCCCAATATTAAAGTGCGCTGAATAGAACATTAAAACGCATGAGTTGCGCGTACAGTTCCGCGCCGCTTGCCAGAATTCCATCCGGCGCGGAGTTACTTGCTACAGTGCGGCGGCCGAGCACAGAGGCTTCGGCTTGTTGCGGTTCATCCGGACAATCAGCCACACGTAGCCTACCGAGACGAGCCCCGCGATCAGCGCCTCGAGAAGCGCCCAGACGACAATTGATGGCGCGGTGCCGTAAGCGGACCGGATTTATCCGGCAGCAGGCGATTCGAACGCCTCTTCGAATGAATCTCACGGAAGCGTCCCGCAGGATTTACCGGATTATGAGCGTTCGGCGAGTACCGGTGGGTCATTGTGCGGCACCGTACAGTACCCAGGCGCGAGTTCGTGTATGTAGAGCAGTCGACTCGTAATCTGGGCAAGAGCGGGCGGTCTATTGGCAAACGTATCCAGACTGCTGCCTCCAATGCCGAGCAGTGATTCACACATGACAATGTAGCCTTGACCATCATTGCTATTGTTCATTTGTCGATCACTCCACGAGGACGGCGAACCATCACTGGCATGGGGCCTTCGCATATGGCCGTCGCAGTAGGCCGGTATCGTCGTTGGATGAGCCGCGTTACTCGTGCCCAAGCCGGCGGCGAAAATCCGATGCGAATGCACCAATGAACGCGATCGTCGTGATGGCGTTGAAGCGGCCGTACACATTCGTTGTCCTGGCCATTCTGATCCTTATATTCGGCGTGCTCGCAGCAATTCGGACGCCCACCGATATCTTTCCCAACATCCGGATCCCCGTCGTCGCCGTTGTCTGGACCTACAACGGATTGACTCCGGAGGACATGTCGGGGCGCGTCATCTATTACTACGAGCGCCAGCTGACCGGGACGGTCGGCAACATCGAACACATCGAAAGCCAGTCGCTCTATGGCCGCGGAATCGTGAAAATCTTCTTCCAGCCGGGAACCGACGTGGCTGCGGCGCAAGCGCAGGTCGTCGCTGTTTCGCAGACTGTGTTGAAACAAATGCCAGCGGGAATCACCCCACCGGAGGTGCTTTCGTATAACGCTTCGTCCGTGCCAGTTCTTGCGCTCCAGGTTTCCGCGGAGCACCTGACGGGATCGCAGTTGTACGATCTCGCCTCGAACTTGATTCGTCCCGGACTGGTCGCAGTGGCAGGGGTGGCGATTCCGGCACCCTACGGCGGAACGCAGAGCTTTGTCGAGGTGGACCTTGATCAGCACAAGCTGTTGGCTCATGGGCTATCGGCCCAAGACGTCTCGCGCGCGCTGGCAAAGCAGAACATCGTGCTTCCCGCCGGCGACCAGAAAATAGGCGCGATCGATTACCTCGTTGAAACGAATGCGTCCCCGGTCAACATTGCGACCTTCAACGACCTGCCGATCAAACAGTCTGACGGTGCCGTTGTCACCATAGGTGACGTGGCCAATGTCTACCTCGGCGGTCCCCCTCAAACCAATGCGGTGCTAGTGGGTGGCCGTCAAGCTGTACTTCTTGAAATACTCAAGGCCGGCGATGCATCGACCCTCGAAGTAGTGGCCGGTGTCAAAGCAAAAATACCGGAGATCGAGAAGACCTTGCCTCCGGGCGTGAAGATCACGATGCTGGGCGACGCGTCAATATTCGTCAAACAGTCGGTCTACGATGTGGTGCAGGAAATCGCGACGGCCGCGCTCTTAACCGGACTCGTCGTTCTCCTGTTCCTAGGGTCCGGCCGATCGACGCTGATCGTGGCGACCTCGATCCCTCTTGCGATTCTCTGCTCGATCCTGGCGCTCTCGTGGATCGGGCAAACCATCAATGTGATGACGCTGGGCGGCCTCGCGCTTGCGGTGGGTATCCTGGTCGACAACGCCACAGTGATGATCGAGAACATCGACATGCACTTAAAAGCAGGGATAGAACTTGAACCGGCCATCATCAACGCCGCAAATCAGATTGTGGTTCCGACTTTCGTCTCGACGCTGTGCATATGCATCGTATGGCTACCGCTGTTTCAGCTGTCGGGTATTGCGGGCTACCTGTTCCTACCGCTGGCGGAATCCATCATCTTCGCCATTATCGCCTCATTCATCTTGTCGCTCACCTTGGTGCCGACCATGGCGGCCCACATGTTGCGCGCGCAAATGGAAGCGAGAAAAGCGGGGCGGCAACCGGGGGGTTTCGTCGGGCGTTTCCAACTGGGGTTCGAACGGCGTTTCGAACAGTATCGGGACGACTATCGCGGGTGGTTGACCAAAGCCGTCGAGCACCGTGGCCTGTTCATCCTGTGCTTTCTCGCCGTACCGGTTGCGTCCATCGCGTTGGTGCCCGCGCTCGGCCGCGATTTCTTTCCAGGGATCAAATCCGGGGAAATCGACATGCATTTTCGCGCCCCGCTGGGGCTGCGACTCGAGGAAGCGAGCAAGGTCGCGGCGCTGGTTGATGTGGCCGTGCGCAAAACTCTGGAGGGTCACGTCAGCAACATTATCGTTAATTGCGGTCTGCCGAGCAGCGGTATCAATGAAGCCTATAGCGCAAGCGGCACCATCGGGCCACAAGACTGTGACATTACCATCAGCTTGAAGGATCAAGCTTCGCCGGTGGACGAGTATCGCGCAGCACTTCGAAATGTTCTGCCGAGGCAGTTCCCAGGGACAAGCTTTACGTTCCTGCCGGGCGATATCACGGCAAAAATCCTGAATTTCGGTCTGCCGGCACCGATCGACGTACAGATCGTCGGACGCAACGTGGACGACAATATGGCCTATGCAGAACGGGTGATCGCTGAGCTGCGGCATATTCCGGGTATTGCCGACGCGAACATTCAACAAACGCTCAACCAGCCGACATTGCTGATCTCTGGGCACCGCTCGTTTGCGCTCGGCGCCGGCCTGACTGAGGCCGACATTGCCGACGACACACTCGCGACGTTGTCGGGCTCCGGTCAAACGGCTCCTACGTACTGGCTCGACGAGACGACGGGAGTGTCGCATCTCGTGAACTTACAGACACCGCAGACTCGGTTGACCTCGATGAACGATCTCGAAACGATCCCGATCGATAATGGCAACGGCGATCCGAGCGGAACGGACGCGCAGATTCTCGGTGGTCTCAGTGAGATCACGCAAACCGGTCGGCCTCTTGTCGTATCGCATCGCGATATCCTGCCGGTGGTCGATATATACGCGAGTAACCAGGGCCGTGACCTGGGCGCAGTGAGCAATGCGGTCGAGCACGTCCTCGATCGAATGAAGGGAGGAATTCCAAAGGGAGCGTCGGTGGTCGTGCGCGGACAAGCGGTAACGATGCAGGACGCCTACGGGCAGTTGTTGTTTGGTCTAGGGTTGTCCATCGTGCTTGTCTACCTGGTTATTGTCGTCAACTTTCAGTCCTGGCTGGATCCTTTCATTATCATTACGGCTCTGCCGGGAGCGCTGACCGGGGTCGTCTGGTCATTGTTCCTGACAGACACGACGCTGTCCGTGCCGGCGCTGACCGGTGCCATCATGGGCGTGGGCGTCTCCACCGCCAACTCGATCTTGGTGGTGTCATTTGCGCGCGACGAATTAGCTGAACACGGCGATCCGGTCCGTGCGGCGATTGCTGCAGGGTTTACACGCCTACGCCCCGTGCTGATGACGGCGCTTGCCATGATCATCGGCATGCTGCCCATGTCCATGTCCAATTCACAGAACGCCCCGTTGGGCCGAGCGGTAATCGGCGGCTTATTGGTGGCGACATTTGCAACGTTGGTGTTCGTACCGTGCGTCTTCGCCCTGCTGCATGGGCGCGCGACCCGGGAGAAGCACGATGAAGCGACGTAGGATACTGATCATCGTACTGCTAGTAGTGGTATCAGGAGTCTTGATATACGGCTTCGTGGCCCGGCATCGTCGGCTGACCGCCTTGGAGCGTCTCGCGCAGGAACAGTCCGTGCTGCCGGTCGAGATCATCGGTCCGAAGCCAGGTCTCTCCACACGCTCGCTTTCGCTGCCAGGGACGGTGCGTGCGTGGTACGAAGCACCGATTTTTGCCCAGGTGTCCGGCTACGTGAGCAACTGGTTTGAAGATTACGGCGCGACGGTCAAGAGGGGGCAGCTTCTGGCAACGATCGATACACCCGGATTGGACGCAGACTATGCGGCAGCGAAGGCACGACTGCGCGTGGCACAAACCAAGTTCAAACTGGCCAAGACCACGGCCGCCCGCTGGCAGGCGCTCGCCGGAACGCCGGCCGTGTCGAAACAAGAAGTTGATGTACAGAACGCAAGCGCGGAGGCAGGCAAAGCCGAAGTCGAAGCGTCGGAACAAGACCTGGCGCGGTATGCGGCGCTCGAAGCGTTCAAGCGCGTGGTGGCGCCATTCGACGGGGTAGTGACCGCCCGTCTCACCGATGTGGGCGCCTATGTCAATGCCGCCGGCGGCGAAGTCGGGGCGCATGATAAATCGACCGAGCTTTTCAGCGTCGCGGATGTGCATAAGCTCAGAGTCTTTGTAGCGGTACCTCAGGATTATGCGGATGGGTTGGGATCGGGTCCTTCCGCAACGATCCATCTGCCGTCACAGCCCGGCAAACTAATCCAGGCGACATTTCTGACGACGGCCCGCGCGTTCGACCCGAACACCCGGACGGCAGTGACCGAACTGACCGTGGAAAATCCCGGTCACATCCTATGGCCCGGCACCTATGTAGATGTGATCTTTCAAATTCCGAGCGACCCGGCGATTCCGACAATGCCCGAGCAGGCGCTGATTTTTCGCGCCGCGGGAGCACAGGTCGCGATACTCGATGCCCAGAATCGAATTCATCTGCGCAGCGTGACCCTCGGGCAAAATCTGGGAGAGACCGTGCAGGTCACGAGTGGGTTGTCGGTTGGCGATAAGTTGGTGAACAATCCGCCCGCCGGACTCCTCGAGGGGCAGATCGTGCGCCCGGTAACACCGATGCCAGGATACGCTTCCGCGCCCGCGAAACCAGAGGCGGCATCCGCTCGCAGGAAAGCGCACGCGAATACGCCATGAAGCTATCTACTACCGCGCTAGACGCGTTGTTGCTGAGCGGCCTGGTACTCTCAGGCTGCGATCTGGCGCCCGTATACGAACGGCCGCATTTCGTCCTCCCGGAAACTTATCAGGGCAGCGGCCTGTTCCACGTCGCAGAGCCAGACGCAGTATTATCGCCCGGCGAGGTTTGGTGGACGCTGTTCAACGATCCAGAGCTGAATAAATTCGAAAACGAACTGGCCAAGGCCAACCCAACTCTTCAGGTTGCGATGGAAAGGTACACTCAGGCGCGCGACTTGGCCGCCGAAGCCCAGTCGCAACTCTATCCTCAGATCGGCGCAGGAGGTGAGCTCTCCGACAACAGGCAATCGGTCAATCGGCTCTTCCGCGGTAGCACAACCACCCCGAATATCGAGGCCTCAAACGAAGTCCTGGCGTCGGCTTCGTGGGAACCAGATTTCTGGGATCAAATACGCAACCTCGCACATGAAAGGAAGCGTCTCGCACAAGCCAGTGCCGCCGAGCTTGCGACGGCGAGGTTGAGTCTGCAGACGGACCTGGCCACTGACTATCTTGCAGTTCGCGGCGTCGATCAGGAACTCGAAGTGCTCCGCCAGGCGATCGTCGCGTATCAGAAAGCGGTCGAGGTAACACGCCTTCGTTATCACGGGGGTATCGCCTCCGGGCTCGATCTTGCACGAGCCTTGAGCCAGCTCAGTTCTGCCCAAGCGCAACTGAGCGAGACTGCTTTGCAGCGCGATCTCTTGCAGCATGCGGTGGCAGTGCTGGTGGGTGCGATACCGAGCAGCTTCTCACTGCCGGCGACCCTCGATTTCCGGGCAATTCCGCCCGCGCTTCCCGTAGGTGTGCCGTCGGAATTGCTGCAGCGGCGGCCCGACATCGCGAGTGCAGAACGACAGATGGCCGCAGCGAATGCATCGATAGGCGTGTCACGAGCCGCCTTCTATCCCCATGTCACGTTCTTTGGAACCGCGGGATACCAAGATAATGGGTTTAATCTGATTAACTTGCCAAACAGCCTCTGGTCCATTGGAGCAGACGCCATGCAGCCACTATTCGAGGGGGGACTGCGCCGCGCCGAACTACAGCATTCGTGGTCGCACTATGCCGAGACGCGCGCCTATTATCGGTCGACTGTGCTAGCCGCATTCCAAGAACTGGAAGACGGATTGAGTCTGACGCAACGTCTCAAAAGCGAGGTCGCACAGCAGCACGAGGCGAGCAACCAAGCGGCGCAAGCGCTGTCTATTTCCACGACGCTGTACAACGCCGGCCTCGACAACTACCTAAGCGTGGCGGTTGCACAGGTACAGGCACTGACCGCGCACACCAGCGAAGTCCAAGTGCAAGTTCGACAAATGCAGGCGGCAGTCTCTCTGATTCGCGCTCTGGGTGGCGGCTGGACGACACAGGGTTTACCGAATGAGCAACAAACTTTGCCGTCTGGACCGTTGGACTACAAGGTGCATAACGATACTGATGCTGGATTGCATTAGGCAAGAGCATGACTTCGCCGCCAATAGCGCATCCTAGCAGTGACCCAATTGCCAATCCTCACTTACCTTAGGTGCGCTATCAGACAGACCCCGTGCAAGACGAAGCCCAAGCTTCATCGCGTCATGCTGCGGGGGAGTCCCTTGTGTTTACGTCGCACAGAAAGCTTAGTGCATTTCACCGTCAGCAATCCAACGCGTACCGTAGTTATCAACTCGATGCTCGATCAGGTGCAGGATACCGACCGGCAACGCTCATGGGATAGGCCATGGCGCTAAAGGATTTACTTGTCTACGTCGATCAATCGAAACGCTCGGTGAATCGCTTGCGCCTCGCAGCAGATTTGGCGCGCCGGCACGAGAGCCGCCTGAGCGCCATTTATGTGCGGGAACTGAGTCCGGCGCAAATGAATGATCAGAGTATCGCTGAACTAGGGCTCGGTTCGGCTGATGCGGTCGACCGTACGAATCGGCGTATTGGAGAATCCATAGATGAGGCTGTAGGGCAACTGCGAGCAACGCTTGATGAAATCAAGAGCAAGTACAGCCTCGAGGTCGAGTGGCGCTCTGTTAATGGCGTCGGATCGATCGTCGTGCCTCAACACGCACGCTTTGCCGATCTATGCATCCTGAGTCAGGACGAACCGGCCACGGATACTGCTACGGGCTACACCTTTTCCGAACAGCTCTTGTTCGTGACCGGGCGACCCGTGGTATTCGTTCCGGCGGATGGACCCTTTGATACACTCGGACGGCACATCGTTGTCGCCTGGAACTCAAGCCGCGCCTCCGCCCGAGCCGTCAACGACGCCTTACCCCTCATCGAGCGCGCAGACCGGGTCACGGTGCTTGCCGTCAATCCAGCGGACTTTGTCGACCGGTATGGTGCGCTGCCACCGGAGAGGATGGTTGAGCACCTAAGAAGGCATGGCGCGACGGTGCAAGGAATCTGGCTCAAGGATATTCCCGCGCGGTCGATTGGTGATGTACTCCAGACCGAAGCACATAAGTTGGGCGCCGATCTCCTTGTCGCTGGCGCCTTCGGCCATCCCAAGCTTTGGGAAAAGCTGATGGGTGGAGTGACTCGCGACTTGCTGGCGAACATGACGCTCCCTATTCTGATGTCATATTGATGTTCTCCACGCTATGCTGGAAGTCGCTTTCCTCTGGAGTGACGAGCACCCGTACTTTTGGTCTCCTCAAGACTCATTCAGATGATCACCATTTGCAGCCTTTTCGCACAATTGCCCGCTCAGAGCGTCCCGCTACATAGGTTCCTCGCCGGCGCGCGAATTCCGCATTTGCATCGATGGCAACGTCGACGCCATCGGCAACTACGGCGCATACTATCGGTGTGCGGAGCGCATTGATCCAGACCACAGCAGCGGGAGCGCAAGCCCTGCCAACTCAGTGCCTGCATCATGTGGCATCGAAGTGAGAGCACTTCTGACGTCAATCGTGCCTCATTGTCGGATCATCGCGTTCGATGGAAACAACGAAATTCGGTGACTGATGGCACGTTCTGCTTCGGTGTCTGCCCTTGGATCCGAATTCGACGACTTTCTATTCGCACCGATCGGTGAGGACAGAAATGGAATGCTGCTCAGCGTTCTTTCAGAAGCCGAGCTGATCCCGCCGCAGAATCGTCGCGTACGAACCTCTACACCACGCTCCGCCATCATCGCCGTGTGATCTCGACGCGGAAAGTGGGTAGCAGGGTAGCAGGCTATCGGGGAGTATATGCAGCTATGCAGCCGCGCTCCCGCACCAAATCGAGGAGGCTGGCGAGAAAGCGAGAAAGTCGCCGACGTGATCATCGGCGCAAGCGGCAGCATTTTGGTAGCAAATAGCCCGACGCTGCATTGAGCATCGCGTAAGTTTTTGATTTTATGGCGCGCCCGGAGAGATTCGAACTCCCGACCCCCTGGTTCGTAGCTGCATCTGAATCGCCGCTAAGCGCCTAATATACAAAGAGAATCTGGCGGAGAACTGTCCGATATATTTCAGAGTTAAGCGGGTGTAAGGCATTGATAGGTCAAGAACCGCACATCTAATATCGGACGCATTTTCCGGGTCCTGGAATCGCCTCTCATCTTGTAAGCCAGGCGTCGAGGGACAGCACTACAAGGAGAATGGGATCGAGGTTGAACCGCTTTAACAACTCGCGAGGAGACGGGGTATCCGCAATACGACACAACCATAACTCGCCCCGCCGCTGACAGTTCACCGAACTTCCATGATAGCCCCAAAGGCCTCAATTACTTTTACTTCGGCGTTGACGAGGCAGAGCGTCCAGTTTTACTTCGGCGTTGACACTTAGAATTCCGGAACCGCTAAGGCAGTGCTGCGTACACGATCTAGAAAGCTACTAATGATTGGGTTCAACCATTCGGACCGCCCCGAAAACGTCGCGTGGTCCGTTCCGGGCAGGACGCACAGTTCCGCGTTGGGCAGTGCATGAAATATCTTGAGCGTGTGCTCAAGTGTGATCGCGTCGCGATCGCCCGAAATGACCAGCACCGGCTGAGAGATTCTTGCCAGCAGCCCCAGGTTCAGTTCCACTTCCGTCGGAGACGTAAGCCATAGGTGCGTAAGTTTTTCGTCGATGGTCGTCGGCGTGGCGATCTCGGTCGCACGCAATTCCTCCAGATCATCTGGTCTCAGTCCCTCGGGAAAAATGTTGACGCCGCTTACGACGACGCGTCGGACCAACTCAGGATGCTGGACCGCGAGCATCAGTGCCAAAATGCCGCCGTCGCTGAATCCCACGACATCAACGTGGCGAAGTTTTAGCACCCTCAGCAGCTCAGCGGTATCTTCCATCATTGCGGTGTAGCTCAATGGTCCTGGCACGTCAGGAGTACGTCCCTGGCCCACCTGATCAGGTGCTACGATATGATGATGTTCCGAAAATACGTCTAATTGATGCACGAACGAGCGCTCACCCGAGTCGCCTCCACCATGCAAGAAGACAAGCTCCGGGCCACCGCCGCGCACGGCATAATAGATATTGTGACCATGTATATTGGCCTTGTTCCACTGGGTGTGCTGAGCCACTCCGGGAACTGTGTCAGCCATTACGCAATTCAGCCAGAGCGCCAGAAAGACCATCCTTCCGCCGTTTCGCAATACGTTATCTCGGAATCCGTGTCGCCCTTTCGTCCGATTAGTCGCCATCACTGACCTGTTCATCTGCGCGCTGCCGCGGTAAAAACGATTCAAAATCGCGCTTGGGTAGCATGTCGAAGATAATGACGGCAATCTCCGACCTTCGGGTAAACAGTACACGATGGCGCCAAGGAATTATTTTCGGGGGGCCGAAAGCGCTCAATTCTCCCTTTTCTACTTTCTATCCGCAATGCCGATGACGACTGGGCTCTAGTGTTCCCAGATCAGCACGGACGAACGGCGCCGATTGGACGCCGGAGCGCTTTTTCGGTTCCGAGCGCCCGGTGCAACAGTGTCGAGAGCGGCGTCTAGCGGCGAGCCTATGCCGCGCCGGTTCGGGGCGGATTTTCTGTCGGATTCGCTAACTCCGTCACGAAGCTGTCTGTAAAAATCTCGCATTTGCAAACTTTTCGCTACATACTGTAGCGTATATGTTCGCGGGGATCTCCAGACTCATTCCGGCTTCCTGTTCTGCCCTGCAATTTGCATGAGGAGAATGCGGTGGAAACATTGCGAGCGTTGTTCCTATTTACGGCCGGCGTTCTCGTTGCGTGCAGCTCCCAGCAGGCGGATTGGGCAAAGGCGAACGGGCAAGGCACCGTAACTGCCTACCATGAGTTTCTTAAGCACCACCCGGACAGCGCACATGCCGAGTTGGCGCGAAGTCGGATCGTTTCCTTGGAGGATGCGCAAGCGTGGACCATGGCCCGGAGCGCCAATACTCCCGAGGCCTTTCAGCAGTACCTGCAGAAGGAGACAAGCGGTGTTCACTCGGTAGATGCGCGCGACCGGATCAGCGCATTCGAACGAGATGCTGCGTGGAAACTCGCTGGAGCGGTCGCGACAAAGCCAGTGTTGCAGGACTATCTTGTAAGATATCCTCAAGGGCCAGAAGCTGAACAAGCACATGTACAGCTTGAAAAGCTCGACGCCGAGGAATACCGAGTGCAGCTCGCCGCGTTTCGGGGAAAGAGTGAGGCCGAGCGAGTGCGCGCACGCCTGCAAACACGTTACGCCAAGTTGCTGCACCAGGTCGTCGTCGTTTCGCCCTCACCTGCAGACAAGCTCATTTGGGTCAGCTCTACGCCAATGAGTCTCGAGGATGCTCAATCAGCATGTGCTACGCTGAAAAAGGCCAGACAGCACTGCGAGGTCACAAGGAGTTGATCGGCTGGAAACTCTTTGAACGCGCGTTCGACATCCTGAGAACTCGCCGTGTGGCGAAATAGGGATTACGCAATTGGGCCGACGATCGGACGTCGGGTTGGCCAACGCGGTGCTTTCAAGGTACGTTGCAGCGTAATTCGAGCGCCCGGTCGCTTGTGGCGACGCATTGGTTCGCCGTGTCGTCTACTACTTTTGGCGGCGATGCTCACCCGGTCCGTCAACGCAGACACTGCGCCGTTCGATCTGGCCGGCCCAAACCTGGAGGTCAAGGTCACACGCGGCGCGACTACACTACCGATTTCGGAGGTGCCTAATCTCGCACCGGGGGATCAGCTTTGGATCCAGGCTGATTTGCCGACGACGCAAGCCGCGCATTTCGTCATGGTTGCTGCATTCTTGAGGGGGGCGACCAATCCGCCGCCTGAGAGTTGGTTTTTCCGCTGCGAAACTTGGACGCGCAAGTGTGCCCAGGCGAGTCTCAGCATTATCGTGCCCCAGGACGCGCAGCAAATGCTGCTGTTCTTGGCTCCGCAGACAGGCGGCGATTTCAAGACGCTGGTGGATGCAGTGCGGGGACGGCCTGGCTCCTTCGTGCGAGCCTCGCAGGATTTGAACCAAGCGACCCTGGATCGCTCAAGACTGGATAACTATCTAGCTGCAATTCGTACACTCAACGACGCCGATCCGGCCAAGTTGAAGGAGGTTGCTCCGCTGCTTGCGCGTAGCCTTGCGATTAAAGTAGATCAGAAGTGTTTGGATAGAATCCCCGAACTTCAGGCTCCCTGCCTGATGCAAGGTGAAAATTCTCTCATTTTGGACGATGGCCATAGCACATCAATTGTTGAGGCGCTTACATCAGACACCGCAACCGACTTGGCGATGGAGGCGAGCTATACCCCGCAGCTGAGCTACGGCTACTTTAGTCCTTATGTCGCATCCCTACTCGACATAGCGCGTCTCCTGGATTCGTTTCATACCGCGCAGTATCAGTATATTCCCGCGCTCGCGTCTGGCCATGGCGCGCGACTCGCTCTGGCCTTAAATGCGCCGCCGTCGTTTCATAATCCGAAGTCAGTGCTGGTTGTCGCACTGCCAGCAATCGAAGAAACGCGGCTGCCGCCTCTGCACGCGGTAGATCCCAAAGAGATCTACTGCGCCAAGAAGACTGTTCTCGCGCTGCCAGTCGAAGGAGCACCGCTGGTGTTCTCTACGGGTTACGCGCACGACATTGTGCTGACTTTGTCCGGAAAGGACGGCGGGACCATTGAGTTGCCTGCGAAAGCCGACGCGCTGCAGGGTGGTTTCGTGGTTGATACGTCCACGTTAGTTACCGCGAGCCTGGGAGATAGCGTTCGTGGTTCGTTGCACGGCTACTGGGGCTTTGATAAGTATGCGGGCCCGGAGTTCGAATTGGTTAACGCGCGTGCCCAAACGTGGGAAATGGCTGCCAAAGACGCCGGAACTCTAATTGTCGGTCGCGAGGACACTGTGCATTTGCAGGCAGAGAGCGCAAGTTGCATCAACACTGTCATGCTTGAAGATCCGGACGGTAAGGAACTGAAGGTCGACTGGAAAACAATTAAACCCAATGAATTGGAGGTAAAACTGCCGCTTCAACAGGCGAAACCCGGAGCTATGACATTGATCGTCAGGCAATACGGGGCAGGTCAGCCACAAAGCGTTCAAATACACACGTTTTCCGAAGTAGCGCGTTTGCAGCGCTTTGTCATTCACGCCGGGGATACTCAGGGCATTTTGAGCGGTAGTCGCCTCGACGAGGTTGCTAATCTTGTCATGATGGGAATTGAGTTTATTCCGGGAACACTGTCGACTGGCGGGAGCCAAGATGAAATGCCTGTGGTCGCGCAGGATGAGCGCGCCGCGGCTGCACTGCAGCAAGGAGCCACGGCAATCGCAAAAGTTACGCTCCACGACGGACGAGTAATCACTCTTAACGCCTCCGTCGATGAGCCACGGCCCAGCGTGAAGATCATCGGTAAGAGCGTGCAGGCATCAGCGTCCAGTGGCGTCAGCAATATCCGGCTTACGAATCAAGACGAGCTGCCGCAGGACGCGAAGCTTATTTTCTCCATACGTGCGCAGACACCGCGGAAATTCGCACGTGATGTGCAGATTGAAGTCGCGACCGCCGATGATTCGTTTTCGACCACCCTCAGCGTTATCAATGGCGGGATCACGCTTGAGAACACAAAAGTAGCCGTGGCGACTCTCGATCCGGCGAAGGCGTTCGGGTCATCTGCATCTGGGCCATTACAGTTTCGGATGCTTGCCAAAGGCGGGACAGGAGACTGGCAACCACTAGCGACCCTTGTCCGCCTGCCAGTGCTCACGGGGCTCATCTGCCCGTCGACGCCGGAGCTCGCTTGCAAGCTCTCCGGTTCAAGCTTGTATTTGGTTGCCTCGGTGTCGGGCAACGCGCAGTTTGACCATCCCATGCGGGTGCCGGACGGATTTCCGGGCTTCTCGCTCCCTGTGCCGCATCCAACGGATGGGCAGCTATACGTGAAGCTCCGCGATGATCCGTCGGTTGTGAACTTGGCATCGCTTGGTACGCAGCAGCTGCCTCCGCCGTCTGCCGAAGAAGACGCGCGCGCCGTCGCAAGGCAAGCGGCTGTGAGTGCAGAAAATGATTCAGTCGCGAGTTCCGACGGGAACCAACCAGTACCAACTGGCGATGCGGCCGAGCAACCGCCTGCACCACAGACTGCTCCGGCACCAGGTACTCCGGCACAGGCGCAGGACCGATTGCAGATTGACCCGTCCTCCAATTCGGAGAATGGTGCGGTGAGACACACTACAGACGAGCCAACCGCGCCGCATTCGACCTAAAGACGGCTTACGTCCTGCACCGGCGTTTCGCCCACAAAGGTGAATACTTCGGGGATCAGGTTCTCAAGATTTTATAACGCGAAGCTTAAGATGGCGCTCTGATATGTCGCGTCGCTCGATTTAATCATGCTCAATACGCGAATCGAGGCAGGACGCAATCTGCGTCGGGCAATCGGTGCGAATCAACGCGGATAGATCTTCAGGCTGCTCGCGACCGAGTCTGCAACGTGCTCCTTGGTGATGACGCCCAGAACGTCTTCGGCGCCAGGCATTCCGTGTCCGCGCACCACAACCGCCATGAACGCATGTTTTCGCCACATCTTATCGATGACGTCGTAGGCGACGACATCCTCGCCGACGATCGTGAATTCACGGTTGGCCACCTCTCCGAGGGTGACGCCCGTGTGAGCTCCCTCAAGACCGCGCCTTAGTCCGGTATTAACACGAATGACCCCGTAGATCCGCGACTTTCGAATTACGACCACGTGCCGCAAACGGCCCTCCTGTTCGTGCTCCCGGAGGAAGCTGTCGAAGCTGTCCTCGGCTGGAAGGACCAGCACATCAGAATCCATCACTTCGCGTGCATGTTGCACAAGGAACATGTTGGCGTGCAGGGCCTTGGGGATTGTGCGTCCGCGACGGACCAGTTTCAGGGTATATATATTTTCTCGCGACAGCAGCCGACGCACGCCGACGCTGGCGGCGACGGCGAGAATCATCGGCATGACGATGTCATAGTCGCGCGTCATCTCGAATGTCATGGTCACTGCGGTCATGACCGCGCCGGTGCCCCCGCCGACCATGGCGCCCATGCCGACCATCGCGAAAGCAGGGATGTTGAGGGGAATCGGAAAGCCGAGCGCTGAGAGCAGAGCCGCGAAGCCGCCGCCAAGCGTCGCGCCCATGAAAAGCGACGGCGAGAAAATCCCGCCCGACGAGCCCGATCCAAGGCTGCTCGAAGTCGCCAGAGCCTTACAGACACATAACAGTCCTAGCAACCAAAATGCTGACATCTGCCCGACGAGAATGTGCTCGATCGTCGCGTAGCCCACGCCATCGACATAGTCCTGGCCGAAAGCTCGATAGAGGGCGTACATCATTAAGCCCACGAGCAGCATCCCTAGCATGTGGCGCAAATAGCGCCATGGGATTTTGTCGAACACGTCCTCCGCAAGATTCAGCCCATGGATAAAGCCCGCCGCGGCCACTCCCGTGACGGCGCCCAATGCTGAGTACAGCAACAGCAGTACCACCGCATTCGCGTCGGCGGCGAGCGGCTCCAGCGGCGGAACGAGGAATGCCGGCTGCTGCCCAAAAAAGAACCGCCCCACAAAAGTCGCCGCACCGGTTGCGACGGCAACCGGCAGAAAGGTACTGACGCTCACCTCTGGCATCATTAACTCGATGGCGAACATCACCCCGCCGATCGGGGTGTTAAACGTTGCCGCGATACCCGCTCCAGCGCCCGCCGCGACGAGTGCGATCCGCTGACCCGGCGGCATGCGGATGATCTGCCCCACGGTCGAACCCAATGCCGAGCCGATCTGAATGATGGGACCCTCGCGTCCCACCGACGAGCCACTGCCAATTGCGACCGCGGAGGCCAGGGACTTGACCACCGCGACAATGGGCCGGATTACGCCCTCGCGGTAGTAAATCGCGTCCATCACTTCCGGGACTCCGTGACCCTTGGCTTCAGGAGCGAAATTACTGACTAGGAAGGTGACGATTACCGCGCCAACCACCGGGACCAGGATCACAAGAGCGCCCCATCGATCCGACGCCGTGAACTCATTGGCGTCGTAAGGCAGCATGAAGCGCCCGGTAAAGAAAATATTGTGCAGCAGGCCAATTAGGTCCCGAAACAAGAAGGCGCCGAGTCCTGTCACGAGACCGAGCGCGAGCGCAAGGGTCGTCAGATAGAACAGACTTAGCCTGTGGCTGTCATCGTTCTGCATGGCGCGATTAAGAATCGTAGTCATCAAAAAGGGCCTTTAGAGGCTTGACGTTCAGCATAATGCAGTCGCGTAAATCCCCCAAAAGTTTGGCCAATCGAATATAACCCGCAAGACGGCCCGGTGAGCCGCGCAACCGACCTGCATTGCGGCATTCGACGTGACGCCGGCTAGCGTCCAAGGTGATATGTGCAGCTCGCGCCGGACGTGGGGACGACGACCTCGAACGCGTCATGCCCGTCTTGGCGTGAGGGCCTAGGGAACGTCGCAACCGACTCGCAAGTGAGAAGACCGGTCTACTGAGGGTGGGCTCCCTGATAGGGGTCCCTAATCGCGCTGCTCAACTCTTGACGACTTCACAGTGCCGATGCTCCTTCTTCAGCTTCGCGCACATCGATCGCGCATCCTCAAGAGTCATGGGCGCTGATTCGACGCGATGGAGTTTGTCCGGCGGTGTAGCCGGAACGAGCGTAAGCTCGCGCAGATCTTTTCCGTATCTTGCCTGCAATCTAGCGCGCACTGTCTCGGCCTCATGCTTCGACCGGAACGAGGCGAGTTCGACGCGATACTCGCCAGCCTTGAGCGTCTGAAGCTGAGTGCGTGCCTGATCGGCCTCCGGTCCCTGCGGATACTTCTCGAGGAATTCCTGCAAAGCAGTCGCCGTGGCGCTAGTCTGCGCAACCTTCCACGCAGCCGACCGCTCGAGTGCCGCAATCCGGTCGTGTGCCTCTGCCGAGTGCACGCCTTTTGGCTGATTCTGCAGGTACGCCTGAAAGCTTTCCAGAGTATTGGTCTTCTGCGCGTCCGCCCACGCCTGCTCATCCTCCAATGCATGAATCCGATCGCGCGCCTGGTCGGCATGCGCGTTGTTCGGATGGTCTTTGAGAAATGCCTGATAAGCAGCCACGGTCCCTTGTGCGTCGGCTTTTTTCCAGTCCGACTCGGCTGAGCTACACGCCACGAGCACGACGACAGTCGAAAGGATCATTCCTCGTAGTACGTTCACGACAATCTCCTCAAATTGCACAAGGGGCAGACAGGGTTGTGCAGAGCATTTGCAGACAAAATTAAGGCGAGAAGCATCACATCAAGCGCATTGTATGCATACGCTACAGTATGTAGCGAAAGACGCGCAAGTGCGAAGGAGGGACAGGACAACCGGCTGCAGATATCGCCTATACGCTGCAGCATGTCGCGGAGCCGACTCACGCCGAGCCAAAAAAATGGAATCGAGCGGCCAACCCGGCCGAATTCGGCTCTGCAACAAGGAACGCACTGGTACCATGTACAGCTATGTTCCGGAATCGGCCCTCTTCACAGTGAAACCAAGGCCCAAGTCCCGCGCCATGCGCAGAAAAGGGGCGCCTCGCGCGCGGAAGGCGGCTACGCACGGCTTAGGCCGGCCGCGAGACGAGCGGATCGACGCCGAAGTAACATTTGCCGTTCTGAGCGCTCTGAAGGAGGGGGGATACCGGGCGGTGACGATCGACGGTATCGCCCAGCGGGTAGGCCGCGCCCGCACCAGCATCTATCGCCGCTGGACGAGTAAGCGCAGCTTGGTAGCGTATGCGGTGGTCAGTGAGATGGGTGATGACCCGGCTGCCGATACGGGCAGTGTTCGCGGGGACCTCGAGGCGGCTGTAAGTACGCTATTAAATGCATTTGCCGGACCGCTGGGCCGCGCGCTGGCAGGGCTCGTGGCCGATATGGCTCAGGACGAGGCCCTTGCTCTGACCATTCGCAAGCAGGTCCTCACGGCGCGACGCAGATCCATGCGGGAGGCGCTCATCCGCGGCCGTAACCGGGGAGAGGTCCGGGATGGCCTCGATGTGGAACTGGTACTCGACATGCTCACCGCTCCGTTTTATTACCGCACTCTCTTTGGCCA
>Ga0182018_10002000_pt1 | contig 21629 bp, 23 predicted proteins | sample 812P2MmetaG_FD_120490 | JGI IMG/M metagenome (GOLD analysis project Ga0182018, IMG submission 120490) | Permafrost microbial communities from Stordalen Mire, Sweden - 812P2M metaG | ecosystem: Environmental > Terrestrial > Soil > Wetlands > Permafrost | place: Sweden: Stordalen | collected...
ACCACCGAGCACACAACGGCCCCGGACGTTGACGAACCGCTGCCGGAGCCCCCTCCGAACCCGTTGCCGCCGGAACCGCCGAAGCCACCGCCCGAGGAATTGCACGAAGACTGTGCGACGAGGACACCGAGGAACGCCGTGGCGCCGATGTGCGCTGTCGACGACGATGTGCCCGCCTCCATCTGCTTGGCCATTGCGATCGCCTCATTGATCGGTATGGCATAGCCCTGGTTGCCCGACTGACCCTGTGACTGGAACGAGAACCCAGCCGAGGCCGCAGTGTCGATGCCGACGACGTGACCGGAAGTGTCGACGAGAGATCCTCCGGAATCGCCGGCTTGGATGTCGGCGTTCGTTTGAATGAGACCGGCCAACTGCTCCGACGTCCCGTCACTCTCATCGCTGGCGGTGATGGATTGGTTGAGCGCAGTGACCGTTCCGCCTGCCGCACTCGGAGTCCCGCCTGTCCCGCCGGCGTTACCGATGCCGACCACGTCCTCGCCCACCGACACGTTGGAGGAGTTCCCGATTGTCGCCGTCTGCAGCCCGGAGGCACCGTGAAGCTGGAGGACCGCGATGTCCTTCACCCGGTTGTAGCCCACCACGCTGGCCGAGTACGTCTTGCCGTTGCCCACGTCGGTCACGCTGATCGTGGTTGCCCCATCGATGACATGGTTGTTGGTCAGGATCTCGCCCGACGGGGTGAGGACGATCCCGGTTCCGGCCTCCTCTACTTGCTGGTAGCCCAGGGTCGTGTCGATGTCCACCAGTCCCGGATCTACCTTCGCGGCGATGGCCGAGACGTCGCTCGGACCCGATGACCCCGAGGTGCCCGATCCGGACGAGCTCGACGGCCCTGTGCCTCCGGACGGGGGAGTTGCGCTCGGGGCCAATGCCGACGTCGGTGCCGCATTGCTCGTCCAGGCGAGGTGGCCGATACCGACTCCCGCTCCGAGAGCGATGACGGCTGCCGCGCCCAGCGCCGCGCCCAGTCGCAACCGGCGATTCGACTGTGGCGTCGCCCCGGGAGGGGGTGGCGGGCCCCAGCCTGAGAACGCGGCCCCGCCGGGTGGCGCTGCCGGCGGGCCGCCCCACGGGGGGCTCCCGGCAGCTGCGCCGGGACCGTAGGAGCTGCCGTACGGAGGGGTGGGAGGAGCGGGTGGCAGCGGTGGGGCGCTGCCGGCAGCTGCGCCGGGACCGTAGGAGCTGCCGTACGGAGGGGTGGGAGGAGCGGGTGGCAGCGGTGCCTGCGACGGGGTCGCCCACGGCTGCGCCGGCGTGCTCGGTGTCGTGCCGTGGTCATGCCATGTGTGGGGGTCGGTCGGGTCAACCGGTGGGAGCGGTATGCCCGCACCCGGGATGCCCGGCATGGGAATCGGCGGTGTGTCCGGTGCGCTCTGGGCTCCTTCGACCGGGGGCTCGAATGTTTCCTCTGTCATTGGGTCTCCTTCAGCCCGGGTCTCCACCCGGAGAACCTGCCATGAAGGTATTCAAGCGGTCCGAACTGTACGCCAGGTCAAGGAAAAGTATGAGAAAGATAAATCTTGGCTGAGCCCGGTCCCAGCAGGGAGAATACTTCGGGACCGAGACCCGGCCGCGGCCGGGGAGAAACGGGCCCGCCGGTGGGCGAACTGGCAAGCTACCCGCATGTCACCTGACCTTCACGGGCCGCAACCCGACCGCATGCCCTGGGCTACCCGTGGGCCACGGGAGGACGAGCCGCCGTGGACCGTCCGTCCCTTTGACATGCGCTACGAGCCACGGCGCCTCTTCTCCGAGTTCTTCGGCACGTTCTTCCTGGTGCTGGTCGCTGCCGGGGGGCCGGTGGTCAACGCCCTGTACCCGGGCCAGGTCCCGCTCGACGCCCGCGTCATCGCCCCGGCGTTGGTCGTCATGGCCATCATCTATTTCATGGGCATGGTGAGCGGGGCCCACCTCAACCCGGCGGTGACGCTGGCGTTCTCCGCACGCGGCAATTTCCCGTGGCGCCGGCTGCCCGCCTACGTGGTGGCGCAGGTCGCGGGCGCTTGCGTGGCGGCCCTGGTGCTGCGGGGACTGTTCGGGGACGTGGGCCACCTCGGGGCCACCCTCCCGGGTGGCGGGCTTGCCCTGTGGAAGGCCGCCGTCGTAGAGGGCATCCTCTCCCTGGGTCTGGTGAGCGTGATACTCGGTACGGCCTCGGGGGCCCGCAACGTCGGCTCGAACGCGGCACTCGCCGTCGGTGGATACATCGCGTTGAGCGGCCTCTGGGCCGCCGCGCTCACCGGGGCGTCGATGAACCCGGCGCGTTCATTCGGGCCCGAATTGGTCGGCGGGGACTGGCACGCCTGGTGGGTGTACCTCGTCGGCCCGTGTGCCGGCGCACTGGTCGCTGTCGGCGTGGCCCATGTGCTGCGGGGCCCTCCCAGCAAGTGGGCCAACCTGGCGGCCCAGGGCGACCTCGAAGAGTCCGTGCGCAACCAGACGAGTCCCCCGCAACCGGACGAGTAGGCCCGGACGAGTTCTGGTCTAGGGCCGGAACACCACCTTTATGGCATGTGAGTTCCCCCGGTCGATGGCCGACTCCACCGCCTCTCGGTAGTCCTCCAGCGGGAACTCGTGGGTGACCACGACGTCCTCGGGCAGAAGCCCCGCCGCCAGGATGTCAAGCGCCCTGTCAACCGAGTGGCGGTCAGGTCCTCCGGCCAAGCCGGGAGCGGCGCACGCATCAACGGTGTGGTCGATGGAGCCGATCAGGGCGGCCTCCTTGTACCAAACGGGCGTCAGGTCAACCTCGCTGACGCCCGCCGCGCCCAGCAACAAGACTGTCCCCCGGTGGGCGACGGCGCGCAACGCCTCGGTGACGGACCGCGGGGCGCCGACGGCCTCGACGACGTAGGGAAAGCCGCCCATGATCATGACGTCCGCGTCACGACCCACCAGCCGGGCCCCCACCAGCTGCGCCAGCTCCTCGAAGTGGGCGCTCCCCGCCTGGGATTGTACGACGTGATCGGCCCCACATGCCGTTGCCGCGTCGGCTTGATGCGGGTGGCGGGCGAGCACGGTGACGGGGCAGGCAGGAAAGAGCCCCTTGAGTGCGGCCACCGTGGCCAGTCCGATGATTCCGGCGCCGACGACGAGTACCGGGTCGCCGTCATGGGGCGTGGCGCGCATCAAGCCATGGCACGCGATCGAAACCGGTTCGTGCAGACTCGCGCCCCGGTCCGAGACCGCATCGGGCAGCGGGTGCAGCATGGAGGCGTGCCCCAACACCTGCTCGCACCACCCACCGCCCAGATCCGTGGTGAAACCGAGTGTGCGGCCGTTGCTGACGACCCGGCTGTCAAGGTTGAGGCACGACGATGTCCATCCCCGGGCGCAATTTGCACACGGCGGGTCGATTCCCCGGGCGGCGCAGGGGATGCAGGGGTCGAGGGCCACCCGGGTGCCCACCGGGTGCGGGCAGCGGGGGCCGGCCTCGATGACCCGGCCCGCGATCTCGTGCCCGAAGACGAAAGGAAAGCCACCCATCGACATCAGCGTCGGGGCGGGGCCCGTGTTGTGGGAGAACAGGTGGAGATCGCTGCCACAGATCCCACCGGTCGCAACGGCCACGCGGGCCCACGCGTCGCCGGGGAGGTCCGGTTCGGGCAGGTCGACCAACGCTGCGGGAAAGGAGAGATCACCCATGTTGAACTGGATGGCGCGCACCATGTCAGCGTACGCGCTGTCGGGGTTTCCTGCCTCGAGTCCGTCCCACTTCGTGTGCATGCCGGGCGCAGCACGTGACGGACCCGGGGGGCAACGTCGCACCCGCCGCACCGCGGATACCCTGACGGGATGGGCGGTCGCCATCGTGCAACCGCCGCACCGGGCGCCACGGAACCTGCAGCGCCGAACCTGAGCGTTCGCACCCGTCGGGCCCGGCGCCTGCGCCGCGGTTGCGTCGCCGTCGTGGTTGCCGGCAGCGCGCTCCTCGGCCTCTCCTGGGCGTTCGCCAACCCGCCAGGGGCGGCCCCGGACGAGGGGGCGATCTATACGAAGGCAATGGGCACCGCATTCGGCCAGTGGAGGGCGATACCTCTGGCGCCGTCACACCAATCGCTCAGTGGCGTTGCGCTCTTCAACCACATCAGCTTCGGCTACTTCCTGCTGCCCGCGCGCTACGTGCCGGACCCGCGTTGGGGCTGTACCCGGCTCAGGCCGCGGGTGGCCGCCACCTGTGTCGACGCGCCGCTGTCGCACGGAGTGGGAGCGGGCGACGTCGGCGTCCCCTCCTATGTGGCGTTCTACCCGCCCGCCGTGGTCGCGCTGCTGGGTCTCGGTGCCCGATTGGCTCCCAATGCCGACGACGCCCTCTATGCAGGCCGGCTGGTCAGCCTGCTCCTGTGCGCCGGCCTGCTCGGGGTCGCCTTTGCGGTCACGAGGGGCCGATGGGTGCTCGTGGGCCTCCTGGCTGCCCTCTCCCCGATGACGTTGTTCTTGGCCGCGACGTTCAATCCGAGCGGGGTGGAGATCTCCGCCGGGATCGCCTTTGCCGCCGTCACCGTCGCATTGGCCAGCCGAACTCCCTCACGCCTGGTGTGGTGGGCGTTCCTCGCCTCGGGCGCCTTGCTGGCCGTGAGCCGCCCGGTGGGATTCGTCTGGGTCGTCATGGATATCGCCCTGTTGGCGGGGCTGATCGGCCCCCGTGCGTTCGCCCATCTGTTCGGCGACCGCCCCGGCATCCTCAGTCGCGTCGCCCTCGGCGGTGTCGCCCTGGCGGCGGTCTCGACCGTGGCTTGGGAGTCTGCCATCGGGCACTCACCCCACTCGTCGTGGAGCCAGGCATGGCACGAGATCGGGAAGAGCGCGCACCAGCTTCAGGCGATTGTCAATCAATTCGTCGGGAACTTCGGTTGGGTCGACTCACCTATGCCCCACGTGGCCATGCTGCTTGCGCTGAGTGCCTATGGCGCACTCATCGTCGTCGCCCTGGCACTGGCCGGCTGGCGCGGTCGCCTCTCCCTCCTCGCCTTCGCTGCCGTGACCATTGTCGTGGCGTTCGTGCTCGACGCCGCGGCGCAGCTTCCCTTCGGGTTCGGTGTGCAGGCCCGTTACGTGATGCCGGTGGCGGTCGCCCTGCCGATCCTCGCCGGCTGGTTCGTCGATCGCCGCCTCGCCGGCGGCCGGCATGGCCGGCATCGGCGCGCACCTCGCCAGCCCGGGGTGGCCCGCGACACGCCGTGGTCGTCGTTGCTCGCCGTCGTCTGCATGGCGGGATTTGGCATGCTCGACTTCGTCGGCTGGCTGTGGAACAGCCACGTGTCGGCAGTCGGCGCCCGGGGCACCTGGTCGTTCATCGACCACGCCCGATGGGTGCCGCCGGGCGGGTGGCTGCCGTGGGTGGTCCTCTCGGTGGCAGGCACGCTCCTCCTCGTCGCCGGGATGGTCACGGCCAGCCTGGGCCCGCCCACCCAAGCGTGAACGACGCGTCGCCAGTCGTTCAGGGGGCGGGAACGCTCAGCGGACCGGCGCGGGACGGCGTCTCCGGCTCGGCAGCCGCCGGCCGGGAATCGATGGGTACGACGACGGCCGGAGCTCCCTCCTCAACGTGCAGGAAGCGGTCGTAGGTCCCCACCCGTCGTTGGTATTCGTCAGCCCGGCGGCGCTCGAACTCCCTCGCTCGCTCGACAGCCGCCTGCAACTCCTCGTGGCCCTGGAGCAGCCGCACCGACGTCACCCGCTGCGACTCGACGGGCGGTACGGGTGCGTCCTTGCGGTGATGGTGGAACATGGCTTAGCTCCCTCCTCCCGGCCCACAAATCCGGGATCAGCACAGGCCCTTTTGATTATGTACCCAGCCAAGCGCAAATCGTGTTCACCACTACCAATTAATCACCACATACCAATTAAGGAGAGAAGGATCACCAGGGAAGTGGGCCCTCGTCGAGAGAGAGGTAGGAAAGGGGGGTTTTCGTGTCCTCGCCGACGAGAGCGACCAGCCGGCGAGCGGCGTCCGCCGGCTCGACGTCTGCGTCGGCCGGCGCCAAGGCGGTCCGAAGCCGCCCCGGGTGCACGGCCCAGACGCGCACAGAGGGGCCGAGCTCGTTGGCCATGCAAATGGAGAGCATGTTCTGGGCCGCCTTGGTGACGCGGTAGGCGTAGCTCGTCGGGAGCTGCTGGTACTCGCCCGCCGCCTGGCGGTTGAGCGAGGCCAGCCGGGACGACACGTTGACCACCAACGGGCGCGCACTGCGCCTGAGTGAGGGCAGCAACGCCCCGGAGATGCGGGCGGGCCCCCACACGTGCACGGCGAAGGCGCCGTCCAATTCGGCTCGATCCAGCCCGTGCAGGTGCCGGCCCGTGCCGCCGACCCCCGCATTGTTGACGAGGAGATCAACAGGCCGCTCGCCGACTGCCCGGAGCAAGCCATCGAGATCCATGTCCGTGACGTCACCCCGCACGCTGGTGATCGACGAGATCGCATCGAGCGCAGCGCTCGGGCCACGCGAGACAGTGATGACGTCCCAGCCGTTGGCGGCCAGCTCACGGGCGACTTCGAGCCCGAAACCCCGCGAGGCGCCCGTGACGACCCCCAACTGCGTCCGCATCTCGGTTTGCTTCCGGCCCTCAGCGCGCCCGAGGCGGCGCGCCAGGAGCCCGAAGGCCGAGGCGGCGCTGCTCGATGATCAGGCAGCGGTCCTCCACATAGAGCAGGCCGGCGCGCTCGGCAATGGCCCGCGCCTCGGGGGACGCGATGCCGAGCTGGAGCCACAGCGCGGTCGCGTGGGCAGCGACGGCCTGCCGGGCGACCTCCGGTGTCGCCTGCGCAGGCCGGAACACGTTCACCAGGCCGACCTCTACCGGGACGTCGCCGACGGTGCGGTAAACGCGCTCGCCCAGGATCTCATCGGCGTGCGGGTTGACCGGGATCACTCGCCACCCGTGTTGTTGCATATGGGCGGGCACGTAGTGCGCCGGTTTCGCATTGTCCGCGCTGGCGCCCACGACGGTGATGGTTCCGAAGGTCCTGAGTATGCGCTCGGCGATTGCATCGGTCTCGCCCATCGTTCCAGGGTAATTCCTTCGGCGTGGCCGCGGTCGCCCCGCGCAGATGCGTCCCCCGGGGCCTGGGCGGCCGATTCGGTGCCATGCTCTGATCCCAAGAGAGGGACGCCGAGATGATGAGGGGAGTTGAAGGTGGCCGAAGGCGCTGATGGCGTTGACCCGCAGGGCGATCCGGACTTCATCGCCGGGGACGGCAGCGAAGGCGGATACACGGGAGTGGGCTACGGGTTCGCACCAGGTGCCCTGGGTACCCCGCCTACGGTGTTCGTGCCCAAGGTGTCCACCCCTCTCGCCGAAGACGACGCAGGGGGCGCGGTACCCCATTTCGCCCTTTGGGCGATGAAGTACCAGCGGCACGCCCATATCTTCCGGCGCACCGAGGTTGAGATCAGGGAAGCGCGCGGCGACGGCTACCGCACGGTGTATCTGATCGACGACGGGCGAGACCACGCCATGGTCTGTCGCATGGTGGGCTCCAGCCCCGACGGGTGCACATACTGCTTGGTGGGGCGCATCACCATGGAGTCCTATGAACGGCTCATCCACGATGGCGGAGCGATCGGCCACATCTTCTCCGAGGCCTCCGAGTTGTGCGTTTGCTCGGTCTACGAGGCCGAGGAGGCGGTGTCCAACGTGGCGCTCGTGGAGACCTTCGCCAGCATCGACGAGGTCCCGACCGAATATCTGCCCCCGAACCCCCCGCTCGAGTTCACCGATACGTAAGAGGTATGAGGCAGTCCGGTGATCACTCCTGACGACAAGGACTGGACCTGGGTCCTCTCTCGGCCCTGCCCGGGTTGCGGGTTCGATGCCAGTGCGTGCCCGACCCATGAGGTCGCCGCCTTGGTCCGCCAGAATGCCCGCACCTGGAATCGGCTGTTGGACGGTGGTGTCATCAAGGCCGGCCGCCCCGACCCGTCGGCATGGTCATCGCTCGAATACGCGTGCCATGTCCGAGACGTCTATGCCCGTTTCGACCATCGGATCGCCCTGATGCTTGCCGAGGACGACCCTCTGTTCCCCAACTGGGACCAGGACGCCACGGCCGTCGCCGAGCGCTATGACGATCAGGTTCCGGCTTCCGTCGTGGCCGCCCTCGCCACCGGCGCCGCGGCGATGGCCCAGCGACTCGAGGGGCTCACAGCAGCACAGTGGCAGCGACCGGGCCGCCGGAGCGACGGTTCCATCTTCACGGTCGCCACGATCGCGCGCTACATGATCCACGACCCCATCCACCACGTCTGGGACGTCACGCGCCTGGTCGTGTAAGGCCGCGCCGCCCGAGGCGCGGATCGGCGACCGGTTCAGCCAGGCGTGGGAGCCTCGCGGGCAACGATCCCCACCAGGTTCGTGACTGACTTCTCCACCATCGCCTTCGGTATCACGGGGAACCGATCACGTGCGTCCTCCGAGATGCCGCTCCAATCGCAGTAATTGGTCACCTCGGTCTCCTCGTCGTCTGTACGTGTGATCTCCCAGCCCCAGACGTGACCGAACGCGCCACGCTCCAACGTGCCGATGTTCCATTCGACGAGCGCGTCGGGGACGATCCGCGTGACGGTGTTGAGCACCGTGTACTTGCCCATCGGGATGTCGCCAAGGGGCTCCCGGTCCATGGCCATCTCGAAGGTATCGCCCACAGCTACCACGCGCCGGGCGCCGGGCGCTGCCTCGAGCATGCCCGAACCGTCGATTTCGACGTGCCTGCTCGGGTCGGTGACGATGCGGAAGACCTCCGAGGGACTGGCTTTGACCCTGGCACTGACGGCCATGCGATGTGAACCGGTCACGCCCCTGCCTCCCCTGCCTCGTCGATGCTGATGGCACCCTCAGGGCACGTGGCGACCGCCTTGCGCACCAGATCCTCCTGGTCCGGGGGAACCTCCGCGGCGGCGACGTAGGCATGGCCATCGTCCTCTCGCAACAAAAAGACGTGGGGCGCCGCGAGGTTGCACAGCGTATGGCCCTGGCAGACGTCGGGATCGACTTTGACGCGCATCGTTCACTCCTCCTTCAGGTCGCCGGCTCGGCGCTGTCCAGCGTGTGCTGCCATTGGGCGATGACATCACTGAGGGGTGGCCCCTCGCGCTCGCCGGCCGGGAAGTCAGCCGGTAGGTGCTTGTAGCCGTTGATGGTCCCGATGTCTTCATAGCGGACCGCCCCGCCTTCTTGGCACCTGTACTCGGGGACGCGCGCGAGTACTTCGCCGAGCATCGTCTTGAAGGTCATCCGGGCCAGGTTGGATCCGATACACCGGTGCACGCCCAACCCGAACGCGGCATGGCGATTCGGGAACCGGTCCAGCACGATCTCGTCGGGATCGTCGAAGGCGTCGCGGTCGTGGTTGGCGAGCGCGTAGGACATCCACACGCGCTCGCCGGAGCGGAACTGGTGGCCTGCGATCTCGCAGTCCCGGGTTATGGTGCGGCCACCACCTTGGGCAGGCGTGGCAAAACGGACGAATTCCTCGGTGGCCGTATCGAGCAAGGCCGCGTCACTCGCCAACGGACCGCGTTGCGCAGGGTGGCGGTCGAGCCAGTCCAGGGCATGCGCGGTGAGGGAGGTCGTCGTGTCGAAGCCCCCTCCGATGAGCAGGACGAGCGTGCCCTGGATGTCATCGTCGGAAAACGCGGCTCCGCTGTTCTGGGCCTCGATCAGCGCCCTGATCATGCCCGGTCGCGGCCGCGTCCGGGCGGTGACCATCGCCTCGGACAGATGCGCACCCATGCGAATGGCCCCTTCGAGGACCCGACTGAACTCGGGGCTGTGAGGTGGCGTGTAGACCATGGCGTGCGCGGGCTCGCAGTAGATGACCCAATCAACGAGTGGGAGTCCCAGCAAACCCATGGTGAGCACGGCTGGGACCACATTGGCCATGTCGTCAACGAAGTCGATGTGACCCGATTCGATCACCTCGTCCAGGCAGGCGCGGGTGAGGTCCCGCACCATAGGACGCCAGCGCTCCACCGCGGCCGGTGAAAGGAAAGGATTGAGGACATGCCGGTATTCGAGCTGCTCGGGTGGATCCATCTCGAGGAACCCGCCGCGGTTGGTGCCGCCGACGGGCGATGGGATGGCGACGCCGCCATAGCCCTGCCGCACCCCTAAGGGGTCATGATCGTTCGAAAGCAGGTCAGGGTGCTTGGCCATCTCACCGATCAGATCCCGCCCGCTGATGATCCAATAGCCCCCGTACCGCTCGCTCCAGGCCGCTGGGCACTGATTCCGGATCTCATGGCTGATCTCGGGGTACGCCTCGCGGTAGTCGGGTGAGTGCTGGTCGAAATCGATAACCACCCGGTCGTCGGTCGTCAATGTCCCCTCCGTTTCTGCGCCCACACGGGGCAAACCCTGTGGGGCCCGCCGGCCTCACGATAGTGCTCCGCGTGGGGGTTCCTCAGGCTGTACCGGACGCAGTGTCCAAGCCGTAGAGGGCAGCGGCGTTCAGCCCCAGGATGCGGCGCTGGGTGCTCGCTTCGAGCCCGGCGATGGTCTCAAAGAGCTCGGCGGTGGCTCCGGGGAACGTCGAATCGGCGTGCGGGTAGTCCGATCCCCACACGATGCGTGACTCCCCGACGAAAGGGACCAGTGCCGGCAGCGTGGGATCGTCGACTTCGAAGCTCACCCAGCACTGGCGCGCGAAGTACTCGCTGGGCAGGAGCGACATCGGCGGTGCGTAGCGGTGGTAGGAGGGCACCTGGTGATCGAGGCGTTCGAGCCAGTACGGCGCCCAGCCTCCACCCGCTTCGAGGAACACGAACCGGAGGGCAGGGTGGCGCTCGAGAATGCCCAGCCCGATGAGTTGGGCACAGGCCAGCATCTGCTCCAGCGTGTGCGAACAGGCGTGCAGCACGAGCACATTCGTGGGGGTGCGGTCCGAGCCCAGCGGCGGGACGGCATTCTGGAATCCCTCGTGAATGGCCACGGTCACCCCGAGCGTTTCGGCCTCCTCCCAGAATCGGTCATTTTCCGGGTCGACGATGGTGCGGCCGAGGCACGGGTTCGGGCGCACGAACGCGGCGACGAACCCGAGCTCCTCGCGCGCCCGTCGGAGCTCCTTCACGGCGGCGTCGGGGTCTTGGAACGGCACCATGGCCGCACCGCGCAGACGTCCCGGGGCGATGGCGCAGTATCCCGCCAGCCAGTCGTTGTACGCCCGTGCCAAGGCCACGGCCGCCTTCGGGTCCCCGATACCCCAAAAGCCGAGGCCGATCGTCGGGTAGAGGACGACTTCGTCGATCCCTTCGCTGTCCATGTCGACGAGCCTCGCCGCCGGATCGAAGGCGCCGGCGCGTGCCTCCTCCAAGGGCACCGGCCCAACCGGCTCCCCGACATCGGTCCCGGGCCGACCCATCTGCCCGAGGCGGGCCAGAAACACCTCCTGATTGGCGACGACGACATGATCCAGGCCGTGCGCATCTGTTGTCGCCGACGGCCGGTAACGATCGGGCACCGACGCCCAGGCCGACCACGGTTCGAGCACGTGGCCATCGGCATCGAGCACCCGCATACCCCCGTGCATTGCGATGAACCTATCCCGCCCCCGTGGCCCCAGGACGCGAGGCGGCCGCACCACGGCCCGCAGGCCCACACCCCGACCCGCGCTCGGGAAGTCTGCGGCGTCCTCCACAAATGTAACCTTGTTTCGTAACGATGGTTTGATATGATGAGGCCGCGAGTCGGAAGGCTCGTGCAGGTCAATCGCCCCGATCCACGACCAGGAGAGCAAGACGAGCTTGGAAGCGCCGGTCCGCTACGACCTCGATCAGGCGGTCGCCCACATCACAATGGACGACGGCAAGGTAAACGTGCTGTCGCCGCGGATGCTGGGCGAGCTCAACGGTGCCCTCGACCGCGCCACGAGTGACGGCGCCGGCGCCGTCGTCGTGCGGGGAAGGGAGGGTGTGTTCTCCGCCGGATTCGATCTGCCCACCCTGCGCGGTGGCGGCACCGAGGCGCTGGCCATGCTGCAGTCCGGATTTGAGCTCGCCGAGCGAATCCTTTCCTTTCCCCTGCCGGTGGCCATGGGCTGTACCGGGCACGCCATCGCCATGGGGGCGTTCCTTCTCCTGTCCGGTGACTACCGCGTGGGGGTCGACGGCCTTTACCGCATCACCGCGAACGAAGTGGCGATCGGCCTGACACTGCCAAGGGCCGCGATCGAGATTTGCCGGCAGCGACTCTCGCCGGCCGCATTCAATCGGGCGACCATCCTCGCGGAGGTCTTCTCACCCGACGATGCCGTCGTCGCGGGCTTCTTGGATCGCACTGTCGAGGCCCCCGGGCTCAGCAATGAGATCGCCGGGCTGGCGGCCCAGATGGTGGCCCTGGACACGGCCGCCCACGCCGCCACGAAACTGCGGGCAAGGAGCCTGGCCCTGCAGGCCATCCGCAAGGCGATCGAGGAGGACATGGCCGAGTTCGCACCGGCGTGAGCGTCCGCCCACCCCGGCATCTCCGCGGTGCCGTGCGGGGCTCGGAGAGGATCTGATGCCACGGGCGAAACAGCGAACCCCAGAAATGCGAGAACGCGTCCTGCGTATCTCCGTCGAGATGCTCGGCCGGGACGGAGTGGCCGCTTTCACGACCAGAAGGGTGGCCCAGGAGGCCGCCACGTCGCCGCCGGCCGTGTACGAACTGTTCGGTGACAAGGCTGGGCTCGTCCGCCAGATCTTCTTCGAAGGGTTTCGCAGGCTGTGGCGACAGCTCGAAGCGCTTGCGCAAACCGACGATCCGCGCGTTGACCTCGTGGCGGTCATCGAGGCCTTGCGGGTGTTCGTGCGCGCGAACCCGGTGCTCGCCGAGTTGATGTTCGCCCATCCCTTTGCCGACTTTGATCCCGGGCCCAATGAGCGTGCGGCCGGCAGCGGTGTCCGGGAGTTCATCGTGGGGCGGGTCCGCCGCTGCATCACCGCCGGCGTCGTCGCGGGCGACGCGACTGACATCGCCCATGCGCTCCTCGCCTTGGCCCACGGCTTGGCCACGCAGGAGTCCGCCGGCTGGCTGGGCACTTCGCGTGCGTCAATGAACCGTCGCTGGGCTATCGCTGTCAACGCCATGATCGACGGCCTGCGACCGTGATCCCGAGTCGCCAGTCGCCCCGTGGACGCCACGCGGACGTCGATCGGCCCTGACGCGCCGGGATTCTCTATGCTGCGACCGGTCCTGACGAAGAGGAGCGAACGCCGTGTCCGACGACCCCACCCTTTGGTCAGCCTGCCGGCTCCAGGCGGCGCTCCGTGACCGGTCCCTGTCCAGCCGGGAGCTCCTGGACGAGGTCGTCGAAAGGACCGAAGAGCTGAACCCGGAGGTGAATGCCGTCGTGACCATGGACCTCGAGCGCGCCAAGGAGCGCGCCGCCAGCGCCGACGAGGCCGCTGCGCACGGAGAATGGCTTGGTCCCTTGCACGGGCTCCCGTTCACCGTGAAGGACGCCATTGAGACTGCGGGGATTCGCTCCACGGGTGGGGCGCCCGAACTGGCCTGGCACGTGCCCTCGGTGGATGCACCGGCGGTGGCGCGACTGTCCGCGTCCGGCGGCATCTTGTTCGGCAAGACGAACGCCCCAACGTGGTCGGCTGACTTCCAGACCCACAACGAATTGTTCGGCACCACCAACAATCCATGGGATCTGACCCGCACCCCCGGCGGGTCGTCAGGCGGCGCAGCCGCGGCGACCGCCACCGGGATGACCACCTTCGAGTTGGGCACCGACATCGGCGGGTCCATTCGGATACCGTCGAGCTTCTGCGGCGTATTCGGCCACAAGCCCAGTTTCGGCGTGGTGCCCCAACGCGGCTATCTCGACCACGTCGGTGGGGGCACCATCGATGCCGACATCAACGTCTTCGGCCCCCTGGCCCGGAGCGTGGAGGACCTCGAGCTCCTGATGGGCGTCCTCTGTGGACCTGGCGCCGACGACTCCGTCGCATGGACATTGCGGTTACCGGCCCCTCGTTGCACCGAACTCGCGAATCTGCGCATCGGCACCTGGTTGGACGACCCCGCGGCGTCAGTGGATTCCGAGGTCGGCGACGTCCTCGAAAGTGCCGTGCGCGCGTTCGCCGCCGCCGGGGTCACGGTGACCGACCATCGCCCCCCTCTCGACATGGCGCAGAATTTCGGGCTGTTTCTCGGACTGACCGGAGCGGCGGCGGCGCTGTCCATTGACCCGGAGACGTCGGATTTCGTCCCCATCGGCCATCGCCAATGGCTCGAGATGAAGATGGAGCAGGCCCACATCCGGGCGGCCTGGTCAGACTGGTTCTCGAACTATGACGTCCTCCTCTGCCCGGTGATGCCCATGGCGCCCATCGCGCATGACATCTCCACCCCTTTCATGCAGCGGACAACGCGTATAAACGGCACGTCACGTTCGCACATGGACTGCACGGCGTGGACAGGATTGGTAGGGGTGGCCTATTTGCCGTCGACGGTCGTGCCGGCCGGTCGTACCCGCTCAGGCCTCCCGGTCGGCATGCAGGTGGTCGGACCATACCTCGAGGACCTGACCTCTCTGCGCGCCGGACGGCTCCTCTCCGGCGTACTCGGAGAATGGCAAGCTCCACCTCTGGCTCAAAGCAGAAACCACTAGGGAGGGAAGGTGATCACGTGATGGAGGTTCGGATCAACCACGTCGCAATGAGCATGTCCGATGCTGCGCTCGACGAAAGCGCGCGGTCCGATATCCACCGCTTCTATGGAGAGGTGTTCGGGTGGACGCCCTATTCACCGGAGGGCGAATCAGGCAATCCGCTCGTCATGCTCATGTCAGATCCCAAGCTGTTTCTCTTCGTGATGAACGAGAGCGAAGGCATGGTTGCTCCTCCGCTCGACCACTTCGGGATCGAGGTCTTCGACGAAGGTGAGCTCGACGAGTTGCTTCGTTTGGCGAAGATGTTCCAAAAGAAAGACGATCGCGTCCGGATCATCGACAAGAAGGTGACCCGCTACTCGGCCGACGCATCGCTGCGGCCGGACCTCGCAGAATCCAGCGGCGTGGATCTGGTCAACTGTTACATCGGCTACCTGTTGCCCATGATGGTGGAGATTCAGTACTTCCGGTACTAGATGAGGCACGAGAACCTGCCCCGATTCATGTGCCGGGTGCCACCATGGCCTTTCCGGCGAGAGGGCCGCTCGACAGGTCGCGCAACGCGTCCATGAGCTGACCGAGGGGAACGTCCGCAGGCTCAATCAGCAGTTCGGTGGGCAGGCTTCCTGACGCCAGCAGGGCGAGAGCATCGTCGATGCCGTCGGCATCGTAGAGGAACGAACCACAGACCGTGACCTCGTTCAGGATCATCCGCAAGGGATTGAGGGTCGGTTGATCGATTCCCGAACCAACCAGGACCAGCGTCCCGCCCCGGGCCACCTGATCGAACCCGGCCTCAATGGCTGCGCCGTGCCCCGAGCATTCGAGAACGACATCGCAGGCACGCGCCGCGAGTCGTTCGGCATCCAGGATCTCGAAGTGCTCGAGCGCGGAGGGGTCGAGGACTTCGTCGGCGCCGAGGTCATGCGCCAGCTGACGCCTCTTTAGGCCAGGCTCGATCACGGTGATGGGACCGACCCCCTTGGCCTTGAGGGCGGCGAGGGTCAGGGCCCCGATCGGTCCGGCTCCGAACACCATGACGGTGTCGCCTTTGGTCACGCCCGAGCGCGTGATGCCATGGAGCGCCACGGCCAGAGGCTCTGCCAACGCGGCCTCGCGCAGGGATAGCCCCGGTGGCACGCGCCGCACCGCTGCTGCGTTGGCCCGGATGTAGCGGGCAAAGGCGCCTTCGGAGGCGTCCATCACCGAGCCCTTTCGGTTCTGGCACTGCGACGGCTTACCCTCCAGGCACCTTCGACAATGCCGGCAGCGAGGGGAGGGGCCACCCACCACGGCATCGCCGATAGCCCACTCGCGCACGTCGGCGCCCACGGCGACGATCTACCTCGACCAAGATCTGATCAGGGCCGAGCGTGGGCACGGATCGATCTTCGAGGACGATCTCGCCTTGGCCTCGATATACAGCCGCAGGCATCGTGGTCGGTAGGTCGCTCATAGGTCCTCACCGGTCCTTCTCGCTTGGTGCGGAGCACAGCTTGGCAGATAGGGGGACCACCTGTAGAGGCTGCTGGTTCTTGCCGGCCATGGCTGCGCCCTGTTTCGGTGACGTCGGCGGACATGCGCGAGGATGCCACCAAGCGAACCCATGGGAGTGCTGATGGCGCGAAGGGTGCATGTTCTGGTGGTCCTGTTGGTCGCCATGATCCTGGGCTTTGGCATTGCCGGCACCGGATGTGTCGACCGGGTCGGGGCCGCGGCGGTACGGGACAAGCACATCTCGGTGAAGTACGCCACCATCTATACCTCGATCCCCGAACTTCTGGCGGCGACGAAGGTTGCCGTGGTGGCCACCGCGCGATCGGTGGCACCAGACCGTTCCTCCAGCGGTTCTCATCCCAGCTCATTGGTGACGATGGAGGTGCGCACGGTCCTTCGGGGAAATCCGACTCACCAGATTGTGGTATTCGAGTACGGCGGGCAACCTGGCGAAGTAGTGAGCGGGCAGGTCCCGCTTGCGGTCGGCCACACCTACCTGCTGTTGCTCGGCGTCGATGGGACGACAGGGCACTACGTCGTCCTCGACGGTGTGACCGGCCTGTTCAGCTATGACGCCGCGACCCAGGTGGCCACCCGGCTCGATCCGGCGGCGACGTGGATCCCACAGTCGATCTCGTTGAACCTCGCCGAGGCCCAATTGAGGACGCCAGCCCCGCCGATCCCCACCCCAAAGGTCCTCCCACCCATCGCGGGCGCCTGCCCGCCCGGCTGCACGTTGCCGTCTGACGACGACGCCATCACGGTGCTTGCTTCGTCGGCGAACGAGGTGGCCATGGTGACGATGGAGGCCGGTTCACCGTACGACAAGTTCGTGATCGACAGAGTCCTGCAAGGTAATCCTCACACCCTCATCTATCCTCCCCGCGATGAGGACGGGGACCTCGGTGCGGTATTCGACACCTTCGACATGGTGGCAGGCCAGAGCTACATCGTGTTCACCTCGTACTTCCGCGGTGGAACATGCGGATCGGCGTTGTTCTCGTACGATCCGACTACGGAGATCGCCACGCTTGTCACGAGCGAGGATGGAGTGACCCCGGGTCAAATCATGCTCCCGGGGAGAGTCTTGCCCATACCGAAAACGATCACGCTGCGCGCCTTGCGGGAACGGATGTACCCGACGACGGGCGTCGTCTACCCCTCGGATACTTCAGAAGAGACGTGTCCCGGGCCTTGAGCAGTGCCGTGGTCGATGACCCGCTAGGGAAGATGACGTGTGATGCTCAAGAGGATGGGCCTCTGAGGAAGGTCGTCGGCAGTGTTCAGATCCCAGCCCGGCTGCCCGATCGGCTGCGGGCGAACAGATAGGACAAGCCCAAGCACGATTGCGATAGTTGTGATCAACAATGCAATTAAGAACATGCTCGGAGCATTTACACCACCTCCTGAACGCAACAAGCCTTACCCGGCGGTAGCGGCGCCGAAACGGGCGCCCCGCATATGTTGCCTCGTGCATCGCCCCGCACGGCAAGGCGCGTGCTCGTTCCGCTGGGCACCGGAGCGGCCTCTCAGGCTTCGAGCTTGCCCTTCGCTATGCAGATCGACATGTGGGCGTCGAGAACCGCATCACGGGTCGCGGCGGATGCTCCGGGATCCGCCTCCGCTGCTGCCTTGGCGCTGTCGCCCGCTTGCTCGAGCTCTATCACCGCCGTGCGCTGGTCGTTGAGCCCGACAGCTTTCTGGGCTTTGCTCGCGAACTCGCTCACCACCGCAAGCAGCACAGGTGATGCCCCCTCGTCACTGCGCACTACCTCCAGCGCGCTGTCAATCTTGAGACGGGCCCGCTCCAACCGTTCTGTAGTGGTGGTCATGGGAGCAGGCTACCCGGGTGCCCGCGTGATGTGCCGAGCCCGCTCGCTGGGAGGACAGTGCGCACGACGTGGCTTGGCGTCTAAATGCCTTCGAGTTCTGGATTCCACATGACTTCCCAGAGGTGACCATCGGGGTCTCTGAAGTAGCCCGAGTAGATGCCCCACGGCCGGGCGCGCGCCGGCCCGGTCAGGGTGGCGCCCGCCGCCTTAGCCTCTGCGAGCACGGAATCCACCTCTTGCTTGCTTCCCACTGCATGGCCAAGGCTGAAGGCGCCTGAGGTGGGCGGCGCGAGCGGTACGTTCGCGTCCTTGGCGAGTTCAGTCCGAGGGTAAACCGTCAAGATGAGGCCGCCATGAAGTTGGAACATCGCGATTGCCCCCGCGGCATTCTCGTCGTCCCCGATGAATTCAGTGCCGACGATGCCAGACGACTCGAGTCCGAGGCCGTGGCGATAGAAGTCAAGAGCTCGATCGAGATCGGCGACCGCAAGGGTGATCACGTGAACGCGGGGTTTCATATCGGCTTCCTTTCGCCGCTCTCCGTCGGTATCTACCGTAGACACCAAATTGAACCTGTTGGGACAGCGGTGCTTCCACGAGATGCGTTCACGAGCGCCCACGTCGACGCGAGGCGACCGGTCAGGAGCTGCCGAGCCCGGTCCGCAGGCCTCGACAGACGCGAACGCGGCGAGGGTTGCAGGACGACACGCCAAACGCGTCCGGGATACCGAGTCCCGGACACGTTGCTGGTTCAGTCCTCCGGGTCTTCCGTCGATGAGTCCTGATCCTCGGGTTCCGCACCCTTCTCGTCAGGACGGTAGGTCGCCGCCAGCAGAGCCGCGGCCGAGGCCAATCCGAACGCTGCTGCTCCCAGCGCCATGGCAGGGCCGGATCGGTTTTTGCGGCCCAGCACGCGGTCGACCGACCAACGACCGTGTCCCAATCCGGCCAGGGCTATTGCTGCGGCGGCGACGATTGCCGTGTACTCCCAGCCGCCCTTGAAGACGAAGAACCCTTTCCCGCGATGATCCGTTGCCGCGGCCGTCGCCATCAACCCAACAACCGCGGCACTCGGAAGGGGGTTGCCGGCTCCCAGCGTGATAAGTGTGCCGGCACCGATCTCCGTGGCGGCCGCCATCCGAGCGTGGACCGCCGCGGGCCGGAGCCCCAATGACTCGAACCAACCCGTGGTGCCTTCGAGTCCCCCCGATCCGAACACCTTGTTGGTCCCGTGGGCAATCAACATGGGCCCGATGGACGCCCTCAGCATGAACGCCGCGAAGTCCTTATTGTCTTTGACGCGCATTTGGGGCCGCCTTCTCGTTTTCATCGTGTGCGAATAGTGGAACGCTATCGCCCCGCAGTGCAAGACGGTTTCCATCGTGGCCCGAAGACGAGGGCATCGCGGGCACCGAGGAATGCCTGTGACCAGGCCTTCCGGTGATGGTCGGCCGGACGGTACCGCGATTCACCGAGAGGTCCTGGCGAACCATTCGGGTCCCCCGGGCGTCTTCTTGTAGGAGGAGCCCGATTGGAAGCGAAGAGGAACGCAAGTGAGCTACAGGGAACATAGGGAACGGATCTCGACAATGGTCTCTCGCCGCGCTGCCGGCCGCGTCCTGTCCATCTCCTGGCGCCGGCGACTCGTAGGGTTGGCGGCAACTTCGGCATTGCTGCTTCCCATGGCTGCACAAGCCTCGACGATCGCGGCCGGGGGGGCGATCGTTGCCGCACGGTCGACTCCGAAGGGCTGGGTGACCGAGTCCGCCTATGGGCTTCAGCTCTCGGTGCCGCCGTCGTGGACGACGGCCTATTTCGAGAATTGTCCCCACGGGGGTGCCGGAACGTTGTTGATCGGCGCCCCCTCGGTGGATGCGTTCTGCCCCGAGGTATCCCGGGGCACCAATCTCGTCACGATGCAGCCCGCGCCGTCGGCGTCCGTCGGCGGCACGCACCAACTCGAGCTGGTGATTCATGGCATCCAGGTCAAGGTCTCCTCGAGCGTTGGTGCAGTCAACTGGGTAGTCCCCGACAGGAACGTGGTCATTGCCGCCACCGGCCCGCAATCCTTGGCCATTCTCCGCACGTTGTCAGTCGCCACGTCCCAGGCCCGCGCCGCCCCGGGGATTCTGGAAGGCAGCATGTACCTCGAAGCGTTGCAGCAGGTCCCGGTGACCGGCCCCGTTTCGTTCACTCGACTCAATGCGCATGGTCCCGCATTGGCGGCGGTGCACGCCTACGACGGCCACTTCTCCGCCATGTTGCCGCCGGGAACGTATCTACTCCACGGTCACGATGGAAACGCTCCATGCCCTTCCCTCTCCGTAACGGTCCAATCGGGACTCTCGGCTACGGCGCCATCGATCCGCTGCCAAGGCGAATGAGCGTGCCGTGGCGATTGCCCGCCCCGAGTCCCGCGTGAACGATCGTGGGCTTCTGAGCGGTGTCAGGAGCTGCCGTCACATAATCTGACGGCCCCCGGACTCGTTCCGGGCTCAGGTCTGGCGTTGTGCGAGAGAGGGTGCGCCCGGGCGGCACCTCTGGACCCTTCAAGGGCCGGGACTAACATTGTCTTCGATGGCCGGACGCCTGCCCGCCGCGAGTCTGGGCAAGCGCGTAGAGGCTCTCGCATGCGCGCCTCTGCTCATCGTTGTCACGCTCGGGGTCGGCTGGCTGGTCTGGTGTGTCGTCGAGTGGCGCAACGGCCGAACGCCGAGTTATCGACTCCTAGGGTTGCGCGTCGTCCGAAGGTCGGATGAACGACCGATTCGCTTGGCCAGATCCCTTGCCCGCAGCAGCATCTGTTGCGTGTTGATCGTGCCGACGATCGCGATCTGCACCGTCATCGGTATCTGTTTTGTGTTTGGGGCGTCACCTCCCGACGACCTGCTCCGTCATCCTCGAACGGCGCCGTGGGATTACCTCACGGCCACGAAGGTCGTTGACGATCGCACTCAACCGAGAGTGGACGGCGATTTCGGCCACGGGATCTTGGACCCTATTGACCTGTCGAGTGCTGCACGGGCGACAGAAACTCGCAACAATGGACATGTCCACTGACATGACACAATTGGCAAACTGGGTGCATTGGTAAGCAAGCTCTCGCTGGTCCCCCTGGCGGGGTTATATGCATTTCTCGGCGGTCGCCGCAAGTGCAAAAAAGTCACAATTTTTGGGTGTACTACCACCCGTAACGCTGACCTTCGCTTCCCCAGATCTTCTGGTAGCCGGCGTTGGCCCGCTCGTAACCGAGCCATACGCGCACGACCAGCCAGATGAAGCTCGCGGTGGAAGAGCGGTAGAACCAGTCAGCAACTCGAAGGTTGTCTCTGGGCGCGTGGAGCATCCCGTCTCCTTGCGGGGCCAAAGAGTTCCGGAGTGACGTCCTCTCTCGGGTGTCGAGGTAACGGGAGGATCTTGGACAAGTGTGGGGGATGCCATGGGAAGCGGCCGATCTCCTCCGAGAGGGAAGGACTTCATGCCCAAATTGAGCTAACAGCCACTGTGCCCTGAGTGTTGTAATAGATGCAGCAACATCGAGGGGCCCATGAGTACTACTCCTCGTTCCGAAACGTGAGCGAGTAGCCACGCCCAGGGCGGTTGACCAGGTCACAGGGTATTTCCAACTGAGCCAAAATCTTCCTGACCCGTGATACGTAGTTGCGGACTTCTTCGGG
>Ga0182018_10002002_pt1 | contig 21620 bp, 20 predicted proteins | sample 812P2MmetaG_FD_120490 | JGI IMG/M metagenome (GOLD analysis project Ga0182018, IMG submission 120490) | Permafrost microbial communities from Stordalen Mire, Sweden - 812P2M metaG | ecosystem: Environmental > Terrestrial > Soil > Wetlands > Permafrost | place: Sweden: Stordalen | collected...
CAGCATCTCTTCCCATCGCCAATATCCCTTCGGGAAGCGCGAGGTGCGAGCGGCTTCCAGCGCTTTCCCGCTCACCGCGTTGAAGCCCAGTCCGGGCGGCAGCATGAGGCCCTTCTGCGATCCGGCGACCGTCACGTCCACACCCCACTCGTCATGACGGTAATCGATGGCCGCCAGCGACGACACCGCGTCCACCATCAGCAGCGCCGGATGTTTGGCATCGTCCATGGCGCGCCGGAGGGAAGCGATATTGCTGGCGATCCCCGTGGACGTCTCATTGTGCACGGCCATGACGGCCTTGATCTCATGGCCGCGATCGGCGGCGAGCGTTGCTGCCGCGGCGGCGGCATCCACGCCATGCCGCCAGTCGCCCGGCATGAAGTCCACCGTTAGGCCAAGATTCTCCGCCAGCCGGGTCCAAAGGGTGGCGAATTGCCCGGTCTCGAACGCCAGCACTCGATCCCCGGGACTCAGCGTGTTGACGATCGCCGCTTCCCACCCGCCCGTGCCGGAGGAGGGGAAGACGATCACCGGATTCTGCGTCTGGAATACCGGCTTGAGATTTTCGAGGCAATCCTTGGCCAACTCGGCGAACTCCGGACCGCGATGGTCGATGGTGGGATAGTCGATGGCGCGTAGAATGCGGTCGGGAACATTAGTCGGGCCGGGTATCTGCAGGAAGTGCCTGCCAGCGGTGCGGCTAGTCATGTCTGCCATTGTACCCGTGCGCCCTTGCAGAATTCGCTAATGCAACCGCTCCCTCATCACGGTCGCGGCTCGGTCACTGCCTTGCCGAGCCGCGCGCGTGAGCAAGCGGATTCGGGGCCCGTTCAGTTGGAGCAAAACAAAATGTGAAGCCCGCACCGCGTGCCGCCGGCCTTCTTGCACTCATCGATGGCCTTTTGCTGCGCCTCCCTCTGGTCGGTGGACGTTCCCAAGCCGATGAAATCGCGATCTGCCGCCAGGGCGCCGCATTGTTTATTGAACGCTGTCCGCAAGACGCAGGCTTTGCCGCGCTGCGTGCAAACGCGCATGGCCTCTTTCTCCGCGCTGGCCCGGTCGCTCTGGCCCTGCGACCATCCGGCGCCCATGTCGGCGGAACTGTACGCGATGGCGCCCCAGGAAATCGCCTTTGGCGTTGGGGGCGCGGTCGGCGTCGCCGGAGTCGACGGGCCGCCGCTTGGGCCCGGGGCCGAGCAGACCCAGGCTTGGACGGCGCATTTCTTACCTCCGGCACGGCCACACTCGGCCATCGCGCGCTGCTGGGCGCCTGGTTTGGTGGCGTCGGTTCCCCAGCCCACCAGGTCACCGTCCGCGGCTATGGCGCCGCAGATGTGGTTGAAGCTCGCCTCAATCTGACACTTGGCGCCGCCCTGCTTCACGCAGTTTTGTAAGGCGACTCTCTCCGCGGTGGACTTATCGCCTTGCTCATACGACCAACCGGCGGCTTCATCTTTCCTGCTGTATGCGATGGCGCCCCAGCTATTGTTAGCCTTGCCTTTGCACTGGATGGTGCAAAGCTCCGGCATATTGCGGCAGCGATCCGGAGTAGTGACGGATCCGCCGCTCCAGCAGCCGGAACTTTCCATGCACTGGATAAAGCAATCGGCGCCGTCGGCGTTGGAGATCAGCGCCGGCCGAAACAGAAAGCTCGCCGAAAGAAGAATCGGAATTCCGGCCCCTCGTCTCATGAACGTCCTCGAATGGGATCGTTCTATACCGGCCGGGCGCCACGTGGGACATGCTTCAGCTTGTCCAAGCGAGCGAAGCTCGCTACCGATTCATTCGTGGCGCAGCGCTGTCATGGGGTCTACCCGCGCCGCGCGGCGGGCGGGAACATAGGCCGCCACCAGACCCGCTCCCATCAGCGATACCACAGCGGCCGCCATGACGCCCGCGTCCGTGGCCGTCAATCCGAACAGCATCGACTGGACCTTGCGCGAAAGCAGCCATGCGAGGGGCAATCCCGCCGCGATACCCGCTATCACCAGCGCGAGGGCGCGCCGGGCCACCATCCACACCACCGCGCCGCGTTGCGCGCCCAGCGCCATGCGCACGCCGATCTCTTTCGTGCGCCGCACCACGCTGTACGCCAGCAAGCCGTAGAGACCCACGCTTGCCAGCATCAGTCCGAGCCCACCGAAGCCGCCCGCCAGTTTCGCCATCAGGCGCTCCTCCACCAGCGTTTGCTCTACCTGCGCGGTGAGCGGTCGCACGTCGATGGGAGTCTTGGGGAAACTCGGCTGCAACTCTTTGTGGATGGCTGCGGCGATCTGCGAAATCGATCCCGCGGCGCGGATCTCCAGCGAGTCCGTACCGGACGCCCGCTGGAAGTAGGAAACGTATACGGTGGGCCGCGGAGCGGTGCGCAAACTTTCGCCGATACTGTCTTTGACGACCCCGACGATTTGTAAATCGCTGGGCGGTTTGGTAACCGTCGCGGTGACATACTGGCCCAAAGCGCTTCGGCCGGGAAAGTGGCTCGCCGCGAAGGCTTGATTGACGATGGCGACGTTCGGACTGCCCCGATCGCGATCGTCGAACTCGCGGCCGGCCATCAGCGGCGTCCGCAGAGTGGCGAAGTAATTCGGGCCGGCCGCGATGAAGACCGCGTTGTCCCCTTGCGGCACGGGCTGACCCTTGGGAGCGACCGCCTCGGTCCACGTCCATCCGCTGAGTGGGGTGTGACTCGAAATGCTTGCCGACGCCACTCCCGGAACCCGCCGCGCACGATCGAGCAAGTCGCTATAAAACGCCGTTAAGCGGGCATCCTTGTAACCTTCCCGCTGGCCATCGAGATCGACCACTAAGACGCCTTCCCGTTGGAAGCCCGGATCGAGACGGAGAAGGTTCTCCAGCGTGCGGACGAACAAACCGGCGCCCACCAGCAGCAGGAGCGACAGGGCCACTTGCGCGCTCACCAGCGACGACAGCAGACGCGAGTGAGAATGGGTGGTGCGGGTGTCCTGTCTGAGCATCCCCGACCTGCCGATCAGTGTGGTCTGAAAGGCCGGCGCCAGCCCGAACAAAATGCCGTTAGCCAAGGCCACTGCGCAGGCGAACGCCAGCACGTGCCAGTTGGGCGTGAGATCGACGGTCACCGGCGACTGGCCGCCCGACAGGGTATCCACCAGAAACCGCGAACCGAGCCACGACAACCAAATGCCCAATGCCGCGCCGATTGCCGACAACAGCGTGCTTTCCGTAAGAAGCTGGCGGACGATGCGGCCCCGTCCGGCGCCGATGGCGAGCCGCACCGAAATCTCCCGTTGCCGTGCGGTGGCGCGAGCCAGCAACAAGCTCGCCACGTTGGCGCAGGCGATGAGCAGCACCAGTCCGGCTACCGCCATCAGCACCAGCAGCGGTCTGCCGAACTGTTCCCGAAGATAGCTATAACCCGTTCCGCCGGGAGTAAGATCGAACGTCGAATCCGCCATCTCTTTGCGGCGATCCGCCGGCCACTCGGGACTGACGACTCGCTCGGCAATTTGCGGCCAGACAGCGGCGAGATGAGCCTTGGTCTGCGAGATGGAAACGCCTTCCCGCGGACGCGCGAGTATGCGCAGCCAGAAGTTTCCGGGTGTCAGAAAAGCAGCGAAGGCCGGTACCAGACGAGGCAGCGCCGCTACCGCGACCGTGATGTCGGCTACGGAGCCCACACTGGCTCCGCCAAAGCCTCGCGGGCTCACGCCCACGATGGTCACGGGAAAGCTGTTCAGTGCAATGGACTGGCCGATGGCTGCGGGGTTGGCCGCGAACTGGCTCTGCCAGTAGCGGTAACTGATGACGGCCGCAGGTGGCGCGCCGGGTCGATCGTCTGTACGGTCGAGGAGGCGTCCCAGGGCGGGGGAGAGGCCGAGCGTCTGGTAACAGTCGCCGGTTACCCATGCTCCTTCCACATGGCTGACCGAGCCGCGCGGGCCCACGTCGAAACCAGCCCCGCTGAACCCGCAAACGCCGGAGAAGATGCCGTGCTGGTCCGCCAGCGCCTTGGCGATGTCGTAGGAGAAGCTATCCTCCGCAGGCCTCGCACCGCGCGGATCGCGAAACTTCAACTGCACCAGTTCCTGCGGATTGCGCACCGGCAGTTGGCGCAGCATGAGGGCGTCGATCAGACTGAAGATGGCAGTGTTGGCTCCGATGCCGAGCGCCAGGGAGAGCACGGCTGTCGTCGTAAATCCTGGATTGTTGCGCAGAGTGCGGAATGCGTACTGCAGGTCGCGCCAGAGTTGCTCCAACCAGGTCCAGCCCCACGCCGCCCGGGCCTCCTCCGCGGCGCGCGTGATGTTACCCAACTCGCCGGGCTCGGCTATGGCGGCCAGCGATTGCAATTCCGCCTGCATGTCGCTCTCTTCCGACCGCCGATGGGAGGGCAGCAGATACTTGATCCGCCGGAGCCACATCACTTGCCTCCTTCCGGCAACGGACCCATGATCTGTCCGACCGCGGAAACGAATCCGGTCCATTTGGAATGCTCGGCCTGGAGTTGCTTGCGGCCGGCGGGCGTGAGCCGGTAAAACTTGGCGCGGCGATTGTGCTCCGAGGTTTCCCATTTGGCCGCGATCCAGCCTTTCAAATCCAGGCGTTTCAAGGCCGGGTAGAGAGAGCCGAACTCGATATCCAGGGTCTCGCTGGAGTTTGTGTGGATGGCTTTGGCGATGCCGTAGCCGTGCAGCGGTCCCAGCAGCAGGGTTTTCAGAACCAGCATGTCGAGCGTGCCTTGCAGGAGGTCCATATAGAGACATCCTATATGAAGAGCGTCATAATAGCAAGGGCGCAATGTCCCCGGTCCAGCAACGAAGTGCGGAACGCCGTGCTTCGGTGGGGCGGACCCCCTGGTCCGCGGCCGACGCCCTCGTCGGCCTGTGCGGTTATGCAGGCGATTTATTCTCGGCCCGAGGATTCGGGTCCAGGGGGACCCGCGCGGACGAGGGGGTCCGACCTACCAAAGGTGAGAATGTTGTAATGCTCAACACACTGCTCGTCAAACGAGATCCGGGCAGTATCGGGGTCTCGCATAGGAGGTTACTCCGTTGCAATTGACCGAACGCCGAACCGAAAACATCTTAATCGTTGAAGACGAAGGGCTTATTGCCGCCGACGTGCAGAGAAAACTGCAGCGCCTCGGCTACCCAGTTCCGGCCATCGCCCAATCCGGAGTGGAAGCCATCCGCCTCGCCCGGTCCACTCCGTTCGATCTCGTACTGATGGATATCCGACTGCAGGGCGACATGGATGGCATCGCTACGGCCAAGGCGTTGAAAGCCGAATTCGAGACGCCCGTGGTTTACATGACCGCCCACGCCGATCGAGAGACCATCGGCCGCGCCAAGCTCACCGAACCTCTTGGCTACGTCATCAAACCGGTCACCGACGGCGACCTTCGCAGCGCAGTTGAGATTTCCCTTTACCGTCACCATATGGAGCGGCGAGTCCGCGCCAGCGAAGCCTGGCTCTCCGCCACACTGCGTAGCGTCGGAGACGGGATCGTCGCTACCGATACTACGGGCGAAATTGTCTTCATGAATCCGGTCGCCGAGGTACTCACCGGTTGGTGCGGCGCCGACGCGCATGGACGGCTGCTTATGGAGATCCTGGCCCTGGCTGAGGAACCCGGCGGCCAACCCGCCAAGAATCCGGTCTTCGATCTCGTCCCAGGTGTTCCGGGAGAAATCCGGTGCTACCTGCTGACTCGCAAGAATGGCGCCGATACCATGGTGGAACTTCAGTGTTTCGAGAATCGCGCTCCGGCCGTGAAGAGCCCTCGGCCAGACCCCAACGCCGGCGGCCTGGCGGCAGGCGCCCCAAATGAGCTGCTGGGCACGATCGTGGTCTTTCGCGACTGCACGGCGCGCAAGCAGATGGAAGCCCGCCTGCTACAGGCGCAGAGAATGGAGGCCGTGGCCAACATGGCAGGCGGACTGGCGCACGATTTCAACAACCAGCTCACGGTCATTCTCGGATATGCCGGCGAACTTTGCGAACAGACGGAAGGCGAAAGTAAGGAAGCCGTTCTGGAGATCAAGCAAGCGGCATGCATGGCAGCTTCCATCACCAGTCAACTGCTGGTGCTAAGCCGCCGCAGCGAGACGTGCTTCGAGGTGCTAAACGTCAATGAAATCGTTTGCGAAATGCAGCCGATGATTTCGCACAGCCTCGGCAAGAATCGGACTCTGGAGACGGCTCTTGGGTCTCCCGCGGGCTCGGTTCGCTGTGACCGAAACCAGATCAAACAGGTTCTGCTCAACCTGGCGCTGAACGCCCGTGACGCCATGCCTACGGGGGGCACGCTGCGGATCGAGACTTCGATCGCGGAAATCGACCCCAACAGCCGGGACGCCCACCTCTACCACCCGGGACAATATGTGCGGCTGCGCGTGTCCGACACCGGTTCGGGGATGGACCGGGACACGTTGGCGCGGATTTTTGAGCCTTTCTTCACCACCAAGAAGGCCGGGTTCGGCAGCGGCCTGGGCCTGTCGATGGTCCACAGCATCGTCGTACAGAGCGGCGGCTATATCGGCGCCGAGAGCGAGATCGGCCGTGGCGCCACTTTCGAGATTCTGCTTCCCTGTGTGAGCGCGTTCCGGAGGATCAGCGAGATTGCCGGGGTGCGGAGTGCAACCGGCGAAGATCCCGCTCCCACCGTCCTGCTGGTGGAGGATGACGACTCCGTTCGCCGAATGATGCACAGTTTCCTGGAGCGCGAAGGCTACCAACTGCTGGAAGCGGAAAATGCCGAGGAAGCTGAAGACCTTGCCGAGCTCTACGAGGGTTCCATTCACGTTCTGGTAAGCGATGTGCTAATGCCCGGCATCACCGGGCCGGAACTGGCGGCGAAGCTCACGCCTTTGCGGCCCGAGATGAAGACTCTATTCGTCTCCGGATACCCGCACGATACGCTGGAGCGGCTCCGACTATCGAAGGGCGATCTGAACCTGCTGTCGAAGCCGTTTCCCGCGGCGGAACTCCTCAAGCGGATTCAGATGCTGTTAGCCCAGGAAGTCCGGACTGGGGTGCAATGATCCCTCGTTTCCGCCGCTGGCAGTCCGGCAGACGCCAGTTCACCGGCTATACGGCCGCACTGCTGCTGGCAGCCGCTGCCCAAAGTGCGCGTCTGCCGCTCGACCCTCCGACGTCGATCCCGTATATCACGTACATACCCTTCATCGTACTCAGTGCGGCGCTGGGAGGACTCCGCCCGGGACTGCTGACTACCGCGCTGTGTGTGCTTGAATCCCTGTACTTCGCCACCGAACCTACGGGCGAGTGGACGGTTCGGGACTCGCGGAGTTGGTTGGGCCTGGGTGCGCTTCTGTTGAGCGGCGTGGTGATCTCTTTCTTATTCGAATGGGTGGAAAAGGGGAGACTGGCAGACGCCGCATCCCGCGAGCTACGGGCGTTGCTCAACCAAACTAACGACGCGGTTTTCGTTTGGGACCTGGATAGTAAGCGGATCACGTTTTGGGATCAAGGAGCGACCCAACTGTACGGCTTCCCGAGCGTTGAGGCGGTCGGCCGGAGCCCCCAGGAACTTCTGAAAACGCAGTTTCCGGAGAGCCTGGCAGCTTGTCTAGTGGCGGCCCGGCTATCGGACGGCTGGCGAGGGGAACTGGTTCACACCACTCGAGACCGCGGACCGATCACCGTGGAAGGCCGGATGTCTCTCCGCCAAGGCGATGACGGCACGTTCCGCGTGATCGAAGTGGCGCGCGACATCGGCGAGCGCAAGCGCCTGGAGCGTATCCAGGCGCAACTGGCCCACGAGAAGGAACTGCGCCGGCAAACATTGGAATCGATCGTGCAGAACTCGCCCGCATGCATCGCTGTGTTGCACGGTCCCGATTATACCTTTGAATCGGTCAACTCCGCCTATCAGGCGTTATTTCCAGGGGAACTTTTAGTGGGCCGGACGGTGGCCGAGGTTTGGCCCGACGCGGCCCCCTTGGTTTTGCCCCTTCTCGGCGTCGTAAGAGACGCGCACACGGTGTACCATGCCACGGAAATGCGCATCCCGCGGAGGCGTTCGCCGCAAGGTCCGCTGGAAGACCTCTATTTCGATCTTTCTTATGTGCCCCTTCTCGGCCCGAGTGGCGATATTCGCATACTGGCGAACGCCATCGAGATGACGCGCTACAAGAGAGCTACGGAAGAGCTGCATAAGAGCCTGAGCGACCTCCAACGGTCGGAAGAGCAGCTACGGAGCTTGGCCGCCATCGTGGAATCCTCAGATGACGCCATCGTAGGCACAACCACGGAGGGGATCATATCCAGTTGGAATTCCGGGGCGGAACGCATTTACGGCTACACGAAGGAAGAAGTCCTTGGCCATCCGGTGACCATACTGGTCCCGGCGGACAATCCCGACGATCTGCGGCGGATTCTGGACCGGATCCGGCGTAACCAGCGGGTGGAGCATTTCGAGGCCACGCGCCGTTGCAAACACGGACAGCGCGTGGTCATGTCGCTCACTATCTCGCCCGTGAAAGATGGATTGGGCCGCGTGGCGGGCGTTTCCGCGATCGGGCGCGACATCACCGAACGCAAATCGGCGGAGGCCAAAATCCTGGAACTCAACGAAGCGCTCCGCATGAAGGCGCGCAGTTCGGAGGAGGACCTCGAGTCCTTTTCCTACTGCGTCTCTCACGATCTTCGGGCGCCGCTTCGGCATATGTCGGGATTCCTCGATCTGCTGGAAGATCATATCGGCGGCATCCTCGACGAAAAAGGACGCCACTATCTCGACACCGTCAGGGATTCCTCCCGCCTGATGGGTAGCTTGATTGACGACCTGCTCATTTTCTCACGCACAGGGCGTGTGGGAATGTGCGGGGCCAACGTCCACCTGGAGGAGCTGGTCCAGCAAGTGCAGCGGGAACTGGCCACGGATATGAACGGGCGAAAAGTTGTCTGGACGGTGGAACCGCTGCCGGAGGTGCCGGGCGATCCCATGCTGATCCGGCTGGTGCTTGTAAACCTGTTGGGAAACGCCATCAAGTACTCGAACCACAGGCCTGAGGCGGCGATTGAAATCGGTTGCCGGGAGGAGGGCCAGGAATGGGTGTTTTTCGTGCGCGACAACGGAGTGGGGTTCGACATGCGATATGTGCACAAACTGTTCGGCGTTTTCCAACGGTTACACAGTGCGGACGAATTTGAAGGCACGGGCATCGGGTTGGCAATCGTCAGACGCATCGTGGCGCGGCACGGCGGCCGAACCTGGGCCGAAGGCGTGGTCGGCGAGGGCGCAACTTTCTATTTCTCTCTGCCGAAAGTCGCCGCGCAGAGATGCGAAGCGAAGAATGAAGCGGCTGAACCAATTCCGGAAGGAACGAGGACTACGTGATCGACATGGGCCGCGATGCGCTGCATGACATCCTGCTGGCGGAAGATAACCCCCACGACCTGGAGTTGACCCTCACGGCGCTTCACAAGCACAAAATTGCCAATCGGGTGATCGTGGTTCGGGACGGCGCCTCGGCGTTGGACTACCTGTACCGGCAAGGGGAGTTCGCCAACCGGGACGGAGGCAATCCCGCCGCCGTCCTGCTCGATCTGAAGATGCCCAAAGTGGATGGCATGGAGGTGCTGCTACGTGTCAAGTCCGACCCGGACCTCAGGACCGTTCCCATCGTCATACTGACTTCTTCGCGGGAGGAACACGATCTGGTAGAGGGCTACGGTTTGGGCGCCAACGCCTATGTGGTCAAGCCGGTCCGCTTCAACGAGTTCGTAGAGGCGGTAAGCCTCCTGGGCATGTTCTGGGCGCTGGTCAACGAACCGCCCGCAACCGCAGGCGGGCGCGATTGAAATAGCGCGGCGGGGAGGAAAAACGAAGTTTATGCCGTTGCAGATACGGGTTCTACAGATTGAAGATTCGAAGAGGGACGCCGAGCTGATCGTCCATCTTTTGCAAAAGGATGGCTTCACCGTGAATTCCCTTAGAGTGCAGGACGCTCAAGGGGTCCGCGATGCGCTGGCGCGAATGGCATGGGATATCGTCATCTGCGATCACGATATGCCCCAATTCGACGCGCCCGCCGCATTGGAGATCCTTCGCGAAACCGGACTGGACATTCCGTTCATCGTGGTTTCGGGCGCTATTGGCGAGGAGATCGCGGTCCGCATGATGAAGTCCGGGGCGCACGATTATTTGACCAAGAACAACCTGGCGCGCCTGGGGGCGGCGGTGACCCGTGAACTCCGCGATGCCGACTCGCGCCGCGAGCGCAGGAGAGCGGAGGAGGCGCTGCGAGAGACCGTGGACAGGCTGCAGTCGGCGCTGGACGAAAAGACCGTCCTGCTGAAGGAAGTGCACCATCGCGTCAAAAACAATTTAGCCGTGGTTTCCAGCCTCCTGGCTCTCAAAGCGGATGCCACCCGCGATCGAAAAGCCAGACTGGCGCTGGAAGAGAGCCAGCAGCGTGTGCAGTCCATCGCGCTGGTTCATGAGCACCTGTACGGCACCGATAATCTCGGCCGCATCAATTTTGCCGAGTATGCCCGCGAGCTGGTGCAAGCCGTTCGTTCGACTTTCACCGCCGGCGACCGCTTCATCGGTCTCGATTTTGCGCTCGAACCCATCGAACTAAGCATCGAACAAGCCGTCCCGTGCGCCTTGATCCTGAACGAGCTCCTGTCGAACGCCTTCAAGTACGCTTTTGCCGACGGGAACGCCGGCCGGATCCGGATTTCCTTTCGTCAGCCCGAAGCCGGACACTGCGAACTGGCTGTCGAGGACGATGGCGTCGGTTTGCCGCCCGGGAGACTCGCCGGCCAGAATAAGTCGCTCGGTTTGCGCATCGTCCGGATTTTGGCCAATCAACTCAACGGATCGCTGGAGCAGAAGGAGCGCCCCGGTACCCGCATCGTGCTTCGGTTTCCTGCAGCGGCTAGCGCGGCGGAATTTGCCCCGATTACGCACGCGCGTAGCGTGAATTGCCCCATCGACGCCGGCCGACCTCTGTTGAAAACATCAACACATTCGGCGAAACACTCGTAATTTACTACATACAGACCTGTTTATATAGTTGGGCCTCAATATTGCCTGCTCCCTGTACAGGTGAATTCTGCGTTCACCCCGGAAAGGAAGCCTCGTGCGCCGCCTGCTCGACGATTCAGCCCATTTGGTACGGCCGGCCGTGGTTCTGCTGGCCGCACTGGCGATCTTTCTGGTCGTACGTAGCGCCATTATCCCCAAAGCATTCGGAAAATACGGCCATTACCGACCGGGCGCGCTCGAACTCGTTCGCAGCCACCCCATCGCCTTTGCCGGGCAGGATACCTGCGCGATGTGCCACGACGAACAGGCCACTGCCCGCGCCGCCGGCAAACACGCCCACGTCGCCTGCGAAGCCTGCCATGGTCCTTTGGCGCAGCACGCCGACGACCCCACGGCTCACGTTCCCAAACTTCCCGACGTGGCCGATCTGTGCCGCCGCTGCCATGAAAAAGATGCTGCCAAGCCGGCCGGCTTCCCGCAAGTGGCCACCGCCGAGCACTCCGGCGGCATGGCTTGCAACAGCTGCCATCAACCGCACAATCCGCACCTCTGAGGCAAGGAGACCGATATGGATATCAGCCGGCGCGACATATTCAAACTGGGTGGGAAGCTGCTGGTGCTGGCGTCGGTTGGGGCGACCCTCGAACAGATTACCGGCGCCGAGCCCGGCAGCGATGCCTACCGGATGGCCGACCACTGGTGGGGCATGATCGTCGACATCGACAAGTGCATCGGCTGCGGCAATTGCGTGCGCGCCTGTTCCAAAGAGAACAACGTGCCGCAAGGCTATTTCCGCACCTGGGTGGAACGCTACCAGATCGAAGAGGGCAAGCCGCCGCACGTGGAATCGCCGAATGGCGCCCTCGACGGCTTCCCGCCGCTCACCCGCACCGATCTCAAGAGCTTCTTCGTCCCGAAACTTTGCAACCACTGCGCGGATTCACCCTGCGTGCAGGTATGTCCGGTGGGCGCCACGTTCGTCAGCCCCGATGGCGTGGTGCTGGTGGACCAGAGTTACTGCCTGGGATGCCGCTACTGCGTGCAGGCTTGTCCTTATGGCTGCCGGTATCTGCACCCGGAAACGCAGACTGTGGATAAGTGCACGCTGTGCTACCACCGCATCACCAAAGGTCTCACCACGGCGTGTTGCGAGAGCTGCCCCACCGGCGCTCGCTTGCTGGTGGACTTCAAGAACCCCAAAGACCCGGTTCATGAAATCCTGCGCACCCACATGGTGCAGGTGCTGAAACCGTACATGGCCACGGGAGCCAAGGTCTACTACGAGAACCTCGATGGCGAGGTGCGCTGAAGGAGCAAATCATGGTGCCTGGCGTTGACGGTTTCATGTACCCGAACGAATTCGAGCTGCAGTGGAGCGTGCTGATCGTGCTCTACCCGTACATCACCGGGTTGGTGGCGGGCGCTTTTATTCTGGCATCGCTCGAACGAGTCTTCCGCGTGGATGCGGTGCGGCCCACTTACCGGCTGGCGCTGCTCACCGCGCTGGCTTTTCTGCTGGTGGCGCCTCTACCCCTGCAACTTCATCTGGGCCATCCCGAACGGTCCTTTGAAATGTACCTCACGCCGCACACCTCCTCTGCCATGGCCATGTTCGGCTTTGTCTACCTGTGGTATCTCACGGTGGTACTGCTGTTGGAAATCTGGCTGGAATGGCGCGTCGAGATCGTGGAAATGGCGCAATCGAGCCAAGGGATCAAGCGGCTCATCTACACCGCCCTGACGCTCGGGTCGTTCAACATCAGCCCGGCGGCGCGCCGCATCGACGAGAAAGTGGGCTACGCCGTCACCGTGATCGGCATCCCGTCGGCCTTTCTGCTGCACGGCTACGTCGGTTTCATTTTCGGTTCGGTGAAAGCTAACCCCTGGTGGTCCACGCCTTTGATGCCGGTGGTGTTTCTGTTTTCGGCGATGGTCTCGGGGATTGCAGCAGTGATGGTGTTGTATGCGGTTTGCATGAAGTTGCGCCACACGCCGATCGACATGCGATGCCTCGACACCATTGCGCGGTATCTCTTCTATACGTTCGTTATCGACTTCACACTGGAGATGCTGGACCTGATACACCGCACTTATGAGTCCGACGAGTCCTTCCGCAGCCTGGATTTCATGGTGCATACGCGGCTCTGGGGCTCGCAAGTGATCCTGCAGATCTTCCTGGGAACGCTGGCGCCGCTGGTGTTGCTGGCCGCAAATCAATTGTGGCGATACTCCGAAGGCGTGCGCAAAGCCATGTACATGACGGCCGGAGGGCTCACCCTGGTGGGCATTTTCGCCATGCGCTGGAACGTGGTGATCGGCGGGCAGCTGTTCTCCAAGAGTTTTCTCGGCTACACGAGCTACAAAATGGACCTGGTGTCGCGCGAGGGATTGATGCCGGCGATCCTGCTGATGCTTCTTCCCTTCGCCATTTTTCTGGTGCTGGTGAAACTCCTGCCTCCGTGGCAGGGCGGAAAGGCCCACGAAGCCTGAGGAGGTTGCCATGCCGCAACCGGAGTGGGAGGCGTGCGAGCGCGAACTTTGCGAGCTCAGGCAGCGCGTCGCCCGTCTCGAGCAGTACGCCGGTTTGAGCGCTCCGGCGGCCGCGCAGCCGCCCGCGCCAGACCTCGCCATCCACCCGCTGGCGGAAATTCCCAATCTTCTGCCGGTGATCGGGCGGGCTCTCCTGGGGTTGGCTGGCGCGTACCTGTTGCGCGCGCTCACGGAATCCGGGACCGTACCGGCGAGGCTCGGAATCGCCATCGGCATTGTGTATGCGCTGGGCTGGCTCGGTTGGGCAGCGCGCCGGCCGCTCCAGGAGCGTTGGAACGCGGCCATCGACAGCCTGACATCGGTCCTGGTTCTTTGTCCCCTGCTCTGGGAAGCCACGGCGCGCTTTCATCTGCTGAGCTCCTGGGCGGCGGCCGCGGTCCTGTTAGTCTTCGCCGTCTTCGGCATGGCGATTTCGTGGCGCAAGAGCCTGCTGATCGTCTCCACCTTCGCCACGCTCGCCGCACTGGGAACCGGCGCGGCTTTACTTCTGGCGACGCACGACGTGCTGCCGTTCACGTTCCTGTTTTTAGCCGCAGCCGCGGCCATTGAGACTTCCGCCTGCCTCGACCACTACCTGAGCGAACGATGGCTCGGCGCCACCGCCGCCGACCTGGCCGTTCTGCTGGCCACCTGGCTGGTGACCAATGAACACGGTGTGCCGCCGACTTACTCTCCCATTCCCGGAGGCTGGCTGCTTACCGCGCAAGTGGCGCTGCTCACCGTTTACCTTTCCAGCATCATCGTCCGCACTCTGTTGCGCGGCCGCTCCGTCACGGCCTTCGAGATGGTCCAGTGCGCGATCGCGTTCAGCATCGGCCTGAGCGGCGGCCTGCAGACGGCGCCGGTAATGGCGGGCGTCATGGTAGGTTGTGCCGCTGCCTGTTACCTGGCGTCTTTCGCACTGCTGGAGCGGCGGGAAACTTCCAGCCGCAACTTCTACGCGTATTCCACGTTTGGGTTCGTTTTAGCACTTGCAGGTAGCGTGATCCTGCTTTCGGGCGCAACCGCATCGTGGATCTGGTTCGGCCTGGCGGTGGCTTTCGTTTGGACCGGCGGACGTTTCGGCCGCCTGACGCTGCAGGTGCATGGCGCCATCTATCTGCTGCTGGCCCTGGCCGCCTCCGGCGCACTGCAAGAGTCCGCCGGCGTGCTGCTGGGCGCGGCGGGTTGGCCCGGCGAACGGCAAATCGAATTGTGGACGGGCCTGGCAGCCAGCGCCGCCGCGTACGGGCTGACGATTCACTACCGTTTCGACGGCCCTCCCTCGTCGACACTGCAGGGCTGTCGTTTGGCGATTGCCGCCAGTTTCATCTGGCTGGCGGCGGCAGCGGCCGCGGGCGAATTGATCGCAGGCTATCGCCTGATGTTCAGCCACGGCGCCGCGGATGCCTTTTGCGCCACCATACGCACCGGGGTTCTGGCATGCCTGGCTCTCTTGCTGGCGTGGGTTGGTCCGCGCTGGAATCGTTCCGAACTATCGCTTCTGGCTTACCCTGCCATGCTGCTGGGCGGTTATCGCCTGCTCGCGTGGGATATTCATCACGGGGAAAAAGTGGCGCTGTTTCTCTCGCTGCTCCTGTTAGGGGGAGCGCTGACGGTTCTGCCACGATTGGTGCGAAGGTAAGCCACCAGCAGCTGTTACGCTGGGGGCCGCTAGACCCTCACGCCGCACATCTCTGCGAAGCGCATTTCGATAGCTCTAACTCGTCCAGCGACGACCTTGAGCGTACGCTGGAGCACCTCGGTGCCTAGCAGGGTATCCCTGTGGCAGGCCGCCCTGAGAGCAGCGCCGTCCAGGCGCAAGGCTGCGGTTCGTTCACGGGCCCGCACTTGAAATAGGGTGTCATGGTCATCGAGCAGCGCTGACCAGCCAAACACCTGCCCAGGGGCCAGAGCCTGTACACAGACCACGAACGTGGGGCTTCGCAGTTCCACCGCGACGCTTCCTTCAGTCACGAGGTAAAAGCACTTTGAGCGCTGCCCCTCGACGAGGATGACTTCGTCGGCCTCAAAACCGACGATCGCCGCGAGTTCGGCCAAGGCGGCGATTTGTGGGTCTTTCAGCCCCTTGGTAAATGCGTGATTGCGCAGGATGTTCTCCACCGTCATATGTCTCCGGAAGATTCCATGGGCAACCCTGGCGGCAAGGACCGAGGCGCGAAGCGCCCGGTCAGCGCCCGGTCAACAAGTACAAGAACGCGAAATACCCTCCGGCGAAAATGAGGGCTGCGAAAAACAATGTTCTGGCCAGCCGGGCCACTGAATCTTTTTCCGCTCCGACCGGTGTCCGGCCTGAATTGAAATAACGATGAAGAGCAATCGGCATGTTTACCTCCAGTTCTATGGAACGGTTTGTGCCCCGGCAAATGAGGGTTCCCGCGCCGGGGCGGGCTCTTTTTTGCCCATGAACTCACCCAGCGAGATAGGCACGGCCACCTTTAGCATGAGGGTGAATAAAAGAAATCCCACCGCGAAGATTCCCGCTGCTACGCGCAACTCAGCGATTGTCGGATAGTATTCGTAGATCTCGCCCAATGTGTCGGGGGTGAGACCGGGGATGATCAGCCCCATTCCTTTTTCGATGTACACTCCGGCGTAGGTTGCCAGACAACCGATGTTCAAGGTGATAAGATTGCGGCGGGTGGTGGGCGAAATGAAGAGTCCGAAGGCTATCAGGTTCAGTGCCACGGCGCTCCACGCGTAGGGGACCAGGGTGTGGTGCGAGCCCACCCCAAAGTACCAATATCGCGTGAAGATCAGGTGCTGGGTGTTGGAGTAGAACTCCTTGAAGGCCTCGGCTCCATGCAGGAACAGGTTCAGGAACATGGCGTAGGCCATTAATTCGGCGATCTTGGAGATAGCCGCGTCCTGGATTTCGAAGCGCGTAAAGCGGCGCAGAAGCTGCAGCACCACCAGCAGAATGGCGGGACCCGAGCAGAAGGCTGACGCCAAAAACTGTGGCGCCAGGATGGAACTGTTCCAGTAGGGCCGCGCCGCCAGCCCGTTGTATAGAAACGCGGTCACGGTGTGGATGCCCACCGCCATCGGCACGCTGAGCAGCACCAGGGGCACCACCAGTTTCTTGATGTAGTGTTTGCCATGGAACGCGCGGTAGAGGATGTGGGTGGCCACCACGAAGTTGACCACGAAGTAAAGGTTGAGCACCATCACATCCCACGCCAGGACACTGCGCGGGAAGTTCAGATACCCGAACGGCGGAATCAGGTGCCAGAAACGGTCGGGCCGGCCGATGTCCACCATCACAAACATGAGGCACATGGCGATGGCGCTGATGGCCAGCAGTTCGCCGTAGATCACGATTTCGCGGATGGGCTTCCAGTTGTAAATGTAGGCTGGAATCACCAGCACCACGGCGGCCGCGGCTACGCCGACGAGGAACGTAAAGTTGCCGATGTAAAAGCCCCAACTCACCTGGTCGCGCATGGCCGTCAGGCCCAGGCCGAAGCGCACTTGGGCCGAATAGGCCAGGACGCCGGAGACGATGAGCACGCCCAGGAACGCGAGCCACATCCAGTACGCGCGGTTGCCCCGGAGAATCAGCTTTACGCTGCCGCGGGCGAAGCCGCTGAACCGCCGGATGCTGCCGGCCGCAGTTTCATGTGGCATAGAAGTAGAAGAACCTCGGTAGGGTGTTCAATTCCTCTTTGAGCACCAGCACGCGCTTGTGCTCGATGATGTAACGGATCTCGCTATCGGCATCGAGGATGTTACCGAACTTGCGCGCTCCCACCGGGCAGACTTCCACGCACGCCGGGTAGCGGCCGGCACGGCTCCGTTGGATGCAGAAGGTGCACTTCTCGACTACGCCTTTGGGCCTCGGCCGGTTGCCCAGGTAGTGTGTGTTGGGGTTGATCTCGTTCTCCGGGATGGTGGGCTGGGTCCAGTTGAAGTGGCGTGCGCCGTAAGGGCACGCGGCCATGCAGTAGCGGCAGCCGATGCACCAGTCGTAGTCGATGACGACGATGCCGTCCTTCTCCGCCCAGGTGGCGCCAGTCGGGCAGACTTTGGTGCACGGCGGATTCTCGCACTGCTGGCAACCCACGGGGATGTAGAAGTGGCCCTCCTCGGGCACCTCGGCAGGATTGTAGTAGGGGTCGGCATGCGAAAAATCGACGCCCTTTTCCTTTTCCATTTCGAAGACGCGGATCCAATGGATCTGCGGGTCGCGCGACTGGTTATTCTCGGCCACGCAGGCATACACACAACGGCGGCAGCCGATGCAGCGCGAGATATCCAATGCGTAGGCGAAATGAACGCCAGGGAGCGGTCCGGCGCCCGACACCTCGATGTCTTTGCCGAGCTGCTCTTTATACTTGTGCTCCATTTCGGCGATCCGCGCTTTGAGCTGGTCTTTGGGCGCCTCGTAGAGGCGTTTGGGGCCGCAGGCGGTGAGAATCATTCCCGCGGCCGCACCCGCGGCGGACTGAGTGAACAGGCGGCGGCTTACCATCGGAGTCTCTCCTGGGTCACTTCATGCTTCGATTGGGAGGCCGCGGCGCGGGTTTGGGCGCCAGCGCGTGGAAACGCGGCTGGTGCGGACTATGGCAATTCACGCACAACAGGTAGGTCTTGGCCCCATTCCAGTTGCCGGTGCGGCGGCCATGAACGCCGGCCCGCCAGTCGCGATACTTTTCGCCATGGCACTGGCCGCAGAGACGGTAGGATTCGTCGAACGGCACAGGCTCGCCGCTGGCCAGGTGGAGGACATCGCGGTTATCGGCGTCGTGACAATCCAGACACCAGCGGTGGGTCTCGTCGTGCTTGAGGACGATGTCGGTATGCATGGCGGTGAGCTCACGGCGGTGGCGGTCGGGCGTCATGCCCGCATGGCAGTTGGAACACGGAAAGATACCGTCTGAGAAGGGCGGGGGTGGCACTTCGAGATGTTCCGATGGGTTGGTCGCGACCGGAGTCTTGGCGCCATCGGCACCCAGCAGAAGCAGTCCGGAGAACGCCGGAAGAAGGGCGATGGCCCAGCTACGCACAGCGCATCTCCACCATGCGCTGGATCTCGCGCAGCCACATAGCCTGGAATAGCTGCAGGCGATGGCCGATGACGCACGAAAGATTCAAAGTGAGTGCGTATCCGGTGTCGGGATGCGCCGCAAAGTAGCCGGTCAGGGCTTCGCGGGAAAACGCGATCACCTCGGTTTCGAGCGGCGCGGATGCCGTCAGGGTGAACCGGTACGGTGGGATTAAGGCCGACCAGCCCACGGTCTGGCCGCTGGAGCGCTCTTCGACGAGTATGTCCTCCTCGTGGCTGCGCACCTGCATGGGCAGCGTCAGGCGGAGCCGCCCACGCGCCACTACGTAGATGTTGTCGGCGGCATCGCCCAGGTGAAACAGTTCCGCGCCGGCAGATACCGTTGCGCGCTTGCCGAGCGCCAGCACGCGCTCCGCGTCCTCGGGAGCCAACCCTTTGAGAAGGTCTATATCGGCCATGGAGAGTCTCAGTTCACCAGCGTGGACATGGTGCGGCTATGCAGCAACGAAGCGTTGGGAGACTCCAGGAAGCATTCCGCGGCCGCGTGTTCCAGGCGGACGTGGTTTTCAATCTGCAGCAGCAGTGCTTCGATCGGCACCCTGGTGCGCGCCGCCATGGGCAGCACCGGCGGACCGACGAAGAAGCGCGCGGGCGAAGCCGCGGCCTTGGTTAACTCCTTTTCAGCCGCCGGCGCGGCGGCGGCCGCGTACTCTGAATCGCGCGTCGCCGCCCCGAAAGCCAGACAGCAGACCGCCAACCCGAATACGCTCAGACAAGCACCCATCAACAACATTTCCATCTGCGGTGACTCCCTTCGCGGCGCACTTAAAGCACGCAGACCGCCAAAACACAAGTAGCTGACAATGCGAGGGCAGGCGAGCCCAAGAGATGGCAGGCTGACAGAATGTCACTGACAGACAGGCAGCCGTTGACGCATTCGGCAGAAGTATGACATGATTCGACCGAACCAGTGGCTAGCGGCACAAAGCCGTCGTTCGCCAGCACGACCGTAGGTCTTGCTGTGGGAGTCACCGCGGCTGTCGTGCTCGCGTGTGCCGGCGGCGCATTCCTTTATTCGCAGCACCACATGCAGTCTCTGCTGGAGACGGCGCGCTCCACCGCGCTCGCCGAGGGCGACTTGATTCGCGTGGCGCTGGAATACCAGATGATCGAGAACAAGCGGACGCTGATCGCCAAGATGATTGAGAGCTTCCGCAAGCAGTCCCCGGTGGAGCGGCTGGTGTTGCTGGACCGCACCGGTGTGGAGCGCTACCCCGCCGGGAACGGAGCACCGGACTCCGAACTGCAAATCAATTCGCCGACCTGCCAGGCCTGCCACCGCGATCCGCCCGCGCAGACAGGATCGAGCCGGGTGATCGAGACCCGCGGCGGCAAAGTGCTGCGCACCGTGATACCCATCCGCAACCGGGCGGAATGCTTCGGCTGCCACGACCCCAACTACAAGATCAACGGAATTCTGATCCTGGATTACCGGACGGATCAACTGAGCACAGCCATGACGCGCGACCTGCGCTGGCTGGTGGCGGGAACCGCGGGCATCACGCTGTTGCTGGTGGGGGCGATCGGCGTGGTCATCCGGGTAGCGGTGCTGCGGCGGCTGCAGCGTTTCGAGACCACGGCCCGCCAGATCGCGGGCGGCGACCTGCAGCAGCGCGTACCCACGGGAGGCAGCGACACGATTTCCTGGCTGGCGCGCGAGTTCAATACCATGGCCGATTCGGTTACCGGCCTGGTGGGCGAGGTGCGTAACCAGCGCGAACGCCTGGAAACCGTGATCAACAGCATTGACGACGGCATCGTGGTGTTGGACGGGGAGCGCCACGTGATCGCCGCCAACGATTCGTTTCTGCTGCGCGCGCAGCACTCGCGAGAGCAGGTATTAGGCTGCCAGTGCCGCGAGTTCACACCCGGCGGCTGCACCGTGACCGACTGTCCGACCATGGCGTGTCTGACATCCGGGGCGCGGCAGGTGCGGATCTGCGAACGGCACTCGCCCGAGGGGAAAGTGATATGGGAAGAGGTGCACGCTTCGCCCATCCTCGATTCCAACGGGCGCTTGCAGCAGGTGGTCGAGGTGTGGCGCGACATTTCCGAGCGGCGGGCGGCGGAGGCCCACCTGGCCGAATCGCACCGGCTGGCGTCGGTGGGTACGCTGGCGTCGGGATTCTCGCACGAACTCAACACTCCGCTGGCTACCGTGCTGATGTGCGTGGAGGGCATCCTGAAGGAGACCGATTCGGCCTGGGTCCGCGAGAGCGCCACCATCGCACGCGAGCAACTGCTGCGCTGCCGGGGGATTACCCAGCACTTCCTGCGTATGTCGCGCGGGCAGCGCTCGCAGGGCGAGGTGGTAGACCTGACGGCTGTGATTGGCGCCGTGGCGCGCCTCATCGAGCCGACGGCGCGCGAGCACATGGTGAAGGTGGAAGTGGGAGCGCTGCCCGACGGCATACACGTGCGGGCGGAGGAAGCGGAGTTGCAACACACCCTGATCAACCTGTTGCTGAATGCCGTGCAGGCTTCGCCGCCCGGAAGCCGCGTCGCGGTGGAAGCCGAGTTGCGCGAGCAGGTGCACGTGCGCGTGGCCGACCACGGCTGCGGCATCGCGCCCGAAGACCAGAAGCGCATCTTCGAGCCGTTCTTCAGCCGCCGGCAGGGCGGCACGGGACTGGGCCTGTTCCTCTCGCTGAACTTCGTGCGCCGGTGGGGTGGAGATCTTCACGTGACGAGCGAACCGGGCCGGGGATCGACGTTTGAAATCGTTCTGCCGGCATTGGTGCAGCCATGAAGACGACCGCGTCAATCCTGCTGGTGGACGATGACTCGGCCTTCCGCCACGTGATGTCAGGCGAATTGCGGCGTTTGGGCCATGACGTCGCCACCGCAGGTTCCGGGGAGGAAGCGGTGGCGCACATGGAACGGCAAGAGCCGGAGATCGTCCTTCTGGATCTGCGCCTGCCGGGGATGGATGGCCTGGCGACTTTGAAGGCTATCCGCACGCGCAATCCGTCGATCGAAGTGATCATGCTCACCGGCCACGGC
>Ga0182018_10002005_pt1 | contig 21594 bp, 20 predicted proteins | sample 812P2MmetaG_FD_120490 | JGI IMG/M metagenome (GOLD analysis project Ga0182018, IMG submission 120490) | Permafrost microbial communities from Stordalen Mire, Sweden - 812P2M metaG | ecosystem: Environmental > Terrestrial > Soil > Wetlands > Permafrost | place: Sweden: Stordalen | collected...
ATCCATGATGACGGCAAGGGGTTCGTGGGGATTCACGCAGCGCTCGATACGAATTACACCTGGCCCGAATATGGGGAGATGATCGGCGGCTGGTTCGATCAGCATCCGTGGGGGACGTTCAATGCGCCGATCGTGAACGAGGATCCGAGTTTTCCTGCGGTGCGCCATTTTCCGCACGCGTTCGTGAAGTATGACGAGATATATCAGCCGAAGGAGTGGTCGCGCGACAAGGTGAATGTGGTGCTGAGCCTCGACCCCGCGAAGCTCGACTACGAGAACAACCCGCGCATCCATCGCACGGATCACGATTTTGCTGTGGCATGGAGCAAGATGTACGGCAAGGGGCGGGTTTTCTATTCGACGCTCGGGCACACCGAGGAGTCGTGGCAGGATCCGGACATCCGGAAGATGTATTTCGAGGCGATCAAGTGGGCGCTGGGGATGACGGAGGGGAACACCGCTTCGCACCAGCGGCTGGTGGCGCACGCGACCGGCCAGTGAGCCGGGAGCGGACGCCACGAGCGCGGCCTCCCACGAGCGCGGATCAATCCCTGTAAATCTTCTCCGTTTGCGCCGCTTGACAATACTATCTAATAGAACTATATCTATTAGTCATATGACGAGACGTTCCAGCTCGAGCATGGAAGTGCTGCTGGGCCTGCTGGCGATCGAACCCATGTCGGGCTACGACCTGGGGCTGATGATCCGGGGGTCGGTGGGTCACTTCTGGAATGAGAGCTACGGTCAGATTTACCCGAACCTCAAAAAACTGGAAAAGGGCGGCTTCGTCAGCTCCAAAACGGAGCGGCGCAAGGGCAAGCCGGAGCGCCGGGTCTACTCCATCACGGAGAGAGGACGCGAGCGGCTGCGGGAGTGGTTAGCGGCGCCACCACAGCCGGAAATTCCCCGCAACGAGCTGCTGCTAAAGCTGTTCTTCGGGCAACAGGTTCCCGCGGCCATTCTGATTGGCTACGTGGAGCACATGGCGGAGGAGCACGGCGCCGTGCTTGATTTCCTCGAAAAGGCGGAGCGCGAGCAGATCGACGCGAATCGGCACTACCCTGGGGCGCCGTATTGGAGAATGGCCGCGCGCTTTGGGGAATTGGAAATGAAAGCGCACCTGCGCTGGGCCGAAGAGACATTGGCCGAGCTGAAGAAGTTAGCCAGGAAACAGCAGAAGCATCCACGCACGCGTCAGGAGAAGAAACATGCAGGCCAATGAGGCAATCGCAGCAACGAATCCGGCAGCGGGTCAAAGACAAGCGCAGATCGCCTCGTGGTGGCACCTGGCGGGCTTCATCCTGATCGGCGCGGGCTTGGTCGCCCTGGGTTTGCTGGCGCAGCACGCTCCCGCAGGGGCGGGCGCAGGATCCGGCCAGCTGGCGGGCCACAGCAAGGCGATTCCCATCTACCTGGCCGCTATCGGGGGGGATTGGGCGCTGCTCTATTACTGCTGGGCGGGTGTGCATCATCGTGGCGGCAACTTGAAAACGCTCTCGGGCGAGCGATGGTCCTCGTGGAAGAGTGTTGCGATCGACGTCGCGATCGCGCTGCCGTTCTGGGTGCTGTGGGAAGGCGCGGCGTATGGCATTCATTGGCTGTTGGGACCGAGCGGTGCGAAGACCGTCGACAGCCTGCTGCCAAAGAGCCTGCTGGAAGTCCTGATCTGGATCGCAACGTCGATCACCGCAGGCGTCTGCGAAGAGATGGCGTTCCGCGGGTATCTGCAGCGGCAGCTTCAAGCGTTGACGGGAAGCGTCGCGGCGGCGGTGCTGGGGCAGGGAGTGGTGTTCGGCCTGCTTCACCTCTACCAGGGCTGGAAAAATGTGATCGTGATCAGCATGCTTGGAGTTCTGTTTGGTGTGCTGGCCGCGTGGCGCAGGAATCTCCGTGCCAACATCCTGGTTCATGCGTGGGGAGACGTTTGGGAGGGCTGGCTAAAGTTCGTGGTCTGGAGGTAGCCGGCCGGCTCGATCACAGGTTGCATGAGCGAAGTGGGGCACGAGAATCGAACGCGTGCCCACCGTTTACTTTCCAGGTGTCTCCGGCTCGCGTCCATTCAATCATTGTGCAGCGGAAGTCTTACTCTTTAGTACCCACCCTCCGATAACCACTGCGCTCCAGTGGCCCAAAAATTCTGCGTCCTGCCACGCCCTCGCGGGCGTATACACAGGTGAAGGCAGGATGTACACCTGAAAGCTCGCGAGCAGTCCTTCCGTACCGTCATGCTGGAGCACCAGTCGATGGTCTTCAGCATCGCCCTTCGCATTCTGGGCGACCGCTTCCTCGCAGAAGAGACCGCACAGGATGTGTTTCTGGAGCTGCACGCGAAGCTCGACGAGCTGGAGTCGGACGATCACGTCCTGCACTGGCTGCGCCGCGCCACCGTACACCGCTCCATCGACCGGATCCGCCAGCGGGAACGGCGGCCGGAGGTTGTTACGGATCCAGGAGAGCTGCCCGAGCTGGCGGTCGATGCCTCACCGGGCGATCCCCTGCTGAGCCGGCAGATTCGGCAGCTGGTGGCTTCGCTTCCTGAAATGCCGCGCGCGGTGATCGTGCTGCGGTATCAGGAAGACATGATGCCGGATGAGATTGCCGCAGCGCTGAGCATGCCCGTCGCCACGGTGAAGAGCCACTTGCGGCGGGCGCTGCAGCTGCTGCGCGAGAAGATGGCGCGCGTGCTGCACTAGAGCGCCGCGGCGCGCGAGGGAAGCGAGGTTGGTCATGATGGAAAGCGACGCAGAACTGGAACAGGCACTCTACGCGGCGTTCGCCCGCGAGGCGGCGCCGGCGACGCTGATGGCGGGCGTGGAAGAAAGGCTCGCGGAGGAAGTTGCGGGTACTTTCCCACTCAAGCCAACAGCGGGCTTGAATGGGGCACCCGTCGAATTTATCCCCACGTTTGCAGGGCTCGACATTACGACGCAGTCGCGGTGGACGAGCATGTTGTCGCTGGGCGCACACGCGCTGATTTGCGCGTTGATCGCGCTGTTCGCGCTGGACCAGTGGCACACGCGGGAGGTGCAGAAGAAGCTGCTGGCGACGACGGTCGAGATTCCGTTTATGCCGGCTTCGAATCTGAAGGACACGATGGGGGGCGGCGGGGGCGGCGGGAACCACGAGCTGCTGGAGGCGTCAAAGGGAAAGCTGCCGAAGTTCGCGAAGCAGCAGATCGCGCCTCCGCAGATTTTGCGGCTCGACAATCCGAAGCTGGCGGTCGAGCCGACCGTGGTGATGCCGCCCATCAAGCTGCCGGACGCGACCATGCCGGATCTCGGGGTTCCGGAGTCGCCGCAGGTGGCGTTTGCGTCGCAGGGCTCGGGGTCAGGGTCGGGATTTGGGACTGGTTCCGGCGACGGGATGGGATCCGGCAAGGGCAACGGCATTGGAGCGGGCGAGGGCGGCGGCTACGGGGGCGGACTTTACCATGTCGGCGGCGGAGTTTCGAACCCCATCCTTGTATATGCGCCCGATCCGGAATTCTCCGACGAGGCACGGCGGGCGAAGTACCAGGGGGTTTGCGTGGTCGGGCTGGTGGTGGATGCGCAGGGCAATCCGCAGCGAGTGCGCATTGTGCGGCCACTGGGGATGGGGCTCGACGAAAAGGCCCTCGAAGCGGTGCGGGAGTACAAGTTCAAGCCTGCGGTTTTCCAGGGCAAGAACGTTGCGGTGGAAGTGAATATCGAGGTGAACTTCAGGATCTATTAATTCCGGCGAGCCCCCGGCGCGAACCTGCGGTACGATAAGCCATCCTGTCGTACCGCTGATGAGGAGCTGCGCATGAGACGCCGACTCGCCGGAGCATTGCTGCTGTTGAGCGGACTCTTTGCGTGGTTGGTTTTGTCCCGGACGGCCGCGGTCCGTGGTGCCTCCAACGCCCCCGCCACTGCCTGGAATAAGCAGGCGGCCGCGCAGTATCTTGACGCGCGCGAGACGTGGTGGCAGGCGTGGCCGCGGGCGCAAAAGGATCACGGGACGCTGTGCATCTCGTGCCACACAGTGGTGCCGTATGCGATGGTGCGGCCGGAGCTGCAGCGCGATCTGGGCGATGCGGCGATGACCCCGCCGGAAAAAACGATGCTGGACAGCGTGGAGAAGCGTGTCACCGACTGGGGGGAAATGGCGCCGTTCTACTCCGATGAGAAGTATGGAAAGGGGAAAGCGGCGGAGTCGCACGCGACCGAAGCGGTGCTGAACGTGGTGATCCTCGCCAGCGTCGACGCGGCGCAGGGGCAACTGCGGCCGATCACGCGCAAGGCCTTCGAAGAGGTGTGGGCGCTGCAGGAAGCGGACGGTCCGCTGGCCGGCGGGTGGAAGTGGCAGGATTTTCATCTGGGCCCGTGGGAGTCGACGGAGTCTGGCTATCAGGGCGCGGCGCTGCTGATGGTGGGAGCGATGCATCTGCCGGGAGGATTTGCACGGGAACCAGGGACGCGCGAGCATCTGGACCCGCTGCGGGACTATCTGCGGCGGAATTATGCGCAGCAGCCGCTGGTGAATCAGCTGTACATCCTGTGGGCGTCGGCGAAGGAGCCCGGACTGCTGACGCGGCCGGAGCGCAAAGCGCTGGTGGAGGCGCTGCGCGCGCAGCAACAGGCGGATGGAGGATTCCGGACGGCGGCGCTGGATGTGCGCGAGCGCGTGGACCACACCGCACAGCCGACGACGAGCGACGGCTACGCTACAGGAATTGCGGTGCTGGCGCTCGAGGCAGTGGGGACGCCGCGGCGGGATGCGATGCTCGGCCGCAGCCTTGTCTGGCTCGTGCAGCATCAGCAGAATGACGGAACCTGGACTGCGGCGTCACTGAACAAGCAACGCGATCCGGCTAGCGATCCGGCGCTGTTCATGACGGATGCGGCGACGGCGTACGCGGTGCTGGCTCTGGAACAGCAGCCTTAATCCAGGCTGCGGTCGAACGCCGTGCTGGGGCTGCGCGATAATGCGCTCATGCGTGTTACTTTGGACCCTGCGAGCCTGGCGGTGCGTCGACTTACCGCGGATGATGCTGGCGGGGTCGCTGAATTGTGCGGCCAACTCGGCTATCCCGGCTCTCCGGCCGACCTGCAACGCCGCATCGACGCTATTGGGCGCTGCGCCGACAGGATCGCGCTGGCGGCGCTGAACGGCGGCCAGCTGGTGGGCTGGATCGATGCCTCGATCGAGCGGCACCTGCAGGCTCCGGATACGGTTGTGATCGGCGGGCTGGTGGTGCAGGACTCCGCGCGCGGCTGCGGCGTTGGGCGTCGGCTTTGCGCGGAGATCGAGGAGTGGGCTCGAAGCCAGGCCATCCCTGTGGTCCGGGTTCGGTCGCAGATTAAGCGCGAGGATGCGCACCGGTTCTATCTACGCGATGGCTATCGGAAAGTGAAAACTTCGCTGGTTTTCGAGAAGAATGTGGAGTGAGGCGCGGTCCGGAGTCCGGCGCCCGCGGAAACCAGCGCTGCAAAGAACCGCGGCTCGAGGCTGTCCCTGTCACATTTGCAGTGGATTCAGAACAGGAAATTGCTCAGCGGAAGCAGCTTTGAGCAAAGAATCGTCAGCGCTCACGAAACAGATATCCGGCACTCGGAGAGTGTCGCGCATAACGATACAAGTTGCGAGGTGCAAGGCGTCCATGGCACGCAGAGGATGAGAGTCTAAGACCAATTTCGCTACGTCAATGACCGCGGGACTCACGGGCTGCTCGACAATCCTTAGGCTCTCAGCGCCCAGGTTGTCGAGAGCGAGGCCGGCATCAGCAGGCAGGATGTCTCCCTCCCGCTGACGCCGACGGATTGCGGAACGCACCTCGAGGGAAGCCAGCGCAGAAACCAGCTTCTGAGGGTCCTCCACCTTTTCAAGCATGTGGATCAGAGCGTCCGAGCCCCGTTCGAAAACAAAAAGTTTTGCGAACGCGCTTGATTCCAGGAAGTACCAGGTCAATAGGTTCCTCGATCACGCAGAATACTCGAGGAAAGCGACTCGCCATGAATCCGCACCGGCGCATAGCGTTGCCCTTGCTGCTGAGGGGTACTGGGCGCCCGGTTCAGCCGGATTGCGGTCGTCGGAAACGAAGAACGTGGATTCGGAATGCGGCTCGTCGTAATCAATCCTTTCGTAATTGCCGAGGTCAGCACAGACTGACGCTGAGCCGGGTCCGAAGCCCAGGCGAATCCGGTCGCCGGCAGTACGTTTTCACGAAACCACCGTAGCGCGATAAATGCCCGTCCCTGACGCTCCACCTCCTCCAGTGCACGGCAGAGTTCCTTCTCCTGGGATTCCAGAGAACCTGCGAATGGCGAATCCGACAACGCCTCGGTGCGGACTGCCGGAATCTCACGACGCGGCGTTGATACGTTAGCGCCGCTATATGAGCCGCGAGCTGCTGGCGCGGAATCGTCTCTCTTGAAAGAGATGAGAACCTCCCCGGTATCGGGGGTCCAGTTGTCAGCAGATGCGGTGCGACGCTTCCTGCGGCCCTTCTCCAGAAGCTCAACAACCGGTTGATAACCAGCAGGCGCGAGGACCTTAACTGCTTCGGCAAGTCGTTGGATGGACGGACTTACTGGCTTAGAACGGAGAATCCCAGGAAGGGCTTCCAATGCGCCACGGACGGATTCTTCCACCTCAAATATCTTCTTCGCTTCCATATTTGTCTCTTTCTCTATTTATTCAGGCCGCTTTCGAGAGAAGAGGATGATCTGAAGACGCTCTGTTATCTATATATATAACGTATGTTTTGAATGATGTCAAGCAGTTTATTTTGAATCTGGACGCGGTTCCGGTGGCAGCTCCGCTGCAGCGCAATCCGCTTCACTGAGCGGAAGACTCTGGCCGTCGGAATCAATCGGTACCCGTCGCTTTCAATCCCGACTCCCATTGACCCCTATCGCCATTCCCCGTAACCTTGCAGTATCCTCTCAGCCGGACCCCCAGCATGTCGCCTCGGGCGTGATGCGGTGGCAGAAGGAACAAGCAATGCTGATTACCCTGCTCGATCTCGAACGCGAGCCGGTACATTTTGACCTGGCAATCCCCCCTGGCGCGATCGATTACGGAGATGAAGCGAAGCAAGTTGGCAACCTGGCCGTCCAGGGGCAGGCCGAACTGCTGCGCGAGCATCGCGGACCGAAGGAAATCGTGCCCGACATCCGGACACGGGCGAAGTGGTCGGGGGCTTTTGAGGCGCCGTGCGCGCGCTGCCTCGATCCGGTGAAGCACGAGCTTGCGGGGGATTTCGATCTGCTGTACCGGCCGCTGGGGATCGACGCCGGTCCCACGGAACGGGCGCTGGTCGTGCCGGAAACGGAAATCGGTTATTATCAGGAAGGCGGTCTGGTTCTGGAAGACGTGCTGCGGGAGCAAGTGCTGCTAACCCTTCCGGTAAGAACGCTTTGCCGCCCGGACTGCAAGGGACTTTGCCCGCGCTGCGGACGTAATCTGAACACTGAACCCTGTGCCTGCGAAACCACACCGGTCGACGCGCGGTGGTCGGCGCTTTCAGATCTGAGCAGCCGGATCAGTCTGGAAACGAAAGAGAAGAATCACTGAAGTTCTTGCCCGGAAATTTGTGCCGGGAGCGAAAGGAATCTGCAATGCCGAACCCAAAGCGGCGCCACTCCAAGGCCCGCACTTCCAAGCGCCGCGCGCACGACTTTCTGACACCGAGCGGGCTCTCCGAGTGCCCGAACTGCCACGAGCGGAAGCTCCCGCATCACGTCTGCCCCAAATGCGGCACCTATAAGGGGCGCGAAGTTCTGGAAATAAAGGAAGCCAAGTAGCGCCAGCGCTCGATGCTTACAGACATCGCTCTCGACGCCATGGGTTCGGACAAAGCTCCGGAGCCTGAGATACGAGGAGCGATACTTGCCTGCCGGAATCTGCCGGTCCGGGTTCATCTGGTCGGGCCGGAATCGTTTCTGCGCCCTCGCCTGGCTGCGGCCGTTGGTTTCGCGCGTCTGCCCATCTCCATCGTGCATGCCGAGGAATTCATAGGGATGGACGAGAAGGCGGCGCAGGCGGTGCGCACCAAGCGCAACAGCTCGATGCGTATCGGGCTGAAGATGGTCAAGGAGAAGCGGGCGGCGGGGTTCTTTACCGCGGGCAACACGGGCGCCGGCATGGCGACGGCGAAGATGGCGCTGGGAGCGCTGCCGGGAGTCGATCGGCCGGCGCTGGCGATTGTGGTGCCGACGCTGTCGGGCTCGCCGTGCGTGCTGCTCGACGTGGGCGCGAATGTCGACTGCAAGCCGCAAAACCTCGAGCAATTCGCTGTGATGGGCGAGTTGTACGCGCGCAGCGTGCTGCGCATTCCGCGTCCGCGGGTCGGAATCCTGTCGGTGGGCGAAGAAGAAAGCAAGGGCAACGACCTCACGCGCGAAGCGACGCTGCTGGTGCGCAAGCTGCCCGTGAATTTCATCGGGAACGTCGAAGGCCGCGATATTTATAACGGCAACTGCGACGTTATTGTCTGCGATGGATTCGTGGGCAACGTTGCGCTGAAAACCTCAGAGGGCCTGAGCCGGCTGGTGCGCGAGATGCTGAAGGCATCGCTGACGCAGACGGTGACGGCGCAGGTGGGTGCGCTGCTCTCGCGGAAGGCTTTCAACGCGTTCCGGCGGCGGCTCGATCCGTCGGAATACGGCGGAGCGCCGCTGCTGGGCGTGCGCGGCGTGTGCATCATCGGGCATGGGTCGTCGAACGACCGCGCCGTCATGAATGGGATTCGGGTAGCGGCGGAGTTTGCGCAGGCCGGAGTGAACGATCGGCTGGAGCGCGAATTTGCTGGCAGGCCCAGCGACGACCGCCCCGAATCCGACTTGCAATTGCCGATCCAGTAAGCGCTGGGCGCCCGCCTTCGCGCCACAGACCAAGCTTCCATGCTTTGAGTCGTTCAAGGAGATCTATTCGATGAAAAAGAATACGCAGGGCCCCACGCGCCGGCAGTTTGCCGGAAGCCTCGCGCTTACGGTTGGCGGCCTCGCCGCCGGCTCGGCTCTTCAGGGCGAAACGCCGCAGCAAAGCACGCAGCAGCCCCCGCCCGCCAAGCCTGGCGACACGCGCACCGCACTGCACCAGGAAGTCGAGCTGGCGGCATCCGCTTCGCGCATCGAAGGCGCGCTCCTCGACGCGAAACAATTTGCCGCGTTCACCGGGCTGGCCGCGACCATCGACCCGCGCGAGGGAGGAGCGTTTTCGCTGTTTGGAGGGGTGATCGTCGGCCGCACGATCGAGATTGTCTCGGGGCAGCGCATCGTGCAGGCATGGCGGCCCACGCACTGGGATCCGGGCGTGTATTCCGTCGTGAAATTCGAATCCCGGCCCAGTGGCAGCGGCACGCTGGTGGTTCTGGATCACACCGGGTTCCCGGCCGGCGACAACGACAGCCTGAGTTCGGGCTGGTACGAGCACTACTGGGAGCCGCTGAAGAAGTTTTTCGCCTGAGCGCGGCGCGAACGGCTTAGGAGATGGCGGCGAGTGTGCCGCGGAGACCTTCGGCGGTGAGCGCGGTGATGCGTGCGGCGACGAGCTGGTTCGCGGGGATCGTTTCGTCGAGGGTGAGTTTGAGGAAGTTGTCGGTGACCGCGGCGGTGGTTGCTGGTTCAGGGCCGGGCTCAACGGTGACGGCGGAGAGGGTGCGGCCGAGGAACCGCGAGCGGAAGGTAAGGGACTTTTCTGCGATGAGGGCTCGCAGGGCGGCCATGCGCTCGTGCACGGCGCGTGCGGGGACGGGGTTCTGGCGGTGGAGCTCCCACGCGGGCGTGCCAGGGCGCGCGGAAAACGGGAACAGGTGCAGATAGGTGAAGGGCTGCGCTGCGATGAAGCGGTAGCTCTCGTCGAAGAGCGCGTCGGTTTCGCCGGGGAAGCCGATCATGACGTCGGCGCCGATGGCGGCGTCGGGGAGAAGCTCGCGAATCGCGGCGAGGCGCTCGGCATAGTGCCAGGGGCGATAGCGACGGTACATGCGGCGGAGGATCGAGTCAGAGCCGGACTGGAGCGGAAGGTGCGCGTGGCGGGCCAGGCGAGGATGGTCGCCGTTGGCGAATGCGCGGTAGAGCGCCAGCAGGTCTCGGGACCAGTCCATGGGCTCGATGGAGCTGAGGCGCAGGCGCGGGAGCGCGGTCCGAGTTAGGATCGCTGAAACCAGATCTTCGAAACGCTGCGCAGGCTGGAGGTCGCGTCCCCAGCGGCCGAGGTTGATGCCAGATAAAACCAGCTCCTGACCATCCTGATCGACGAAGCGGCGGACATTGTCGAGACACGCTGCGAGGGCGACGGAGCGCGAGTGGCCGCGCGTGGTGGGGATGATGCAGAAAGAGCAGCGATTGCCGCATCCGTCCTGCACTTTGAGGTTGGGGCGTGTTTGGTGAGCGTCGGGGGCAAAGGGGAGCGCGGCCAGCTCGGAGTGCGCGAAGGCGTCGTCGTGGAGGATTTGGCTGAGGGGAACGAAGGATGGCGCCTCGCTCACGCTCGGCGCGACAATTTGCTTAACCGCAGGTCCTTCGACTTCGGTCGCTGCGCGCCCTTCGCTCAGGATGACAGGCATGGCGGCAAGCTCAGTGGCGACGTCGGCGACCATCGACTTGTGGCTGTTGCCGATGACGGCGTCGACTTCAGGCAGGGCTGCGAGTTCCTGGGGGGCGCGCTGGGCGTAGCAGCCGGTGACGATGAGGCGGGCAGCGGGGTTCTGGCGGCGGGCGCGCCGGATCCAGGCCCTGGCCTGGCGGTCGGCCTCGGCAGTGACGCTACAGGTATTCACAATGACAACATGGGCTGAGGCAGGGGCTTCGGCGGGCACAAGCCCGTTGTGGCGCAGGCCGGCGGCGATGGCCTCGCCATCGGCGCGGCTGGCGCGGCAGCCGAAGTTTTCAACGTGATATTCTGCCACGTTGCTCAGTGTATCAATGGGGACGAGGAAGGGTCCGGCGCTGACCGGACTCGACGCGTCTCCAGCGCTTTGCTTATTTCTTTCGTGTACGATCCAGCGATGGGACCCAGGAGTTCGATATGAAACGACGCATTCTGCTTGTCGATGATGACCTTGCGATTTTGCTGACTTTGAAGGCGGTGCTGGAAATCAGCGGGTTCGATGTGGAGACGGCGGCTTCGGCGCGGGAAGCGAAGCTGCGGCTGAAGGCGAACGAATACCACATGGTGATTACGGATCTGCGCATGGAGAGCGACACGGCGGGCGAGGATGTGGCGGCGGCGGCGAAGAAGGCGGCGAACCAGCCGGCGGTGGCGATGCTGACGGCGTATCCGCCGAAGGATGCGGAATGGTTGACGACCTCGGACACAGACAAGGTTCTGGTGAAGCCGATGAACACGCAGGATCTGCTGCGGCAGATCGAGGCGATGCTGGTGGCGCACGAGGACAAGAAGCGGAAGGCAGGCAAGCTGGCCGCGGTGCGGGTGGCGCAGGCAGTGGCGAAGAAGCCGCGCAAGCTTGCGGATGCGCGGTGAGGAACAGAGTTTAGAGTTTAGGGCAAGTCCGGCCGATCATGACTTGACTGCCCAGTGCGCCGAGGTGGCCGGGCGAGGCCCGGCACACGATTCTCTTCCGAACAATTTTGAACGATGCGGGAGCCGAACCGGGGGATGGGTTCGGGGCTAGCTGGCCTGGCTCATGGCCGTCCGTTTCTGCTGGAAACAACCGCGGCAGAGAACCGGGCGCCCCTGGGTGGGCTTGAAGGGGACGGTGGTTTCCGTACCGCACTCCGAGCAGACAGTGCGCGTTTCCGGACGGGCGGAGCCAGTGCCGGAAGCGCGTTTGGCCTTGCATTGCTTACAGCGTTTCGGATCGTTCTTGAACTGTTTGTCGAAGAAGAAGAGTTGTTCTCCGGCTGTGAAGACAAAATCGGTCCCGCAGTCGGCGCATTTGAGAATCTTGTCGACGAATTCCATCCCGCTTCCCTCGCCTTTGCCCGAAGCACCCGTTCTAACAGCGCCCCACTGACGGCGCGCCCGGATCGCCCGGCATCCAGAATGCGGATACCGGCTTGCTGCGACACGCCAGTAGGGAGCCGGCGTGATACTTCCTAATTGGATAGGGGCCCCTGGGGCAGCTCGAGGACAGCGGCCCGGGCAGGAGCGACATTCCTGGAGGGGCATCTCTCGAGGCTACCCAGCCGCATCGAACATGCGGCGAAGAACAACACCAGAACAAGCCCGTTGGGGGAACGGGCTACAGAAAAGGGTACAAAGCCGGCCTGACAACTCACAAGCGCGAACTGGGCGCTGGTGAGGGTTGGTCCTCCACCCCGCCGGCATCGCGCCGGCAAAGGATCAGATCTGTCGGAGTCTGGGGACCTGAACAGACCGGCTCGGTGATTAGTCCTGCTCTTTACGAGCCTTCTTACGATTCCGCTTCCGCGCCAGCGCTTCTTTCACGCGTCGCTTTTCGCCGGGCTTGAGGTAGAAGGAATGACGTTTGACTTCCTTAATAATGTCCTCCTGCTGAACCTTGCGCTTAAACCGGCGCAATGCATTTTCAAGCGGTTCGCCTTCCTGAATGCGAACTTCCGCCAAAGAAATACACCTCCAAACGACCCACGCTGGGCATGGACCAGATTACAGGAAGCAGGATTCATTTACCAGCAACAGAGCCGCCCGGCGACACGCACCGAAGCGTCAGGACGCGCTGTGCTGGCAAGTACGAAACTACTCCCGCCTGAGGCGGCCAGACGAACTTTTTGGCCCCCGGGTTTCACTATCTTTCGATAAAAGAAATCTGGCTACCTGTTGACATTCTAATGGAGGCAGTAGTATCTGTAGAGATCCAACAGGAGGGCACGTGGGCGAGGACAAGCGGGATGTTTTGCAGGGAACGCTGGACCTGATGGTGCTGAAGACGCTGGAGACGATGGGGCCGCAGCACGGGTACGGAATCGCGCGGCGGATCGAGCAGATCAGCGAACAGGCGCTTCGGCTGAACCAGGGAACGATCTACCCGGCGTTGCTGCGGCTGCGGCAGCGGGGATGGATCCGGGCGGATTGGGGGACGTCGGAGAACGGACGGCGGGCGCGGTATTACTCGCTGACAAAAACCGGGAAGGCGCAGATCGAGAAAGAGACGGAGAGCTGGGAGCGGGTGGCGGCGACGATGGCGCGGTTTCTGACGGTGCAGTGAGAAGCAGGGCACAGAGCACAGAGATCGACGAGGTGAGCGGATTGCGGACGAGGTTCAGCCGGATTTTGGCGATGTTTCGGAGGCCAGCTCTCGATCAGGAGCTGGATGAGGAGCTGCGTTCGCATCTGGAGCTGGCGGCTGTGGAGAACCAGCGGCGCGGAATGGCAGCTGACGAAGCATGGAGGAAGGCGTTGAGAGATTTCGGCGGGGTAACGCAGGTGCGGGAGACGGTGAGAGTGCGCGAGGGGCTGGCGTTCGCGGAGAATCTGCGGCGGGACCTGGGATACGCGCTGCGGATGCTGAAGATGAGTCCGGGATTCGCAGCGATTGCGATCGGATCGCTGGCGCTGGGGATCGGCGCGAACACGGCGATCTTCTCGATTGCGAAACAGGTGCTGCTGGATCGGCTGAACGTGCCGCGCGCGGGAGAGCTGCGGCTGTTCGCATGGAGGTCGAAGCGGCAGAGCGTGGTTCATAGTTCGTGGGGTGACTGGGACAGGACGGCGGATGGGGCTGGGGTGACCAGCACGTCGTTTTCGTACCCGGTGTACCAGCTGATGCGGAAACAGAATCACGAGCTCGCGGATCTGTTCGCGTTCAAGAATCTGGGGCGGATCAACGTGACAGTCGATGGCGAGGCCCAGGTGGTGCAGGGAGACCTGGTCTCGGGAAATTTCTACGACCAGATGGGTGTGCAACCGCAACTGGGGCGCGCCATCGGACCTGCGGACGATGACAAGCCAGGCGGGTCGCCGGTGGCGGTGATCAGCGACGGGTACTGGACGCGGCAGTTCAACCGCTCGCCGTTGGTGATCGGCAAGACGATCCTGGTGAACCTCGTGAATGTGACGATCGTCGGCGTGAATCCGCGCGGGTTCACCGGAGCCAAGGGGACGCAGAACTCGCCGGAACTTTTTCTGCCGTTCAGCATGCAGCCGCTGGTGTTCCCGTACAGCACGATGGATTCGCTGCTGACCAGCGACCGCGTGTGGTGGACGCAGATCATGGCGCGCGCGAAGCCGGGCTTGGACGAGGCCAAGGCACGAGCGGCGCTCGATGTTGCGCTCAAGAGCGCGGTGCGGGCGACGATGACGGTGAAGCCGAATGAGTCGCTGCCGGACCTGTTGCTGACGGACGGCAGCCGCGGCATGAACGAATCCGCCAGAGAGATGGCGCGGCCGCTGTTCGTGCTGATTTCGCTGGTGGGACTGGTGGTGCTGCTGGCGTGCGCGAACATGGCGAATCTGCTGCTGGCGCGGGCGGCGGCGCGACAGCGGGAGATGAGCGTGCGCATGGCATTGGGCGCGGGGCGTGCGCGGATTCTGCGCCAGGTAATGACGGAGAGCCTGCTGCTCGCGGTGCTGGGCGGCCTGGCCGGCCTGGTGGTGGGCTACTTCGGACGAAATGCGATTCTCGCCATGCTTTCGAGTCCCGCGGAACCCATGACGTTGCCGGGAGGATTCGACTGGGGCGTGTTCGCCTTCAACGCTGCGCTTTCGCTGGTGACGGGGCTGCTGTTCGGCTTGGGCCCGGCATGGCAGGCGACGCGGACGCAGGTGAGCAGCGCGCTGAAAGACAGCGCGCAGACGACGACGCGGCGGCGCAGAGGCTACGCGGGCCGGGCGATTGTGGGATTCCAGGTGGCGCTGTCGACGCTGCTGGTGGTGATGGCCGGTTTTTTTCTGCGTACCGTGATCAACCTGGGCCGGATCGATCCGGGATTCGACCCGAGAAACATCGTGCTGTTCGAAGTGCGGCCGCCGCAGTCGCAGTATTCCGGAGCGAAGGGGACGGCGCTGTTCCGGCAGATTGAAGAGCGGCTGGCCACGGTGCCCGGCGTGATGTTGGTGTCGCCGACGAGCGTGCCGCCGCTTTCGCACGACTACGAGAGCGACGACTTCAAGCCGGTAGGCAAGAAGGTCGCTGCGGGCAAGGAGGAGAGCGCGCTCAACACGGCGGTCGGCGATCGCTATTTCGCGACGTTCCGCGTCCCAATCCTTGCCGGGCGGGGCTTCGCGCCGACCGATACGGAGACATCGCCGAAGGTGGCCGTCGTCAATCAGGCCCTGGCGAAGAAGTATTTCCCGAATGAAAATCCGATCGGGAAAAGCTTCAAGACCTCGGACCCGAAGAACGACAAGCTGATTTACCAGATTGTGGGGGTGTGCGCGGATACGCGCTACGGGAGCCTGCGCGAGGTTCCGCCGCCGGTCTATTACCTGGACTATCGCCAGAGCCCGGAGATTGACTGGGGGATGACGTTCGCGGTGAAGACGCGCACGGCGCGGGCCGGGATTACGCCGTCGCTGCGGCGGGCGGTGCAGGCGGTGGACCCGAATCTGCCGCTGATCGATGTGCGGACGCAGGAGGAGCAGATCGAAGTGCTGCTGATGAACGAGCGCGTGTTCGCCGATCTCACGACCGGCTTCGGCGTTCTAGCGCTGGCGCTTGCTTGCATCGGGATCTACGGTCTGATGGCGTACACGGTGTCGCGGCGCACGAATGAGATTGGGATTCGCATGGCGCTGGGCGCGCGGTCGGATCAGGTGCTGCGCATGGTGCTGGGCGAAGCGGTGTGGATGACGGCAATCGGCCTGGCCGTGGGGCTCGGCGGCGCGCTTGCGCTGGGCCGCGTCGTCGCCAGCCAGTTATATGGGCTAAAAGCGTGGGATCCGGCAACGCTGACCGCCGCGGCGGCGCTGCTGATCTTCGTGGCGCTGGGAGCGACGTGGGTTCCGGCGCGACGGGCGGCGGGCGTGGATCCGAGCCGGGCGCTGCGGGCGGAGTAAAGGCAGGGAGTAGCCAATAGGGAGTAGGGAGTAGAAAGACGGGCCGCGTGCGCGGATGCATGAGCGAATTGCGGGTGATGTTGAGCCGGTGGGCGGCGATGTTTCGGCGGAAAAAACTCGACAGCGAGCTCGACGAAGAGCTGCGCTCCCATCTGGAGATGGCGGCTGAGGAGAATCGGCGACGCGGGATGAGTGAAGACGAGGCGCGGAGGAAGGCGATGCGTGATTTTGGCGGAATGACGCAAGTGCGGGAAACGGTGCGGCTGCGCGAGGGGGTACCGTCGATTGAGAATCTGCGGGGCGATGTGGGGTACGCGTTGCGGCAGATGCGGAAGTCGCCGGGATTCGCCACGGTGGTGGTGTTGACCCTGGCGCTGGGGATCGGTGCGACGACGGCGATCTTTACGCTGGTGTACTCGACGCTGTTGCGGAGTTTGCCGTATCCGCAGGCTGATCGCATCATGGCGCTTCACGACACGCGGCTGCAGGGACAGTCGACAGGCGGCCTGACGGACGTGCCGCGCTTCTTCGATGTGCAGGCGCGGAACCGGTCGTTCGAGAGCCTGTCGTTCTTCTTTTTCGATCAGTCGACGATGATTGCAGGAAGGAACCTGCCCGTTGCGGTGCAGGCCGCGGGCACCAATGCGGGCTTCTGGGACGTGCTCGGCGTCGGGCCGCTGCTGGGGCGGACGTATGACGCGCGCGATGATCGGGCGAAGATGCCCGAGACCGCGGTGCTGAGTTATGCGGGATGGCAGAAGCTTTTTGGCGGTGATCCGGACGTGATCAATCGGCAGGTCAGCCTCGATCAGCGAGCCGTAACCATTATTGGGGTGATGCCGCGCGGTATGGAGATGCCCAGCGGAATCGACCTGTGGCACGACGCGCAGTTCGATCCGGCCGAGTGGACCAAATATCGAGGCGAGGGGACGCGGTTCATCAACGTCTTCGGCCGGTTGCGGCCCGGCGTCACGCTGGCGATAGCGCAGGGCGATCTGCAGCGCATCGGGGCACAGCTGCGCCAGGAGCACCCGGACAGCGACGGCGTCTGGCAATTCACGAGCGAGACGCTGCGCGAGAATCGCTTCGGCGCGATGCGGCCGGCGTTGCTGGTGCTGATGATCGCCTCGGCGCCGCTGCTGCTGATTGCGTGCATCAACGTGGCGAACCTGCTGCTTTCACGCGCGACAGCGCGTCAGCGGGAAGTAGCATTGCGGCGGGCGCTGGGCGCCTCGGCCGGCAGGATGGTGCTGCAGTTCCTGACCGAGAGCACGGTGCTGGGAGTGGTAGGCGGCGCCATCGGAGTGGTGGCGGCGTTTGCGCTGGTGAGGGGCGTTGCGGCGAAGTTGCCGGGGCGGCTGGGCGTGCCGGGCACCGTGGAGATGAACTGGCCGGTGGTGTGGATGGCGCTGCTGTTTTCAGTGGGGACGGGCATCGCGTTTGGGATTGCGCCGGCGCTCGAGAATCGGCGCATGGAACTGAACACGGCGATGAAGAGCGGCGAGGCGCGGCTGGGCGGGTCCGGGCACCGGCTGCGCAGCGCGCTGGTTGCCGTGCAGGTGGGGCTGTCGCTGATCCTGCTGGTGGGCGCGTCGCTGCTGGCGGAATCGCTGTGGCATCTGATGAAGAATCCGCTGGGATTTGTGCCGGAGCATGTGCTGACGTTTTCGCTGCGATTGCCGTGGAACACGAAAGAGGGGCAGATCAGGAATCTCTACGCCGGCGTGCAGGAGCGCATCGAAGCGCTTCCGGGCGTGACCGCAGTGGGACAGATGGACGCGCTGCCGACGGTGGACTGGCACCTGCGCAGCAACTTCGACGCGGACTGGCTGCCGCGGACCGCGAACAAGCCGGCGATCAACGCGGAGGATCGCAGCATCGGCGGGAATTTTCTGGGCGCGATGGGGACGCCGCTGCTCGCTGGGCGGACGCTCACCGAACAGGATTCGCTGGTGAAGGACATTCCGATTCTGGTGAACCAGGAGCTGGTGCGGCAGTATTTGCCGGGCGGCAATCCGCTGGGACGGCATCTGCTGGTGGAGGGCACGCCGCACGAGATTGTCGGCGTAATTGCGAACCTGCGCGGGACCGCGGGTTCGATCGCGAGTCCGCCGGGCCCGGAGGTGTACTGGCCGGCGGATGGCAACGGCGGGGTGACGCAGCGGTATTTCGTCGTGCGGTCACAGATCGATCCTGAGCAGCTGGTGCGCGCGGTGCGCGAGCAGGTGCATGCCGTCGATCCGCAGCAGGCGATCGGCAACATCGGAACGATGGATGAGCTGCTGGACAAGGCGGTGGCGCAGCCACGGCTGAACATGGCGGTGGTAGCTTCGTTTGCGGGGATCGCGTTACTGCTGGCGTGCGTGGGCATCTATGGCGTGGTAGCGTATTCCGTGGCGCAGAGGACGCAGGAGATCGGCGTGCGCATGGCGCTGGGCGCGACGCGGCGGGAGATTGCGCTGCTGTTCGTGCGCCGGGCGGTGGTTCCGGCTGCGTTTGGGCTGTTGGCGGGGACGTGCGTCTCGCTGGGACTGACGCAGCTGCTGCGCAGCCAGCTCTATGGCGTGAGGCCGAATGATCCGCTGGTGTACGCGGTGTCGATTGCGGCACTGCTGGTCCCGGCGGTGATCGCGACCCTGCGGCCAGCGCTGGCCGCTGCTTCGGTGAATCCCGTGGAGGCTTTGAGAACGGAGTAGGGCAGGCAATCGGGACGCGTTGAGAGCCGCACCGGTGATAGGCTCGTGACGTCGATGCATATCCGATCCTCTGCGTTGAGCGCGAGGGCCGAGGCCGTCTTGCTGGCGGCCGCGCTGATGGTTGCTGCTGGATGCTTGGGGAATTCGCAGGGGCAGTTGCCGCCCGCGCCGGTGACCAGCGCAACAGCTCCGCATTCGATCACGTACACGACGAATTTTCAGCTGAAAGAAGATCCGATCTCGGAGTCGGAACGCTGGATGGGCGGAAGAACCGTCGGCATCGACTGGGGCGATGTCGAGACGACGCGCGGATTCGCCTTTGGGCGCGCGGGGCTGAAGGAGTATGCCGATTCGGTGGCGCTGCTCGCCGGCAGCTGGGGACCGAATCAGACGGTGGAGGCGGTGGTCGACCGTGGACACGTCTTTCGGGCTCCTGAAGTGTCGTTGCGGCTGCGCTCGTCGCTGGCGGCGCATCGCTGCACCGGCTATGAAATTTCCAGCTCGCTCCGCGCCGACGACACCGCGTATCTCATCATCGTCCGCTGGAATGGACCGTTGGCTGACTTCACCTATCTGCTGAACGTGACCGGGAAGCAATATGGCGTGACCACCGGCGACGTGGTGAAGGCGACGATTTTGGGCGACGTGATTACGGCGTACAAGAACGGCGTCCAGATGGGCCAAGCCAGGGACGCTACGTTTCGGACCGGACAGCCTGGCTTTGGCTTCAACGAAGGGAAGAACGGCGACTACGGCTTCACGCGGGTGATGGTGACGGCGAGCGATGGGGGGACGTGACGGGGCGAGGAACTGAGGCAGCGCGAAAAAGACGAAATCGAGCTGGGAAATCCAGCTACAGTAAAGCAAGTGGCTGCCGCCAGGCAGGGCCTGTAGCTCAATGGTTAGAGCAGGGGACTCATAATCCCTTGGTTGGGGGTTCAAATCCCTCCGGGCCCACCATGTTGTGTTGAGGTCCGCGACGACGAGGTCCCTCGACGACACCCGGGATTTCGCCTGCGCGCTCAGACCCCCACAAAACGGCTCAAATTCAAATCCCTCCCGGCCGACCGGCAGGTCCGTTCGTTTTCGACGAGCGCATTGGCGGGCACTCAGCCACGAACGCAGATCTGGCCACGAAACCGGACCGGGACGCAAATCATGGAAGAACCATGACCGGAGCCTGCCAGAACGCAGCCTTGTTGCCGGATGGATCCAGGACCGTGACCTGGCAATCGTACGCGCCGGGAGCAAGCTTGTTTAGGGGAATATCGAGAGCCACAGGCATGGTCTTCACGCGGTTATCCCAGCCTTCGGTGATCTGCATCGGTCGCGTTTCGAAAGCCTTCGCGGGACCGCGATAGAACGCGACATAGGCGACGAGAGGCTGCGTCTGGGGCGCGCCCTGCTCGTAGGCCTGCACATATATGTAGAGATTCTGATCCTGCCGGAAGACGCGCGTCACGCTGGGGATGAGCTTCGCACCATCGTGGATCAGCGGATTGACGGATTCTTCGGCTTGCTGCTGTTTGCTCTTTTCGGCGTTGTAGATGGCATTTTTCAGGTCCACGCGCTGGCTGCTGAGCACCACCGAGCTGAGAGGCAGCCGCTGCACCTCTTTGTTCAGGTTCGGGATGACAAAGCTCGCCTGGTAGGTTCCGATCCTGCCGGTTTCGTCGTCGCGAGCGAGAAACTTAATGGTGTAGTTGCCGGGAAGCAGCGTGAAACCGGCGTCGTATTCGATGGGGCGTTTGGCTAATTCTTCCGCCGTAGTGTTACTGAGGCGGATATCGACTTTGTCGCGGAGATTGGTGACGGTCATGCCGCCGAAGTCGTCTTTGATCTCTCCGATGAAATCGATCAGCGTGTGTTCGGCGCCGCGTTTGCGCGCAAGGGCAAGCTCACGGCCGGGAATCTTGACCACGATGGGGACGAAATACTCGGAGCGGTTGAGCTGGAAGTAATCGATCTCCATGGCGATGGTGAGCTCGGTAACGGGATCGCTGAGCATGAGCGCGTCTTCGAGCTGACGTTCTTTGTCCGCGGCATTGAATTTTGCGAAGACCTTGCCGGCAAAGTAGCCCTGGCGGTAATCGAGCGAGGCGGTTGGGTCGGAAGCCAGGGATATATGGATGCGCCGGAATTTTCCATCCTGCGCGCTGTCGCTGGTGTAGTAGCCGAGGATGTAGTAGCTGGAGACGGACTGCTCCGCCTGACGGATTCCTTTCGTCAGGTCGTTGTAGTCGAGCAGCGCTTTGCCGCCGGTGTCGGAAGCGAGCGTAAAGAGCGTGTCCTGCGACTGCTGGAAGTTCACCGTCATGGCCAGTGCGGCCGTGCCGGAGTACATGCCGGCGTTTCCCTGCGAGCCCTGGGTCGCGTCGCCCAGCGGAGCTTCGGCAACAAGCCCGCGAGCGTCGATGGGCCAGAAGGAGACGCCGGAGCGAATGGCGTCGTTGATGGTGGCGTGGAGCTGCGCCTGGTTATCGAGGCCGTTGAGCCGCAGGCCGCTGGCGAAATAGATGAGGGATTTCTTCTCGCTCAACCGCCCGAGCATTTTGGCTGCGGTTTGCAGAGCGGCAAGCTGGCGGTCGGTGTTGAAGATGTTGAACTCGCTGTCATCCTGGCCGAACGCCGCACCGGTGTCGGAAGAGCTGGCGTCGTCGGCCTCTTCCGCAAAGGCTTGGCCTTCGCCGACGATCATCGTCTGCAAAATGCCGAGCAGGCGGGTGCGGTCGGCGCTGAAATCATCGAGCACGTCGACGCCGCCACCTGCATAGCGAAGGATGGCCACCAGATCGTCGGGCTGCATCTGGAGACGGATGAAGTTCTGCGCCGCCTCGAGCGCGCGCACCTGGTCGGAAGGCGGTAGCGCTGTCATGTCGAAGTAGAGGGCGAGCAGGCGGCGATTTTTGTAGAGTGTGCTGCCGGCAGGCTCAGGCGCAATCTGCGTGGAAGAAAGATGGTAGTAAACCTTGAGATTGCCGGCTGCGGGTTGGGC
>Ga0182018_10002006_pt1 | contig 21594 bp, 17 predicted proteins | sample 812P2MmetaG_FD_120490 | JGI IMG/M metagenome (GOLD analysis project Ga0182018, IMG submission 120490) | Permafrost microbial communities from Stordalen Mire, Sweden - 812P2M metaG | ecosystem: Environmental > Terrestrial > Soil > Wetlands > Permafrost | place: Sweden: Stordalen | collected...
GACTGGAAGAGGATGATCTCGTCGATGCGGTTGAGGAACTCGGGGTTGAAGGTGCGCTTAACCTCGTTCTTGACGAGGTCCTCGATCTTCTCCATGACCAGGTCTTCGCGGTCGCTCTGGAAGCCGAGCCCCTGCTTGCGCTGGAGATGGCGGGCGCCGATGTTCGAGGTCATGATGATGATCGTGTTCTTGAAGTCGACCGTATTGCCGAGGCCGTCGGTGAGCTGACCGTCTTCAAAGACCTGGAGCAGGATATTGAAGACGTCGGCGTGGGCCTTCTCGATTTCGTCGAGCAGGACGACGGAGTAGGGCGAGCGCTTCACGCGTTCGGTGAGCTGGCCGCCTTCCTCGTAGCCGACGTATCCCGGAGGCGAGCCGATGAGCTTCGAGACCGAGTGCTTCTCCATGAACTCCGACATATCGAAACGGATGAGCGACTTTTCGCTGCCGAAGAGGAACTGGGCCAGGGTGCGCGCCATTTCGGTTTTGCCGACGCCTGTGGGTCCGAGGAAGAGGAACGAACCGATCGGGCGAGCGGGTGATTTGAGTCCAGCCCGCGAACGGCGAATCGCACGAGCCAAAGCCGAGATGGATTTGTCCTGGCTGATAACGCGCTTGTGCAGCTCCTCTTCGACGCGGAGCAGCTTCTGCGTTTCTTCTTCCTTAATTGAGGTGATGGGGACGCCGGTCCAGCGGCTGACCACGTCCTCAATGTCTTCGCGGCCGACGATGCCGGCGGTGGAGTCGTCGAGGTGATACTTGTCGCGGAGGGCGCGGAGGTTGTCTCGCTCCTTGCGTTCTTCGTCGGAGTAGAAGCGCGCCTTCTCGAACTCATGGTTCGCGATGGCGTTCTCCATGCGATGAACGATGAACTTGATGCGCTTCTGGACTTCGGTGATCTCCTCGGGCAGGGAAGTCTGGCGCAGCTTTACGCGAGCGCCGGCTTCGTCGATGAGGTCGATTGCCTTGTCGGGCAGGAAGCGATCGGAGATGTAGCGATTGGAGTGGGCTACGGCGAAGTTGATGGCCTCGTCTGTGTAGCTGACGGCGTGGAATTTCTCGTAGCGATCCTTGATGCCGTTGATGATCTTGATGGCGTCTTCTTCGTTGGGCGGCGGAACCTTGACAGCCTGGAAGCGGCGCTCGAGGGAGCGATCCTTCTCGATGGACTTGCGATATTCGGCGGGCGTGGTTGCGCCGATGCACTGAATTTCTCCGCGAGAGAGCGCGGGCTTGAGGATATTGGCGGCGTCGAGTGAGCCTTCGGCGGAGCCTGCGCCGACCAGCGTGTGGAGCTCGTCGATGAAGATGATGGAGTTCTGATTCTCCATCAGCTCTTTCATGATGGTCTTCAGGCGCTCCTCAAACTGGCCGCGGTATTTGGTGCCGGCGACGATGAGCGAGAGGTCCAACGCCAGCACGCGCTTGTCGGCGAGGAAGCTGGGAACGTCGCCGTCGGAGATGCGCTGGGCGAGGCCTTCGACGATGGCAGTCTTGCCGACACCTGGCTCGCCAATAAGGACGGGGTTGTTCTTGGTGCGGCGGCAGAGGATCTGTACGACGCGCTCCAGTTCCTGATCGCGCCCGACGAGAGGATCGAGCTGGGAGTCCATAGCGGCCTGGGTGAGGTCGCGGGAGAACTCGGCGAGCAGCGAGGATTCGCGGTTGCGCTGTTGCTGCGGAGCTTTTTCCTGCGTGGCGCGAGCGAGCTCTTCGCGGACGGCGAGCAGCTTGAGGCCGCGCTCGTGGAGGATCTCCGAGGCGAAGCACTTCTCTTCGCGCAAAAGTCCGAGGAGGAGATGCTCGGTGCCAATGTGCTTGTGCGAGAGGCGCTCGGCCTCTTCCGCGGCGTAGGCGAGCACGCGCTTGCACTCATTGGAGAGAGGCAGATCGACCGAGGTCGAGACTTTCTCACGAATGGTGGTGTGGCCTTCAATTTGTTTACGGATGGATTCGACCGAGGCGTGCGAGCGAAGAAAGCGGTTGGTGAGTGCCTTGTCTTCGCGCAGGAGTCCGAGCAGGAGGTGCTCGGTCTCGATGTACGGGGACCCGAACTGGCTGGCCTCATACCTGGCGAAGAAGATGACGCGCCGCGCTTTTTCTGTATAGCGTTCGAACATGTTCCCTCTGAGAGGCTCCGTTTAATCTCCAGGATGCCAGTCGTTAATGCCGGCAAGCCCGGAGGCACTCGGGACTCTTCTTCCTGTGAGCCTCAAATACGACTGAAGCTCGGACCGCCGCCCGTGCCGAAATCCGAGGACAAAACCGGGCGACCCTGAGGCTGGTGCGTTCGTCCGCATCCATCCCACTTTGCGAGATCGGCGGCGAACCATCCAGTTTCCAGCAGTCGACGCTGATCCCGTTCCCTACAAACCCTGCTTCCAATTATCCGCTGCCGGACCCGAAAATCAGACCGACATCGGAGAAACTTCTTCCAGGCGGCCCTTATCGAGCCGCAAAACCCTTGTACATCGGCGCGCCAGCGCCAGATTGTGGGTCACGATGACCGAGGTGAGGCGATGCAGCTGGTGGAGGCGGTTGATGAGGCTGAAGACCATTTCGGCGGTGAGGCTGTCGAGATCGCCAGTGGGCTCGTCGGCCAGCAGCAACTTGGGCTGGGTGACGAGAGCGCGGGCGATGGAGACACGCTGTTGTTCGCCGCCGGAGAGCTCTCCGGAGCGATGCAAGAGCCGGTCGCCCAGTTCAACCTCTTTCAACCACTGCTCCGCGGTTCTGAAGGCCTTAGCCTTCGATTCGCCCCTGGCGAGCAGGGGCATCGCGACGTTCTCCAGCGCGGTGAATTCCGGCAGGAGATAATGAAATTGCCAGACGTAGCCAACTTCGCGATTGCGAAAGGTGGCTGCCTGAGCGGGGGTGAGAGTACGCAACTGAGTTGAGGCGCAGTATACGTCCCCGGAAGACGGGGTATCAAGAGCGCCGAGCATGTGCAGCAAGGTGCTTTTACCAGCGCCGGACTGGCCGACGATCGCCAGCATTTCGCCCTGCACGACTTCGAAGCCGAGTCCGTCGAAAAGCGCCAAACGGCCGCGACCGGTGATGTAGTCTTTGCGGAGATTTTCGACGCTGATGACGATTGGATGATCGACACCCGCTAAAGGACGCAACCCGAGGGACTGAGGTTTGTCAGCGAGTATTTCGGTGGCGGGCACCGTCTCCATACCTACCTGTACCACTCAAACTCCCAAAAAGGAAGATGGGAGTTACTCCTTTGGACGCAACGGAGAGGAAAAGCGGTACAGGAGTACCGAATTTGCAATTACTGCGGGCGGGAATGGCGCGAAATAGCGCAATTTCGGGAGGATTCGGGGGATGGCGGAGGGTGGCGGCGACGGGAGTGCGGACCTCGCGGAGGTGAAGGATATATACTGTAGTATAGACGCGATGAGGTGAGATGCGATGCCACGCACGAAGATGGTCCGCCTTTTCAAGAATGGGGCCAGTCAGGCAGTTCGGCTCCCTGCGGAGTTTCGATTTTCGGGAAAGACGGTGTACGCGACGCAGAACGAGGCGACAGGCGACGTTGTGCTATCGACGCGGCCAGGTGCAAGACACTGGGAGGATTTCTTCGGGCGATTACGGTCCATCGAGGGCCCGGGGGATTTCATGACGGATCGACCGATGAACCGAATTCCAAAGGAGCGGGCGATTTTCGGTGCGGACGAGAGGGCGAAGAGGAGCAGCAAGGCCTGAGGGCCAGGCGGGAGTGAGGATCGGCGATGCTCCACATGCTGGACACGGACATTTGCAGCTACATCATTCGCAGCGGTTCGCCCTCGGTTCAGGCCCGGCTCGCGGAGATTGTGCCGGAAGATGTCTGCATCTCGGTGATCACGCGCGCGGAGCTGGTTTATGGCCGCAAGCGTGTTCCTCAGAATCAGCGGCTGCACGTGGAGGTGCGTCGTTTTCTGCGGATGGTGCGGGTGCTGGCGTGGGGGGAAGAGGCGGCGGATTACTACGCGGAGATACGGCATCAGCTGGTCAGCAGCGGTCAGCCTATCGGGGAGCTGGATATGATGATCGCCGCCCATTCGCTGGCCGCGGATGCGGTTCTGGTGACAAACAACCTGAGGCACTATGAGCGGATCACGCAACCTCTGACGCTGGCGAACTGGAGCGAGTGAGGGGCAGCCTATCGGGAGGCCCAGGCAGACCCCTCATGATGGCGGTTCGTCAGGGCAGCGGCGATGAGCGCGTACCCCGCCATGGTGAGGCAGACGAAGCCGGAATTCCATTCGTCGCCATCGCGGAACGCGTGGGCGATGCGTGGTCCGTGCACGATAACAACCCAGCAGAAAAGCATGAGGGCGAGGAGCGCTGCGGAGAGCCGCGTCCGGATCTTCGCGGTAATGGAGAGCCCTGCCGCCACCAGGGCACAGCCGGTGAACCACGCAAGGAAGAGGTGGAAGGGAATCCAGTGCGGGATGAGGGAGGCAATCCAGGCAGGGGCCTGGAAGTGCAGGGTGCCGAAGACAACGAAGGCGATGCCAAAGAGGCTGCGGCCGACGGTGGCGAGGCGGACGGTGAGGGCGTCAGAGGGGTTCAAAAAGCGAGCGCCTGAGCTCAAACCAGAGCCGGAGCCGGAGAAGGTGCACGCAAGCATCCAGGAGCCACCGCAGCACGCGAGCAACTCAAAGAAGACACCGCGATTGCCGAAGTTGTGGATCATGCCGGGGATATGCGCGGAGAAGCGAAGAAACGCCGAGCAAAGAAACACAAAGCCGAGGAGCGTGGTGATGAGGCGCGCGTAAATCCCCGTGAGGACGGAGAGGCCGGCGAGCAGCAGGATGGTGCCGGCGAGCCAGGCCCAGACGAGATGCGCAGGAGCCCAGACCGGTACGAGGCCGAGATCGCCGATGAAACCGGAGTAGAGGAAATGCTGGACGCCGAAAACGATCAGGGCGAGTGCAATGAAGATGCGGCCGAGCCACGCGAATGTGGCGCCGGCGGGATCGCTATGCGAAAGGTCGGCGAGCAAAAAGAGGCCGGAGTGCGGGGAGGCCTCGAGAACACCGCGACTCCGGCCAGGAGGCTGGTGATTGGTTGAAGGCAAAATGCGGGGCGACCTCACTTATTAGTGAAGCTTCTCTTCGGCCATGAGCTGGGCGAACTCGGGGGTCTTGCGGAGCTGGGCGAAATCGGTGTCCTGCATGAGGCGATTGCGATCGTCGAAGCCGTCGTTCAGCGCTTTGCGCAGATATTCGAGAGCGCGATCGTTATTGCCGGCTTCGGCAAAGAGCTCGGCGATGCAGTAATCCTGGCGGGCGCGGTCATGCACATTGGTCGAGCCCTGGATGAGCTGCGGGGAGTCGGGGTCGAAGACGGTGGAGTCAAGAGCGAAGGCGGTTTGATAAGCCTCGAGGCCGTCTTTGTACTTGCTGCGGGCAAAATAAGCGGTGCCGAGGTTGGCGGCGATGACCGCGGAGTGAGGCATCAGCTTAAAGGCGCGCCGGTAGAGGCGAATGGCTTCGCGGTAGTTTCCCTGAGCGAAGTCGGCGGCTCCAAGATTGTTGATGGCTTCGGGGTAGTTGGGGCGAATGAGAAGAGCTTTCTGGTAGTCCTTGCGGGCCTCATCGAGCGCGAAGAGGTGGTGGTAGGCAATGCCGATTTTGTTGAGGACGACGGCGTTCATAGTCGCCTGGCGGTAGGCGTCGATGGCGGCGAGATATTGCTGGCGGGCCATGAGGATATCGCCGCGCTCTTCGGGTGACAGGGACTGAAAAGCCGGCGCAGCAGCGGTCTGGGCTTCCCCGAAGCAGAGCCGGGCCGGAGAGAGCAGGAGCGCTGCGAGGGCCAGAGGAAGCGCGGGGAGCAGGCGGCGGATTTTCATAGGTGAGACCCTCCCGGGGAACGGGTTGAGGTAAAGTGTGCCTCATTTGAGTGGCAGGTTACCATAGCCACTTCGAGGAAAAGTGACATAGCCAGTTCGGGGGCGGCTGGGGCTGTACGGGTCCCGCGGTCTTCCCGTGTCTGCCACTATCCTGAAAGGTGACTGAAAGCCCAGGACCACTCCGCACGATCAAGCTTCGAAGGGGTCTGTTCCGATTCTCTCTCCGAAATCTTGTTTGGTGGCTCATTATCGGTGCGGTGTTTCTGTGGTCGCTTGCCGCGCTGACCCTGGTGGCTGCGCGGTGGATCGACCCACCGACCACCGCGGTGCATGTCGAGCGGCGCGTGCAGGCGTGGATTCACCACAAGCCGTATCGCGAACGCTACAAGTTCGTACCGCTGAACCAAATCTCTCCAGATCTGCAACACGCGGTCATCGCCGCTGAAGACGGGCGCTTCTACGAGCACCATGGATTCGACTGGCACCAGATTCAGATCGATGCCCAGGGCGATATGGAAGGCGGTCGCGTTCGCGGAGCTTCAACGCTCACGCAACAACTAGTCAAGAACCTGTTCTTCGGGACGGGCCGGTCTATCCTGCGCAAGGGCGTGGAGTCCACCCTGGTTCCAGTTGCGGAACTCGTGCTCGGCAAGCGGCGGATTCTGGAGCTCTACCTCAACGTGGTGGAATGGGGCCCTAACATTTATGGTGCGGAGGCGGCGTGCCGGGCCTACTACGGAACCCCGGCCCGGAGTGTTGGACGGGAACAGGCGGCAAGGCTCGCCGCGATTCTGCCCGCTCCGCTCAGGCGACGGCCGGAGCGAATGAATCGCTACAGCGGGCTCATTTTGGAGCGGATGCGGGAAATGGGTTGGTAGTCGGAATCAGGGTACGAACTCCAGGCAGCGGCGCCTCGGGCTAGCCGAACTGGCTTATGTCAATTGTCATTTCGTATTGCTCGCCGTGGTGGAGCTGTTCGTCCCACGTCACTTCGTGGCCGCGCTGGCCTGCCATGCGGCCGAGCATGGCGCTGAGTGCGCTTTCGACTCCGGCCTCGGCTTGATTGTGGAACTTGCCTGACGTGATGCTTTCGATGAAGGCACGGTCCTTCTCGCGGTCGGCAAACTCGAGGTTGTCGGTGAAGGCTCCGTTGGCTGCGAAGGTGGAGGATCCGGAGGCGGGGGCAGAGGAGTCTTGCCATGCCCATGGGTTCTCGCCGATGATGCGCACCGGTCCGGAATACGGGGCTTCGGTGATGCCTTTGGTTCCGAAGATGCGCTCGGTGACATCGAAGAAGCCGTTGGTTCCCCATTGCGTCGAGGAAAAGCTGAGGTGGGTGTCGTCGGGATAGGTGTAGATGACCTGGTAGTTATCCCACGTATCGCCGGGATGCGTGATGGCGTTGCGACCGCCGGTGGCCGTGGCTTTGATGGGGTGAGCCCCGAGGATCCAGTTGCACAGGTCGATGATGTGGATATTCTGCTCGACAAGGATGTCTCCGGAGAGGACGCGATCCCAGAGCCAGTTGCGCAGGCGGAATTCGTCGGGGGACCAACTGGGGTTGGCGTGGCTGACGGCGTTGGGCGCGTTGTAGTGGGCGGCGATGCAAACGATTTTGCCGATGTCGCCGGCGTGGATGCGCCGCACCACTTCGGCGATGGGAGGGGCGCTGCGCACCTGAAAGCCGACGTCGAGGCTGAGGCGGCCTTCGGCGCGTTTGCCAATCTCGAGAGCCTGCTTTGCTTGGGCGACATCGACGCCGAGGGGCTTCTCACAGTAGGCGTGTTTGCCTGCCGCGACTACTGCGTCGAGGTGCTGAACGTGGAACCAGGGAGGCGTCGAAATCTGGATCGAGTCGATGGCCGACGATGCGGCCAACTCCTCAAAAGCGTGAGGGCCGCGGAACATCAGGGCGGGGTCGATGGCGGGAACTCCCAGCGATGTGTTCAGCTCGTCGAAGTGCGCTTTAGCGGCGGCGAGCTGATCGGGAAAAAGATCGGCGAGGGCGACGATGCGCGCGGGAGTGTTCTTCACGAAGGACGAAGCGACGGTGGTGCCGCGACTGCCGCAACCGAGGAGGCCGATGCGGACAGCGGAGTTGGCTTCATATCCGAAAGCTGTGCGTGAGGTGAGGAGCATGATTCCCGATGCGGCGGTTTGGCCGATGAAATTTCTTCGATCCATAATTGTCTCTTGAAATGTTTTCTCAGGCTTGCTGTGCCAGGACCCGCGTGAGGATTTTTTCGAGGTAGACTTTTTCGGCTCGCACGTCGGCGATCTGCTGCGGGCCTGAGGTTTCGCGCTCGATGGTGACTGCGCCGGTGTAGCCGAGGCGATGCAGCTTAGTGAAGACCTTTTCGAAGTCGACGAGGCCAGTTCCGATGAGCACTTCTTCGCCGAGCTTCATAGGATCGGTCGGCCATCGTCCGTCTTTGGCGTGAATGCTCCGAACATGCGGCCCGATGATGTCTATTGCGTCCACTGGATTGGCCTTGCCGTAGAGGATAAGATTGGCAGTGTCGAGGCCAACGGCGAGGTTGGGCTGGTCGACGTCCTTGATGGTTCGCGACATGGTCGTGGGCGTCTCCTGGCCGGTTTCCATCAGGAAGAGCTGGCCGTTGGCTGCGCAGTGTTGCGCGACTTCGCGAATGGCAATGACTGTTTCGTCGTAGAGCGGGTTCGCCGGGTCTTCGGGGATGAATCCGCAGTGCGTCTGGATGCGGGGGATGTTGAGGAGGGCTGCGAAGTCAGAGGTTTGCCTGAGTGCGTCCATGCGGGCGGCGCGAGTGGCGCGCGGGACGAGGCCTATGGTCGAGGGGCCATGCAGAAAATCCCAGATCAGCGGATCGGGGCGCACGACTTCGGCGGCCGTGGGGACGACGCTGTATTTCTCGAGCAGGCCGCTGAGTTCCTGGGCGAGGTCTTTCGAGAATTTTCCAAGATAGCCGTCGAGGGAGAGGAAACAGTTCGACATTCCGAGGTCGTGGACTCGGGAGATGGCTGCCTCGGCGCCGTTGGCAGGCTGGATGATCAGGCCGACGGCCATGGGGGCGAGGTTCTGTTGCTGTGCCGGCTGTGATTCAGCACTGTTCGATTTGGCGAGCGCTGCTGCGCTCATAATGCTTGCGCTCACCGCGCCGGCGAGGAATTGTCTTCTTTGCATCGCGACCCTTTCGCGTCATTTATACGCCGAATCGAGAGCTGGCGATGGCGCGATGCGCAGTCATTCCGCCGGTGCAACGCGAATGTCTTCCGAGCTACAGCGCGGAGAGCTTAGCTTCGATTTCGGTGAGTGCGGCTTCGAGGGCTTTGCGGCGGATGGGGCTAGAGGTGCGCTCGTCGAGAATGCGTTCGCGCTGGAGCTCAAGGGCCTGGCGTTCGAGGGTTCGGGTGGCCCTGGCGGCGTCGGCGGCATCCTGACTGAGCTTGGCGTGGGGTGAATGCTCGGAAGAACGCTGCTCGACCTGCTCTTCCACGGACTTGCTTTCCCATCCTCTTGCCATACTTGTATGGTACCGCGCATTGCAGGTGAGGATGGGCAAAAGTAACGCTGCATCGTCCGCGTGCGCTCGCGTATCCTTCGGATGGTGAAAGCCTGGCGCATTCCTTCTTTTGGCATTGACAAACTGGAGCTGGCGACGTTGCCCGATCCAAAGCCGCAGCGCGGCGAGGTGCTGGTGCGGATGCATGCGGTGTCGTGGAATTATCGCGACCTGATGGTGACGGTGGGGAAGTACAACCCGAAGATGAAGCTGCCGCGGATTCCGTGTTCGGACGGCGCGGGCGAGGTGGTGGCGGTGGGTGAAGGCGTGACGCGTGTCGAAGTGGGCGATCGCGTCGCGGGAATTTTCATGCAGAACTGGATCGACGGCGAGCCGAACGCGGCGAAGGTTCGCGGAGCGCTGGGCGGCGACATCGATGGAATGCTGGCGGAATTTGTGGTGTTGCGCGAGGAGGGTGTGGTCCGTTTTCCACCACATTTGTCCTATGAAGAGGCCGCGACGTTGCCGTGCGCCGGGGTAACCGCATGGAATGCGATTACTGGTGCTGGCGGGGCCGGAGGAGTGACGATTGGGGACACCGTAGTCATCCAGGGGACCGGTGGAGTCTCCATTTTCGCATTACAGTTCGCGAAAATGCTGGGCGCGCGAGTGTTGGGCACGTCGAGCAGCTATGAAAAACTGGAGCGCGCGAAGAAGCTGGGACTCGAAGCGGGCGTGAATTATCGCGAGCAACCTGAATGGGATCAATGGGTGATAGAGCAAACGGAAGGGCGAGGCGCCGATCTGATAGTGGAGGTGGGTGGAGCGGGAACGTTGACGCGGTCGCTGCGCGCGGTGCGGATCGGTGGTGCGGTCGCACAAATTGGCGTGTTGAGCCAGTCGCAGGAGCCGATGCAGATCCCGTTACTGTTGCACAGGCAGGTACACCTAAGGGGAATTTATGTTGGATCGCGAACGCATTTTGAGAAGATGAGTCGAGTCATCCATCAGCAGAAATTGAAACCCGTGGTGGATGAGGTATTTAGCTTCGGAGACGCACCAGCAGCGCTGCATCGTATGGACTCAGGTTCACATTTCTCGAAGCTGGTTACTTCCGTGATGCACTGAAAATGTTTGTTGCACAGGCGACATTTTGCCTCAAGATGCATCTGAAGAAGTGCCAAACAGCAAGCACACAGAAAGAGGCTGAGACGATATGAACTTCCTGATGAGCTGCCTGCAATCGGTTCTGAATTTCTTCGCTGAGATTTTGTTTGGGTGCACCCACACGAGGGTGACGCGCCCGTTCACGCTGGACGAGCAGACTTATGAGGTCTGCCTCGATTGCGGTAAGCAGATTTATTATTCCGCGCAGGAGATGCGGCCGTTGACGGCCTGGGAAGTCCGGCGGATGAAGGCTGCTCGCGCAGGCGTGAAAGTGGTTGCCATCCCGACTACGGGTCCGCAACTGGTTCCGGCCCGCAACAACAAAAACGTGGCCGCCTAAAAAGAGTTTCTCCTTGTGGTTCTTACTAAGGAGCGCTTCGGCGCTCCTTTTACTTTTGTGGGAGGGCGGCCGACGCCGCATCGGGGCTAAGATAGACGCTGGCTCAGCTCCGTTTCGGGCCTTTTCTCCATCGGGCTGCTCTCCATCATGGGTCGTCGTCGAGTTATTACAAGCCGTTTGTTACTGGCGGTGCTGGCTCTGGCTGTGGCCGGCTGCGGCAGCATCGACTATGCGGCGCAGGCGGGGGATGGAAGCTTTTCGCTGAGTGCGGCGACGCTGTCCGTCGGCACGAATGGCCAGATTGCGCTGCGGGCGACCTTGCCTTCAGGCGATGCAGCGCCCGTCACCTGGCGCATAGCTTCAGGAACAAACGCCGCCTCGCTGGGCGAAGGACACATCGACGCAACGGGAATCTACACAGCGCCCGGCTCGCTTTCCGCAGACAACGTTACAGTACGCATCGAAGCGGCGCTGGCGAGCGACCCGCAAAGCACCGCGTCGCTGACCATCGCTGTGCATCCTGGATTTGTGCAGCCGCTGCTTCCGCAGAATGTCGCGCTGACGCCAGGCGCAACCGCGGATGTGACCGCGCAGATCGCCGAAGTGGATGCCGGCAACGTGAAGTGGTCGCTGGCGAGCTCGCCGGCGGGCGAGGCAAGTTCGGCCAATGGAGCGCTGGGTTCGCTCAGCAGCCCCTCCTGCCAGCGCAGCTCCGGCCACTACACCACGTGCGCGGTGACCTACACAGCGCCGATCGCCATCCCGCAGCCGGATCTCTATGTGGTCGCGTCGGTCAATGGGGCCTCGACAAATCCAGGCGTCTCCTCGCTCCACGTCCTCCTCAACGCCCAGGGAATCGTCAGCAATCCCATAGCAAACCAGGCGATTCAAACCGGCCCCGTCTTGCTGGGTGCCTCGGGCGGCAACGACGGCGACTACGACACGTTTGAAGGGCACAACGGCGAATCCTATGTGGCCGACTGCTGTGGAGGCACGCTGGGCGCGCTGGTCGAAGACGAGCAGAACAATCAGTTCATCCTGAGCAACAACCACGTGCTGGCCGAGAGCGATCAGGGACACGTGGGCGACACGATCGATCAGCCGGGGCTGATCGACGGCGCCTGCACGCCGCTGAGCCGTCCGGGATCGACGCTGCACCCAATCGGAACGCTCCAGTATTTCGTGCCGCTGGCTTCGCAGCAGACCAACGTGGATGCGGCGCTGGCGCTGGCGTCGCCAGGCGCGGTCGATGCCTCGGGAAGCATTCTGGGGTTGGGCACGCCGGGTCGGGATCAGGCGCTGAGCGCCGCTCCGCCGATGGCGGGGCGCGGCGAAACCGTGACTGCGGCAAACCTGGGCATGAACGTGGCGAAGAGCGGGCGGACGACGGGGCTGACCTGCTCGAGCATCGATGCGATCGCTCTGACGGTGAAGGTGGACTACTACAAGGATTGTGCGGAAACGCAGCCGTACTACACGAAGACTTTCGAGAATCAGATTGGGATTGGCGGCACGCACTTCACCGACAGCGGCGATTCGGGCGCGCTGGTGCTGGACGCGAGCAACTCCGAGGCGGTGGGTTTGTATTTCGCCGGGGGAACCGATGGCGATGGCAACGGCTTCAGCGTGGTCAACCCTATTGGAGATGTTTTGACGGAACTGAGCACAGAGGCGGGCAGCAAGCTGAGCCTGGTGGGCACGAACACAGCGCATCCGATTGCGTGCTTGCGCTACGATCCCGCGGTGCCCACGGAGCTGCCCTACGTTGGACCAGCGGCGCTCGACCGTGCGCAGACGATTGCCGAGGCCGCCGCGGATACGCTGCGTGGAAATGGCGTGTTGGGCACCGCGGCGGGGCGGAGTCTCGATTCGGCCGGCGATCCGGCGGTGGTGGTTTACGTCGACCATCCAGGGGCCAGTGTTCCGCAGACGATTGAGGGCATGCGGACGCAGGTGATCGTCAGCGATGCGGGATCGGTGGCGCGGGGTGTGGCTCCGACGATGCCGGCTTTGGAGCCGGGGATTCACCTGTCGAGTGAGGCGCTGGCTGGCGCGACGGCGGTGGAGCGGAGTGTGTCGCCGCAGCTGATGGCCGATCCGGCGATTTTCGGCGTGGGGGTTACGCAGAGCCGGGATAATCCGGCGGAGGCGGCGCTGGTGGTATTGGTGGATATCGGGCGGAATCCGCAGTCGATGCCCGCGACGATGGGCGGGCTGCGGGTTGAATACATGCGGCTACACCGCTTCCACACTACGCTGTCAAAGTGGTCGACGGCCAGGCATGCTTCGGCTTGCGAAATGCAGGGACTGGCAAAGTCTGGGAATCGAGAATAGCGATCATGTGGCACTGTATGAAACATCCGCCAAAACAGGAGATAAGTTTCAGATACAATGGATGACGGAAAGGAGGATCGATGGCGACAGGGGCACGAGGGGCAACACGGGCACGAGAAAACCGAACCAAGCTTTCAACGACGGTAGCTCCTGAGAATTATCGCTACCTGGAAGCGCTTATCGAGGCGGGCCGGGCGCAGAACCTCGCCGAGGCTGTCGATCTGACCATCCGGCGTTCGCGCAAGGCAGAGAACCGCCAGCGTCTGGCAGCTGCAACCGCAGCCTACTTCGAAAACCTCTCGCCGGAAGCGCTGGAAGAAGAGCGTGCGCTCGGCAGGGCGCTCTCCAACGCCACAGCAGGGATCGACATTGACCGCGGGTAGCGTTCTCAAGCCCAAACGGGGCGATATCTGGCGCGCCGATTTGGGTGATGGCAGGAAACATGCCGCCGTGATTGTCTCGCTGGATTCGAGGAACTTCAGTGAACGGGCAGACTCGGTGCTGGTGGTTCCGTTTGGCAGCTACGGAGTCGAAGGTCCGACTGTTCTGCGGATGGAACCAGGAGAGACGGGATTGCCAGAACCATCTTTTCTCAAAGCACACTTCATTCAGCTTCTTGCAAAGAACAAGCTGATCGATCGGCTACCGAGGGTCCTGTCGAATGCGCGCATGCGGGAGCTGGTAGCGATGATTCGACGCGCGGTCGATCCAGATGCACCGCTTCCTCCTGAACGTCAGGGCGCTTCGCGCTACTAGCTCTATTTTGGTCCGCGAAGTCTAGCTCTGCAAGGCGGCGACGGCTTCTGGCGAGGCGCGTTCGGCGCGAAACTCGCCTTCCCATTTTGCGACCACGGCGGACGCCAAACAATTGCCAACCACGTTGACGACCGTCCGGCCCATGTCCATGAGCGCGTCCACGCCCAGGATCACCAGAATCGGCTCGACCGGCAGCGAGAAGATCGACGCGGTAGCGAGCAGCACAACGAGGACGGAGCGGGCGACTCCGGCCACGCCTTTACTCGTCAGCATGAGGACGCCGAGCATCGCGAGCTGGCGCCCGAAGCTCATGTGAATGCCTGCAGCCTGCGCGGTGAAGATGGCCGCGATGGAGAGATAGAGTGCCGATCCCGCCATGTTGAAGGTGTAGCCGGTGGGGATGACGAAGGCGACGATTTTGCGCGGGACGCCGAAGGCTTCCATCTCTTCGATGGCACGGGGAAGCGCGGCTTCGCTGGTGCTCGTCGCAAACGCAATCGTCGCGGGCTCGGCGACGGCGCGGAGGAATTCGCGCAGGGGCAGGCGAGCGAGAAGAAGCGCCGGCAGCATGGCGACGAGCGCGAAGATGGCGATAGAAACATACAGAGTGAGCGCCAGCTTGCCGAGGTTGAGCATGACGCCGAGTCCGGACTGCGCGACGGTGAAGGCGAGAGCGGCGGCGACTCCAATGGGCGCGTAGAGCATCACGAAGTTGGTCAAGGCGAACATCACCTCGGTGAGCGACTCGCAGAGGCGCAGCATCGGCGCGCGCTTCGCCTCGCTGATGCGGCCCAGGGCCAGTCCAAAAAAGATGGCGAAGACGGCGACCTGGAGGATCTGGTTGTCGGCGACCGCGCTGGCGATGTTTTCCGGAAAGACGTGCAGAAGGAACTGCTGCCAGGAGATGGTGGTTTGCTGCGGAAGAGCGCCTGGCGCGGATGCAGCCGTTTGCACGGAGCTGAGATTGAGGCCTGCTCCGGCTTTTGAAACATCGATGGCGACGAGGCCGATGACAAGGGCGATAGTGGTGAGGACTTCAAAGTAGACGAGAGACTTGAGGCCGAGGCGGCCGACGGTCTTGGCTTCGGCGTGGCCTGCGATACCAGTGACGAGGGTTCCGAAGATCAGAGGCGCGACGATGACGCGAATGAGGCGGAGAAAGATTTCGCTGAAGACGCGGCTGGCAATGGCGGCGTGCGGGGCGTCGACGCCGAGCTCGATGCCGGCCAGCATAGCCACGAAGATCCAGCCCGTGAGGGAGCGACGCCGGGAAGCGGCCCGCGCAAGGAGCGCGAGGGCGATGATACGGACGGCGATGGCTGCCGGGCGGGTCGCGGGCCAGATGTGCTGGGTGAGGGCTGCGGCGACGTAGAGCGCCAAGCTGGCGATGACGTGGACGGAGATGGGTGCCTTCTTCATGCCAGGGAAACAGAGTACAGCGTCCAGAAGAGCGTATAGCGGATGGAAAAGAAGGCGCGCCTCGCGCGAATCCAACATCTGCCGACATCGGGCAGATGTTGGGCACCCGAATTTGTGAGGCGGTTGTGTTTTATTCTTCTGGAATGCGTGGTCGTCCTGTCTATGCTGCTGTGTTTTTCTGTTCGCTGAGCTTCACCGCCGCCGTCAGCTCCGCGCAGACGCTGGATCCGCTCGCTCCGAAACCCGAGTCGAGCCAGACCGGTAATCCGCTCACCGATCCTGGGTTGTCGCCTGAGGTTGAGTTTCTCTATCAGCTGGAGGCGAAGTTTGCCGCGGACACAGCGAAGGGCGGAGGGCGCGGGTTCGGCTCATGGTTCGCGCCGGATGCGGTGACGCTGGGCAACGGCAAGCCGCCGGTCGTGGGGCACGATGCTATCGCTGCCGCCGCCACATGGTCCCCGGACGTCTATCAGCTGACGTGGACACCGGAAGGAGCGCGGATGGGTCCGGCCGGGGACATGGGTTTTACCTGGGGCCATTATGAGGGTGTGTCCAGGGACGCGCAGGGAAACCAGGTCAAGACAGCCGGCCGGTACTTGACGGTGTGGAAAAAGCAACCCGACAGTACCTGGAAGGTGGAACTGGACGCGAGCAACGAGGGCCCGGCAGAGGACTGCTGCCGGCTGAAATGAACCGTCTCTGATGCAAAAGAGGGCGGATATGTTACCTTAGTGCATCAGTGAGGGTTGGGTATCTGTTACTAACGGAAAGTACCGTAAACTATACGTATCACAGGACTTGGCATCACCCAAACGGGGCAGGGCGGGTCAGAATATACTTTGCAACAATGCTCGTGAACCCCCACACGGGGCTCTTCGGCGAAGTGGTCAAAGGTCTCATCATCCGGGAGGGCCAAATCGGCCTGGATGGTGGTCCTGGACTCGCCGGAGTCTGTGGAGAGGCATGAGCTACCTGGCGAGCAGCGCGCAGTGGAGTGAGGCCGAGAGGCTGAAATCCCTGCACGAATACGACATTCTTGACACCCCCGCGGATGCGGCGTTCGACGAGATTGTCCGTGTGGCCGCTCAGGTGACGGGAGCGCCCTACGCGTATCTGGGCTTCATCGATGCGAATCGGTTGTGGTTCAAGTCGCGGTTTGGATTCCAGGGGACGGAGATTCCGCGGCTGGCGACGGCGTGCCAATACACCATTCTTGAACCTGAGCCTCTGCTGATCGGGGACGCGGCCATGGAGCCGCGGTTTCCGGTACGAGGGATTCCGCTGACCGGTACGGTTCACTGCCGGTCGTATCTGGCGGCGCCGCTGGTGGGGCCGGAGGGCGGCATCGGGACGCTGGCGGTGCTGTCGCCCAAGCCGAATCAGTTTACGGAGCAACATGCATCGATCCTGGGGGTGCTGGCGCGTCAGGTCATGACACGGCTCGAGTATTCGATTCACTCCAAAGGGCAGGATCACTCGCTGCGCAGCCGGCAGCGCATTGAGCGGGCGCTGACCGTGGAGCGGAACTTTGTGTCGGCTGTGCTCGAGACGATGAGCGCGCTCGTGCTGGTGGTCGACACGTCGGGGCGGATTGTGCGATTCAATCGCGCCTGCGAGGAGATTTCTGGATACACGTTTGCGGAGTTGGCGGGGCGATCGTTTCCGCAGGAGCTGTTTCTTCCTGACGAGAAAGGGCAGGCGTTCGAACTGCTGGATCAGGCGGGCACGGACAAGCGGCGACAGCCGACGGAGATGCACTGGCTCTCGCGAGAGGGGCGGCGGCGGCGGATTGCGTGGACAGCGACGACGCTGACCGACGGTCTGGGCGACATCAATTTCATCATCATGACGGGGGTCGACGTCACCGACCAGCGGGAGGCGACAGCGGCGCTGCATGCCAGCGAAGCCCGCTATCGGCAACTGGTGGAGAGTTCGCCGGCCATGGTGTGCACCCACGATCTGGACGGAAAAATTCTCTCGATCAATACCAACGCCGCGGAGAGCCTGGGTTATCGTTCCGAGGAAATGGTGGGAACGCGGCTGATCGACTATGTGCCGGAGGACCAGAAGCCAGTCTTTGAGAATTACCTGCGGAGTATCGCAATCTCAGGCGAAGAGCAAGGCATGCTGAGCCTGCGTCACCGTAACGGTGAGGTTCGCTTTATTGCGTGGCGCAACCGGCTTCTGGAATTGCCGGATGCGCCGCCCTTCGTGCTGGGACACGGCATCGACGTCACGGAGAAGACGGACGCGGAGAACAAGCTGCACGCGGTGATGCGGCAGCGGGAATCGATCCTCGAGTCGGTCGGCGACGGCATCTACGGCGTCGACATGCAGGGGCGGATCATTTTTGTGAACGAAGTTGGCGCGCGGATGATGGGCTACACGCAGGACGAGATGGAAGGCAAGGACCTGCTGGCGCTGCTGGGCCACGCCCGAGCGGATGGATCGGTGTACCGGATCGAAGACAGCCCCATCTACGCAGCGCACCGGTCGAGTGCGCCGATCCGCGCCCGCGACGAGGTTTTCCGGCATAAGGATGGCCGTCCGATCCCGGTGGAATATGTGGCGTGCCCCATGCTTTCGAACGGACGGGTGACGGGCGTGGTGGTGGCGTTCCAGGATGTAACGGAGCGGCGGCGTCTGGATCGGATGAAGGACGAATTCATTTCGACGGTGAGCCACGAGCTGCGCACGCCTCTGACGGCGCTGCGTGCGGCACTGGGATTGATCGCGGGAGGAGCGCTCGAGAGGCGGCCCGAGAAGCGTTCGCAGATGATGGATGTGGCGATCGGCAACTGCGATCGGCTGGTGCGGCTGGTGAACGACATTCTGGATTTCGAGCGGATGGGCGCGGGCAGACTGCCGATGCGCTTCCAGGAGGTCGAGGCCAGGGATCTGCTGCGCCGCGCGACGGATTTACAGCACCCCAGCGCGCAGAAGGCGGGCATCAACTTCCGGATCGACTCGGGACCGCTGACGCTTTGGATCGACGAAGACCGGATCCTCCAGACGCTGGGCAACCTGCTCACCAACGCGATCAAATTTTCGCCGGCGGGCAGCGAGATCGTACTGCGGGCCCGGGCGCAGAGCCCGACCGAGGCGCTGCTTTCCGTCGAGGATCAGGGACGCGGGATTCCTCCGGAGAAGCTGGAAATTATCTTCGAGCGATTTCAGCAGGTGGATGCGTCGGACTCGCGCGACAGCGGAGGAACGGGACTGGGGCTGGCCATCTGCCGCAATATCGTGCGCCAGCACGGAGGCCGAATCTGGGCGGAAAGCGTGTTTGGGAAGGGGAGCGTGTTCTACTTCACGGTGCCGCGGACATCGTCGCGGCATGAGCATCCCGAGGCTACGAAGCAGTCTCCGGGGGTAATGCGCCCGCTGTAGCCGGCCGAGGGGTGGCCGGTGCTGGACGCAAAGCTGCGGCTGCGTGCGGCGTCATCTGATGCATCGTGACAATCAATGCGACGGCGGGAGACACGCTGGCGCAACGGTAGGAATGTGGAGTGGCCGCATCGAAGTACACGCTGTCGCCCGACTCGAGGGAGTGGGTGTGGTCGCCGTGACGAATCTGCAGATCGCCCTGGAGCAGGTACAGGAACTCATAACCGGGGTGAACGTGCGGGCGCACCTCTGCCGTTTTTCTGCCCGGAACAAACTCGGCAAAATACGGGTCGAGCTGGCGATCGGGAACCATATACGCGAGGCTCTCGAAATAGTAGGTAGGGTCATCGACGCCGGATTGGGGCAGACGGACACGCTCCGCACGGCGATGCAGGCGGAAGAGCGGATGCGGCTCCGGCTCGAAGAAGTAGGAGAGATCGCGGCCAAAGACCATGGCAATGCGCGCGAGATTGCGCAAGGTGGGGACGACGCGTCCGGTTTCAAGTTGAGAGAGAAAACTCGCGGAGAGGCCGGCATGGCGGCCGAGTTCGACAAGGCCCATGGAGCGCTTGAGGCGGAGGCGGCGGATTCTCTCGCCGATACGCTTTTCTGCAATAAAGGTCTCGGCCGAGTGGGAGGCGTCGGGCACGGAATCGAAATGGGGCGCAGAAGGTTCGAGCTTGCTTGCCATGGCTCTTCCAGGCGAATACAGGCCGATCTTGGGTGAAGACAGAAACTAACAGAATGTTTCCCAAATCACAAGGTGTTTTGATGGAGTGAATAGCAAAGTGTTGGCCCGGAGTCGAGGATTTTTGGCAGGGTTGGGGGGTCGATTGGGATCATTCATTGCCGATTTTGACCGCGCCGCGTTGCAAACAGGATTTAATACGATGTGTTCTCCCCAGGGGAAGTGGTGATGGGCAAGCGGGAAAGACGAATTCTGTTGAGCGGGGCATCGGGGCTGATTGGTTCGGCGCTCCACCGTGCCGCTCAGAAGGACGGGATCGAGGTCACGACGCTGGTTCGCCGGCACCATCTGGTGCGCGCGGGAGCAATCTACTGGAATCCACGCAGGCAGAAGAACACCATTCATCCTTTGGAGCTGGAGGGATTCGATGCGTTCGTTCATCTGAGCGGGGCGAATGTCGGACGCCGATGGACGCAGAAGTATCGAGAGGATATTGTTGCCAGCCGCGTGACGAGTACTGAGATTTTGTGCGAATCGCTGGCGGGAGTGCGTCGACGACCGCGGGTGCTGCTGTGCGCTTCGGCTGTTGGGATCTACGGGGATCGCGGCGATGAGGTGCTGGTCGAGGAGAGCGCTGCGGGGAGCGGGTTTCTCGCGGAGACTTGTAAAGCCTGGGAAGCGGCGGCGAAGAAGGCGAGTGATCTGGGGATTCGTGTGGTGCATCTGCGTTTCGGAGTGGTGCTGAGCCGTGACGGCGGTGCGCTGAGGAAGATGCTGCCGGCGTTTCTCCTGGGTCTGGGCGGAACGCTGGGAACGGGCCGCCAATGGATGAGCTGGATCAGCCTGCGCGATGTGGTACGGGCCATCTTCTTTCTTATGGAGCACGACAAGTTGTCGGGAGCGTTCAATCTGACATCGCCGAATCCGGTGACGAACGCGACGTTTGCCAGGGAGCTGGCTGGTGCGCTGCATCGGCCGGCGATATTGCCGGTGCCGGAGGGAGCGCTGCGCTTGCTCCTTGGCGAAATGGCGGACGAGACGCTGCTGGCATCCGAGCGCGTTGCCCCGCGAAGACTGACGGATTCGGGGTTTCGCTTTGAAGATGAGGAGATCGGGCCGGCCCTGAAAGCTCTGCTACGCTGAGATTGCATGAAGAGGGTAGAACTGGTCTCATATAAAGTGCTTTGGCTTCGGTCAGGACCATGAGCCCCGCTTCGGACCACCCCATCGCGCCAACAGCAGGCGCGTGGGGACCCCGGGCGGCGGGTCTCATACGTGCTCTCACCAGATGTCCGAGGTTTATGAGACCAGTTCCAGCGTGCGCTGCGGCCGCATCGGGATGGCTGGTGTTGCTGGCTGGATGCGGGCTGGCGGCTAATCCCCAGCCACCGACGCTGTGGCTGCCCGCGCCGGTGAAGGACCTGGCGGCGACGCGTGCGGGGGACGAGGTTCACCTGCACTGGACGATGCCTAAAAACACTACCGACAAAGTGACGCTGAAGGGCGACCAACAAGCGCATTTTTGCTGGGCGACTGAGACGCTTGTCCCGGAAAAGCCGGTGGCAGTATCAACTGCGGCGGCTGCGGGGCCTGGGATGGCTGGAAAGCCTGCGACCGCGGGGAAGACTGAAACTACGCCAAGGGCGGTGCCGATTTTCGATCCGAAAACGTGCAGGCCTGCGGGAGACGGGATGTTTCCGCCGGAGAAGCCTGCGGATTTTACGGCAAAGATGCCCGTGGAGTTGGTCGCAGGTGCGCCGCGCGCGGTGAGCTATTATGTGGAACTCGAAAATCATGCGGGAAAGACGGCCGGACCGTCGAATGCTGTGTGGGTGGCGGCGGGCGCGGCTCCGCCAGCGGTGACGGAGCTGCGCCTCGAGGCGCGGGCTGAAGGAGTAGTGCTGCGTTGGGACTCGGCTCCGCCGGAACAGGGGATGGTGCTTCGGATTCACAGGACGCTTGTGAGCAGACCGGGAGCGACTGGGCCGGGTTCGTCGAAGCCGAACCAAGGCAACGGGGTTCCTCCACCGGAGGAGCAGGTGCTGGAGGTGGATCTGGACATTGCCGATCCGGGCGTGGCTTTGGATCGTGATGCGGTTCTGGATCGTGAATGGAAATACACGGCGGAGCGAGTGGTCCGCGTGGACATCGACAAACATGCGCTGGAGATTGC
>Ga0182018_10002008_pt1 | contig 21562 bp, 16 predicted proteins | sample 812P2MmetaG_FD_120490 | JGI IMG/M metagenome (GOLD analysis project Ga0182018, IMG submission 120490) | Permafrost microbial communities from Stordalen Mire, Sweden - 812P2M metaG | ecosystem: Environmental > Terrestrial > Soil > Wetlands > Permafrost | place: Sweden: Stordalen | collected...
ACAATCACGACCGTCCGCATCGCGGACTCCACGGGCAAACCCCGCACGACGCTCGTGCTCGGTTCGCCCTAACTCTTACTTCAAACATGGCCCCATGTGTCTAGTTTGACGGGGTGCACTACACAAGTGACCTTGTTCAGCTTGTAGCCGTGGTGATTGTGACAATGTTCGTTCCGTCATAACGTTTGTGTGTGCAACTATTGTTGCGGTGAGACAAAATGGTGAAGCAGCCGTCTGACGAGTACGATGTAACAGCGTCGATCGTTGCCTACAAGACGAATCATGCTGAGCTTGAACAGGTGGTTCGTTGCTGCCGTGCCTCCTCTCTGCGCGTTGAAATGCTCGTAGTCGATAACTCTCCATCGGATGAGCTGGCTTCTCTTTGCAGTGCCTTAGAGGCAGAGTACATTCATACGGTGAAGAATGTCGGGTTTGGCACTGCGCACAATATCGCGTTCAATAATTCCTCATTTTCCAAATATCATCTCGTTTTAAATAGTGATGTGCAGTTTGAGCACGGAATATTGGAGAAGTTGGTCGCGTTTTTAGAATTGAATGAGTCGGTGGGCCTTGTAATGCCTCGGGTTTTATATCCCGATGGCTCTCCACAGAAGCTTTGCAAGAGACTTCCTACTCCATTCGACATCCTAGCCAGGCGGCTATTGCCTACGTCGCTAGGGCGTGTTTTTCAAAGCCAGGTTAATGCTTTTGAGCTTTCCGATATGGATATGAGTGAAGTGCTCTCGGTGCCATATTTATCCGGATGTTTCATGCTGCTTAGAAAGAAAGCGCTGCAGGATGTAGGAATGTTCGACGAGAGATATTTTATGTACTTCGAAGACCTGGATCTGACGAGACGTATCCATCAACGGTACGACACCGTTTACTATCCTAGAGAGACTATTATTCATAGGCACGAAAAGGGATCCTACAAAAGCACAAAGCTTCTGTTCTGCGGAATTCATTCGGCGATCCAATATTTTAATAAGTGGGGTTGGTTGTGGGACCGCGAGCGCGGCCGAATAAACCGTGCGATAGGTCCAAGGGGAAATCTCGCTTTGCCGAACTGTTAGGCCCACACAGTAATCAGGTATCGTGCTACCGATGGAGTGATAGCAAAGGTCTAACAGCATTGTCTGTGGTTCTGTGGAATGCAAAACCGCGCATATATGCTTGCATGCCACACAGCGGCGCTTCAAACTTCGAGCGTCATATGCAACCAAACCGTCAATCCACGAGCGGTTTGCTCTTATGAAACGTTTGTTTGACATCATCTCGGGCAGCCTACTGGTGATCTTGTTTGACTTTTCGACGGCCTTGACTGCGCTGGCCGTTAAACTTACATCCACGCTTTCCTTATGTGCGCTGAATATCGCCACAGGCCCGTTCACGGCAAAACCGCTGTCCGCCATACCAGCCGTGAATTCGTTGCCTTTTTGCAAGAGTCGTCTCCTTGTGCCCGCCTCGGCAACAGATTCACATCACCCTCGACAATCTCTTCGCGCACAAAACTCAGGCAGTCCGCGAGTTTCTCCAACAACATCCGCGAGTCCGGTTTCACTTCGCACCCACTTACTCGTCCTGGATCAACAGATCAAGATCCGGTTTGCCAAGATCGAACGCGAGGTCATCGCGCGTGGCTGACGTGACCGGAAAAACTTGTACCAGGTGGAATTAGAGAGAATCCACTTGGAGGAATAGCGTGGCATCTTGACTTCGGTTCCGATTTAGCTTGCAAGCTCCGTCGCTATATCACCGGCTACTCCGCCACCGCTCGGCCCATTCAGTGGAAGTACTCCGGTCCCACCCGTCGCGCCCACAGGAACGTAATTACTGCGACAGGCACTAGACCTCACCAACGAGCAACCCCTGGTTGCCGATTGTGGTCCGCAGATTTCGCTTTCAGAGGGTTTACGTCAAAGGCGGCTCGAGCGTGCCACTTTTGCGAAGCCGATCGCTCCGAATCTCTCATATATTCTTGTTTTCCGTCTTCCGGACGCGGCTGGTTGCTTTTTTTTAAGCTCGTTTCTAACTAAGAACATGTTGAAAGACTGTTTTCGGAACTTACTCCAGATCGAGAACGAGTGTCTCGCAATGCATCTCGATGACCGATTGGCACAATATAGGCGATTTCTGTGCCAAGTTAATCTGAGCCAAAGTGTAGTTTCGAAGGCGTGTGATCGTTATTCAATAGGGTCCTAGAAGCGGAGTGGTAATTCATGGCGACAGCAACTCCTGGCTTCTTCTTATATAAGCAGCCGCGCTGGAAGCGGGCCTTCGATTTGGCTTTGGCAGCCTGGTTTCTCGTGTTGGCTGGGCCGCTTCTCGTGTTGTGCTGGCTGGCCATACAGCTGACGTCTTACGGCCCTGCGTTGCATTGGTCGCGCCGCGTAGGTAAGGATAATACCCTCTTCCTGATGCCTAAGTTCAGGACAATGAGGAATGACGCTCCCCAAGTCGCCACCCATCTCCTCAAGGATCCTGAGCGCTATCTGACGCCGGTTGGCCGGTTTCTGCGTAAGACAAGCCTTGATGAACTGCCCCAATTGGCCAGCGTTCTAAAAGGCCACTTAAGTTTGGTGGGCCCTCGTCCGGCGCTCTTCAACCAGGATGATTTGGTCGCCCTGCGCACGCAGATCGGCGTACATCGAATGATGCCAGGTATCACCGGGTGGGCCCAAGTGAATGGTCGCGATGAGATGGAAATTCCCGAGAAGGTTCGGTACGACGCAGAGTACATGCAATCCCAATCGTTGCGATTTGACATGAAAATATTAGCTGTCACTGTGCTCAAGGTATTGAAGACGGACGGTGTGCAGCACTAATCGTCAGCACAGTGCGAAGGACGGCCGGCGCGGTCTCGTAGGACAGATGATTCGAGCGGAGTTCCCGGCGAAAGCCGGCGATTGAGGTTGGCGTGGCAGAAGAGCAGATGATGATCAAGGCGCAGAAATTCATTGAGGGTCTCAAAACGATCCACCGGCAAGCCGTGTGGGCGGCGCAGATCGGGGTTTTCGCACTCTCGGGGCTGGCAGCGTTTCTGCTGCGATTCGACTTCGGTCTGCCGCCCGGGCACATGCGGCATCTGGCTTACGCGCTTTCGATCTGGCTCGGTGTCAAGATCGTGCTGTTCCGTGTGGCAAAGTTGGACCGGGGTTGGTGGCGGTATGTATCCGTCACCGATCTTCTTCGGCTTGTAGTGGGTAACTTCGTCGGTTCGACCCTAAGCTGCGTCGTGATCCTCTGCATTGCACCGCCGGGATTTCCGCGATCCATTTACCTGCTCGATCTGATGATTTGCTTTCTGGGCACGGCCGGACTTCGTGTGATCGTTCGCATGATGGCGGAAGCCACTGCGAACAAGCGGAACGGCGCTGCGGAGAAGAATACTCTGATCTACGGCGCGGGCGAGGCGGGAGTTACTCTACTCAGGGAGATTCAGAGGAATCCCAAACTGCTGTACCTCGTGCGGGGATTCCTGGACGACCGGCCGGACAAGAAGAGCATGCGTTTCCTCGGAGTGCCTGTGCTAGGAGGAGGCGATCAGGTAGATGAACTGGTAACGAAGTGTAATATAGAGACCATTCTGATCGCTATCCCCTCGGCCAATGGCGCGCAGATGACTCAGATTCTAGAGCGTTGCCACGCGGCGGGGGTGGAGTACAAGACCATACCGGGGCTGGGTGAAGTGATTGAGGAACGCGGGCTCGTGGGACAGATCCGCGAGGTTGCCGTAGAGGACCTGTTAGGTCGCAACCCCGTACGCCCGGCAGACGACCAGATCCGCGGTACGTTCGAAGGCAAGATTGTACTTGTCACTGGCGCCGCCGGCTCCATCGGCTCCGAACTCTGTCGCCAGATTGCACGCTTCAACCCCGCCGGGATCGTGGGATTCGAAATCGCCGAATCCCCCCTGTTCGAAATCGACCGCGACATGCACCAGGCCTTCCCAGCGATTCCCTTCTACCCTGAAATGGGCAGCATACAGAATCGTACCCGCCTCGACGAGGTCCTGCGCCGGTACTCTCCCTCGATCGTCTATCACGCAGCCGCCTACAAGCACGTCCCCATGATGGAAGCCCACGTCTTTGAGGCCGTCGAGAACAACGTTTTCGGGACCTATAACGTCGCCATGGCCGCGGCCGAGCACGAAGTCGAAGACTTCATCATGATCTCCTCCGACAAGGCCGTCCGGCCGACCAACGTCATGGGTGCCACTAAACGCGTTACCGAACTGTTGCTTCTGGGACTTCAAAATGGAGGGACCAGATACGTTGCTGTGCGCTTCGGAAATGTGCTCGGCTCGAACGGCAGCGTGATCCCCATCTTCAAAAGGCAAATCGAGGCCGGTGGTCCTGTCACTGTCACTCACCCTGAGATGCGCCGGTATTTCATGACCATACCGGAAGCCTCACAACTGGTTCTCCAAGCCTCGACGATGGGCCTGGGCGGCGAGATTTTTGTGCTCGATATGGGGGCGCCGGTGAAGATCGTCGACCTCGCCAGAAACCTGATCCTGCTCTCTGGGCTCCGGCCGGACGAAGACATCAAGATCGAGTTCACGGGGATACGTCCGGGCGAGAAGCTCTACGAAGAACTCAACTTCGTGGATGAAGATACGATTCCCACGCCCAACGAAAAGATCAAGATCTTCACCGGTAATGGCATGCCATCATCCGGCATGGAACCCTACCTCGAAGCACTCCGCCACATCTGCAGACGCCGTGATGTACCCGACCTCGTGCTCACTCTCAAAGACCTGATTCCCGACTACAACCCCAGCGCGCAACTCCTTCGGCGTGTCGTTGACTTCCCCAATCCGGGGCGGGATTATCGTGCTGTTCTCTGGGACGGCCGGGATCGGCGTGCAGACCGGGATCGGCGTGCAGCACCTGGATTCGTTGACCTTCCAAATCTGGGGCGAGATTGTCGTGCTGCTCTCTGGGACGGCCGGGATCGGCGTGCAGGCCGGGATCGGCGTGCAGCTCGCGGACGGCGCCTTCCGCAGACAAGTAAATGGCCAGATCGCATTAGATGGCGCTCTGCGAAATCTGTCGGAGACTTGGACTAACGCGAGTGTACCTGCGCGTCAAGGGGAACTTCCGGCGAGAAGTCCTAGTGCGGACGAATGGGGCTGGTTTGGAGCCTTCGCAATCCCCACGGCCGTCGACTCCTTCCTTAACCTCTAACGCACGGCTTTAAAGGCGTACCGAGTCCAGCGGTCAGAATGTCCTTCGTGAGGTACGTTTCGTCACCTTCATCTATGAGTTTAACAGGGCGCACTAATTAATACAGGCACCGGAGTGTTACCGATCGCACTTGTCGGCGTTACGGTCGCGAGGTTGCGCGCAAGGGGCAGGTCAAAAGCGCGCCTGATCACGAATACGGAGGGACTTAGCGTGAGAGTGTGTCATATTTTACCGACCGTGCTGTCCCAACACGGTCCAAGCAATGTCCTCTTTGCTTTATTGGGGGAGCTGCGGGCAAAAGGAGTATCGAGCACGGTTATTTCATTGAGACGTCCGCCTGCCGATCGCAACGCGCGAGCACAAGTGGAGGCTTTAGACGCGCACTATTGGGAACTCAATATGGGGAACGCCATCTGGGATCTAGGCGTACTTCGCCCACTTATGCGGGCAATCGAGACCGAACGAGTACAGATTGTGCAGTGTAATCTGTTGCGGGCGAACCTGTACGGTACGCTTGCGACAATAGTTTCTGGTTCGCTCCCAACCATTTATGTAGCCCATAATGTTGAACAGTACATGACAGGTTTGGATGTCGTTTCACGAGCCGCCCGAATGATCGAGGGGTTGAGTGTTCGACGGGCGACTGCATATGTAGCCGTTTCCCAAGCTGTCGCACTTGCGGTTTGTAAAAACATCGGCGTAAAGGACAAGAAGATAGTCGTAATTCCCAACGGATTGGATGGTCAGGTAAGTTCACTAGCAAAAAATGAGGCACGGCGACGGTTGAACTTATCCGAACGATCATTTGTTGTCGGGTCCGTCGGGAGGCTCCATCCACAAAAGGGTTATGCTGATTTGCTGGTCGCAGCGGCGAACCTCAGCCGCCACATTCCCAATCTAAAGGTGGTGATTATTGGAGAGGGGCCGGAACACGAGGGTCTAGAAGCGCTTGCAAAAGCGACAGGGTTGAATGGGATCGTCCATTTTGCTGGTGCACGCTCCGATGTAACGGAGGTGTTGTCAGCGTTTGATGTCTTTACAATGACTTCCTACAATGAGGGCCTTCCCCTCGCACTACTTGAGGCGATGCGCTGTGGCATACCCTCTGTTGTAACAAGAGCCGGGGGCATGCCGGAGGCCATGGTTGACGGTAAAACCGGGTTCGTAACAGAACCGGCCGACTCTAGTGCATTGACAGACCGCATCCGGAGATTGGCGGAGGATCGAAGACTGCGGGACAATATGGGACAAGCTGCGCGGGAACGTTTTGCAGCACAGTTCATCTCGTCTGTTATGGCCGCCCGATATTGCGAATTATACGATGCAATTCTCAAGGGGCATTTCGCGGCTTGCTAGACGTTAGATCATGATCCAGATACGTATGGAGTTGGATCCGCGAGTATTGTTTGTGCAGGCGAGAGGTGCAACAGAGGTGGGTCCGAAGCACGCTGGGAGCATGTGGATTGTCCGGAAAATTAGTGGAAAAGTGAGTCAGACGCATTTATCCAGCTTACTTTACCATTGTGGTGGTCGCGGCCATTGCGCTGTGTCCGTTGGGCACACTGCCTCCATCGCAATACTTTGGGGTTGGGTTCTGGAAGTCCTGCTCTCGACCGGATTCCGTAAACTGTGACGGAAGAAGCGAATTGTTGAGTGGTTCTAACAGTAGCTGACACGTTGGCGGGAAAGTCACCGCGACGTTAACCGCCGCCGCCGTGCCTGTGCCGCTCAGGCTGATCACCGCTTTGCCGCTGGAAACGTGTTACTGGTGATGGTCATCTGACCCGTCGCCGTCCCTGTGGCGACCGGATCGAACTGCACAGTCAGCGTCTCCGCTGAGGGACTGAGTTCAATCGGCAGCCGCAGAAAAGGCAATGGTGTGTGCATTATTCAGGTGGTACGCGGCCGGGGCTTGATAAACGCGAACCCATTGCACTTGCATGTTAAGCGGGCTAAGCTGTTCTGAACAAGTGGTCCAGTTACAACCCGGTTGCTGGCTGAGGATAAGAGCATAAGGTTCTGATCCGCCAAATACCGTATTGAATGGAGCTCCGGTCGTGCTAAAAGTCTCTACGAGAGAGTTATTGAAGTACCACGAGATTGCGGTGGGCGTCCACAGTACCGCATACGTGTTGTAGTTGGCGAAGTTTGTGCCTCCAGGTTCGGCCCAAGCATTGCTACTGCGGTTATTCGCCGTGTCAACATTGTTCACCAAAACATGCACGGTGCCGTAGCCCGTAGTGGAGGTGTGGCTCTGCCATTCAAAGAAATCTATTTCGCCACCAGTCTCGGGCGTTCCCGCCTGGATTAGAGGTATCGGAAGCATCCAGAGAGCGGGCCACGAGCCGGTCGTTGGATCGAACTTCATGCTGACTTCAAAATAACCGAAAGTCCAAGCATTAGCGTAGACGCCGCTCGATGAAGAAGTGCTGATGTTAGTCCAGTTACCCTGTCCGTCCGACCACTCCAAATTGACATAGGTGCCGGAAGGATCAGTGATAACACCGGCTGGGGCTCCGGGAGCAAGCTCAAATGTGTACCAATTGCATCCCGGCACACTGGCTGTGCATAAACTGAGCGTCGAAAATGTGTCTTCCCACACGAGATTGTAGCCAGCCGCCTGAGTAGGCACTATTGTTACGACGACAGATGCCGATTTGGTCGAATCCGCAACGCTAGTAGCCGTCGCGGTAACTCTGTCGGGGGATGGAGCGGCAAACGGGGCAGTGTATCGCCCGCTGCTGTTGATCGTTCCGCAGGCTGTTCTGCTGCAGGCAACTCCTGATACCGTCCAGTTCACTGCTGTGTTTGACGTTCCTGTGACGGAAGCAGCAAATTGTTGAGTGGTTCCAGAAGTAATTGACACGTTGGCGGGAGTTACCCCGACGACAACCGCCGGCACGATTATTAGGTTTGCTGACGCTGATTTGGTCGGATCCACCACGCTGGTAGCAATCACGTTGATGTTTGCGGGTGTAGGCGCCACGGACGGTGCTAAATAGCCAGCAGATAACGAGCTGGTCGATAGTGTCCCGCAGGAGGAGCCACTACAACCTGCGCCGCTCAAACTCCAGGTCACTGCAGTGTTCGAAGTCCCTGTCACGCTTGCAGTGAAGAGTTGCGAGCCTGCAGTGGGGACAGAAGCACTCGTCGGAGTGATAGTTAACAGAACCGCCACGGCCCCTACAATTGCAACGTTTGCTGAAGCTGATTTAGTAAAGTCCACCACGCTGGTTGCTTTCACTGTGACTGTCGCTGGCGAGGGCACACTCGAAGGCGAAACATACAGTCCGTCGGGCGAAATTGTACCACACGCCACACCAATGCAATCGGCACCACTCACAGTCCAAGCCACTGCCGTCTCAGAAGTCCCCGTCACATTTGCTGTAAACTGTTGGGTACTTCCCACCACCAGCGTCGCGCTATTTGGATTTACAGTGATCGCCACCAGAGGGGTATTTCCGGACAGCGGGAGATTCATCGCGGGGTTGGAGGCATTGGAAGCGAAAGCTAAGTTGCCGCTTGCGCTGCCCGCCGACTGTGGGGCAAAGACTACCGACAAAGTGGCACTTTGGCCGGCTCCCAGCGTCGGGGGTAAGGCCAAACCGCTCAGAGTGAAACCGGTGCCGGTCAGAGTGGCGTGAGATACCGTTAAACCGGAGCCCCCCGAGTTGGTCAGGATTACGGATTGCGTCTGGCTGCTTCCCACTGGGACGTTTGCAAAATTCAGGTTGCCGAGATTGGCAGTAAGTTGACCGGGAGCGGTGCCCGTACCGGTGAGAGGTATGGCCAAGGCAGGACCGGGAACAAATAATCTACCTCCAACTGTACCGGCCGACTGTGGAGCGAAGGCGACGTTGACCGTAACACTTTGTCCAGCGTCTAGAGTGAGAGGGAACGAGGGCCCGGTCATCGAGAATGCACCACCGGATGTCTCGGGTGCGGGCAACGTTATTTTCCAGGAACGAGCGTTCGTAAACACCACGGGCAGGGTAGATTTGGTTCCTACCCGCACCTGGCTAAACGCCACTGTCGAAGGACTGGCGGTCACGCCTTCGCTGGCGACACCGATTCCCCCTGCGTCAAGCCCAAGAATAGGATTTGTTGCATCGCTAGAGAATTTGATCGGGCCTCCCGTCCATCCCATCTTTGTGGGAGTGAAGACAACACTCAGGTCTACACTTTCCCCCGCAGCTAAGACCAGAGGCAGGGTCAACTGAGATGTGGTGAACTCGGAGTTACTCACGCTGATTCCGGAAACGGTAACGCTGCTCTGCCCAGTATTCGCCAAGGTAACAAGGAAAGTTTCGCTCTGACCGACAACAATAGCGCCAAAGCCGAGCCTCGTGGGTGTGCATACGAGTTGAGGAGTAGCTGCGTTGGCGACGACCGGCGCGATTCCGAAAAGTAGAACCGCCATACCGATTGTTAGAAAGGAGAGTGTGCGCGGGAAAAGAAACCGAATGACTGACCGGGGGAGTTGCATATCACTCAGTTTGAGAGATTTGTGGTTAAGGGGACAGATTGCAGCGGTGCATGTCCGGTTGGAAGGCGAAGATGTGGCCAGCTAGTCTAAAGCGCACGCAATCCTCCCTGACCCAGCTCAGGACAACCAAGTCGGTAGGCCAACTGGAAACGCAACCCACCTCAGGCAAGGTGCGAACTGCGGTCAAAATTCTCGGAACAAACTTAGCGGGTGCGACCAGCGTCACGTTTAACGGCACAGCTGCAGCCTTCAAAGTCTTGTCTAGCTCCGAAATCACGGCTACTGTGCCCAGCGGCGCCACGACCGGCAAAGTCAAGGTGGTAACACATGACGGCACTCTGAACAGCAACGTCATCTTTCGAGTGACGCCGTAGAGTTCGCGCAATCAGCACAGAAACGCCGCTCAGTCTCGGGCGGCTTTTCTCTTGCGTCCTCTCGCGGAAAGCATCTTCGTCTGTTTCATTGCTAGTAATGCTTCGAGTGCCCGATACATGCGGCGGTCGTAGGTAGTTTCTGCCCTCGCAAATCGATCGGCCGTGCCGTCAGTGAAAAAAACGGCGGCTGCCAAGAGAGTTTTGTCTTGCCATTTCCCGATCGTCTCGATCACCTGTTTCCTAGTGTTAAGCTGGCCTACGATGATTTCGATCAGGGAAAGCAGCATAAACTTGGCGTCCGCCGCATTCCTTTTTCCGGCTTCCTTCTCGCCTCCCCCTTGGTCGTCCAGTTCAACCTCATTTGTCTGTCCCGTACCATCAGGTTGCCCAGCTCGGGCACGTTCAGCCGCTTTCGCCGATTCTGTTTTGCTGATCCAGTTGATCGCATTATAGAGCAGGCCAAAATCATCCGTAAGCCCAGCGCATGCGCGGAGGGCTGCAACGGATGCATCCGATATATGGCCGGTCGATTCCGCTTCGATCTTGATGGCATTCACCTTATGGATAAGAAATTCGATCCCGAGAGGTGTGGATGCCAGCCGGCTTCGCACATTTTCCAACTCTGTAACGATTTCACTGAGATCCCCAGAAGGTTTGCTCTTAGCTGATTGGTATTGTTCCAAAACTAGGCAGAAGTGAAGTTTTAGAGCTTCAACTTCATCGGAACCCAAATAAGAATCATGTATCTGAGGATTCTCGATACGGCCTTGAATGTCCGCGGATTCGCATCGGCGCACTCCACTGCGAGCGTCACCAGTTCTCCCGTCGGCAGCGGCCGACCCAGGACGCTATCGCGTAGCGTCTTGCCTTCCAGTCGCTCCATTACGATGAAGTGCTGGCCGTCCTGTTGCCCAATTTCGTGGATAGTGCAGATGTTGGGATGATTCAGAGCGGACGCCGCCCGCGCTTCGCGTTGGAAACGTTCCAGGGCGGCCGCGTCCGAACTCAATTCCGGAGGGAGAAACTTCAAGGCCACGCGCCGGCCCAGTGTGACGTCTTCCGCCTCATAAACCACACCCATGCCGCCACCGCCCAGCTTCTGCAGAATGCGATAGTGCAAAATGGTTTGGCCGATCATCAGGAGATGCGTGGCCTTCGGGTCGCTTCATCTTACGGAGGCGGCACTCACTAGTCAACGAAAGGCCCGCTATGCGGTGGGACCATTCCCGGTTTGTCGGCTAACCTTACCTTGAGATTACTTCCGGCTTGCCCGTGATACGGGAGTCACGCATCAGACTGCACACTTGCGGCTCAAATACGAATCACTCCGGGATCATTCCGATGGTTCCCAGCCAAGTCTCCACCAACTGAGGCCATCCCGTCACTGGAAGCTTCGTGTGCCGCAGCCCAAACGCATGCCCGCCCTGGGCGTACAAATGCATCTCCACGGGAACCCCAGCCTTCTTCAGCGCGATATAGTAAGCCAGCGAGTCGTCTACATTGTCTACGTGGTCATCCTCCGCCTGCAGCAAAAACGTAGGCGGCGTCTGGCGGGTGACATGCAGATCGGGGTTCAAGGCAACCTCTTTATCGGCATTTGCTTGATGAGGAACCACAAACTTCTTGACGCCCTGTTTCGCATCCCACTCCGCCGCGGAAAGCGACAGATGTCCCGGATAAATAGCCACCGCAAAATCGGGACGGCAGCTCTCTTTGTCGGCTGCATCTACGGCCGGATACAAGCGGTGATCAAAATGATTGCTAATCGCTGCGGCCAGATGGCCGCCAGACGAAAACCCCAGCACTCCAATCTTATGCGGATCGATATGCCACTCCGCGGCGTGAAAGCGCACCAGACCCACTGTCCTCTGCACATCTTCGAGCGCCATCGGTGATTCCGGATACGGCCCCGATTTCGGATACGGCCCCACATCCGTCACCCGGTATTTCAACAGCACACACGTGATCCCTCTTGGCGTCAGCCAATCACAGACCTCCGTGCCTTCAAGATCGATGGCCAGACCCTGATAGCCCCCGCCCGGAAAGACGACGACCGCCGCGCCCGTATTGTTTCCCTTAGGCGGATAGACCGTCATCGTAGGCCGCGTGACGTTGCTCACTCCAGTCGCCGGCCTGCCGGTATCCATCCACGGCTTCGCCGTCGTCTCAGCGAACTCCGGCCCCGCAACCGGCTGGGGATCAGGCACTCTATCCGGCCATATCGGCACTTGCGTATGTCCGGGCGATGGCTGCCACACAGGTTTCTGCGCGCTCAGACCGCCAAACGCAGACAGAACAAAGAGAGCAAAGATCAAAAGCTTCATGGACAATCCCCAAAGGCAGGATAGAGCAAGCTGAACTCTCATCTGAAAACCGGTCCTGATAACCAAATAGGTTCCGATAGCCGCGCTCCACATGACCTGGCTCCCGGATGGTCGGCTACCCTTCCCTTGGGATTACTTCCTGCTTGCCCGTGACTCGGGAACAATCGTAGCGGTGACAGATTGAGCCACATTTCAGCACCTCCTACCTCCTATCCCCGTCATTCGTTGACTAGCAGATGCCGCATCCGTACGATGAAGCGACCCGAAAACCGGTATCTTCAAATGATCGGCCAGACCATCTCGCATTACCGCATCCTAGAGAAGCTCGGTGGCGGGGGCATGGGTGTCGTTTATAAGGCCGAAGACGTAAGCCTGCGCCGGTTTGTCGCGCTGAAGTTTCTGCCCGACGAGGTAGCCAAGGACTCCCAGGCATTGGCCCGTTTCCAGCGAGAGGCACAGGCCGCGTCTGCTTTGAACCATCCCAATATCTGCACAATCTACGAGATCGGCAACTACGAAGCGCACTCCTTCATCGCCATGGAGTTTCTGGACGGGGCAACGCTCAAGCACAAGATTACCCATCGGCCTCTTGAAGTGGGCCTTCTTCTCACGCTTGCCGTTGCACTTGATGCCGCTCACTCGAAAGGGATCGTACACCGTGACATCAAACCGGCGAACATATTCGTGACCGAGCGCGGTCGCGCCAAAATGCTCGATTTTGGATTAGCGAAAGTCGTATCAGAACGCGGCAAAGTTGCAGATACGGATGGGGTTACAGCCGGACCCACGATTGGGGCCAGCATCGAGCAACTAACCTCGCCCGGATCTGCACTGGGCACCGTAGCCTATATGAGCCCGGAGCAGGCGCTCGGCGAAGAACTGGACGCGCGCACAGACGTGTTCTCGTTCGGCGTGGTGATGTATGAAATGGGTACCGGCCGCCTGCCTTTCGAAGGAAGTACGTCAGCGGCAATTTTCAATGCAATTCTCAACAAAGTCCCAGCCGCGCCAGTCCGCTTGAACCCCGAGCTCCCGCCGGAGCTGGAGCGCATCGTCAACAAGGCACTCGAAAAGGATCGCGACCTGCGCTACCAGAGTGCGGCTGAAGTGCGGGCCGATCTCAAGCGCTTGCAACGCGACTGGCGTCCGTCCTCGCGGCAAATGGCCACATCGGTCGACTCCGGCGTGGCGGAGGCGTCCGCGATCACGCTGGAGAGCGTCAGGACGAATGCAGGTGCAAAGCGCTCGCGAACACCCCTTCTGGCCGGCGCAGCCTTGCTCGCGTTGTTTGCGGTTGCCCTCGCCAGTTTCTTTTTTGGTCAACGATTCGCCGCACGACCGGTGCCCACATTCCTCGAACTGAGCTTCCGCCGGGGCGCCTTGCTATCCGCCAGGTTTGCTCCGGATCCGCGGTCGGCTGTTTACAGTGCCGCATGGGAGGGCAATCCGGAAGCTGTCTTTATCAGTTCTGCGAGTTCGACCGAGTCGCGCGATCTCGGTCTCGCGGAAACGGAGGTATTGGCGGTGTCGACGACGGGACGGATGGCGGTGTTGCGTCACTTTGGCGTCAGTCCCAATCATTTCACGCACCGCGGGACTCTCGCTCAGGTTTCTATCGGCGCGGACGCTCCACGCGATCTGCTCGACAATGTTGAAGGGGCAGGTTGGGCGCCCGATGGAAACGCCCTCGCCGTGATCCACGTGGTGAGTGGCCAAAGCCGAGTCGAGTATCCAATTGGCAAAGTGTTGTACGAAACCGCCGGTTGGGTCAGCCATTTGCGCTTCTCGCCGAACGGGGATCGCCTCGCATTCGCAAGACGTCGGCCCTGGGGGCCGGGCCTTGATATCGCGTGACGCCATGCGCGCCGGCGCAATCGGCATGGCACCGGGCGAAAATAAGGAACGCGACCTGAGCTGGCAAGACTGGACTGTTCCGACCGACATCTCGGAAGACGGGAAACTCATGCTGTTCATCGAGGCAGGTGAGGCGGGCGGTGGCGAATATGCGGTGTTTAGTCGCGATACGAATGGTACGTCCGCAGTTCGTCTGGGCCAGGGCTCTGCCTATTCGCTTTCACCGGACGGCAAGTGGGCTTTGGTCTTGCGGCAGAATATGTCCCCTCCGGACTTCGTACTTCTTCCTACCGGTGTGGGACAACAGCGAGCGGTTTCGACGGGCAATGTGATTCCCTCCATCGGTCAGTTCTTCGCGGACTCCAAACGGCTGTTGTTTGACGGGCACGAACCTGGACATGCGTCGCGGATCTATGTTATGGATCTCGATGGTGGGCAGCCTCGTCCCATCACTACCGGAGGATTTAATTTGGGAACGCACGCACACTCTATTTCGCCCGACGGCAAACGAATCGCCGTGATTACGAGCGATGGAGTCGGTCTGGTTCCCGTAGATGGTGGCGAAACGCAAGCAGTTCGTGGTTCCCAACCCGGCGACACGCCTCTCCGTTGGACGCAGGGCGGAAGCGCCTTGTTCATCGGAAAGCGCGGCGAAACATCTTGTCCGGTCTGGAGCCTTGACATCCAGACGGGCACTCGAACGGCATGGAAAACAGTCGGCCCCTCTGACCTAGCCGGCGTGGTCGGCGTTGCGTGCCCTCGAATCGCCGCTGACGAGCAGCATTATGTTTTTGGTTATCTCCGCAAGTTGTCCGATTTGTTTCTGGTGGAACACCTAAAGTAGACGCAACGCTGCGAGCCACGCACAACAGGGATCGGCTGCGATCGAGCTGTTTACTCCTAGTTTGGGCTCAAATCTTAATACCGAATTACTCTTTCCCTTGGAAACCTTCCACAAATTGTCACACGGAATTTCTCCCCGCAGTCCTTGTGATTTGCCCCAGCCGCGGTCGGGCGATCTCGCGGTGCATGGGGTTCGTCCACAACTTTTGTTCGGACTGGTGTTCTACGCTTTTTAAGTCTGTTGAGCGTGACGCATGAGATCCACGATATAGGCGCGCAATCTTCTTCGGCTCGGCAGCTGTACTAGAATCGAGAAGAAATTCAGCTTCAATGAATGGAACAAAGAATAAAAGATGCCGCAGATTTCTCCAACCGAGTTTTACGCGCGACCGCTTCGCGTGCATTCGTTTCTCGCCGGTGTCCCATTGCACGACGTCTGGGCGGTTGACCTACCTCCACACCGCGACGGCGTTACCCTTTGTGAATTTCTTACCCGGGCGAGTCAGGACGCAGCCGATACTGAGATCAAGAGCTTTCCGCTAGTGGCCCGAGCACTTTTCCTTCTTCGGCTTTTTCTTGGATGCATTGTTCGACTTGATGTCGAGCCGAAGGATGCCTCGGCAACCTCCTTTAGAAATCGCCTAACGGCAGAGGATCGTGCTCGTTCTCTTGTTGTGGCGGGAACATCAGAAGGACTGTTCCGCATTGTCTATCGCTTCGAAAACGAACAGCTACTTGAGATACAGAATCGTACGGTGCATGCTGCGGCCTTCAGCGCCCTCACTAAGAGGACCGATAGCTATCGATTCTACTTTGCGGTCTACGTGCTCCGACGAACTTGGATTACGCCGCTGTATATGCGCTTGATCGATCCATTCCGAAGATGGATCATCTATCCGGCCATGCTGATAAAAATTCGTGAAACCTGGGACCGGAATATCAAACCAAAACGATTCCACTCAGCAGCGAATCGTTAGCGACCAGGGGCAAAAACGCCAGCAACGTCAGGTCCATCGCCCATTCAAAAGTTTCCTCGCCAACGGAAAATTAGTTTTCATGCCCTTTGATTACGTTGTTGACTCCATACTCTTTGGGGAAATTCTCAGCTTCTGCAGTCTGGATTGCAGCGTGCTCCTTTTCAGACCGAGTCTAGCCGCCGCTCCCCTTGGCCCGCCCAGCACTCCGCCGGTTGCGGCGGGAATCCACACTTGAACTTCGCTCCCTGAACGCGTACATTTACTACTTTCCGCAACCCTGGGTCTGTTCAGTCCCTCATCAACAGGAGCCTGCTCCTATGCGTTATTTCTTCCTTATCTTGATTTCCCTTGGTTGTTTCGGCGGCGCAGCCGCCCATGCCCAAACGGCCGATGAACTTATCACCAGGAACATCGAGGCCCGCGGCGGCCTCGAAAGAATCAAGGCCATCAAAACCATCCGCGTCACCGGCAAGATCAAAGGCTTTGGCGGACGCGTTATGGCCATGGGCGAAGAAAACGCCCGCCCCGATCTGGTGCGCGTCACCACCACCATGCAAGGCATGACCGCCATCGACGCGTACGACGGCACCACCGGCTGGCAAGTCGAGCCTTTCGGCGGTAAGAAAGATCCCCAACTGATGGGAGAAGATTCCCTGCGCGATCTCCTGCTCGACGCCGACTTCGACGGGCCGCTCGTTGACTACAAAGCGAAAGGTAGCACGGTTGAATTTCTGGGACACGACGTCGTTGATGGCGACGACGCCCTGCGCCTCAAAGTCACTATCAAGAACGGCGACATCATCTACGACTATCTCGATCCTGACACCTACATTGAAATTCGCCGCGAAATCCAGCAGTTCATTCGTGGTTCGGTGCGTGAGCGCGTGGAAAGCCTCGGCTCCTACAAGCCGGTTGCCGGAGTCATGTTTCCGTTTACGATCGCCACCGGATCAAGAAACAATCCCGACGCACAAACCATCACAGTGCAGAAAATGGAAGTAAATGTGCCCATCGACCCTGCAGATTTCGCGCTGCCCGAGTCGTTGAGGACGGAGGAAAGAAAATCCGGGATGGTCAGCGTGCACTGAACGGGAATTGAGTGATTGGGGATCGGGTCATCGGGCGATTGAGCGATTTTGAACCCCCGATTTACCTCCGATCCTCCGACTAACCTTTTAGAAAAGGATCGATGACATGAACTTATCCGCTCGCAGTTTTTGGGCAGTGATTGTGGTCTTTTCCGGGATTCCGCTGTGTGCTCCCTTATCTTCGGCGCAAGCGCCCTACCGCTTCGACGCCGCGGCCGTTTCCGGCCTGCCCGCGCGCAACATCGGCTCGGCTACAATGAGCGGCCGCATCGCCGCGCTCGACGCCATCGACGAAAAAGGCCGCATCACCGTGTTCGTCGGCGCTGCCAGCGGCGGCGTGTGGAAGTCAGTCAATGGCGGCACGACTTTCAAACCGGTCTTCGACCGCGAAGATGTGCAATCGATCGGCGCCGTCGCGATTGATCCTTCCAATCCGAAAAACGTCTGGGCGGGAACCGGCGAATCCTGGATGCGCAACAGCGTGTCGGTCGGCGATGGAGTTTATAAATCCACGGACGGCGGCGAGAACTGGACCAACGCCGGCCTCAAAGATAGCGAACACATCGCCAAGATTCTGGTGAATCCCGGCGACAGCAACAACGTGCTGGCCTGCGCCACCGGCCATCTTTGGGACGACAACGACGAGCGCGGCGTCTACCAAACCACCGACGGTGGCAAAACCTGGAACAAAGTTCTCGCCGGCGCAAATGCTTCCAGCGGTTGCGCCATGCTCGCCCGCAGCACGCAGGAACCGGCAACTGTTTATGCCGCCATGTGGGACTTCCGCCGCCAGGGCTGGACCTTCCGCTCGGGTGGCCCCGGCAGCGGACTGTTCAAATCTACCGACGGCGGCGCTCACTGGAGCGAAATCACTGACGCCAATGCCAGGGGCCTGCCACCGAAACCATACGGGCGGCTCGCATTGGCAGTGGCCGAATCCAAACCGAACGTCGTTTATTGCAACATCGAGGCCGAAAAAGGCCGCGGCCTTTACCGCTCGAACGACGCCGGCGCAACCTGGACCAAACTCGACGACAGCGCCTACATGGTTTGGCGCCCATTTTATTTCGCGAACCTGACCGTTGATCCGAGAAATGAAAACAAGATTTTCAAACCCGACCTCATGCTGCTGTTAAGCAACGATGGCGGAAAAACCTTCAACAATATTTCCGCCGCAGTGCATGGCGATTTCCATGACATCTGGATCGATGCCAAAAATCCCAACATCGTGATAACCGGTGATGACGGCGGCTTGTGGCGGAGCGAAGACGGCGGCAACCGCTGGAAGCACTTCATGAACCTGCCGGTGTCGCAGTTCTATCACGTGAGCCTCGACAACTCCGATCCCTATCACGTCTATGGCGGCTTGCAGGACAATAGCTCCTGGGTTGGCGACTCATCTTATCCCAGCGGCATCACCAACTCGCGGTGGGAAAACATGTACGGCGGCGACGGTTTCTGGATGTTCGAAGACACCGCCGATGCCGACTACATCTATGCCGAAGCGCAGGGAGGGGAAATCGGCCGCGTAAATCGCCACACGCACGAAGGCCGCGGCATCAAGCCCTTGCCGAACTACGGCGAGAAGAAGCTTCGCTTCAACTGGAACACGCCCATTCACATGAGCCCTAACGAAAAGGGCACCATCTACATTGGCGCGCAGTTCCTGTTCCGCTCGCGCGATCATGGCCAGTCCTGGGACCGCATTTCTCCGGACCTCACCACCAACGATCCCGAAAAGCAGAAGCAGGAAGAATCCGGAGGCGTCACCGTCGACAATTCGTCCGCCGAGATGCACACCACGATTTATTCGATTTCAGAATCGCCCAAGAACGGCCAGATCATCTGGGTCGGAACCGATGACGGCAATGTGGAGATCACTCGCGACGGCGCCAAAACTTGGACGAACGTCGTTGGCAACATCAGCGGGCTGGGCAAATGTTCCTGGGTCTCGACCATCGAAGCCAGCCGCTTCGACGAAGCTACCGCCTATGCGACGTTCGATCGCCATTCGTATGGCGACCTGAAGCCGTATGTATACAAAACCACCGACTATGGCCAAACCTGGACCGCGCTGCCCGCGCAGGAAAACGGCGTGCGCGGCTTCGCCCACGTGATTAAAGAAGACACGGTTAATCGCAACGTTCTTTTCCTCGGCACCGAGTTCGGCTTGTGGATTTCCGTAGACGGCGGTCAGCGCTGGGCACAATACAAAGGTTCCGACTTTCCGGCCGTCGCTGTCGACGACATCGCCGTGCACGCGCGCGAATCCGATCTCGTGCTCGCCACCCATGGCCGCGGCATCTGGATCACCGACGACATTTCTCCTTTGCGCTCGCTCACTCCCGACGTGATGGCGAAAGAAGCGGCGCTGATTCCCGTCCGGCCGGTGGTTCAATATTTCAACGCCCGCGGAGGATGGTCCGAAGGCAACGAAACGTTCTCAGGCCGTCCGCGCCCTTCCGACGCGCAGATCACCTATTACCAGAAAAGCCGCCACATCTTCGGTGATTTGAAAATCGATATCTCCGATCAGGATGGCAAACTCATCGACACCGTTTCCGGCAGCACGCATCGCGGCTTGAACCGCGCCAGTTGGGCCATGCGCGTAAAAGCCCCCGAGGTCGCCCCCGCGGCAATGGCGCTGCAAGGCGCGTCGCGCGGGCCAAAGGTTCTGCCCGGAACATACACCGTCAAGCTCACCAAGGGAGATCAAACCTACACCGAACAATTGACCGTGGTGTTGGATCCGCGCGCTACCTACACGCTCGCCGACCGCAAAGCCGAATTCGATCTCTCCATGAAAATCTATGGCCTGCTCGAACACATGACCTGGGGAGTCGAGGCCATCGAAGCCGTGCGCAACGCCGCCAATGCCCGCGCTGCCAAACTGCCGGAAAAAGACCCGCTGCGCAAACAACTGCAGCAACTTGCTGCCGATTGCGACGCACCGCGCTCGAAGATCGTCGCGACAAAAGAAGGCGGCATGATCACCGGCGAAGAACGCATCCGTGAACTGCTCGGCGAACTCTACGGCAACGTCACAGGATACGACGGCCGGCCCACCGATTATCAGGTAAAGCGCGCCGAATCTCTCGGCCACGAACTGCAGGACGTCATTGACGACTTCCAGAAACTCACGCAGAAGGATCTGCCCGGCATCAACAGCAGCCTGAAAAAAGAAAAGATGGAGACGATCGCGGTGCTGTCTGAAACGGACTGGCAGAAGAAAAAGACTGCGTCCGGCGAAGTTGCCGGCAGTGCTGCGCTGCAGGAATCAGACGACATGCTGGGGGACACAGATTAGATAGATACAACAACCTGTAGGGGTGGCGTGTTCAGTCCCATCGCATCCACCTACCGGTGGATGCGTTACATTAGGATTTCAAGTGTCCAAAACAGTACAGACAGGAAATCTGTTCCTTGCCAGGATACTGGCTGACGTAGAGATGTGAAGTCTAACGTGACTTCTTAACTGTCCGTTACCCAGTGCTGTCATGGGGAGAGCACTGGGTTTTCTCATGTTGATTGCAAAAGACATCGACCTAATCATTCAATCAGGGGTAACACAATCGGATTCCTTTTTACTTGGCATAGGCGGACACGTCGGTTTGAGGGCTTGAGTGTGCTTCGAAGTCTTGCTGTCTTTCTGACCATAACTGTTTTTTATAAAGCATGGTCGCGAGCTTGACCCGCTTGATGCCGCCCCTGATTCCGAAACGCCGAAACATGCGGTTAAAATGAGCCTTGACCGTGCGCTCGGCAATGTCTAGTTCGCGGGCGATTTCGGGGTTCTCATAACCCTGAAGCAACAAATTAATGATCTTCTGCTCCCGGAGTCCCACTTCGTTGAATCTCTTTACCATAAACACTGCACCACTGCACCTACCCCGATGTTGATTTGCACCTTATGTCTTAGCTACGCGATGGAAAGGCTAACGTGCGCTTATGAACTCTAAGCCTTCATGAACTCTTTACAACTACCCACGAGAATTAGCCAATCCGCACGCTAGTACTTATGGAGTAGTTCCCGAATAGGTATTCTTACATTCCAAACGAGCGCGAACAAAGGACCGCGTGTGGAGGTTCTGCGAGTCCGGTATTACAGCGAGTTATTCGGCAGAAGCACTTTGACGACAGTCGCAGTACGATGTGAAATGGACGGTGCCTGGCCATGAATCCGTGGATCGCGAAGGCGCTGGTGCTCACAGGTACAGTAGTGATGATCGCCATTCGTGCGACGTACGGACACCGGAGTCGAATTGTCAAAGTCGCCACAAGCTATAGAACTCCGCTAGAGACCGGCCTCTTGGTTCTCGCCTGGGTCGGATTCTTCGTCCCTCTGATCTGGGTCGCGTCGCCAGCGTTTTCGTTCGCTGAGTACGCGCTGGGCACTGGCCCGCTCGTCGCCGGTGTGATCTGCTTGG
>Ga0182018_10002009_pt1 | contig 21558 bp, 15 predicted proteins | sample 812P2MmetaG_FD_120490 | JGI IMG/M metagenome (GOLD analysis project Ga0182018, IMG submission 120490) | Permafrost microbial communities from Stordalen Mire, Sweden - 812P2M metaG | ecosystem: Environmental > Terrestrial > Soil > Wetlands > Permafrost | place: Sweden: Stordalen | collected...
AGCTTAGGCCCCTGCTGCCGCACTGGAGCAATCCGACGGCGGAATGTTGTGGCAACTGGACGCCCGACGGGAAGTACTTCGTATTCCAGTCGAATCGGCTGGAGGGCAGCAACATCTGGATTCTGCCCGAGAAACGCTGGATTGGCGCGTCACCACCGCCGCCGGTCCAACTCACCGCGGGTCCACTGAACTTCATCGGCCCAGTGCCGGGCCGCCGCGGGAATCAGATTTTCTTTACCGGAGCGCACAAGCGGAGTCAACTCCGCCGCTATGACGCCGCGACCCGCCAGTTCGTCCCGTACCTGCGGGAAATCGGCATGGCCGGCCGGACGGAGTTTTCCCGGGACGGCACCCGAGTTGCCTGGATCAGCACCAGTGACGGAGGTTTGTGGCAGAGCAGGTTGGATGGATCGCAGCGTTTGCAGTTGACATCCAGCCCCATGCGGGTATTTATGATGCGTTGGTCTCCGGATGCGCGCTCGATTGCTTTCATGGGCAAGGAACCGGGCAAGACATGGAAGATCTACTCTGTCTCCACCGAGGGAGGCATCCCGCGGATTATCTCGGAAGAGGCTCGCAGCCAGGCCGATCCCGACTGGTCGCCGGATGGCAAGACGATGGTATACGGGCGCTCCTCGGAATTCATGGCGGAGGACTCAACCCCCAAGGCCATTCAGATAGTAGACCTGACAACCAGGCGGGTAGAGATTGTGCCGGGTTCGCAAGGGTTGTTCAGCCCGCGCTGGTCGCCGGACGGCCGCTACCTTGTGGCGATGCCGCTCGACCAGCGTAAACTGACGATCTTCGATCTCGCGTCGAAAAGATGGACCGAGCTTGCCGGCGGCAGCTTCAACAACCCCGTCTGGTCTAAAGACGGCAAGTATATCTACTACCAATCGTACGACGAGGGAAGCCCCATCTGGCGTATTCAGGTCCCCGGCGGCCGCGTCGAAGAAATCGCCGACTTTCGAAATCTGCAGCCGGGCGCCACCGTCGGTTATTGGGGCATCGCAGCCGAGGACGCTCCCATCGTATCGTTCCACTTTCTCACCGCGGACATCTATTCGGTCGATTGGGCGCACCGCTAGTATTGAGACCGCGAGATTCGGTTCCGGCGCGGCACGGGTGGTTCGCCAAGACTCCGTGGGGACCGGTCTTCATGTTAATTTCACTTGCCTGAGTGGGGGAGTTGCTCGAAGCGAAGTGCGTAGCCCGATATCCGCCAATATCGGCAGCGGTTTGCGGCCGCCGGCGTCGATGTGCGCAGTGCGGCTCTTTTTCCGAGTGGGCGACGATTCGCTCGGTGGTCACGGTGCGGCTTCCCAGAACGACGCCTTCGGAATCGGCACCCGCCCACGTGCCAGCACCCCAAGTTCTGACGCCCCAGGCACCAAGCCTGCTGCCCGTTTAGGTTTGCGCTCGCTGCTGTCATCGAATTGCTCGCCTCGGCACAGGTCGCTCGGCCGGAGTGCCGGGCGGTGCCCCCGGACAGCTATTCGCCCAGGTGATACGATCTCGGCATTCGGGCCTGAGTAGGTTTCGGTCCGCGAGCACAGGTATGGGACTTGCATGTTTGGAGTGGCGCGGTTATTGGAAGCGAAAGATCTGGCTTCGGGGGAGTTTAGGTGCTGTTTTGAGGCGGAGGTCTGCGGCGCTTTGCAACACAACCCGCAAATGTTGGAGTACACTTGATCGAATAGATGAGTTTGCTACAAGGCTTCGGATTAGCAGCGGCCATTCTCAGTTGCCTTTCATTTTTTATTGGCGTGTACCAGCTCCGGCGCGCGGAGCCGCATCGGTGGGCGTCCACCGCATTCATGGCTGGAGGTGTCATATCGGCCGCTGGGGTCATCCTCTTCATGCACGCGGGGGGGGCTTCTGGTGGGCCAACCCGTCCGCCGCACGGTCTTTATACTCCTTATGCGACGGCGCTCGACATCGAGGGTGGGATCACTGCGCTGGCGTTCACGCAAAACGGTCGCATACTCCTCATCGGCACCGGTGAAGGAAAAATACTCTTTTGGAATACGATCGAGAAGAAGATCGTCACCACTATTTCAGCCCATGAATCACCTATTACCTCCTTGCAAGTCAGCAAAGATGGCGCTCTGTTTCTAACTTCCAGCCGAAGCATGAGCATAAAAATATGGCACCTTCCATCTGGAGCTCCCGTTGCCGTGTGGACAGTTCCTCAAGAGTCTACCCTTTCCGAGAGTGCAATCGTCGGATTTCTCCCGACCGGCCGAATGCTTGCCCTAGGGCCCTATGACGAGCTTGATCTTTACCAAGTTGGTGCCGGCGAGGGTCCAGAGTTTACGCCGATGAAGAGCCTTAAGAGCACCGAGATATCATGGCCTTCGAAAGTCTCCTACAGCCCGGATGGCGCTCTCGTTGCTATTGTCGGTCAACACCTCCAGGGCCGGCTGGCGATCCCCATTTGGAGAGCAAGCGATGGAGTACTACTGCAAACGCTTAGATCTGCGGCCGACGTCCACGAAATAGCTTTTAGCAGCAACGGCTTAGTTGCGACGGCTGGCGACGACAAGTCAATTGTCTTGTGGGATTTGGCTCAAGGGCAATCTAAGTATGCGCTGGCTGCGCACGATGGACAGATCTTGGCAGTTGGTTTTACCCCAGATGGCTCGTGTCTCGCTTCTGGCGGCGATGACAAGAAGATTAACCTCTGGGACACTGCTTCGGGCGGATTGATTCAGACGATTAATGAAGGTGTGGACAACGTCGTCCGCACACTTGCGTTTAGTCCTGATCGCGGTCATCTGCTCGCTGCAGGTATCTATACAACGCTCTTCATTTGGACACGAACGGACTAAAGCATACGCACAATGTGTCTGATCTTGCTGAAGACAGACCAGGCCGTCCCGGCTCTTCAGAAGGTGCACTGCAGCTTTCGGGAGTTCCCGCCGCAGGACCAGAGAATCCGGTTCCGGCTGGATCACGCGCCACTCGGAAAGAGCGGCGTTAACGGCAAATATCGGAAGCCATTCTGCAAGGCAGCCCGTTGGCGACGTAATTTCCCACTAGCATCCCGAGCACGCTCTTGCGCACGGATGCAATCTTGCTTACTTGCGCCACGTCGCCGTACTCGAACAGCACATAGCCACCCACCACCACCAGCATTCCCGTGGTGTTTTGGGTCTTCAGCCAGGCGCGGATAGCGTCCAGTCTGGCGCTTGAAAAACCGGCCAATTCCGGCGATTTCAGTTTCTCCCACTCGCGGCCTGGAAATACGGAGCCCTCCGGAGCCTGCCAGGTCTGTGATTCCTTAATGAAGGGCGGCTTCGCCTCCTGGCCGAAAGCGAATTGGATGAACGCTGCCGAAAGCAAGCTCAGGCAAATACCCACGTACCTTGGCATCTCTAAAATATAGCCGGATTCGAGCCTCACATCACGCGTCACATCCGCGAGCGTTAAGAGCGGATATCGGTATTCAACTCCGGCCGGGGAAACGCGACCGCTGAGCGCTTCGTGTGCTTGCGATATCCGTTATATATCGCGAGTCGGCTCAGCGGGCCTCGCCCGTTATTCCGCCGCAGACAGCCCCGGAGCGATCGAGCGGCTCCCGGACAGTGCCGGGACTGCGATATCCTCGTAGACATCGGAGGGCCGATGCTGGTTCACAGGCGCTTCATCGCGTGCATGTCGTTGCTCTGCCCGGGTGCCCTGGCACAGACGGGCAAGCAGGCAGAGTCCAAATGTCCCGAAGAAATCCGGGCACTCATCGGCCAGGCCTGCAATCGTAAGACATTGGGAAATTCCGAGCTATGGCCGATTCCGCCGCTTCCGGTCGAACCACCGGTGCTACCGGTCCGCGGCAGGCTCGACGGGCGATCCGCAAGACCTCCCGAGAAAGCCCGTCAGATAGATTATTTCGAATGCAAAAGCCATAAGGACACCCTCGATGTACTTGAAAAGTTCCTTCCGGAAATCGATGATCGCGATCGCGGGCGTTTCGCTGGCGAGCCTGGCAATGGTAGCGGTCGCGCCGCGCTCCATGCGCGCGCAGAACCGCATGACTTTCTCAACCGTGTCGTCGAGCGGCGGCCACACCGCGCTCGGCTTGGCCCTGCGCAAGTTGAGCGTCTCGGGGACGTTCCTGCAAGCGCCCGCGCATCCGGACGACGAGACGAACGCTCTGTTCGCACTGTTCGGATACGGCCTGGGACTGCGCGTCATCGACGTGCAGAATAATCGCGGCGATGGCGGGCAGAACGAGATCGGGCCGGAGCTGTTCCGGAACATGGCCGTGCTGCGGACGTCCGAATTGCTTTCGGCCCACCGCATCGACGGCGCCGAACAATATTTCACGCGCGCCATCGACTTCGGCTACTCGTTCGACCCGGAGGAAGTGATTGGCAAGTGGGGCCGCAAGGACATCGTGGGCGACTACGTCCGGCTGTGGCGCAGCTTGCGGCCGGACGTGATCGTCACCATGAACATACAGGGACGCGGCGGCGACCGCGCTCACGAAGCCACGACCGTTCTGGTACGGGAATCGTTCCGCGCCGCGGGCGACGCTTCCATGTACCCGGAGCAGCTCCTCGAGGGACTGCGGCCCTGGCAACCGAGGAAGCTGTATTTCGCGGGCGGCGCTCCCGGCGCTCCCGGAGGCGGCGGACGGGGCGGGCGCGGAGGCGGCGGACGGGGTGGAAACGGGGCCGGAGCTTCGCCGGCGCAAGCCGCTCCGGCGGACGCCGCGAGGTCCACGCCGGCGAATACGGGCGCGTACGACGCACTGCTCGGCCGCACGTATGCGGATATCGGGTCGGACGCTCGCAGCAGCCACAAGTGCCAGGGAGTCGGCGGACTGGGCGGAGCGCCGGGATTCGCCGGTGGCCGCGGCGGCGCCGCCGGAGGAACCGGGGGTGCGCCCGCGGGCGCCGCCGGCAGCGCGGAGGTTCCCGCCGAGGCTGGCGCGGCTGCCCCGGCTGGCCCCGGTGGCAGTCGCGGCGGCGGTTTGCCTGGCGGCGGACGGGGTTACTCGCTGGTCGATACCACCATCCCCGGGCAAATGCAGAAGCGGGAAACATCCCTGTTGGATGGCGTCGACACCAACCTGACGGGGATCGCGCAGTTCGCCGGCTCCAATCCGCCGCGCGCGCTGACGGATGGCCTGACCGCGATTCTCAATCATGCCAAGGCGGCTCAGAAAGCGTTCAGCGAAGGAAACGACGCCGGAACCGCGGCGCCGGTCGAAGCCGGTCTGGTTGCCATACGGGCGCTGCGCGCGCAACTGGGCGCCATCGGCGTCGACGAATCGGTCCGCTACGAGATCGACTTCCGTCTTGGTATCAAAGAGCGCGATTATCAGGATGCCGTGCTTGCCGCGCATGACATCGCCTTCGAAGCGCTGGCCGACGACGGGCTGGTGATTGCGGGCCAGCCCGTGCAGTTGCGGTTGCAGGCGACCAACCACGGCCCATCGGATGTGACCGTGACCGGCGTCGAAATCGCCGGCTTCGACGGGCCCGGCAATTGCGCGCCCGGTCCGGCAAGGAAAGATGCGGTTTACACCTGCAGCGCCCAAGGCCACGTTCCCCAGGACGCGAAGCTGACGACACCCTACTTTGCCGACAATTACTGGAAGCATCCCGAGAACCAGGCCATCCAGATTTTCGAGCCGGGCGTGCCGTTCGGAGTTCCCTTCGCTCCCACGCCATTCCGTGTCACGTTCCATCTCAAAGCGGGCGACGCCGAAGTCACGAAGGAATTGCCCGTGGAAAACCGCTACGTCAAGGACATTTATTTCGGTGACAAACGGATGGAACTCAACGTCGTCCCCGCGTTTTCGGTGCGGATCGCCCCGGCGCTGGCCGTGATTCCCGCGCCCGCCGCGGGCGCAGCCGCTACGCCCGTCGAGCGGGAAGTCGATGTCACTGTGACAAACGGCAAGAAGGGCGCTGCCAAGGCGGCCGTGACTCTGGGGGCTCCCGTGGGCTGGAAAGTCACGCCGGCAAGCGCGCCGATCGCCTTCACGCACGAGGATGAAACGCTTTCGGCCCGTTTTCGGGTGATTGTGCCGCCACAGGCGAAAATCGGCGATTATACGCTGCGCGCGGAAGTCACTTCACCGGATACCGCCGATCAAAAGTTCACCAACGGATATCTGGAGATCGAGTATCCGCACATCCAACGCCGCCAGGTGATCGAACCGGCCGAGGTCGCCGTGAAGGTGGTGGACGTAAAGACCGTCCCCCGCGTGAATGTGGGCTATCTCGTGGGCGTGGGCGATCAGGTGCCCGCGGCCCTCGAACAGTTAGGCGCGAAGGTGACCTACATCGACCAGGACGAATTGGCGTGGGGCGATCTTTCCAAACACGATTGTATTGTGACCGGCGTCCGCGCTTACGAACGCCGTGCGGATTTGCGCGCGTACAATCGCCGCCTGCTGGACTACGTCGAGCGCGGCGGAACCCTCATCGTGCAGTACAACAAGACCGAATTCAACCGCGAAGACTACGGTCCGTATCCCGCGAAGGTGAGCTCGAACCGCGTCACGGATGAAACCGCGCCGGTGAAGGTGCTGGTTCCCGGCGATCCCCTATTCAACTTCCCGAACAAGATCGGCCCTGCCGCCTGGGCCGGTTGGGTGCAGGAGCGCGGCCTCTACTTCCTCGGCGAGAAAGATAAGAAGTATGTCGACCTCGTGTCCATGACGGATCCGTTCAAAGACAATCCGGGAGAAAAGCTTGGCTCGCTTGTGGAAGGCAGGTACGGAAAGGGAAGGTGGATCTACGTCGGACTCGGACTGTGGCGTCAATTGCCCGCCGGAACCGTCGGCGCGTACCAGTTGCTGGCTAACCTGATCGCCTTGCCGAAATCCCTCGCGCAGCCGGCGCCCGCCAGGAAGAGTACCGGAATTCCGCGCCGGTAATCCACTCGGGGCCCCTGGTTGCGCGGACTTACCTTGACTACGGCCGGGTCACCGCCGGCTTCGGAGAGAGCGGCTTCAGGTGTTCATTACTGTTCACTTTGTATGAACCTAAAAACGGCGGTTGAGACGCCGCTGGAATAGTCTTCCCCTTCAGCCGCAAGTGCTTGCAGCAAAGGCAGTTGTCACCCATTGGGTGAACTGCGCGGCAGTTGAAACTCCAGACAGGTCGCGGACTTGCCGGCCGTGCTGAGGGTCAACTGCCGTTTTTCGGATGAACAGGCCTGGAAATTCTTGATTGCCGAGCTATGTTGGGCAGACTTCAGTCCAATGTCACTTACTTTGCCCATCGCACACTGTCTGCATAAACTGTGGGGAGACAATCTTGCCCGGGGTCCCCTCTGGGGACGCCTTTCAGGCGGCCTTTTCGGGGCATCGGCGAGTCTCAGTGTCAGGAAAGAGCCGGCTGATAGCCGGCTCCAGCCAGGATTGGCTGCCCCGCGATTTGTGCAGAATAGCTCCAGGACGCAAAGTAAGTGGCATTGGACTGAAGTCTGCCCCAACAGCTCAGGACCAAGGATCTCCAGGTCTCTTAGCGCAAAGTGAGCGGTATTGGGTATCCCTTTCACTCAGCTACCGCTTCGCCCGGCAGCGCAGGCTGCGCGGCATGGGCCGCCTCACCACAAGATCTGGTGGCCGGCTGAGTCAAGCGGATACCGACTTGAGCGGTATTGGCCTTAGCCGCATTTCTCGTCGGAATGACCAGCCCCATGCGTCGAGACAAGTCTCCGGCGCGACCGGCGAGAGTGCCGGCGCTACGAGCCGGTTCGCCAGTCTGTCGCGAGCGGCGTGGAGCAGACCGATGCCGACGCCGGGCTGATGAGAAACCTGTCAAATGGACCGGTAGCGAGACTCTTGGCCGAGGCTCCGCCAGCGGGTTCACCGCTTAAGCAGGAGCGCGGCTAACTCGTAGACCGAATCGTAGGCCTGATGGAGTTGGGTCTCGAGGGAGCGCCAGTTGGCGGCGAACGGCGGGGGGCCCAGTTTCTCGAAAATGTCGTCATCCAGCAGGCGTCGCTCGCCGGATTCGGGGCCTGGGGCTGGAAACGCGCGCTCCGCCCAGTAGGCTTCGGGATCCGCCGGCAGGGGTTCAAGCTTTACGGGAAGAATCTCTTCCTCGATTGTCTCTTCCGCTTCGGTCTCCGGCTCTGGAACAGGTGCGGCGCGGCCGCGCAGAAAGTCGAATAGTTCTTCGCGCCCCATCCCCCGAAGCTGGAACAGCAGCAGAGGATCGCGTTCGAAGTCGCGGGCGAACTTCAGCCAGGCGGCCACCAGGTGCTTGCAGGGCTTGAGCCAGTCGGGGCAGCCGCATTCCAAATGCAGGTCCGCATAGCGCTCCGGCATGAAGCGCAGCTTGGCTTTCGAAAACGCCGTCCGAATCTCCAACGGAAGGTCGCCTGACGTGAGCGACGCAACCAGCGAACTCCGGTCCCGAACTTTGGCAAACAACTGGTCCCACTGCTCGCGCGAGAAAGGATCGAAGGTTATCCGGACGGTGCGCGGCGGCTCGGCAGAACCCTGCACCATGGCGATAATCGTGCGTCCCTCGAGCCGGACTCGCAGCACCTTGTTGCCGGCCGCGTACCGAGTCCCCTCCGCGAACCGTGTGGACTCAGCCAGACGCTCCATCTTTTCCAACCACGCGGCGCCCCACCAGTTCTTGCTCACGTTCTTGCTCATGCCAGTGCCTCCTGCCGCAGCGAAAACAGCTCTTTGATCTCAGCGGTGGAAAGCTCGGTGAGCCAGGCTTCTCCCGCGCCGACCACATTGTCGGCAATGGCCTTCTTGCGCTCGATCATCTCGTCGATCCTTTCTTCGAGCGTGCCCACGCAGACGAACTTATGAACCTGCACATTGCGCTTCTGGCCGATGCGAAACGCACGGTCGGTGGCCTGGTTTTCGACCGCCGGGTTCCACCACCGGTCAAAGTGAAAAACGTGATTCGCGGCCGTGAGATTCAGCCCCGTGCCGCCGGCTTTCAGGGATAACACAAAGAGCCGCGGGCCGCTATCGCCGCCGTTCTGGAAGCGCTCTACCATCCGATCCCGTTTGTGGGCGGGCACTCCCCCATGCAAAAAGAGCGCCTCCTGTCCGAATGTCGCGGAGAGTTGGCTGCGCAGGCGCTCGCCCATATCCGCGAACTGCGAGAAGATCAGGGCACGGTCGCCTTCGGCGAGCAGTTCCTCCACCATTTCGGTCAAACGCGACAGTTTTCCGGACCGTCCGGGAAGCGGAGATTCGTCGCCCAGGAACTGCGCCGGATGATTGCAGACCTGCTTTAGCTTGGTGAGCGCGGCGAGGATGACTCCCTTCCGCCGGATCCCCGTTGAAGTGTCGAGTGCGCGCGTGGTGTCCGCCACCACACTCTTGTACAGGGAAGCCTGCTCCGGGGTCAGATTGCAGAAGACCTTCATTTCCATCTTCTCGGGAAGGTCCTGAAGCACGGACCGATCAGTCTTAAGACGCCTCAGGATGAACGGGGCCGTGAGCTTACGCAGCTTGTCCGCCGCATCGGGATCGGCGCTTTTCTGGATCGGGAGGAGGAAACTTCGCCTGAATTCGGCGGCGCTGCCTAGAAAGCCGGGGTTCAGGAACTCCATGATTGCCCAAAGGTCGCCGACATTGTTCTCCACCGGCGTTCCGGTAAGGGCAATTCTGTAATCGGCGGTGAGGGACCGGACCGCGCGCGACTGCCGCGCCTCCGGGTTCTTGATATTCTGCGCTTCGTCCAGAACGATTCCGGACCACGCGACGTCTTTCAAGATCTCAATATCGCGATGCACCAGCGAGTAGCTGGAGATGACGACGGCGTGGCGCCCGGCCTCTTCCACGAATTCCCGGCCGCGGGTGCGCGCCAGCCCGTGGTGAACCAGCACGGGAAGGCCTGGAGCGAAACGCGCGGCTTCTTTCCGCCAGTTTCCGACAACCGAAGTGGGGCACACGAGAAGCGCCGGGCGGTCGGCGCCGTTGGCGCGCTCCTGGAGGAGCAGCGCCAGAGCCTGAATGGTTTTTCCAAGTCCCATGTCGTCGGCCAGGCATGCGCCCAATCCGTATTGACGGAGGAAACCGAGCCACGAGAAACCGCGCACCTGATAGGGACGCAGAATGCCCTGAAAGTCCGCCGGGACCGGAAGTTCCTCGAAACGGGTCTTGCCTCCCAGCTTTTCGAGCAGTTCGCCGATCCAGCCTTCTCCGCTCGCTTCTTCGAACTGGACACCGGCGGGCGCTTCAGCCCCGCCCAACGCCATGCGAATCACGTCGCGCGCAGGGGCCGGTTGCCGCTTCCACAGTTCCAGCGCCGCCCGAATGCTTTGCGGTTCGAAAGGCAGCCATTTGCCGTGGACCTTCACCAGCGGCGCGGTGGATTCGGCGAGCCGGTCCAGTTCCTCGCGGGTATAATTCTCTCCGCCGATGGCCACTTCCCAATCGAACTGCATCAACTCATCGAGCGAGAACGTGCTGGTCCGGCTCGCGGACGAGGGTTTGAGAACCGGGCGGGCGCGCACGATGGCCGCGCTCTCGTGCCGCTTCCACCAGTCCGGCGCGGCGACCCGGAAGCCTTCCCGTTCGAGCACGGCGGCTGTCTCGGTGAGAAAGCGAAACGCCCCGGTGACGTCCAGCGGGAAACTGTCGGAGTCCTCGCGGATATCGGCGCAGATGCTGGCGGCTTTCGCGAGCAGGCGGGTCAGATGCCGTGCCGAGCGCTGGTCAAGGGCGCCTCTGCCGGCCGCTGTGGGTGCGTCACCGGCAATTGACTGCAGCATGTATTGCACGCGCCATGCGCCGTCCTCCGCGCCGTCGTCGGGTTCCCGCAGGCGGAAACTGAGCAGCCATGGGAACGCCGCTTCCCGCACGGCCGGCCGCTGCCATTTTGTCACCCGGTCATGGAAGCCCGAAAGCAGTTCGCGATTCCCGGAGATTTGGGACTCGAAAGAACACAGGCTGCTCATCCACACCGAGGCGACGTTCCCGTCGTTGACCGCGCGGGGTAGCGCCGGCGGCCGCCCCGACCGGTTCGCGACCCGGGGGAAAGCGTCCATGATCCACTCGACGAAACCGGAGAGCAACCGGACGGGATCGTCCTGCGGCGGTTCACTGTGGCCCGAGGTTTCGAGGGTAATGGCGCGGGCTGAAGGCGGCATGGTCGCGGCAAGTTCGCATAGCGCATACCGATCCGGCGCGGCGAGTAAGGGCTTCCACCGCGCATGGAAGGACTCGCCTTTGGCGGACACGGACGGAAGAAAACGATCGCGCGCGGCGAGGCTCGCGACGAAACGAAGCGCGGCGCCCCAGAACCGGGTGCTCGAAGCGATTTTGTTACCCCATGACTCGGCGAGCGGATTTCGATTGCATGCGTCGAGAAAATGCAAGGCATTCGGGGCGTCCAGAATGGCCGTTGAAAGGGCCCAGGGCTGAATGGCTTCGTTCCGTTGCGGGCGCTCGGCACGCGCGATAGCCTCACCGTCGCGCGTGGGGAGCCAGATCGTGGCTCTCTGATACGGGGCGGGGAGCTTTTCGGCGATTTGCGTAATCGCCCGGCCGATCCGGACCGGTCTCGCGGCGAACGCGAGGTTGCGGGGAGAGACCTTTTCTTGAGAGGCAGACTCGGCCCAGACAAAGAGCTTTCGGTCGCGATAGGCGGCATGAACTTTCACGCTGTCCGGTAGCGGCGGAGCGGCCCGCGGATCAAGCGGCACTGGCCCGATACCCACGTGGGAACGCCACTTCCGCGCTCAGGCAGAGGCCGGCTTCAGCGAGGTAGCCGGCAGAGCGCTGTTTCTTGGAGCCGGGTGAAGATCTGGGGCGGATTGCCGGGAAGCTCATCGGTTGCATCTTCCATCATATACGCCTCGGATGTGGTTTGAGGGAAGCGGGTAGAGCAAACCGCAGCCTGGCCGTACTTCCTGCTTCTACCCGACGAGTTCAGGCTCCTCAACGCAGCTTCCGCTGCCCTTTTTCCTGGACGCCGCTTCGACGCGCCGCGTTTTCTCCTGCCGCTCGGTGCGCCGTAGTGGATCACTCAGCGTTTCAGGCGCACTACGTCGCGGCTCAGATCCTCCTGTCCGGCCCGGAGTGGGGTACATAAAATTTTGAGCGCAGCTTCCTGTCACATAGGGCTAGCCCACGGGCTGGCCTTCTTGCTCTCTTTGGGGAAGGGCGCTCGCGGGTGACTCGGGGGTGGTACTAAGAATCCCGAAACAGCGCCCGAAAACCTTCCTGCTCAAAATGCCGATCATTGGTGAGAATCTCGGTTAGCCCTTCCTCGCGCATCGTTTGCATCGAGATGCAATCGACCAGGCTGTAGCCTTTGTCGGGACGCGATTGATAAAGCATCAGGCCCGCCTGAAATGACGCCATGCTTTGCGACACAATCCGGACCGTGCGACTGGCGCGCATGCTGTGAAGGTTCGTTGTAGCCGTGCGTCGGAACTCTGGCCCCCTCGCGGCAAAGTAGTTCAGATACTCGGTCAGCACTTCTTCAGTGGTGAGAATCAGGCGCGGTGGCGCCGCGCGCATGAAAGCCTTGGCTCGTTCATGCGCGGTGTCCCGAATGTTCGTGAACGCAACCCAGTAAAACGTGTCGGCGAAAACCTCGGTCATTGGTTCCGCTTCGGATGTCCGTAGAGGTAGTGATCGACTTCGCTGGCGCCGTCTTGAGGGAGCTTGGCAAATTCCTCGGGCGGGATGTGCTTGAGGTTGTCGAGCATGACCTCCCAGATTGGACGCGGATCGAAGCTTTGCTCTTCCGGCCTGGCCGCGACCTGCGACCCGGTCACTTCAAGAGCGTGTTCCAACAACTGCCGGGCGTACTGCTCGGCGGACACGCCCTGTGCCCGTGCCTTGGCGGCAAGAACCGCCTGCCGTTCGTCGGGAAGTTCTATGGTTAAGGTCATAGCGAACCCCTCACCCTATGATATCAGCGGCGATCTTACGCCGTTTGAGCGGTTTTGTCACGGTTTCCGGGGTAGGGGTGCCTCACCACGTTCGTGGAGCGTACATTTCAGTTTGACGGGGGCGTCGGCGATTGCAATTCAATCTCGGCTCGTGGTTAAGGCGCCACACTTTCTTCGGATGGGCTCGATCACCTCACCAGCGCTGGGGCGTCTAAAACAGCCAAAAAACATTTCCAGTCTTTCCTGTTGAAGCATATGATAAGGGAGGTTTTCATATACGATTGCACTCCGTTCGCGCACCGAGCAAGCGGCTCGCATCTTCGTTCCCAACCGAGCTCTCACAGGGCAGAATCCTCTCGCCGGTTGTCCCCCCCCACCTATTCCCTTACCCTCCCAGTTCGGGCTCCTCGACGCGGCTTCCGCAGCCCTTTTTCCCGGACATCGCTTCGACGCGTTGCACCTTTTCCAGCCGCTTGAGCGGCACCGGGAATTCCCGTTCCACGCGCTCGCGGTACACCGGGCCGGAGTTGTAGGCGCAGAAGGGGTAAATTTTGCTATTGGGCGCGGCGTAGTGGATCACTCAGCGTTTCACGCGCACTACGTCGCGGCTCAGATCCGCTTTGCCAGGAGCCAGCAGCTTACACTGGTCGAACAGGCGCGCTTGCGCAGCGGCAGAGCCGGCCTCGGACTATGGGCGCCGCTCCTGGCGGACGACTGCGTGTACGTCCACCTGGGCGCGGAGGCGGAAGAGCATCGCTTTGAAGCCAAAGACGCTGCGGTTCCAATAGACGTACATGGGATGGGCTCGGACCTGCCGTTTACGCATGACGCGGGAAAACCACTCCACGCCGCGTTGGAAGTGGGCCTCGTCTCCGAAATCGAATGCGCCAGGCTGGCGGACCGGCTCCATCATCCAGTTCAGGGATTCCTCCATCATGCGGACATAGTCTTCGATTTCGGGATCGTTCGCGGTGACGCCGCAGGCGCGTTGCACGACTTCGCGAGTGATGGACGGATCCTCGTACGCCATTTTGTCGGCCAACCGCACCAGTTCGCGCTCTTCGGGACCGTAGTGTTGCACGCAGCCGAAGTCGATGAGGCCAAGGCGCCCGTCGGTGAGGAACAGATAGTTGCCGGGATGTGGATCCCCGTAGGTCATGAAGGCATAGTACATGCGCATCCAGGCAACGTATATCTTAGTGCCGAAGGCGTTGCGCGATGCCTGGGTAGGGTTGGTGGCGAGATAATCCGGCAGGTGCAGGCCCTGGACGTAATCGGTGGTCAGAACGCGCTTGCCGGAATACTCGGGGTAGACCCGTGGCACGACAATGCCGTCTTCGGTCCGGAAGAGTTCGCCGGCGAGGCGTTGCGATTCGGCCTCCTGGAGATAATCGACCTCCTGATTGAGCATGCGGCGGATTTCTTCAAACTGCGCTTTTTGCGATTCCCAGGCGTTGCCGAGCCGCAGAGGCAGAATGAGGGCGGAGAGATTTCGAAAATCGGCGTCAATGGTCCGCGCGATGCCGGGGTACTGAATCTTCACGGCAACGGGCTCGCCCGATTTCAGCCGGGCACGGTGAACCTGGCCAAGCGATGCGGCGGCGAAGGCCTCCTTCTCGAAGCTGAGGAACAATTCTTCGGATTCCCTGCCGAACTCATTGCGCACCACCTCGCGGATCAGCGGGTAGTGCATCGGCGGGGCCTCGAAGTGCAGGCGGTCCAGGGTCTCGGCCACCTGATCGGGAAGGATACCAGGCAGGTTGCCCGCAGCCTGGCCGAGTTTGGTCATCGCGCCGCGCAGGTAGCCCAGACGATGGAAGGTCTTCAGCGCCATCCGCAGGTTCGTCTCCATCAGACGCCGTTTCCCGGCTTCGGCATCGACGAACCACCGGCGCACCCAGAGCGCCAGGTAGGCCAGGGCAATCTGCGTGGAGAGTTCCGAGAGTGTCCACAGCCGATGAAGAGAGCCGGCCGGCGCCGGGCGCTGCGCAATATCGGCGAGAATCTCGCGGAGCCGTTCCTGTGCCCAGGCGGCGTTCACGGCGGCCGAAGAATCGTCTTCGGGAAGCGCGGCGATCAATTCACTGACGTCCATATGTTCCCTTTCCTTGATCCAGAGATGCGACAAACAGCTTGAGCGAATGATCCAGCAGGGCAAGGGCGTCCTCCTGGCCGGGCGAATCGTCGGCTGCCCAGTATGCGAAAACGCCTAGATAGAGAGTCCAATAGAGTTGCACGGTTACGACAGGCCGAGGGGCGGGAAAGCCGTGAGAGGTGAGGATTGCCTCCACTAGTTCCAGGTGATCGACGCGTATGGCATCGCCGGGGCTGTCGGGGGACTGGCGCGCCAGCGGGCTGAAGATGGTATCGGAGGCCGGCCCGAGGCATTTGCGAAACTCGCGGAGGCTGCGCAGGCCCGACCAGATGAGCGAGAAGAGGTCTGCTTCGAGCGAATTCTCCCCATTGCAGCCTGCGTGAAACTCTTTGCCGGTGAGCTCCAGGGCTTCGGCCATCAGGGCGGCGGCGATGGCTTCCTTGGTGGGAAAGTAGTTGAACAGCGTCCCGGTGGCGATCCCGGCGGCTACGGCGATACCACGGGTAGTGGTGTGTTGCCATCCGTCGCTCACGAAGAGGCTCATAGCGGCCTGGAGAATGCGTTGCCGGGTGGCGGATTTGGCTTCGGCTGTAATCCTCATCGGGTCCGTTCGGCGGCTCTTAAAGTGAGCATGCTCATAAATTAACCCATTGGCGCTCTGCCGTCAAGAGAAAAATGAGCATGCTCATAATGTGAAACGGCTCAGCCGAGGAGAATCACTGTTGTTGTGGCGGCCCGGTGTTGACGTGGAGATTTGACCAAGTCCAAGCTGTTGCGCCGGGTGGTGGGTCAAATAGACCCACTAACCGACCTTGCAAGGTCGAACGGTAGCGAGACCTTTGGCCGCCGGATGGTGGAAATCCTCAGGGCGTGGTTTCCGGCCCGAAAGGCCCAGCGCCTACCCCACTAACTCCGGCTCCGGCATCGGACTTCCGCAGTTCTTTTTCTTCGCCAGCACTTCGACGCGCTGCACCTTCTCCGGTCGCTCCAAGGGCACCGAAAATTCCCGCTCCACGCGCTCGCGGTACACGGGGCCGGAGTTGTACGCGCAGAAAGGGTAGATCCTCCCGTTCGGCGCGGCGTAGTGGATCACGCAGCGTTTCACGCGCTCCACGTCGTAGTTATACGAATCCATGAAGTGCATCCCGGCCAGCATCAGCGTCCGGTAGGTGAAGCCTTTCTTCTCGCCGTCGCCGCGGCCGTACTTTTTGTCGGTGAGGCCTTGCAGGGTCTGCAGGAACATCTGAAAATCCAGGTCCTGAGGCGCTTTTTCGGCATGGAAAAACTTGCGCAGATTGTTCCAGGCTTCGAGTTTAGTGAAGAATTGGATGCGCCGTTTGCCGGCCTTGCGCGCCAGCATGTCCATCTCCTTGAGCATCCCGCCCACGTCGACAAATTGCGTCACCGGTGTTGCCTTGCGATGCTGGTCGACGAACAGGTAGGTGCCCAGCGAGCAGTGCGGATGGCAGCTCAGCGTGGTGGTCTCCTCGCCGCGCAGGGCGCTAATCAACTTCGAAAAGGGCGTCACGCAGGAGAGCGGGAACCAGTCCTGGTAAGGGTCGGCGATGCCGGTCTGCCGATGCACGGCGTGGGCAAAATCGGAGAGCGTGAACCGCTTGGACATCAGTTCGTGGCGCGCGATCCGGCCGGTGAAGGCCACCGGCTGGAAACTGATGCCGCTGGTGCAATCGATATTTTCCAGCGCCAGACGCACGATGTCGCCGATCTGGTGATCGTTGAGGCCCTTGACGATGGTGGGGACGAAGACGATCTTCAGGCCGGCTTTGCGCACGTTCTCGATGCACTTCAGCTTCATGTCCCAAAGAGCCGCGCCGCGCGTGCGGCGGTAGATGTCGTCGCAGACGCCGTCGAACTGCAGGTAGAGCGTATGCAGGCCCGCTTCCTTGCATTGCTGGGCGAATTCCAGGTCGGTGAATTTGATCCCGTTGGTGGCCGCTTGCAGGTGCGAGAAGCCCATTTCCCTGGCCATGCGGAGCACGTCCAGGAAACGTGGATAAATGGTGGGCTCGCCGCCCGAGAATTGAACGATGCGTCCGGCAACGGGCTTTTCATCGCGCAACGCCTGCAGCATCTTGCGGACAGTTTCGAAATCCGGTTCGTAGATGTAGCCGGCGGCGTTGGCATTGGCGAAGCAGACCGGGCAGGTGAGGTTGCAGCGGTTGGTGAGATCGACGTTGGCCAAGCCGGTGTGACTGGTATGGAGGTTGCAGAGTCCGCAATCGTCGGGGCAGCGGGTGGCGTTGGTCACCACCGGATTTTCCAGGCCGCGATTGTCGCCGAAGGACCATTCTTCCATCTTCAAGTACAGCTTGGCGTCGGAATACACGATGTCCCGGAAGTCCCCGTGATTGGCGCAATGTTTTTCCATGATGACCTTGCCGTCTTCCTCGAAGATCCGGGCATCGATGAGTTGCGTGCAATCGGGGCAAAGCGACTGGGTGGTCTTGGGAAGACCTTTCTTGAGTCCCGGGATGGGAGAACCAGTGTAGGTAGTCTGGGGCTGCAGTACCTGAAATTCCGCCATGTTTGAGATTCTAGGCAAGTTAACCAGCAAAAACTAGTATAAGAGCTTAAAGTGCTAAAACATGCATCCGTAAGGGGATTTTGGAGCCTGAACGGTGACCTGCGGTATCCTGCAATTTGACCTCGGTATTAGACTTTCCGCACGCCGCCGTGGCCTTCGGCGCGGCCTTCCTGGCCGGCGCGATCAACTCCGTCGCCGGCGGCGGGACGCTGGTTTCGTTTCCGGCGCTGATCTGGCTGGGGCTCGACTCGGTGACGGCGAACGCCACCAGCACGGTGGCGATCTGGCCGGGAACGGTCGGCAGCGCCTGGGGCTACCGGCGGGAGCTGCGCGGCGTCCAGTCGCGATTTCTGCTGATGGTGGTACCCAGCCTGGTGGGCGGGATCGCGGGCGCAATTCTACTGCGGTGGACTCCCACGGCCACCTTCGACCGGCTGGTGCCGTTCCTGATTCTCTTCGCCACCCTGCTGTTCATGGCCCAGGAGACGGTGCAGCGCAAATTGGGGACGGGCGAAGCCGCCACGCGCAAGTCCAGAAAATGGCTGGTTGGCGGCCTGCTATTCCAACTGATGGTGGGGCTCTACGGGGGCTATTTTGGCGCCGGAATCGGGATTCTGATGCTGGCGGCGCTGAGCATCCTGGGGCTGAAAGACATCCACGAGATGAACAGCCTCAAGGTGGTGTTGGGCGGCAGCGTCAACGGGATCGCCGCGGTCTATTTCATTTGGGCGCGGATGGTCTACTGGCCCTACGTGGTACTGATGGCGGTAGCGGCGATTGTGGGTGGATACGGGGGCGCCGGCGTGGCCCGCAAGCTGGGACGGACGGCCGTGCGGCGGCTGGTCATTGCGATCGGACTGGGAATGGCGGTGTCGCTTTTCATCCGAAAGTAAGGTGTTTGGGGGTAGCAAAAAAATATGGTGACGTTAATGGCCAATTAGGGCTAGAATGAAGCCAGGAGTCCGTCATATGCGTGGACGGCAGATCGCACTCGGAATTGCGTTTTTGTTGCTGGTGCCACTTGCGGTGCTGGCCGCCCCCAGCCGTACCTGGCAGGATGGTGAACTACTATCCCGGAAGACTGTTCCCCTCGGGCGAACGTTCTTGCGGAACCGGTACGTCTACCGGGTGCGCGGACTGAATCGCGAGTACGTAGTGGTGTCCGAAACGCCGTTGAACGCGGATCTGTACGTTCCGATCAAGTTCTCCCCCGATCGTCGACAGATCCTGATTCAGGATGCCGACGGGCGCGAGCACAAGGTTCACATCCTCCAGAGGGCAGTGGTTTCGCTTCGCCGCTGAGTACGGCGCCGAAATGATAAGATACTGGCTGGATCGCGGCAGCGAGATGTGCGCCCGTAGCTCAGTTGGATAGAGCGGCTGGCTTCGAACCAGTAGGCCGGGAGTTCGAGTCTCTCCGGGCGCACCATAGAATCAATCACTTACAGCCGAACAATTGCCAGCATGTCTTAAGGCCGAAAAAACATTCCGGTGGTTTGCCGAGGAAGATCCAGACGGCTTCAGGAAGCGACGAGAAGAGCGATGGAGCGGGAGTACGTCCGAATGGTACGACTACATCACCAAAAAGATTTTCGCAAGATTTGGCGAGACAAAAATTAAGGACCTGAAAGAGCAGGATCTTCAGGCGTTCCTGAACCAGTTGGCCGATGACGACTATTCAGAGTGCGTCGTAAAGAATTCACGTCTCTACCTGCGGGCAATCCTGAGCGAAGCGCTGCAATGCCGCATCATCGATGTGAATCCTGCGGCTCGCCTCATAAAACCGCGCAACACACGCAAACCGCAACGGCAGTGGTTGGAAGTTGAAAAATATCAGCAGATTATCGAGGAAACCGAAAGCCAGCGAGATCGGTTGATGATGAAGATCCTGTACATCGTTGGCCTTCGCCGTGGCGAATTATTCGGCCTTCAATGGCGTGACTTCGACGGGAAGGGAACGCTGTATATTGAGCGGCAGATTCTAGAGTCCCTTAAAGTCGGGCCAGCCAAAACAGACGGCTCCATTGCGCCAGTTGCAATTTCGGAAGACATTGCGCAGGAGCTAACCGAGTGGAAGAGGTGGTGTCCAAATCCGGCTCCTGACGCCTGGATCTTCTCGTCCGAACGTAAGACGCACATAAACCCCACGCACTGGCGCAAGACAGCCTTGATTCCGGCAGGCAATAAGGTCGGCATTGTCAAATTGAACTACCAGATGTTTCGGCGTGGGTTCGCTACCGACGCGCACGATCAGGGTGCCAGTGACAAGTCTATCCAAGGGCAGCTTCGCCATGCCAGCGTCAACACCTCCAGGAACAATTACATGCAAACGATCCCTGCTTCGCAGCGGGAGGCCGTCCAAAACTTCTCGAAGGTCGTCGGCATCAAGAAAGTGGGTTAAGCGACAACATCGGTACGCTCCCACTTTGGTCTGGTCTCACGACATTCGCGGATAAAGCGCAATACTTCGACTCGTTCAAAGCGGATCTTGCGACCCATTTTGACGTGCGGCACGATTGGCTGTCGGCGTGTCGTATGGTCTCGTACCCAATTGACGGTAACACCGAGTAGCCGTGCAGTTTCGCTGGAATCAATTAATTCTTCCGCTCGTTCGTACATTTTGATCTCTGCTTAATCAAAGCCTGGCGGATCTGTTCCGGACTCATCACCTTTCTATCCGCATCGGGACGTTGCCTTTCAAACAGCGCAAATCTCGGTGACCTCTTTAACGTCAGAATGTTCGATGTGTTCTCCTTTTGGCCCTCTAATCTGCACGTCCTGGCAGCGGGCACCTTGTGACGCCGCAACGTGAAGATTTGAATGCCAGACTGATGAGCGGGAATCAGGCGCACAATGTCATCGGCATTCTGAGGCTGCAGCATCGGCATTCTAGGGGCGTATAATCCTGTATGCCCGGTATAGAACCAGTAGCAGCACTCTGTTGCTTGTGAATTTGTGGATTCTGTCCTGAAGTGAAACCGCCCTCGCCTCTGCGTGAAAAAAGAAACTTCGTTCAGACTGGAACTCCAACTTCTCCTTGTGACTGACGTAACCACTCGTCCTTCGTGACGGCCTGCCTGGCCCCCTACCGGGTGAGGCCGCGATCCGGAGTCGCAACCGTGGTACGTCCTCGATTGAAGCGGATCCGCAAGTCGGCCCCCACCGCGACACTGCCGCCGGAACCTCCGACTTCGAGGATGACGAAACGATTGGGGGCAGTAGCGACCGCTAGGAGCGTGCCGTTGATGGCGACCGCGGTTCCGCTCACGAAGCCAGTGTCTGGGGCCGTTCGTTCACTAATCGTCATGTCGGCTATCGCCATTCGCGAGTGCCGCATGTATTCCATGGCCGACCTGGCGAGGTCAGCCCGGCCGTTATCCGCCGGTTTCTGGAAACCGTTCTGGGGCACGGACATCAAGGAATGCCCAACGGCCGGCGTGGCCGATCTCTCCTTGGTTTGGTTGGGCACCGTGAGATCGTCGCGATCGCGGGCCGCTTCCGCTACCTGCTGCTCGCCCTTGTCGAGGTCGAGCAAGGCATTGATTTGTTCCTGACGCACGAGCAATTCCTTAAGGCGCGCTTCATGCTCAAAGGGCCGGTTCGCATGGACCTGGTAATCGGTGAGCGTCTTCTGGAGGTAATCGGCGCGCTCCTGTTGTTGAGTGGCAACTCTCTCCAGCGATCGCAGCGTATGCTCGATGCTCTGCACCGTGCCGACGGTATTCTCCGGGTTGAGATGCGCGGGGTATATCCCTGCGCCCCGAATGAAAATCTCGGGCAGCCGGTCATGCTCGGGATTGAAGCCTGTTGCCACTTTGCCTTGCGCCAGCGTTGATACAGCTCGCAGAAACGGCTGTAGCCATAGCCATCCTGGTTGGCGTCGCGATACTCGTCCCAGACCAACTGCAACGTCACATGGCGGTGACGCTGCAGTTGCTCGTGGATGGCGGCAAAGTCCGGCGGAGACTTCTTGGTTGGGGGTTGTGGTGATGCGTCTGGACATGGAAACAGCGCCGCCTCCAGGCGGGCGTCGTCCCAGCCATCGGCCAGCGGCCAACCGAGGTTGGCGGCCGCG
>Ga0182018_10002010_pt1 | contig 21534 bp, 19 predicted proteins | sample 812P2MmetaG_FD_120490 | JGI IMG/M metagenome (GOLD analysis project Ga0182018, IMG submission 120490) | Permafrost microbial communities from Stordalen Mire, Sweden - 812P2M metaG | ecosystem: Environmental > Terrestrial > Soil > Wetlands > Permafrost | place: Sweden: Stordalen | collected...
GCGGGAGGGACTTTCCAATGTCCTGACCGGCGAACTGCCTTGGCAGGATGTCGTAGTGCCGGTAGAGGGCTGGCCGAACCTGAGTTTCCTGCCAGCCGGGCTGGGCTCCCATCGGGCCGCCGATCTGATAGGCCCGCGGCTTGCCACCCTGTTGGACGAATTCGCGAAGGAATTCGATCTGGTGTTTTTGGATTCCCCCCCCTTGCTGGGCTTTGCAGAATGTCTCCAGATGGCCGCCGCCGCCGATGGGGTACTCATTATCAGCCGGGCCGGAGAAACCAAGCGTAAGGCCGTCGCAGAGTTGGTTTCGGTACTGAATCGGCTGCGAGCCAATATCATTGGGGTAGTTCTGAACCAGGTGAGCCAGAACACCTCTTCGGATGGGTACTCGTACTACGGGTATTACCGCTACGGGCACTACCAGAAATCCGAATGACGAACCGGGTGGCACTTGCGTGCCTCAGCGTGTTGTGGCCAACTCCTCAAAACATAAGTGATTTGCAACCGCTTAGTGTAGGGTCAGGTTTGCTAGAACAGCATTACCGCTATCAAGAAAGCGTCATTGAATGACTAAGCCTAAAGAGCGCGTATTTATACACAAACTCGCAGATGTTTCCTCTGAAGCTATCGGCAACGGTACGAGAATCTGGCAGTTTGCTGTTGTTTTGGCGGGAGCGAAGATCGGTGCGGACTGCAACATCTGTGCGCATAGTACCGGATCGAGAAAACTGGCGAATAACAAAAGGAAGTTAAGGAGAAGACTTGAATGGCTAGAGTTTATGTTGGAGGTGCAGGAGGCGCACCTTCGAACAATTTCATTAGATCACTCCGGGAATCGGATCGAGGGGACTACATAATTGGAGCGAGCTGCGTTGCATCCGATCTATTCCTCGCCGATGCAGAAGAAAAACATGTTGTGCCCCCCGCCCAAGCTGTAACTTATTCGGAAACAATACTAAGACTGCTTGGACAAGTGCGACCTGATTTTCTACATTTACAGAATGATTATGAAGTGAGGGCGATCTCAAGATTGCGCGACCGTGTCTTGGCTCTTGGGACAAAGCTCTATTTGCCAGCCCCAGAAACCATCGAAAACTGTGTTGATAAGAAGAGAACCTATGCAATATGGAAAGCCGCAGGTGTTCGTGTCCCTGAAACAATCCTGTTGAATAGTGAAAGAGATCTCAAGGCTGCATTTGACAGACTTGGAGAGAAGATTTGGCTTCGAGCCATTGAAGGCGGCGGTGGCCGTGGAGCGTTACCCACAGACAATTATGAATTTGCCAAGATCTGGATTGACCGCTTCAAGGGCTGGGGCACATTCACTGCATCCGAACTGCTGTCAGAGAAGAGCATCACCTGGCAGTCGATTTGGTTCGAGGGGGAGTTGGTAGTCGCTCAAACGAGGGCTAGACGAAGCTGGAACTTTGGGGACCGCACGCTTTCCGGAGTGACTGGCATTACCGGCGTGGGAGAAACCTGCTCATATCCGCCAATAGACAGAATCTCTCAGGATGCAATTCTTTCAGTCGACGCGAAGCCCCATGGAATCTTCTCGGTTGATATGACCTACGATTTTGAAGGTTTCCCAAAACCAACTGAGATCAACATTGGGCGCTTCTTCACGACACATTACTTCTTTACAAAGGCAGGGATCAACTTTCCGGAGATCTATTGCAACATTGCCCTTGACGGAAAGTTTCCCGTGCTGACAAAGAAGATCAATCCCCTTCCAGATGGATTGATCTGGATTCGCGGGATGGATGTCGAGCCGGTATTGACGACTGTGGAAGAACTGGAGCGATTGGAAAGATCATCTTTATGAGCAGATCATGCTGCCAAACAATCCTCCTTACTGGTGCTACCGGATTTATAGGGCGACACTTGCTTGGTCGTTTGAGGCGGCTACCCAGCACGAGGCTGGTCTTGCTTTCCCGAAATCCACCTTCCGATTCAAGAGAAGGCGAGACATGGGTGACCGTCGCCCTGGATCGATTGACTCCTACGGCCTGGCAAGATGAGGGCGTGGAGGAGATCGATGTCGTGTTTCATCTCGGAGCCTTCACTCCGAAAACGTCAAGCTCCGGAGATATGGTCGATCATATCTATCAGTCCAATCTTCTTGGTACACGCGCGTTGTTGGAAAGCCTGCGAGATATCCCGAAGAAGATAATCTTTGCGAGTACCTTAGATGTCTATGCTCAACCGCCAGATGGACATGTTTTGACGGAGTGTTCACCACTCTCACCGCCCACGCTCTATGGTGCATCCAAGCTTTTTTGCGAGCATCTGGTGCAGGCCTTTGCGCGACAAAACGGATGTGGGTACGCCATTCTGCGCTATGGGCACATATACGGACCGGGGGAAGAAGCGTATTCCAAGCTGATTCCGGTAGCCATCCAAGCGTTGTTGCGAAATGAAAGCCCGATTGTCTATGGCGATGGCAGCGTGCAGCGCGATTTGTTATTTGTCGAGGATGCAGTCGAGGCTACGCTCAGGGCAGCGGCTGCCGAAATTGAGAAAATCGATCCAGTCAATATCGTTAGTGGCAAATCAAGGAGCGTACGTCAAATTGTGGAAATCTTAACCACGCTTTGTCAGCATACTCAGCAGACCACATATTTGCTGGACAAGCCGGCCGGTCGATCCCTCAAGTTTTCCAGTGACAGGATGACCGAGCTTTTTGGATACTGGGACATGGTTCCACTTCAAGAAGGATTGCGGCAGGAGGTTGCTTATTTCAGGGGTTTACATCAACGACAACATAGAGTGGAACGATGATCAGCACGCTTGTTCTTGATCTTGACGGCCCTTTGCTTGACGGAATGCGGCGCCATTATCGCTGTTACAGCGATATTCTGGAGGAACGTGGGTTTAGGCCCATCCCGGTCGAACGGTACTGGGAAATGAAACGCTACAGAGTTAACCGAAGAGTATTGCTTGAATGCAGTGATGCACTGTCGCTTTACGACGAATTTCTCGAAACTTGGATCGACAGGATAGAAACGAGAGAATACCTCGAATTGGACAGGCTACAGCATAACGTGACGAATATCCTATCGAAATGGAAGGAAGGGGAGCTACGGCTGCTTTTGGCCACAATGCGCAACAACCCAAGGAACTTAACTTGGCAACTAGATATGCTGAATCTTCGCCGGTTCTTCGATGATGTCGTGGTTGTAGGTAGTGGGCATGATGGTGCGAACAAAGCATCTCAAGTCAAGCCCAAGCTGACGGGCCTGTGCGTAGATAGCGTGGTCTGGGTTGGAGATACAGAGGTAGATGTCGCTGCGGCCCGCGAACTTGGGGTCCGAGTGTGCACCCTGACCTGTGGGCTGAGAACCGAGGAATATCTTGTGAGCGTGTCTCCTGATTGTATCGAACCAGACCTTCATTCTTTTGCGGAGAAAATGAACAGGAATAATGATTGACAATTGCAAAATCATCGATCTGCCAAAGATTTCCGATGTGCGAGGAAACTTGACCTTTATCGAAGGAGGTCACCAGATACCCTTTGCCATTCAGCGGGTCTATTACCTCTATGACGTGCCAGGCGGTTCGGAGCGCGGCGGCCACGCCCACAGGGAATTGCAACAACTCATTATCGCCATGTCTGGTAGCTTCGATGTGATTCTGGATGATGGAGAGAACAAGAAGCGCGTCCATCTGAATCGGTCCTACAGCGGCTTATATGTTTGCCCCATGATCTGGCGAGAGCTGGACAACTTCTCTTCCGGGTCTGTCTGTCTGGTGCTGGCGTCCAATAACTACGATGAAGCTGATTACTATCGCGATTACGCCGAATTCATGCAGGCGCGGAGCCAAGGATGAACGTCCCGTTTCTTGATTTGGGCGACGCGTACCGAGAGATTCAGGTCGAGCTTGAGGGGGCGGTTCTAGCTTCATTGCGATCTGGCTGGTACATCGGCGGGCGGGATGTGGAGGATTTCGAGAAGGAGTATGCCTCCTTTACCGAAGCCCGGTATTGCGTGGGTGTCGCAAACGGGCTCGATGCGTTGCGTCTTTCGTTGGTTGCCATGGGGATTGGCGCTGGGGATGAAGTCATCGTCCCGCCCAATACCTATATCGCCACCTGGCTGGCGGTGAGCCAGTCTGAGGCCATCCCGGTGCCTGTCGAGCCAGTGGAGTTCACCTACAATCTCGATCCGGGCAAAGTGGAAGCTGCGATTACGCCCCGTACCAAGGCCATACTCCCGGTGCATCTGTATGGGCAGCCGGCGGATCTTGACCCGATTCTCGCTTTGGCGCGCAAGCATGGACTGCGCGTCCTGGAAGATGCGGCGCAAGCGCACGGCGCTCGCTATAAGGGGAAACGCATCGGCGGCCACGGGGATGTTGTTGCGTGGAGCTTTTATCCCGGAAAGAATCTGGGCGCCTTGGGCGATGCCGGCGCCGTTACCACGAACGACGCGGAGCTTGCCGACCGAGTTCGTGTGCTGCGCAATTACGGGTCAAGAGTGAAGTATGTGAACGAAGTAATGGGCTGCAACAGTCGCCTGGACCCGGTGCAAGCTGCTGTCTTGCGGGTCAAGCTCAGGCATCTGGATGAATGGAATGCCCGCCGGACTGCGATTGCCGCACGCTACACAGCGGAGTTGGCGGATACGGGGTTGGTGCTGCCCGAAGTGCCGGAGTGGGCTGAGCCCGTCTGGCACCTCTATGTAGTGCAACATGCAGAACGTGATCGACTACAAAGGGCTCTGCAGGAGGGCGGTATTGGGACATTGATTCACTACCCGATTCCGCCGCATCTTCAAGAAGCGTATCGGGATGCGGGTTATGCCGCGGGTAGGTTTCCCATCGCCGAAAGCATGGCCAATCGCTTGCTCAGCTTGCCCATGGGACCGCAGTTGGATGATGCCGGAGTTACGGCCGTGATTGTCGCGCTGAAAACAGCGGCTTACGGATGACCGAGGCGAAAGCATCATACCATCGCATACTGAGAAGCACTTCCATCATCGGAGGCGCGTCATTCATCAATATTGCAATCGGGGTGCTGCGCACCAAGGTCCTCGCCGTATTGCTTGGACCGGCGGGCGTGGGCTTGGCCAGTCTCTACACTGGCCTTATGGGGACCGCATCCACGGTTGCCACCATGGGCTTGGGTCCGGTGGGTACGCGCCAGATTGCGGAGGCCTGTAGTAAAGACGATGCGCGCGCGATCATGGTGGCGCGACGCGCCTTGTTCTGGGCAACAATGCTCCTTGCCTGCGCCGGCGGGCTGGTTGTGTGGTCACTGCGGTCGGTTCTGGCCGTGTATGCGCTGGGTAACGCCTCCTATTCTGGCGCAGTCGGGTGGCTCTCGATAGGGGTGGCACTTTCCGTTGCCGGAGCATCGCAGGCAGCGTTGATCCAAGGCATGCGCCGCATCGGCGATATTGCCCGTCTCAATGTCTTTGGATCGGCAATCAGCACTGCGCTGGGCATCGGTTTGCTCTGGCGATGGGGCAAGGCCGGTTTGGTTGCATATGTCCTGATCGCCCCTTTGGCGAGCTTTGTACTCGGCCACGTATACGTGTCGAGACTGCCGAAAGCCGGAACAGAGACCGTATTCCTACCGGAGTTAACCCGCGAATGGAAAATGCTTCTTCGCCTTGGCGTCGCAATGGTGGGGGCAGGGCTTGTTCAACAGTTGGCGCAGCTCTGGATACGGATCGATGTCGCCAAAGTTCTGGGCGCGCAGTCGCTTGGCCAATATCAGGCGGCCTGGACAATCTCAATGCAGTACGTATCCTTTGTGCTCATGGCCATGGGGACAGACTACTACCCCAGATTGACAGGCGTCATCCACGACCACAAGGCTGCCAGGAACCTGGTAAACGAACAAACGGAGATCGCCACGCTCCTGAGCGCGCCCGTGTTTATCGCCATGATGGCGGTAGTGCCGTGGGTCATTCACTTGCTCTATGCGGCCTCCTTCACACCTGCGATTGAAATTCTGCGTTGGCAGGTACTGGGCGATGTGCTCAAAGTGGTAAGCTGGCCCCTGGGCTTCTTGATTCTCGCGGCGGGCGATGGAAAAGCCTTTTTCTTAACCGAAACTGCCTCATTGCTCGTACTAACAGGCCTTATCACGGGCCTAGCGCCGATTATGGGATTGCCAATCACCGGCATAGCCTATCTGGCAATGTACGTCTTCTACCTGCCCCTAGTTTATTGGCTTGCATGCCGACGGATAGGCTTCCACTGGTCTAGGTCCGTTCTGATGTTGTCCGGCGTGACACTTGCGATATGCGTTGGCGTTGACACCCTCACAGCCCTAACTCATTGGGGAACGTTGGTCGGCTGCGTAGCCGCAGTCTCGTTTGCGGTATATTCGCTCGGACGAATAACGCACATGAGTGATCTAGGTGGTGCTGTCGGGCGCTTAGGCGCGATGGCGCGTAGGTTGACAGAACGCGGAAGAGCATCCTAATTTCAGGCAGTATCTGTTATGTAGCTGAAGCAAATTTCTTGGTATCAGTGGAGGATAGGCTGCTGGGACAACGCCTGCTCGGAGACGTTGTTTGGTTCGCTGAAGGTGGAGCGACTCCATGGCCAGCGTTTTGCAACGATCCGCGAGGCCAAGGATGAAACCATCGCATGGTTGCTCTGGTATAACCGAACACGAATCCACTCGACGCTGAACTACGTCAGCCCGATGCAGTTCGAGCAAGACTGGACAGATGCAACGATGAGTATCGCCGCCTGAGAGTTCGCGGTGATCGAAGCAGGCCGTGGAAATGACGGTATGTGGAAAGCCCGGAAAACGATAGTGCTGTTTTCCGCCCTTCCCACAAACCTTGGAAATCGATGAAGCCGATTTCCACATTCCCACCGCCACGACGACGACGACGAGGATGAATTTAATCCTCAAAACCTGGCCAGTTAAGAGATACTCATTCTGAGGGCAAGGTCACTATGAACCAAAAAGACATGCCCCTAGTTACGGCGGTGGTACCTGTCTATAACCATGATAAGTACGTCATTGAAAGTATCCGAAGCATTCTCAATCAAACTTACCACAATATTGAGCTGATTGTCATCAATGATGGCTCTAAGGATGGGTCTCACGAACTGGTCTTATCCCTTACCGAGGAATGCTGGCAACGGTTTGTTCGTTACGAATACATCAACAGGGAAAACATTGGCGTATCAGCCACATTGAATCAGGCTTTGAGCATGGCCAAGGGGAAGTACTTTACTGCCCTCGCCTCGGACGACATAGCCTTCCCTGGAAAAGTTGAATTGTTAGTGGATACGCTGGAAGCAAAAGGGCCGCCCTATGCAGCGGCCTTCGGAAATGCCTTGTTTATCGACAGCAAAGGGAAAGAAGTGCGGTTGGATAATAAGGGCCGCATATCTGAGAATGCGGGTAGTTACGCGAGCGACAAGTTTATCGAGTTCCATGCAGGGGCGCGAATCCGCAATTGCATGGGGAATGATTTTGGGACCTATAAGACGCTGATTGAAGGCAACTATTTGCCCGCAATGTCCAATGTTATCAGAACGACTGCAATTTCTGAAGTGGGAGGTTGGACTGCAGGCAATCTGATCGAAGATTGGGAAATGTGGCTTAAACTCGCAAAAGGCTACAAATTAGCGTATGTCGACGCTCCTGTGGCCTTTTATAGATGGCACGAGATGAATTCGGTAAAAGTTGGCGAAAGTGCCCCGTGTCTTTATGCTTCGCTACAGTTGGTAGATAGAGAGGAGGAATACTGCCAAAAGAATGGTATAATCGCGCTGTGGAGCAAATCGCATAATAGAATTGTGTATGAATTGATGCGGAATAGGCAGTTTCCTATTAGAAGCAAGCTTTCACTGTTTACAAACAAAAATACGCAGCTAGCACTGATGTTCAGTATCGGCTTGACTTGGAGGAAATTTATGAGAAACTTTCGCAAACTCAAGCCGAGCCGTCGATAAGTATAGAAATCAATTGACCTTTCACTCAGGTCTGTTATCGTTGCAGGTGAGCCAGTAGACTGAGCTTAATCTCCATCGGGAAGAGACAAAATGACAGCGAAATCAGTGTGCGCAGCGATTGATACGTATCATCCAAGCGCTAACGCATTTATGCCCGACTAAGTATCAGGATGCGGCATACCTAAGACTCTTTGCAGATCTTGGTATCATGGTCGTGAAATGCGGAAACATATCTCTAGCTGTGCGGTTCTTTCATTCCACGGTTGCACATATTGGCTTTCTTCGTTGGTTGCGTGCCGCAGGCCCGGCATTAATAGAATCTCTGATGACTAGACTTTCAAGACGTCTCAGCCATAAGGTTGAGATTGTAGTTTCACACGAACCAGCAGCTACTATGCTGGACCATCCGAGTGATCGCTGATGCGATACTTTTGTTCCGGGCAGCGCGTAGGCAGCTATGCGTAACAGTTTGGACCACCACTGTCCCGAGGTTTTCGTGAATGGAGCATTTTAGACGGACTAAGCCACTGATTCTATTGAAGCAACATGCACGGCAAGAGCAAGAGAGTAGGTTCCTGTCTGGCGAGATTGCTGTTGCGAGTTATTGGCAAGCATGATGGCCCGAGGAGAAGTCGTGATAATTGAGAAGAGTGTGTGCTGCTGAAGTCCGATTTGTGTAACCCGTTGGGCTCAGATGGCAATAGCGATTCCGATGCAAGGTGAGAACTCCCTTTGATATGCCCGACCCAAAAGAATTCTGCGCGATCATTCCAACATATCGTCCAGACCTCGATTTCCCATCCCGGCTAGAACTTGTGGCGACACAAGTTGGATGCGTGATCGTTGTCGATGACAGCGAATGCCCCGAGACGGCAACGAGAATCGAGGCATTGCAGGGTCTGCACCGAAACCTAGTTGTGCTTCATAACGAACACAATTGCGGCCTAGCAGCCTCGCTAAACAGGGGCATTCGTGAGGCTAAGAATCTGGGATATCGCTGGCTCCTTACCCTCGACGACGACGCGATCGTAAAGCCAGATATGTCGAGTCAATTAGCGGAGAGTTGCGCCGTTCTTTCGCAGTCGCTTCCGATAGGCATCCTGGCTATGTCCTGGCGCCATTTCTCTACGCGAAGAACAAGAGATCGAGGCGCATGGAGGGACAAGATGATGGTCATTACCTCAGGATCGCTCATGCCGATGGAGACATTCGACAGTGTCGGTCCATTTAGAGATGACTTTATCATCGATTCGGTGGACACGGACTACTGTCTTCGCGTGCGGGCGCATGGCCTGAAGGTAATTGAGCTTGCTACGCAAGGCTTTACTCAGCGGCTTGGCCATCCGCGGACTGTTGAATGGGGGCCGCTCCGCTTCACACTTCAAGAGCACAGCCCATTAAGAACGTATTATCGTGTCCGAAACTCGACAACAGTAGTTATGGAAAACTGGCGTCGTGAACCCCTCTACGTAGCGGGCGCCATATACTGCAATCTTCAACAAGTTCTGGCGACGTTGCTCTTTTACAAGGATAAAAGGGTACATTTAGCAGCAATGGCAGACGGGCTCCAGCACGCATGGAAGGGCTTGCTTGGATTCCGCGAATTAAATGTGGGGGAAAAATGAGTGTAGCGACCACGATGGCTAGGGGTGGGGGTGAACGACGTGGCGCTAGCCTGGCTCGCAACGCCAAATCTCCGCGAACATTACCCCCTGCCGCAACCGCTGGGGTCGCAGCAGTACTAGGTGCTATTGGAGCGTTGACCTTGGTTGTCGCGCCGACGTCTGGCCCCGTATTGACTCTGGCATTCGTCATGTTGCCGTTAGTGAGTTGGTGGTTTGTTACACGCGATGTAACAACGGCACTCGTATTTACGACAATAGGGGAGATGTATTCTGGCAACAGTGGGACATGGCTAAGTATCGGACCGCTGAGCATACGCTGGCTTTTGATATTCACTACAATCGCCGTCAATATGCTTATAAGAATGTGGATTCCTAGACCGGCCTCTCGCAAAAGAATAGCCAGCCGATCGGGCCATGCTCTCCCAGTACTATTCTTTGGGGCATTATTTCCAATCGTGCTCTACGCTATTGCGATGGTTGGCACGGAGAACTCAAGCACAGCGGCGTTCAAATCAGTTGGGTTCCTGCTTGTGCTTCTGTTCTACTTTCCCCTGCGTCGCGCGTTACAAGCCAATCCACAACAGTTGGTGGCCTTCCTGATAGGATTGAGCATTACACTCGCGTTGCTTATGCTATCAATGTCCATTGGACCAATGGCCTTTCGGGAAGAGATAATATCTAGCATAATTGGAGACCAAACCGTCGGATATACCATGACCGGAATCGCCCGCATCATGCCTGTCCATATTGTGTTGATGTTTTTTCCGGTATTCGTGTTTATATTCGAGATGAGCATGGAGAAGGGCAGATACCGTAAAATCGCATATTTCGGAGCGGCGCTGTTTTTTATGCTTCCTATGGTCGTCACGTTTCTTACTGGAACGTTGATCTCCATGCTTATCATGTTGTTGTTGACAGGCGGCTTTCTTACTGTAAACAATGTGTCGCGGCCTCACGGTAAGTTGATTGTCTCTGCGGCCGCTGTTTTGGCAGCGAGCACATTCTATTCTGCCACAGTGCTTACTCCGGACCTTCTCGAGCTAAAGCTAGTATCACGAATTAGTGGTCTGACTTCGGGAGGAGGGATAGATCCAAGCCGAGATTTCCAATTGCTCAATTTCGCTGAGGACTTTCAGAACCATTTATGGTTCGGACAAGGAGCCGGCGCCACCATGGATAGGGCGACCGGCGGTCCACAAGACCGAGTTGAAATGGAGGGGCTGATGATCTTCCATCGATACGGTTTGCTTGGGTGCGTAGTGTTCCTGGCAGGGTTTGTCGCATTTGCTGTCCAGCCGATCGGTTTGCTAAGAAAGAGAAAGTCGTTTGACAGTGCGATGGCAATGGCCCTTGCGTTCTGGGCAACCGTTTGCACCATAGTTATGGCAGGAATGATGAACCCCTTTCTTACAACGCCATTTCCGGCGCTGTTTGTGGGGTTGTATCTTGTGTGGGACGAGCGTGTGCTTTCAAGGTCGAGCGGGTAGTTGACCAGTAGGAAGAGCGACAGTCGTGGAATTGTCGTGGATGCGGCCGTGAATACAATGGGAAACGGGTCAGACCTGGCTAAGATTGAACAATTTTGTTTATGAAATGGGCGATTAGGCAGGAAGCCGGCTCATTCTTGTGGAGGGAAAGCATCCGTGGATAACTTATTGAATATGCGAATCGGCTGGGTTGTTGGCCGAAACGGGAATCATCCAGCAGTGCGCTGGCGTTTTGGTGCGTATGCAAAGCTGCGCGGGTTTGTTCCTATCGAGGCGACTTTGAAGGGTAGTTATGATGTTGTATGGCTATCTCAGGTCGCCGACTATACGCGCTGGGAGAAATATCCCCGTTCCGGTGCGAAGCTAATCCTCGACCTTTGTGATGATTACCTGTCAGAGCCTGCGTATACACCTAAGGACACCGCGAGGGAACTCGGAAAATTCATTTTCAGGCAGCATACAAACTTGCGCTTCTCCTTCCGCAATGTTGTGGAAGCAATGTGCCGCCGAGCTGACGCAGTTGTGGTCGGCAGCGACATCCAAATGGAGCACGTGAAACCGTTTTGTCCAGAAGTTGTCAAAATAGAGGATATTCACACTGATAGCCTGGGTTGTCGTAAGAGCGACTATCGATCGGGAGAAACATTCAATATCGGCTGGGAGGGCTTTCCTGCGATGGCGAATTTGGCGGTAATTATGCCGGTGTTGCGCAGGCTCGCCGAGAATCACAAGCTGGCTCTTCACATTGTCACGAACGCAAAACAGTACCGTTTTCGCGATCACTTTGGGAGGGATGTGCGGCGTGCGCTCGAAAAGGCGTGCCATGGTGTCCAGTTCTATCTATACGACTGGACCAACTCTATGGTATCCCGAATTCTGACCGGTTGCGATCTGGCCATTATCCCTCTGGACATACGCGACAACTTTACGTCGGGTAAGCCTGCCAACAAACTTGTGTTCTACTGGCAACTTGGAGTTCCTGTGATAACCTCGGCATTACAGTCCTATATAACTGAGATGGAAGAGTGCAGCACAATCATGTATTGCAGGAACGAGGCGGAGTGGCATGACATGCTGGAACGTTATTTCAGTAGCGAGAGTGCGCGCAGGGAAGCGGCTGACCGCGCAGTGAAATATGTCGAGTGCAAGTATTCCGAGTCGCGTATTGCCAGCGAATGGGATGGGTTAATTTGCGATCTTGCAAGCGACAAGTAATACCATGAGAAATCGGGAAGCGACGCTGTTGAGTAATCGCTTGAACAAGGAGATTCTTTAATGACCACTACCTCGCTACGTCCGTGCAGAATATGCGGGACATTAGGCAATAAAGTTGTTGCATCAGAAAGACCATGCGCGCTTTAGGGTGATAGACCTTGGATGCCAGAGGGGCATTACTCAGTTATACGGTGCCGAGTATGTAGCGATCTTTACGTGGACAGTGATGTTACTGAGGCATATCTGGCGGATCTCCAGAGTAGCGTTAGGCCCGAATTCGAGAAGAGAACAACTTATGAAGATGCTGAGGACATGGAAAAGATACGATCGCTCGAACTGTCGGACAATTGGGAAATGATTAAGAGAATTCGTCGGCCTAGTCAAAATGAACAATTACTCGACTACGGAAGCGCATGGGGCCTTCGGAAATATCGCAAAAGAAGCGGGTGTCATACCCAACGGTATTGAATTGCAGGCGGCTGGAGCAACTCATTCGCTAGGGATATGGTGCGGTGAGAGTGTCATACACCAGGGCCCGATTGAAACTGCTCCCTTCGGTGAGAATACATTTGAGTATATAACATCTTTTGAAACCTTAGAACACGTCTATGACCCAATTAGAATACTTAGGAACATGAAACGCCTCGTCAAAGAAGGTCGCATTATAGCTATATCAGTGCCATCTGCGGATTATTTTACCTTCAAATACTGGCTATATCGGAAACAGCCTTTAAATGCCTGGATGAGACGGAAATATCCAGGGAATATGCAGGAAGGGAGGGTGCTCATACATAACCACGTAAACACATTTTCTGTTACCTCTGCAAGGTTGCTGCTGGAGAAGGCTGGGTTGACTGTCATTTTTATTTCGCCGTGGGGTGCTGGACTACGCGGAGGCCGGTTAGGAAAAGTCCTTAGGCTGATTGGGAGAATCTTATGGATCGCTTCTTTCAAGGTAATTGCATTTGCACCCAAAATTTTGTCGTGGCGAAGAAGAAAGCGGGTAACCATTCACATGAAGTTTGCGTGAAGAAGGCAGATTAAGCGCTGCAATGTTACGGATGAAAACTAATTTGTGTTTGCAAAAGCGTGGCGGAGGAAATGGACTTTAGAATATTTGCCGGAAAGACACTTATGAATACTGGCTGCATGGGCAGCTTCGGCAATACCTCTGTTAAAATGGGATCTAAAGTTGGATTCGGCTAGATTCGTATTTTCGACCGAGAGGAGAAAAATCAGGGCAATATCAATATGTACAACCGGCTTAAGGTTGCACTGCCCGCAGACTCTCTAGGAACTTGTTGAAATAGGTACTGTTCTGCGACGAGACTTCGAGATAGCTCGTCTAACAGGCATGCGTGGAGATGAACGTATTCAGGACGGGATGTTCAGCTATGTTTCGTTGGAGCAGCGTGTACCTCAAGATGATCTGCTACGGGCGGTTCGGAAGCTGACGGACGCGGTATTGAGGACGCTGAGCCCCGAGTTCGATGCGCTGTATGCGGATTCGGGCCGGCCGTCGATCGCGCAGGAGTACATTCTGCGTGCGCTTCTGTTGCAGGTGTTCTATTCTGTGCGCTCAGAGCGGTTGCTAGTCGAGCGGGTCGATTACAACCCGCTGTTTCACTGGTTCGTTGGCCTGGGGATGGACAACGCGGTTTTCTCCAAGAACCGCGACCGGTTGTTGACTAGCGACGTGGTGCAACGATTCTTCGCCGAAGTGAACAAGCATGCGAAGAAGTGCATGTCGGATGAGCACTTCACCGTGGACGGCACGCTGATTCAAGCGTGGGCCTCGGAGAAGAGCTTTCGTTCCAAGGATGACTCCGGCGATGGCGACGGCACGAACTTCCACGGTCAGAAGCGCTCCAATCATACGCATGAATCGACCACCGATCCCGATACCCGGTTGTACAAGAGGAGCTACGGCAAGGAGTCGAAGTTGAGTTATTTGGGCCATGTGTCGGTTCTATAAATGATCTCTGTGGGTCACTGAAGGAATCCCGGAATGCGAGTCATAACCTTAACCACAGACCGCTACAGTTCGAGCGAAGGCAATTGTGGCATGTTACCTCGTAAACGGGGAACAAAATGACTTTTGTTTCGAATGATTGGTGCCATTTATGGTGAGGGACTCATGATAGGTGTTTCTGATTTCAAACGAACTATGAATCGTGCACGGCTTTTGTTTCAAGGTCGTCTGTCGTGTTACAAAATAGCGCTATCGCTGGTGAAGGATAAGGCCGGTCTTGAAATCGGTGGCCCAAGTTGGGTATTTCGAGACTGGTATGCGCCGCTTCCTATCTATAAGACAGTGGGATCTCTTGACAATTGCGTTTTTTCGCAGAAAACGATATGGGATAGCCATTTGGACAGTTATACATTCAGGTCAGACAAGGCTGCCGGGAGAACCATCATTTGCGATGGTTCAGACTTGTCGCTTGTGGCTGACGACAGCTACGACTTCATCTTGTCTTCGCACAACCTCGAGCACATCGCTAATCCAGTCAAAGCCCTGAGGGAGTGGCAAAGAATCGCTCGGCCTGGTGGGGGGCTGATTTTAGTCTTGCCGAACTACGCGAAAACATTTGATCATCGACGAGAGCCAACGACAGTCAGCCATATGCTTGACGACTTCAATCGCGAAACTCGGGAAGATGACCTGACCCATTTGCCTGAGATTTTGCAGTTACACGATCTGAGCATGGATCCACCTGCTGGAACAGCGAAAGAATTTCGCCAGCGATCACTCGACAATTTCACAAATCGCTGCCTACACCACCATGTTTTCAATGAAAATAATAGCAAGGAATTACTATGTCAAATTGGGATACAGGTCCTGACCGTTGAAGCAGCGTGGCCCTTCCACATCTTTTTGCTGGCGCGTATGCCCTGAAGAACCTTTTATCTCTCCTCCGCAGAAAGAAAATGGACTTCAATGGTTCTGTCTTGAGAAAGCGTGATTGACAAAATGGATTTAAAGATATTTGCAGGAAAGGTTCTTCTGATTACCGGCGGCACGGGCACCTTCGGCAACGCCGTCGTCGACATTGCTAGCAAGACTGGCTTTGGCGAGATCCGGATATTCAGCCGCGACGAGGAGAAACAGGACGATATGCGCAACCGGCTGAAGAACAGTGCCGTCAGTTTCTATATCGGCGATGTGCGGAACTACGACAGCGTCTTGCAGGCGATGCGCGGCGTGGACTTCGTGTTTCATGCCGCGGCGTTGAAGCAGGTTCCGTCGTGCGAGTTCTTTCCCATAGAGGCGGTGCAGACGAACACGCTGGGCGCGGAAAATGTGATGAACGCAGCGCTTGCTTCCAATGTCGGCAAGGTGATCGTGCTGAGCACCGACAAGGCAGTGTATCCCGTGAACGCGATGGGGATGTCGAAGGCGCTGATGGAAAAGTGCATGGTGGCAAAGGCGCGGATGTATAAGGACAGCTCAACGGTGTTCTGCGGTACACGCTATGGAAACGTGATGGCCTCCCGGGGGTCGGTGATTCCGCTATTTCTGAACCAGATTCTCGCGGGTGAGCCGCTGACCGTGACCGACCCGAATATGACTCGCTTCATGATGACCATCGAGGGAGCTGTTGACCTGGTGCTATATGCGTTCACACATGGCGCGCCGGGCGATATCTTTGTTCAAAAGGCTCCGTCCGCGACCATCGGTACTCTGGCCAAGGCCCTTTTGAAGCTACTGAATGCGCAGATTGAGATTCGGATCATCGGTACGAGGCACGGCGAGAAGCTCTATGAAACCCTCTTGAATCGGGAAGAGATGGCGCAGACCGAGGACCTTGGCAATTACTACCGGGTACCGGCCGACGTTCGTGATCTGAACTACTCCAGCTTTTTCAGCAGCGGAAAAGCTGAGGTTTCCGAAGCTGTTGACTACAATTCCCACAACGCGGAGTTGCTGGATGTGGATGGGATGATGAGGCTGCTATTGAAGCTACAGTGTGTACAGGATGCCCTGAATGGCAAGACGGTGCTGGCGTGACAAGGATTCTCGTCACCGGCGGACGGGGGTTCGTAGGCCGAAACCTGGTAGCTCATCTGCTTGAGCGCAAGGATTGCGAGACCAGGATTTTTGATCGGGAGGATTCGACCGAGGATCTCAAGAACTGGCTGCTTGAGGCCGAGGTCATCTTTCATCTTGCCGGCATCAATCGGCCGCGAAATCCTATCGACTTCGAGACCGGAAATGCGGAGCTAACGGAGCAGGTCTGCCAATTCCTGAAGAAGGCAGGGCGCTCTCCAAAGATCGTTTTCAGTTCTTCAATCCAGGCAGAGTTGGATAATCCTTACGGAACAAGCAAGGCTAAGGCCGAGAATGCACTGCGGCGTTTTGCCGCAGAGACCGGAGCCTGTGTCCGGATATACCGGCTGAAGAACCTGTTCGGGAAGTGGTGCCGTCCCAACTACAACTCAGTTACTGCAACTTTCTGTCATAACATTGCGGAGGATCTTCCAATTGCCATCTCCGATCCGGCTCGCGAGTTGGAACTGAGCTACGTGGACGATGCGGTGGCAGCTTTCTTGTCGGAGATCGATGGACCGCAGACGGCAGGCGAGGCTGGCGCGGACATCCAAAGCTATAGCATTCAGCTTGGCGACCTGGCAGGAAGAATCCAGGCTTTTCACGATATGAAGAGTACGCTAACGCTGCCGGATTTTGCGGATTGGTTCAATCGGGCGCTCTATGCAACCTACTTATCGTATGTTCCGCAGGCGGCACTGAAGCAAAACTTGGAGATCAAGTCCGACGCCCGCGGCAGCCTGGCGGAATTCATAAAACAAAAACACTTTGGTCAGATATTCGTCTCCAGAACCATGCCCGGTGTTACACGGGGAAACCACTATCACCACACCAAAACTGAGCAGTTCTTTGTAGTGGAAGGAGACGGCCTGATCCGAATGAGAGCTGTTGAGGGCGGTTCGGTCGAGGAGTATTCCGTGGCGGGTAGTGCGTATCAGGTGATTAACATTCCACCCGGATTCACACACTCGATTACGAACGTCGGTAAGGGAGAAATGGTAACGCTGTTCTGGTCGAGTGAGATATTCGACCCGAATCGCCCCGATACATACTATCTCCCCGTCGATTTTGAGGAGCAAAGCAAATCGAAGTCCTTGGAGACTGCATGAAAGTAGCAACCATTCTGGGCACCCGGCCGGAGATCATTCGCCTGTCTCGGGTGATCGCGGCCTTGGACCGCTATACGGAACACATATTGATTCATACCGGTCAGAACTATGACTATGAACTTAACCAGGTATTTTTTGAAGACCTGGAGATACGGCAGCCCGATTACTTTCTTAAAGCGGCCGGAAAGAATGCAGCAGAGACAATTGGGCAGGTGATTTCGAAATCCAGCGATTTGCTCGCCGAGGTGCAGCCGGAAGCAGTGCTGATTCTCGGAGACACGAACAGTTGTCTGGCGGCGCTGGCAGCCAAACGAATGAAAATTCCGGTCTTCCATATGGAAGCTGGGAACCGTTGCTTCGACGAACGGGTTCCCGAGGAGATCAATAGGAAGATTGTCGATCATATCAGCGACATTAATATGCCATACAGTGAAATCTCTCGCGAATACCTGTTGCGTGAGGGGATCGCGCCAGACCGGATCATCAAGACCGGCAGCCCCATGTACGAAGTGCTTACATACTATCGCCAGAAAATAGACCACTCTGACGCCCTGGATCGCCTCGGCCTGACCGAAGATGCTTATTTCCTGGTGAGTGCGCATCGTGAAGAAAACATTGACTCTCCAAGGCAGTTTCAAAACTTGGTGAAAATCTTGGAATCAGTGGCATCCAAATACCACCTACCCGTGATTGTCTCCGTGCATCCACGGACGCAGAAGAGGATTGACGCAAAGGGTTGGGTCTTTGCCGAGAATATCCGTCTGATGAAAGCCATGGGCTTGTCCGACTATGTTCATCTGATGATGAAAGCCAGGGCAACTCTTTCGGACAGCGGCACTATCACAGAAGAATCCTCGATCCTCAACTTTAGGGCGCTGAACATCCGCGAGGCCCATGAACGTCCTGAGGGCATGGAGGAAGGGGCGGTGATGATGACTGGGCTTGACCCAGAGTGCGTTCTGGAAGCGCTGAAGGTTCTGGAAGCGCAGCCAGCCGGCGAACAGCGGGCGCTGCGAATCGTGCCTGATTACAACATCCCCAATGTGTCTGAAAAGGTTGTACGGATCATTCACAGCTATGTGCATTACATAAACCGAGTAGTGTGGCATAAGCAATGAGACTCGTAGCAAGGCACGAAATACTCGATGCTCGGACCCGCTCTGTAACATGAGGGTCTCCTCTCAGCGAATGAAAATCCTCATTTTGACACAGTGGTTTGAACCGGAACCGACCTTCAAGGGGTTGCTGTTCGCGCGGGAACTGGCCGCGCGGGGCCATGACATCAAGGTGCTGACAGGCTTTCCGAATGCTCGGCAAGAGGTGCAAGGTCGTTTACAGCCGTGCACGGCATATTGTTGTGCAGTCTCCAAGGTTCAATGACCGGTTGGTTCGTCGAGGCGTTCCACCCAAGAAGATCGATGTGATCTACAACTGGTCCGATGATGCCACGATCCACCCAGCCACACTGGACTGTGAACTCGCCCACAGACTCGAACTCTCGGATTGCTTCAAGGTGATGTTCGCCGTGACTATTGGAACGGCCCAAGCCCTGACTCTAATCAGAATGCAGTGATTATGCCAAACGTCCTCATTCATTCACTCGTCTTTGCGCCGGACGGAGTTTCCACGGCCTATCTCTATACCGACCTCGCCAAAGAGTTGAGGAAACTTGGCCATTCGGTCGAGGTGCTAACCACAACGCCGCACTACAATCAAGTTGAGGAGGAGCTTCGCAGACAGCCGCTGTTCAAGATTGCCCCAGGTTTCTATAAGAGCTCCTGTTCGGGTATCAGCGTTTGGCATGTGTCGCTCGGCAAGAGAACGTCCGACGCTCGAGTGCGCATGCTCGACTATCTTCGCTTCCATCTGCTGTCTCTCCTCTGGTCCCTTTTCCACCACGCGCAATACGACGTCGTTCTGGCACCGTCTCCTCCGCTATCAATTGGCGTGATAGGCTGGCTCCTGGCCCGGCGCTATGGTGGCAGTTGCGTTTACAACGTCCAGGAGCTTTATCCAGACATCGCAATCAACCACGAGCTGATCAAGAACGAAGCTGTGATCTGGGCCTTCCGCGCTCTTGAGCGGTTCGTATATCATAGATCGGACGCGGTTGTGACCATTGCAGAGCGATTTGCGGCAGTGATTTCCGACCGCGCCGGGTCCAGCGAACGCATCACGACCATCCCCAATTTCGTTGATACGGAATTTTATCGCCCTCTTCCACGCGATAACACCTTTTCACGTGCACATGGACTTCTCGATAAATTCGTAGTCTCCTATGCAGGCAACATTGGAATCGCTCAAGACTGGGGGCCGCTCATAGCCGCAGCCCGAAGTCTGGCGGATCGCCCCATCCAGTTCGTTATCGTCGGCGACGGAACTCGAAGTGCGTGGCTTCACGAGCAGATTCAGCAACTGAACCTGCGAAATGTTCTGCTTCTGCGCTACCAGGCCCGCGAAACGATACCCCAGATCAATGCCGCCTCCGACGTAACTACAATCTCGATGAGCCCTTCCGGCGGAAGAGATGGCTTCCCCTCGAAGATTTACACCACACTGGCGTGCGCTAAACCCAGCATAATCAGCGCTGCGGAGGATTGCGAACTGTGTGCCATTGTTCGCGATTCGCAGTGTGGATGGACCGTTCCCGCCGGCGACTCCGAGGCCTACACTAACGCCATTCTTACCGCAATGAGCCAGCGGGAGAACCTTTGCGAGATCGGACTACGAGGGCGCGATTACGTGGAACAGAGATTTTCATTGCAGGCGGTAGCCAGACGCTACGACAAGCTGATCCGGCACCTTACAGCGTGCAAGGCTCAGGGGCAGCCAGCGAACTCATCCGTTAGCCAGCATGGATCGTAGGTGGAACAGGTATATGACAAACCGAGTTCTCATCACCGGGGCGGACGGCTTCGTCGGCAAAGCGGTCTGTCGCAGGCTACTCGAATCTGGCTTGACGCCGCGCGCTGGCCTCCGGAATGCCAGCCTGTGGCCGGCGCTGAAGGCGGCTACCCCCGGACTGGATGAATTTGCAACAATAGGCGACCTGGGAGCAAATCCGGACCTCCGTTTACCTCTCGATGATGTATCGGCGGTTGTGCATCTGGCAGCCCGTGTTCACGTCATGCGCGATGGTGCCGCCAACCCGCTTGAAGAGTACCGGCGCACAAATGTCAATGGCACAAAGACGGTCGCGCTTGCCGCAGTAGAACAAGGCATTCGCCGGATGGTTTTCGTAAGCACTGTGAAGGTAAATGGGGAGTCCACTTGCGGTAGGAGATTCTCGGAGGACGATCCACCTGATCCTCAGGATCCCTATGCGGTTTCAAAGTGGGAGACGGAAGAGCTGCTGCAATCCATCGCAGCGAAGACTGGACTCGAAGTGGTAATTGTTCGACCTCCTCTGGTGTATGGTCCCGGAGTGCGAGCGAATTTCCTACGTTTGATGAGCCTCGTGGAGCGAGGGCTCCCGTTGCCACTGCCCGACACGAACAACCTGCGAAGTCTGATCGGCGTCGAGAATCTTGCCGACTGTCTGGTACGGTGTGTCACGCACCCAGGAGCCGCCGACCATACCTTTATGGTCAGTGATGGCGAGGACGTGTCCACGCGCGAGCTGGTAGTCCGGCTGGCCCCGCTCCTCGGGCGCTCCGCCAGGTTTCTTCCGGTCCCAGAAGTGGCCCTGCGCCTCGCTGCCCGGCTCGTCGGGAAGCGGTCTGCCATTGATCGGCTATTGGGATCACTCGAGATCGACTCCCGGAAAGTTCGGCGAACACTAGAATGGGAGCCTCCGGTCACGCTCAGTTGCGGGCTAGAAGCCACAGCTCGTTGGTATCTCGAATCGCTTAGGCAGTTGGTGTGAACGGAAAAATCTCGTGCTCACATTCCAAATTAGGGATATTTTTCCAAGGTTGGAGATACTCGGTGCCCCTGACAAAGCGAGTCTTTGATGTCACGGTTGCATTGCCGCTCTTGTTGCTTTTACTGCCTCTGCTGTTTATCCTTGGGTTCCTTATCAAGGTCACTTCGAAGGGGTCAGTCATTTATTGGTCCGATCGCGTGGGCAGAAACAACCAAATATTCCGCATGCCTAAGTTTCGCAGCATGCGGATCAACAC
>Ga0182018_10002011_pt1 | contig 21516 bp, 18 predicted proteins | sample 812P2MmetaG_FD_120490 | JGI IMG/M metagenome (GOLD analysis project Ga0182018, IMG submission 120490) | Permafrost microbial communities from Stordalen Mire, Sweden - 812P2M metaG | ecosystem: Environmental > Terrestrial > Soil > Wetlands > Permafrost | place: Sweden: Stordalen | collected...
AGCCAGCGCAACTTTTCGCGTTCGACACCGGCCCGGCCAACATGCTGATCGACGCTCTGGTCTCGCACTTCACGCACGGCCGGCAACGCTATGACAAGAACGCCGCGATCGCGCAAACAGGACGCGCCATGCCCAGGCTTGTCAATGAACTCATGCGCGATCCATATCTGAAACAAGCGCCGCCAAAGAGCACCGGGCGGGAGTATTACGGGCGCGATTTCGTGAAAAAAGTCTTGTCGCTGGGCCGTCGCCACAAAACCGAGCCTGCCGACCTGATCCGCGCGACCACTATTTTTACGGCGCTGTCGATTGTGGACGCGCTTTGCCGATTTGTTCTTCCGCGACACGAGATCAATCAGCTGATCGTGTCCGGCGGCGGGGCTCGCAATCCACTTATCTTGGCGCAGCTTTCGGCTGCACTTCCAGAAATTGACATTTTGCCGTCCGCGCGGCTAGGAGTTCCCGAGGATGCGAAGGAAGCCTTTGCATTTGCGCTTATGGCTTACGAGACGTTTCATCGGCGGCCAGCGAATCTTCCTTCGGCGACAGGGGCTCGCGGAGCGGCGATCCTGGGTAAAATCTCTTATGCGCCGCCCCGCTAGTCGTGAATTGCAATTCGCGCTGGCAAGGATTTGGACCTCTTGCCGTGAAGGGGCCCAGCGGTGCTCCGCCCCTTCAATACGGTTTGGGAGTTTTCGTTTGGTCCGAACGTTGGTCGGTTCGCTCCTCGCTTACTGCGCCGCGTCCCTTTTTCTGTTCGGGTGTTCGCAGACGTCGAATGCCGATCCTTCCGCGCTGACATTTGTGATCGAATCCAACCCCACCAACCTCGACCCACGGTACGCCACGGACACGCAATCCCAGCATCTCGACTCGCTGCTCTTCAACGGACTACTCGAACGCGACGCTCAAATGAAACTACACGGCGACCTCGCCGAATCCTGGGAAACGCCCGACCCGCTCACCTACATCTTCCGTCTCCGCAAAAACGTCCGCTTCCACGACGGCCGTCCGCTAACCTCCGCCGACGTAAAGTCCACGTTTGAATTCATCATGAATCCCGCCAACAAGTCACCGAAGCGCGGCGCCTTCCGCATGGTCACGGCCATCGAAGCCCCCGATCCCTCGACCATCATCTTTCGCCTGAAGGAACCTTACGCCTCTTTTACCGGTAATCTCTTGCGCGCCACTACCGGCATCGTTCCCGCTAACGCTGCCGCTGATTTCTCTCGCCACCCCATCGGCTCCGGTGCATTCCGCTTCGTCAGCCAATCCCAGGACGACGAAGTGATTGTCGAGCGCAACCCAGACTACTTTCGCGGCGCGCCGCAACTCTCCCGGGTACGCTTCCGCGTTGTGCCCGACGCCATCGTGCGCGCTCTCGAACTCCGCAAGGGCTCCGCCGATATTGAAGTCACGTCACTCACCCCGGACATCATTCCGGTGCTTGCCAAGCAGCCATCGCTTGCGGTCACCGAGCTTCCGGGCACCAACATCACCTACCTCGGCCTCAACCTCGAAGACCCTATCCTGAAGCACCGCGAAGTCCGCCAGGCCCTTGCGTACGCCACAGACCGCGACTCCCTCATCCGCTATCTTCTCCACGGTCAAGCCCGGGTCGCGAGCGGGATTCTCCCGCCCAATCACTGGGCGTACGAACCGAACGTTACCCAATACACGCTCAACACCGCCCGCGCCGAACAACTTCTCGATTCCGCGGGTTTCCCTCGCGGCAGAGACGGCGTCCGCCTGCACCTTACGTTGAAGACCTCGACGGATGAACAATTCCGCGTTCTCGGCGCTGCCCTGCAAGAGCAATGGCGCCGGGTAGGTGTCGACCTGGAACTGCGCCCGCTGGAATTCGCCACCGTGCTCTCCGATGCCGTAAAAGGCAACTTCCAGATCAACCTGCTTCGGTGGGTGGGGGCAAACAACGATCCTGACATCATTGAATTTGTGTTTTCCTCGAAACGATTCCCTCCCGACGGAGCTAACCGCGGACACTACCGCAACCCGCGCATCGACGCGCTGACCGATCAAATTCGGACGGAAATGGATCGAGAGAAAAGGAAGGCCCTGTGCAGCGAGGCGCAAAAAATCCTGGCCGACGATCTTCCTTATTTACCCTTGTGGTTCACCGACGTTGTTTCGGTTCACCGTAAAACTTTGGGGGATATACCGCTCAGCCCTACTGGTGACTTCGACTTTCTGACCGTACTCCCGGATGATTTCCATCGCCGCAACCTTCATTCGCAGGAATTCCCGGCGCCAGAAAAGTCTTCTGCCATAATCGAGCCATTGGGAAGTGTCGCGAACCTCACCTCCCCGGGCCAACTCCTACCAAGTACGCTCTCGCGAAGCACGGACTCGTCCGTCCATGCTTCAAGGTCAAAAAATCCGCCTAACTGCCTAACTACTGACCACGCCTTACGTTAGCCGGGCCCAGTGCCCTCGGTACCAAACATCTGCATGCTTAATTAGGGGGCTGCAGGGGTGCGCTTTCGCGCGTACCGGCGCGCCCGGGAGCCGACCCGTCAATTGGCGCGGAAAGTGCAAATACGCGACTGCGTTGAACTTACTGCAGAGCGGCAGCGATTTCAGAGATCGGGATTGCGCCTTCGCGAAGGACTTCCCACTTTTCGTCTTGCAGTCCAATGATGGTCGAGGGCAGCCCCATTCCAGTCTCTCCGGCATCCAGCACCAACGGTAGCCGCGACCCGAGTTGTTTCATCAGTTGTTGGGTGTTTGCGCAAGCCGGAAAACCGGAGATGTTCGCGCTCGTTCCCGTAATGGGGCCGCCGAACTCGTCGATCAACTGCTCGACGACTGGGCTCTTGGGCCAGCGGAGGGCGACCTTGCCGGTGTTGGCGGTGACCTTGAGGGGTACGCGGTTGGAAGCATTCACCACCATCGTCAGGCCGCCAGGCCAGAACGCTTCGGCAAGCTTCTGGAAATTCCATGGAGCGGGATCGACCCCTGAGACCTCTTCTTCTGGCTCGCGCATCAATACCAAGGCTTGATCCAGGGAATTGACCAAAATGGGAAGAGCGCGGGTCTCTGGGCGGCCTTTCACGCGGTAGAGTTCGTCGACGGCGGCGAGATTGAAGGGATCGGTAGCCAACCCGTAGAAGGTGTCGGTGGGAATTCCAATTACACAGCCCCGAACAAGAAAATGCGCCGCATATCGCAGTGCATCGGGTTCCGGGGCTTGCGCGTTGACGCGCAACAGTTCTGCCGGCAACTTTTTGGCCTTTGGCGAAGACGTAATACCCACCCCGCAGCGCTCCGCCCGCGCTGCCATTATTTGGGCGAAGCTACCATACACCTGCCGCTCGCGCAATGGCGTTCCGCAATTGTGTCGCAGAAAAGCCGCGAGATGGTTTGATTGCTGGGGCTTACGTTGGGATTCTTCCGCCATCCGTGTCGCATGCCACCACAGCAACAAGCGCGAAGCAGCCGGCGGGAGGCCCGAGAGTTAGGCTGTAAGGGGAGGAATTTGGTACGCTCCGGGTATGGCTACGCCTGTCAAAGCCGGCCGGAATGCGCGAGCGGCGAATCCTGGCGGTGCTGCGATTACCAGCCGGGACAATCGCTGGTTGAAAGAGTTTCGCATAGCCCTGCGGGGCGGTCTGCAAACCGAAACGGGTTGTGTCGGCGTTGAAGGCGTCCGCCTCGTTGAAGAGGCGCTCAGTTCCGGTTGCCGCATTGAGGCCGTCCTGTTCAGCGAAGCCGGCGAGCGCCATCACGAGCGGCTTGCTCCCTTCGTGGATCGTCCGGAGATGGCCTTTCCGGTCCTGCGAACCACCGATCGCCTGTTTGGAGGGATCGCCGATACCGAGCATCCGCAAGGAGTCGCCGCGCTGGTAGCGCCGCGTGTTGCTACGCTGGACGATATTTTGCGCGTTTCTGGCGAAGCTTGTTCACCTCTGCTTGTCGTTCTCGCCGGCGTGCAAGATCCCGGAAATGTGGGCACGATTTTGCGCACCGCGTCCGCTTTCGGCGCGACCGGCGCAATCACCGCGGCGTCAGGGCAGAGTGGCACCGCCAGTCCGTTTTCACCTAAGGCGCTGCGTGCCTCCGCCGGCGCCGCGCTGCATTTGCCCATTCTCGCCGGGATGTCGTTGCCGATTTTGTTGACGCAGCTTCGCGTCGCCGATGTGCGCACACTCGCTTCCAGCGTTCATGAACCTCGCGACGGCGATTCACCGCTGCTCGCGCCGTGGGAAGTCGATTGGTGCGAGCCAGTGGCTCTTCTTGTGGGAAACGAAGGCGCAGGTTTGCCGGAAGAAGTGGAACGCAGTGCCGATGCGCGAATTCGCATTCCGATGGCCAGCGGCATCGAATCGCTGAACGCCGCAGCAGCGGCCGCCGTCCTGTTTTACGAAGCGGCCCGGCAGCGCAAAACTCTCCCCGCCCGGAACGAGCAAAAGCCGTGAGCTTGTTCTCGAAATTGCCGGAACCGATCGATCCCGGTGTACCCCTGGCGCATCAGCCGCTGGCCGAACGCATGCGCCCGCGCACGCTCGATCAATTCATCGGCCAGGAAAGACTTCTCGGATCCGGCAAAGCACTTCGCGTGCAGATTGAAAACGACGACCTCGGCTCCATGCTTTTCTGGGGACCGCCGGGTTGCGGCAAGACCACGCTCGCGCGGCTGATCGCTCGTCTGACCAGTTCTGAATTTGTTTCCTTCAGCGCGGTGCTTGCAGGCATCAAGGAAATCAAAGAAGTCATGGCTGCCGCCGAACGCAAGGCGCGCTCCGGCCCGCGCACCATCGTGTTCGTGGACGAAGTCCATCGCTTCAATAAAGCGCAGCAGGACGCGTTCCTTCCCTACGTGGAAGCCGGCCACATCACGTTCATCGGCGCAACGACAGAGAACCCGTCCTTCGAGGTCATTTCCCCGCTGTTATCGCGCACCAAGGTTTACATTCTGGATCCTCTGGCGACGCCACTGATTGCGGAGCTTTTGCGGCGGGCGCTGCTCGACAAAGAACGCGGTTTGGGCAATGAGGGCGTGGAAGCCAGCGAGGAAGTCCTGTTTCGCATCGCGTCGTACGCGAACGGCGACGCGCGCTCCGCCTACAATACACTGGAACTCGCGGTCCGCGGCGCGACACCGGATCAAGCCGGCATCCGCCATCTCAGTGCCGAATTACTCGAAGATGTTCTGCAGCGCAAACTGCTCCGCTACGACAAAGCCGGCGAAGAGCATTTCAATCTGATCTCTGCCTTGCACAAATCGGTTCGCAATTCCGATCCCGATGCCGCGCTTTATTGGCTGGCGCGCATGCTCGAATCGGGCGAAGACCCACTCTATCTGGCCCGCCGCATGGTCCGCATGGCCAGCGAAGACATCGGTCTCGCCGAACCCGGCGCGCTAGCGGTCACGCTCGCCGCCAAGGAAGCGTTCGATTTCATCGGCCCGCCGGAAGGCAATCTCGCCCTGGCCCAGGCTGCCGTCTACCTTTCGCTCGCGCCCAAGTCCAACGCGCTCTACACTGCCTACGGCGAGGTCATGGAAGATGTCCATAAAACGGAGGCCGATCCGGTTCCACTGCACCTCCGCAATGCCGTCACCGGTTTGATGAAAAATGTCGGCTACGGCCAAGGCTACAAGTACGCCCACAATTTCGACGAGAAACTCACCGACATGACCTGCCTGCCCGATAATCTGGCAGGGCGCACCTACTACAAGCCCACCGATCAGGGCTTCGAGAAGCGCATTCGCCAGCGACTGGACGACATTCGTAAGATACGTACCCCTCCAGGAGCTTGAGATAAGAAAATGAGTCGGTTCGCCACAGCGATCCTTGCACTGTTCGTCTGCGCCTCGACGAACGCCGATCCAAACCATCCGCGGCCCCGAATTCTAGGGATCTTCAGCGTGCACTTTTACTCCACCAACCTTCCGGCCGCACGACAATTCTATGCAGAAATCCTCGATGATCCCGGAATCGTTTGCCACTGGTGCGAGGCCACACCGCTGGATTCCTTGACTATCTCTCTTCCCTCCCAACAGCTGTTGATCTTCACACGCCCAAACGGGGCGCCCCCATCAAACTTGTTAGCACAGATATTTTTCGCTACCGATGACGCCAAGGCGATGAGGCAATATTTGGTGGACAACAAGATCGCCATTGAGAAACAGCAAGAAGGGGGCCTTCCTACGTTTGTGGCGTCCCGTTTCACGGTATTGGATCCCGAGGGACACCGGATTGGATTCGTCCAACTACCAATGGCATTGCCCTCGCCGCATACGAATGCTCTGCGCATAATCCACGCGGGTTTGGTTGTGAACGATCCTGCGACCGAGGATCACTTCTACAAGGAGCTGCTTGGCTTTCATCTTTATTGGCACGGCGGAAGGCAAGCCAACAAGGACGATTGGGTGGCAATGCAAGTGCCCGATGGCACGGACTGGATCGAATACATGCTCAATATCTCGCCAGCGGCGAATCACCACACGCTGGGTGTAGCCAACCACATCGCATTGGGGGTGGAAGATATTCACGTCACGCAGAAGCGAGTGATTGCTAGCGGGCATCAGCCAGCGGAGGAGCCTCAGCTTGGGCTTGACGGCAAATGGCAACTCAACCTGTACGATCCAGATGGCACGCGCACCGAATTCATGGAGTTCAAGCCCGTCGAAAAACCGTGTTGCAGCGAATTCACCGGCGTCCAACCTGGCCCGCAATGATCACGCGAAGCTTCACTGCATCCATTCCGGGCTTCGAGCAACGCATTTGCGAGCGCCCTGAAGACATTCTTGGGATAAAATCAAAATCATCCGAGTCTTGAGGTGAACCGTGCGATTTGTCCGACAACTTGCATTGCTGTGGATCGTTGCGCTACCCCTCTGCACCTTTGCCGCGCCTGATCGACCGGAAATTACCGGCATTGCGCTGGTTCGGCTGCGCGCCGGCAACCTGGACGCCTCTCGCGTCTTTTATGCGAAGACGCTGGGCCTGACGCAAGCCACGAAGGGCTGCTTTAGTTCCGCAAAAACGGCCACGTGTTTCATCGTCAATTCCATACAGCAACTCGAACTGATCCCGAGCGATCCGGGCGAAAACAAGAATGCCGTCGAAGCGATCGGGTATCACGTGCGCGATGCCAATGCGATGCGCGAATACCTGCTGGCGCGCGGGGTGAAGTGCAGCGAAGTAAAACGCAGCGATTCCGGAGACAAGTACGTCGAAGTCCAGGATCCCGAAGATCACCGCGTTCTGCTTCTTTCCCCCGGCAACGGCACGATGAGTTCGGTGGCGCTCTCTCCGCTCAGCAACCAGATCATTCACGCCGGATTCGTGGTGCGCGACCGTGCCGCCGAAGACGCTTTCTACAGAGATATTCTAGGTTTCCGTTTGTACTGGCATGGCGGTATGAAAGACGACGAGACCAGTTGGGTGGCCATGGAAGTGCCGAACGGCACAAACTGGCTCGAATACATGCTCGGGATTTCGCCTACGGCCGACCATCACACGCTTGGCGTAATGAATCACATTTCCCTCGGCGTAATGAATATCAAAGCAGCGGACGCCCGGCTGATCAAGAACGGCTGGAAGCCCACCGAAGAGCCCAAACTGGGGCGCGACGGCAAATGGCAGCTCAACCTCTACGATCCGGACGATACGCGCGTGGAGTACATGGAGTTTAAGCCGGCACAAAAGCCTTGCTGCAGCGACTTCACCGGCCCTCACCCCGGACCGAAATGATGAATTTGTTTTTGCCTCGCGGCCGGATGCGAATTCGCAATGACCTGTTCGTGCTTGTCCTGCTTCTCGGCTGTAGCGGTCTGATGCGCCTTCGCGCGCAAGAGCTCGAGAAGCCGGTGCAGAGCATCGACGAAGACATCACCGCGTTCGGCTATGCGCCCGACGGACGGATCGCATACGCCGTCAATCGTCCGTTCAAGACCAAGCAGTACGATCTAGAGCACGACGACATCTGGATCCAGGACGCGAGTGGCAAGCGCCGCCGCATCTTCATCGGCGAGAAATTTCAGCGCGCCGCCGCCCCGTTCACCTATAACGTCAATGCGTTTCGCTGGTCGCCCAACGGGCACCTGCTTCTCGCGGAGCTTTCGACCGCAACGGTCGATGAGACCGGCAAGACCGTCGATTCCACCATGACTCTCGTTCTCGACGAGAACGGCAAAGAAGTTCGTCTCGGCGGAGAGGACAACGTCATCAAGGACGCGGCCGAGGCGTCGTGGCTGGTCGACAATGCAACGATCATTTATCTGTCGGAAGTCGTGAAGCCCAAGGTGCTGTTTTCGTTTCACTATCTCAATCGCACCGGGGGACCGTCGGGACACGTGTTTGAAGGACGCACGTTTTTGGATTTCGTCGCGGTTCCCGGCAGCAATATGGCTTTTGCCGTCGAGCGCGATCGCAACCTCTCCGGACCGCCGCGTCTTCAGCGCCTGGAACTTCTCGCTCAGGATGACCACGAAGTGGCAACGCTCGACGGCTACGAAGGCGGGTTGTCCCTCTCTCCGAGTGGCAGCAAAATCGCCTATTACGTCGACCGAGAAATACTTGAGATCCGCGATCTCGCTAATCCAACGCACACCACCCGCGTCCGCGCCGGCTTCGGTGTATTTCATTGGGCGCCGGATGAAACGCGCGTGCTGCTCAAGCGCTCGATCGAAAAGAAATCCGGCGATCTTGTTTGGATCAATCTGCCGCCGTTGGCTGCCCACCCATCGACCGACAAGGAGGCGCCGCCCATCGCGCAGCCAACTCCGATCCCCGTGATGCACGGCCTGACTTTCCGCGAATTCGCGATCTCGCCCGACGGCCGATTCCTAGCCGTCATCGTCCCGGGTAAACGCAACCTCGCGGTTTATCCCCTGCCTAGGTAGCCGCGAAGCGAACATTTCTCGCGGCGGTTAACTGGCCAGAATTTGACGGCGCCGCTTGTGTTCAATCAGGATGCAGGCGTCCGCTACTACGATCAGGCCGGCGGCGCGAGCCTTCGCCGCTGCTTGCGGGTGTTCGATGCCGAGTTGCATCCAGGCGACTTTGGCCCCCACACGGATGGCACCGTCTACCGCTGCGGGAACTTCCGTCGTACGACGAAAAATATCCACGATCTCAATCTTCTCCGGAACGTCTTCCAGCCGGGCGTAGCTTTTCTCGCCGAGGACTTCGGTTTCGTTCGGATTCACGGGAATGATCCGGTAGCCTGCCGACTGCATATATTCGCTGACGCCGAAGCTGGGACGTGAAGGATTCGAGGAGAGGCCGACGACACCGATCGTGTGGTATTGCTTCAGAATTTCAGCGACTGGATCGGCGCCCAGATTTAGGCCGTTTGGAAGAAGGATCTTCATCCTGCAATGATCTCATTTTTCATGGAAACGGCTTGTACGCTCACAGCGCTCTTAACTGCTCCACTTCCTTGCTGGTCAGCTTACGGAATTGTCCTGACCGAACATCGAGCGACAATGTGCCGAGTTTTACGCGTTTGATTTTTTCCACGCGGAAACCGACGCGGTCAAACATGCGCCGGATCTGGCGATTGCGGCCTTCGATCAAAACGACCTCGTACCAGGGGTTCGCAGCGTTTTCCACCAGACGAATCGACGCTGGTGACGTTTTGACGCGCCGGCCGTCGTCAAGCTGGATCGTTACCCCTGCGCGAAGGCGCGCGATGGCCTGCTCGTCGGGCTTACCGCTGACTTTGACGAGATACGTTTTGGGAACGTGCGAGCCCGCTTTGGTGAGCTTTTGCGCGAGTGCACCGTCGTTGGTCATCAACAGCAACCCTTCACTCGCATAGTCCAGACGCCCGACGGGATAAACGCGTTCGGGAACGTCGCGCATCAGATCCATAACCGTGGGGCGGCCCTGCGGATCGCTGACGGTAGTCACGTAACCCTTCGGCTTGTACAGGGCAAAATAAAGAAACTGCTCGCGGCGCGGAAGCGGTGTTCCATCGATCGAAATTTTATCGTGGTCACGGTCGGCTTTGGTGCCGGGTTCGGTGATCACTTCCCCATTCAAGGTGACACGGTGCGCGGCGATCAGTTCTTCGGCTTTACGTCGCGACGCGACGCCTGATGCCGCGATAATTTTCTGCAGTCGTTCAAGAGGCATGGATGGAAACGTTGCGTTCGTGGCCGCGTCAGGACGATCGCGCCGGGCCTTTTGCCTTCCGCACCGGGCTCGCGGCTTTACGCAACGCCTCGAGTTCTGATTTTTTCAGCTCGCGATATCGGCCACGGGGAATTCCTTCGACACTGATAGGCCCGAGTCCGATGCGAATCCACTTTTCGACGGGATGCTGCGCCTTGAAAAGAACGCGGCGCAACTCTTCCTTCTTGGTGTCGCGCATGCGCACTTCGTACCAGAAGTTGGCGGCTCGGCCACGAGTGGAATCAGGTTGTCGCAGCGTTTGCATCCTTACGCCCGCTTCTTTTCCCAATTGCGCGAGGTCGTGGAGCGTCAACATTCCTTTCACCTTCACGTGATAGGCCTGCTCGATATGTTCCCAGTTCCTGAGCAGTTCGGCGGCGAGATCGCCATCGTTGGTGAGCAGGATGATGCCGGACGCCGCGTACTCGAGATTGCCGACCGGATAGACGCGCGGGGGAAAGCCGCGCAAGGAATTTCGCAGCGTCTTGCGGCCTTCTGGATCGGTCATCGTAGCGACGACTTCGGTCGGTTTGTTAAGCGCCAGGTAAACCAGCTGCTCGGGCGCGGTGATGACTTTCCCGGCGGCTTCGACACGGTCGGTTGCGAGGTCGGCTTTCGTGCCGAGCTCGGTCACCACGCGCCCGTTCACACGCACCTGCCCGCTCGAAATGAGTTGCTCAGCGTGGCGCCGGGAAGCAATTCCCGCCCGCGCAATAATCTTTTGCAATCGTTCCTGCATTTTGTGAGGTTCTCAGTTTGAAGCTTTACGTAGACTAGGCACTCATGCCTGTTTCCCTCGGGCCGCCCCCCATTGTTACTCGCCAGCAGCCGCTTTATGTGATTTCTTCTCGAGCGTGTCCGTCAATTCTGCCAGTGGTTCCGCCTCCGACTCAGCGAGAATCGCAGAGGCCTGTTCGGCCGGCTTCGGTGAACAAGACTCCTCGGCAGACTCCGTGCGCAAGGTCGAACTGCCGGGCACTGCGTCTTCAGTCTCCGCCATTTCAGAGCTCGGCTGCGATTCGATCGCCGCACTTTGCGGATCGTGCACCTCGGTCGAGGACGCTTCGGTTGAACTCCTGCCGACGTCGTGCGCAATTCCATCAAGCACGCTTTCGTCCCCGGCGCCTGGCGTGGCGATTCCCTCGTCGGTCCCGAGCGCCTCGCGCGCCAGCGCCTCGAATTCTTTCAAGCTGGGCAGCTCTTGCAGATCGCTCAACCCGAAGCGCATCAGAAATTCTTTCGATGTGCGATACAGGATCGGCCGCCCGATCACCTCCTTGCGTCCCGCGGTGGTGATCAACCGCTTGTCGAGCAGCGTTTTCAAAACGCCGGAAGTGTTCACGCCGCGAATTTCCTGAATTTCGGGGGCGGTGACCGGCTGCTTGTAGGAAATCACCGCGAGCGTTTCGAGGGCGGGCATCGTCAACCGCAACGGCGGCCGCAGGCTCTTGATGAAGCGCCGCACCACGTCGTGATGCTGCGGCTTGGTGTACATCTTGTAGCCGCCGGCCACCGCGCGAATTTCGATGCCGCGTTCTTCGGAAGCGTAGCTGGCCACCAATTCATCCAGCGACGATTGCACCGCCAATTTTTCCTCGCCGAGCGCCGTCGCCAACTGCTCAATCGTCGCCGGTTCGTCCGCCGCATAGATGATGGCTTCCAGAGCCGCTTTTCGTTCTTCGTTGGTCATTCATTCCTCGCCTGTCTTGCAAACGCCGCGGAAAATCGGGCCGCCGCTGGTCTCGTCCGGGGAACGCCGGGCGCTCTATTTGTACTCTTCGTCGATCTGCCGAATTCCGCCGCTTTCGTCAAACACCAGATCGAAGGACTTGCCTTTCTTAACCACGATTTCGCCGAACTGCTTCTCTTGCGCCAACACTACCGCTTGCATCTTCACCATCTCAAGCACAGCGAGAAACGCGACGATCATGGCGTGCCGCGACGGGCACGCCTCGAAAAACTGAATCAGGCTGACCGAGTTGTCGTCGCTGGCCAGGATTTGCGCGCGCAACTGCGCCATCATCTGCGCCACGGTAAACTGCTCGTGTTGCAGATCGATACGCGCAACCTCTTTGCGCCGCTCGAGAACCTGCTGGAAAACTTTGACTAAATCGACCAGCGAGACAACCAGTTCACCTTCGGTGCCCTCGTCGTTGTAGAGCGATTTGTCCGGCTTTGACCAGACATTTTCCTCAATTTGCTGTTTTTGATAGAGAAGCTGCGCGGCGTTCTTGAATTTTTCGTGTTCCACCAGTCGCTGCACCAGTTCCGCGCGAGGGTCGGTGGCTTGCTCTTCCGGCGAAGCCAACGGATCGGGTGGTAAAAGCATTTTCGATTTGATGTAGATCAGTGTCGCCGCCATGTAAATAAAGTCAGCGGACACGTCCACGTTCAATTCTTCCAGCTTGTGCAGGTAATCCAGATATTGCGACGTAATCCTGGAGATCTGGATGTCATGAATATTCATCTCCTGTTTCTTGATCAGATCAAGCAGCAGGTCCAGAGGCCCCTCATACATCGGGATATTAATTTTGTACGGCGTCGCCATGAGCCCTCGTAAACCGTGAACCGTTATCCAACAACCGCGCGGTGTCATCCTGAGACTATCTGACGAGGATAGCCGAAGGACCTCAACCAACCTTCCATCGCGCGCCCTGCTTTGAGTTCCTTCGCTTCGCTCGGGATGACAACGATGGCGTTGGCGGGCAGCTCAACTCCCAGCGGCCCGGCTACGCATTCGGTGCCGCCTCGCCGCCAGAAATCTCTTTGCGCTTGTTCTCCCACCCGAACACTGCCTCGCGCACCCGCGACATCGTTTTCTGCGCGTGTAGACGCGCCACTTTCGACCCAGCGTCGATGATCTCCAGCACGCGCGCCGGATGCTTCTGGTATTCAAGACGCCGTTCGCGAATCGGCGCGATCCACTCGATCAAATGATCGGCCATCTTCGCCTTGCACTCAATGCAACCAATCCCTGCGGTCCGGCACCCTTGCGCCGCCCACTCCAGCGTCTCCTGGGTTGAGAATAGTTTATGCCAGTCGTATACAGGACACACGTCCGGATTTCCGGGGTCGGTCCGCCTCTTCCGCGCCGGATCGGTAACCATCACCTTGGTCTTCTTGCGAATCTCGTCGTCAGACTCGCTAAGCGTAATAGCATTGCCATAACTCTTCGACATCTTCCGCCCATCGAGTCCCGGGATCCGCGGCGTCTTGGTCAACATCACACTGGGTTCAGTCAGGATCTCCCGCAACGCAAAAAACCGCGCCAACTCACCGACCAATTGGAGGAAATTATCGAAACCCATTTCGCCAGCTTTGGCGCGAATCATGCCTTTAACGCGTGCTCTATTCTCATCCGATTTGTAGATTGTCTCAATTGATGGTAACCCTGTGGAGATCACCGCGCGGTTCAACAACGCTCGGAGCGACCCGAAGTTCTCTTTCAAGAAGAGCTCGTCGCTGGTCTGAAAACTCCAGAAGGTTCCGAATCTGCGTACGATCTCACGCGATAGCTCGACATGCGAAACTTGATCTTCTCCCACCGGCACAAACAGCTGCACGGTTTTTTCGCTGTAGATAACGATGTCCGCGGTCTGTAGGCACGGGTACCCTAAGAACCCGTACATATGCAGATCTTTGTTGCTGACGTTCTCGATCTGTTCCTTATAGGTGGGAATGCGTTCGAGCCAACTGAGCGGCGTAACCATTGAAAGCAATAGATGCAGTTCGGCGTGCTCGGGGATCAACGACTGCTGGAAAATCACCGATTTGGCTGGATCAATCCCTGCTGCGAGATAGTCCGTTACGATCTCAATCGTGTTTTGCGCCACTTGCGATGTGTCCGCGTAGTCGCTGGTTAGGGCGTGCCAATCGGCGATGAAATAAAAGCAGTCGTATTGGGGATCGTTCTGGAGGCCAACCCAGTTTTGGAGGGCACCGAAGTAGTGGCCTATGTGCAGGCGGCCCGTGGGACGCATGCCGCTTACAACGCGCTTCTTCTTCGTGTCAGCCGCCAATCGAATCGATCCTTTCGTAACCCCTGCAAAGCTTTGCCGTCCTGAGGCCATCCGACGAGGATCGCCGAAGGATCTCAACGTCGGCTTCAACCGAGGTGCGTCGTCGGTTGAGGTCCTTCGCTCCGCTCAGGGAGACAACAAAGGCAAAAACGCAAAAGCTCAGAGGCACCCGCCACGGTCGGCGGCCGCTACAACAGCCAAAACAAATAGCGGCAAATTCCACCGGTCTAAAGACCGGCCACTACGACCGTTACAAACCAAGGTCGCGGGCGATGATCATGCGCTGGACCTCGCTGGTGCCCTCGTAGATGGTGATTACGCGGGCGTCGCGGTACATGCGCTCGACATCGGTTTCGCGCGAATAGCCTAGGCTGCCGTGAATCTGGACGGCTTTGGCCACGACGCGATTGGCCATTTCGCTGGCGTAGAGCTTCGCTTGGGACGCCGACGCGCCCATGCGTCCGCCGGAATCTTTCAGCCAAGCCGCGTAGCACACGAGTCCGCGCGCCGCCTCGACCTCCGTTTGCATGTCGGCCAGCATCCACTGGATCGCTTGGAAATCGGAAATGGTTTTCCCGAAGGCGCGCCGGTGCTTAGCATATTTTGCCGCAGCCTCCAGCGCGCCTTGCGCCAGTCCAACGGCTTGCGCCGCGATGCCGATGCGCCCGCCGTCGAGGGCGCTCAACGCGATCTTCAACCCTTGCCCCTCTTCGCCCAGGCGATTTTCGGCGGGGACTTCGCAATCGTTCAAGATGATTTCGACCGAAGGCGACGAGTGCTGGCCCATTTTCTCTTCGTGGCGGCCAACGCGAAAGCCCTTGAAGCCAGGTTCGACGAGGAACGCGGTGATTCCCTTTCCACCAACGTTGGGATCGGTTTTCGCGAACACGATAAAGACGCCTGCGACGCTGCCGTTCGATACCCAGGTTTTCGTGCCGTTCAGGCGATAGACCCCGGAACCCGCGGGGCCGGGCTGAAGCCCGGCGCTTACATTCTCGCGTGTGGCGCGGGTCTGAATCCCAGCTGCGTCCGACCCCGCCTGCGGCTCCGTCAAACAGAAGGACCCGAGGACTTCTCCGGTCGCCAAACGCCGCAGATATTTTTTCTTCTGCGCGTCGCTGCCGTATGCCAGCAGCGGCACCTGCACCGCGGAATTCGTCACGCCCAGCGAAGTGGCCATTGCGGCGTCCACGCGCGCCACCTCTTCCAGCATCAACACATAAGAAATCGTATCGAGTCCCGGACCGCCCCATTCCTCCGGAACCAACATGCCGCAGCACCCCAGTTCGGCAAGTTTCTTGATCTCTTCTGCGGGAAAGCGGCCTTCCCGGTCGCGCTCCCGCACCGACGGCCGCACTTCATTCTCCATAAATTGGCGGACGGTATCGCGAGTAAGTTTTTGCTGGTCGTTGAGCGAAAAATCCATCGTGTATGGTGGCGCGAACTCTACGAGCGATGCTAACACGGAAGAACGCGGCCCACTAGCCAGGCTCCTGCAGGTCGGCGAAAAAGAATTCCTTGTCCCGAGGCCTTCGTGACTACAACTTGAACAGTTCCCGCAACCGTTTAGTCTGCACGCGGCTGACGGGGATTTCAGTTTGCTTCTTGTCGTTCATTTTCAGCATGTAGCTGTTCTTGAACCAGGGCACGACTTCCTTGATGTGGTGAATGTTCACCAGGTGCGAGCGGTGCGGCCGCCAGAACGTCTCGGAGTCGAGTGCGGCGTGCAGTTCTTCGAGCGTGCGATAGTTGGAGGTGCCTTCCGCATCGCGCGCCACAACGGCGATGGTTCCGTCGTCGATCGAAGCGAAGATCAGGTCCTCGGCGTCCACCAGCAACAGCCGCTGCTGCGACTTGACCAGCAGCTTGGCTGGCTGAACGGTTTGCTTGGCCGCGCCCAGTTGATTCACCAGCCGTTCGAGTCGCTCGCTGGTCGTGGTTTGCGTCTCCATCACCTTGCGCGCGCGCTGGATGGCCTTCGCGATGCGCGCTTTGTCGAACGGTTTCAAGACGTAGTCGACGGCGTTTACGTCGAAAGCCTGCACGGCGTAATGATCGAAAGCGGTGGCAAAGACGACGTGAGGGACCTTCATCTTGCGTTCGACGAGTTTTCGCAACACTCCGAAGCCGTCCAGACCCGGCATTTGCACGTCAAGAAATACCAGGTCGGGCGCGTGCTCCTTGATCAGCGTCATCGCTTCCACGCCATTCTTGCCCTGGCCGATGACGTTGATCTCCGGGAAGCCTTTCAACAAAAAGGCGAGTTCGTCGCGCGCGGGCTTTTCATCATCGACGATGATGGTATTGATGGACATGGATCGTATAACGAGTATAGGGACAGCGGCACTCGCAGGCAATTGTCGCGCTACGCAGCTTGGCGAAGTCCCTTCCACGCCTGCTAAGATACCCGCGGGAGAAACTCCGCGACCCATGCCGCCCAAGAAATCGAGCAAGCCAGTGCAGCGTAAGGCCAGCAAGTCAGCAGGCAAAATCCTTCGCAGCAAAGTGCTGTACAAAGGCCCCGTCTTTGGCGTGCGCCGCGACGAGGTGCTGGAGCCAACCGGTGTGCGCGCGACACGCGAGGTCATCACCCATCCTGGTTCAGTGGTCGTCATGCCGATTCTGCCGGACGGTCGCATCATTCTCATTCGGCAATACCGTCACGCGGCGCGACAGTTTCTGTGGGAACTGGTCGCTGGCCGCATCGATCCTGGCGAAAGCGTTCGACAAGCGGCCGCACGCGAACTGATTGAAGAAACCGGCTACCGCGCAAAGCGTCTGCGCGTTTTTCTCGATCTCTTCCCTACTCCGGGCTTTCTCGAGGAACGCATGTATATCTCGATCGCCGAAGGTGTCAGTGCAGGAAAGGCCGAGCCAGAAGAGGATGAGAGAATCACCTCGAAGGCGTTCACCCGCAAGGAACTGGAGAAAATGATTCAGCACGGAGTGCTTCGCGACGCGAAATCCGTTGCAGGACTGCTTTATTACTTCAAGTTTTCAGCGTGAGTCTGGCGCCGAGAGAAGGAAAACGACAACGAACGCAGCGAAACGCCCTTCGCAACTCTGGGTAAACAGGGCTCGCAGAGAACAGATGGCACTGGCTACCCGCGCACGACAAGCCGAAACCGCAACCCCCGAGGGATCCTCGCGTCCAGTAGCGGGCAAGTCCTACGAATGGCGCCGTGTGCTGCTACCGCTCTCGATTTTCCTCGGCGCGTTTTTGCTGTTTCTGCTGGAGCCACTGTTCGCCAAACTGATTCTTCCACGATTCGGAGGTTCCGCCGCTGTCTGGGCCACCTGTCTGGTGTTTTTTCAGTGCGCCCTGTTAGTTGGCTACTTGTACGCTTACCTGACGACGCGCCGCTTGACTCCAGCGCGTCAAGGGATCCTCCACATCGTGCTGTTGCTGTTGAGCCTTTGCTTTCTGCCGATCACTCCTCACGCGATGATTCGCAAGCTCGACGGAAATCATCCCGCTGCGCACATTCTCGTAGTGCTATCCGTTTCCATCGGGTTGCCTTTTATTTTGCTAAGCGCGACCAGCCCGCTCGTGCAAGCCTGGCACGCGCGCACGGAGGAAGGCTCCGAGCCCTATCATCTGTTCGCACTGTCCAACTTTGCCTCCTTGCTGGCACTTCTGAGCTTCCCATTGCTGATCGAGCCCCGGTTTTCGTCCCATCAGCAGTCGCTGCTGTGGTCCGCGCTGTTCGCCGCTTTCGTCGCTATCTGTTCGCTCACAGCATGGCTCGCCAGCCGCAACGCTCCCGCCGTCCCGCCCATGTCGACAACCGAAGTCGCCGAAATCACCTCTGCGCCGAGCCTTCGCGACAAACTGCTGTGGCTGAGCCTTTCCGCGTGCGGCTCGATGCTGCTGCTCTCCATCACGAATCACATTACGGAAAACGTCGCTCCGGTGCCCCTGTTCTGGGTGCTCCCCCTCGCGCTGTACCTGCTCACCTTTACGCTGGCCTTTCAGCGCCGAAGCTTCTATTCCCGATGGCTGATGGCCCGCCTCCTGGGAGTCACGCTCGGCAGCCTGGGGTACGCCATTTACGATCCTTCCTACACCGAATCCATTCAGGTCAGCGTGCCTCTGTTCTGCGGCGGCTTGTTCGTGTGCTGCTTGTTCTGCCACGGTGAGTTGGCGAAACGCCGGCCCGCCCCGCGCAACCTGACGACGTTCTACTTGACGATTTCCCTGGGCGGGGCGCTCGGCGCGATCTTCGTGGGCCTCCTGGCACCGTACTTGTTCGCGGCGCTGTACGAATTCCCACTGACGCTGGGCCTCACCGCGCTGGTTGCGGCAATCGCCCTCTGGCCGGAAGGATGGTTGGAACGGATATTCTGGAGCGCTCTAACCGTGATTATGGCGGCGGTTCTCGGTTATAACGTGCACTCCTACAAGAAGAACGACATCCTGACCGTGCGCAATTTCTACGGCGGCCTGCGTGTGAAGCAGCTTCACGACTGGCTGAAACAACCTTATCGCGAGCTCTATCACGGCAAAATCGAACACGGCGCGCAATTCCTCAATCCACCCAAGAGTCTGCTGGCGACCACGTACTACAGCGCAGATTCCGGCGTCGGAGTAGCCCTGCGCCGTTTCAGCGGAGCGCCGAAACGAGTGGGCGTGGTCGGGCTGGGGGCCGGAACGCTTGCTGCGTACGGTAATGCCAGCGACTATTTCCGATTCTACGAAATCAATCCGCTGGTCGTCTCCATCGCGAAGAACTGGTTCAGCTATCTGCGCGATACGCCCGCCAAGGTCGATATCGCGATGGGCGACGCCCGCTTATCCTTGGCCGCGGAACCCTCGCAGCAATACGACGTGCTGGCCGTCGATGCGTTCTCCGGCGATGCCATTCCCGTCCATCTTCTGACCAAGGAAGCTTTCGCGCTGTATCTCCGTCATCTGAAGCCCGGCGGGATTCTCGCGGTGCACACGTCGAATACGTACCTCGACCTTGCCCCCGTCGTCCAGTTGCTTGCCGATGACGTGCACTACCCGGTGCGCCTGATTACCAACGGCGACGATCTCCGCAAGCTGATCGACACCTCCGACTGGGTGCTGGTAACACGCAACGAGGACTTTTTGCGGGATCTCGATGCCACGACCCTGGAACAGATCACCGTTCCTGCGCGCCTCAGGCTTTGGACCGACGACTACAACAACCTGTTTCAAATCCTGCGTCCCGTGCAATTTAACAAAGATGGTTCCGATTGACGCGGCCCGCAGCCGGAAAAAGTGCTTCGGTTGCGCCCTTAGCAAACTGTTGCGTGTATCGTAAATTACTCGTGATATTACCGTACCAACGCGAACCGATGATCGAGCGAACCTGGTTATTAAATCGATTTAGAAGCCTTCTCGATCCATGCTTGCTTTTACAACCGCAGCGTTTGTTCTATTGACTGCGATTTTCATTCTGCTACACTCCGCGCAAATTAAATGGTTGGCGGAAGTGCGGGTGTCTTTACCCGTACCCGTGGTCGGCAAATCTCAGTGGCAGTCATGGGAGGGGAACAGCGGTGCGAGGAACGGTTAAATGGTTCAATAATTCAAAAGGTTACGGTTTCATCGGACGCGACGACGGCCCCGATGTCTTCGTACATTACTCCGCAATCACCGGCGATGGCTACCGCACTTTGCAGGAAGGAGATGCGGTCGAATTTGAAATTGTCCAGGGGCCCAAAGGGCCTCAGGCGGCCAACGTGCAAAAGGCAAGCTAGCAGTTCGGCAATCATTTCGGCCGGCTGGGACTCCCCCTTAGCCGGCCCTTTTTATTTCCCCGGCGCTTCGGACCATTTGACTCGCTTGCCGCGCAGTGTCATCCATGGCTTTCTCGCCTTATAATTCCTGCATGGACAACAAAACCCTCACCCGCATCCTCCGCGAAACCGCGCAGCTTCTGGAAATCGATGGCGCCATCATTGGCCGCTACCGCAGCTACGAAAAAGCCGCCGAGCTTATCGCCGGCATGCACGAATCGATCGAACAGGTCGCCAAGGAACCCGACAAGCTCGAAGAACTGCCGGGAATCGGCGAACGCATGGCCGAACATATTCAAGAAATCATCGCTACCGGTGACTACGGACTGCGCCAGAAGCTGCTCAAGAAATTTCCGGTTACCTTGCTCGATATCCTGAATCTGCAGTCCCTCGGCCCCAAGAAAGTGGCGTTTCTGTGGTCAAACTTTAAAGCCGCCACGGTCGCCGACGTCGAGAAACTTGCCCGTGAAGGCAAGCTCCGGGACCTTCCTGGCTTTGGCGAAAAGAGCGAGCAAAACATCCTGAAAGCCGTAGAGACGCACAAGCGGTCTACGGGCCGATTCCGTCTTGATACCACCGAAGCTGCCGCGGCAGCGATCATCGCGCACATTGAGAAGTATCCGAAAGCGGTGGCCTCGGTCACTCCGGCAGGGTCCTTGCGGCGTGGCAGAGAGACCGTAGGCGACCTGGACCTGCTTCTAACCCTCGCTGACGGCTACACTTCCCAAAAGCACATCGACGCGATCGCCGAGCACATCCTGAAGTATCCCCGCATCGACCAGGTTTTGGCACACGGCGAGAATAAGGTCAGTTTTACCCTCGATCATGGCCTGCAGGTGGACGTACGCCTCCTCGACAAAGAGAGTTTCGGCGCTGCCCTGCTCTATTTCACCGGCTCCAAGGAGCACAACGTCGCCTTGCGCGGCCGTGCGAACGACATGGGCTACACGCTCAACGAGTACACCCTGGCGACCTTGAAGGGCGAACGCCGCGTCGCCGGGCGGACGGAAGCGGAAATCTACGCCAAGCTCAAGCTCGACTACATTTCACCCGAGCTTCGCGAGAATACCGGCGAAATCCTCGCCGGCGAGCTGCACAAGCTGCCCAAACTCATCGAACTCGCCGACATAAAAGGCGACCTGCAGATGCACTCCACGGCGAGCGATGGCAAGCACTCTGTCGAGGAGATGGCGGAAGCTGCCCGGCAAATCGGGCACGAGTACATCGCCATGACCGACCATTCAAAATCGGTTACGATCGCCAACGGGTTGGACGAAAAGCGCGTGGTAGCTCACATCAAGAAGCTCCATGAGATCGACTCTCGAGGGCTGGGCATTCGCGTCCTCGCGGGTTCCGAGGTGGACATCCTCAAGGACGGCGCGCTCGACTATCCCGACGAAATCCTAGCGCAGCTCCAAGTCGTCGTGTGCTCGATCCACTCGCATATGCAGTTAGATCGCGCCGCGATGACCGACCGCATGCTCGCCTGCATCGAGAATCCCTACGCTCAGATCATCGGGCACCCCACCGGCCGGCGGCTGCTGGTGCGCGATTCTTTCGATTACGATATGGAGAAGGTTCTGGAC
>Ga0182018_10002012_pt1 | contig 21509 bp, 20 predicted proteins | sample 812P2MmetaG_FD_120490 | JGI IMG/M metagenome (GOLD analysis project Ga0182018, IMG submission 120490) | Permafrost microbial communities from Stordalen Mire, Sweden - 812P2M metaG | ecosystem: Environmental > Terrestrial > Soil > Wetlands > Permafrost | place: Sweden: Stordalen | collected...
CTGTCATCCCTATCCACTGCGCCGCATGGGCGTCATCACCTAAGGCAAGAGCCGGATGCGGGAATACCGCTCGTCCGGATCCGTGGAGGGGGTTGTGAGTGATCATGATTCCTACTCCGACTTTATGCAGCACTGCCGAAATGAAACTAGCTCACGCCAGAGAATCCTGTCGTGTTCCTCTGTCAGACCGTAATGTGCGGCTGCTCGTGTGTGCCATTGATCCCGTCGAAGGCCCAGAGGAAAAGCCAAGCCGGACGTGCCGAACTTGCACGTTTGCATGCCAAGGAGATCTTTCCGAACGATCGTTTTGGGGACCTGGAACCTCCGGACTCGACTTAGCGCCGGAGGGATAGATCGATTCGTCAGACGCGATTCTACAGCCACATCAAAATGCCAATACGGAGCCGCAATCTAACACCGACTCTTGCAACAGTCAAACGCTTTTGTCTGGGTGGAGTGAAAAGGGCGGGTTACACGTACAACCTGTCATTCCGAATTCGCGCCTGCCGGAACAGTATTGCCGTCGAATTCGCTCCTCGCAACTTTCTATCCCTCCACCTTCTTCGCCGCCTTCACAATCGCCGCCCCTGCCAGCAGCCACGGAGTGGAGGGCGCGGGGGATATTATTTGTTAACAGACCGGCGCTAAATGACGTCGAAAAAATGCCGCTAGTGCACCAGCTCCGAAGCGAAAACCAAGCGCACCCCCTGCGCCTTTGCCTCCGGAAGAACCTCCTGCAACGCTTTCAGCGTCGCGGGATGCGGATGACCGATCGCTATCGCTTTCCCCTTCTCACCCGCCTCTTGTAGGGCTAGCAACAGTTGCTTGCGCACCGCCGAAACTTCCGCGACGTCATCCAGAAAGGGAACATTGCGAAACGCCGATTGCACGCCGGCTCTCTGTGCCGCATCGAACGCGACCGTCGCCGCCGTAGTCCGGCTGTCGATGTAGAACAACTTGTGATCCCGCAGCACCGGCATCAATTCGTCCATCAGCGCCACATCCGTCGTCGATTGCGAACCCTGATGGTTGTTCACTCCCGCCACATCGGGAACCGCGCGCAGGAACCCATTCACAAGCACTCTCACATCCTTGCCGGACATGCCAGGCCGCAACTCATGCGACTCCGGCCGACCCTGTCCCACAGCTTCCATCGGCAGGTGCAGCATCACTTGATAGCCCCGGCGATGCGCTTCCTCCGCAATCTCCACCGAGTGCGGATGGTTCGGCAGCACCGAAATCGTCAGCGGATACGGCAGCGCAAAAATAGCCTCTGCCGCGCTCCGGTCGTTGCCCAGATCATCCAGAATAATCGCCAAGCGTGCCTGCCCGCTCGACAGTGCTCCTGCCGGCGGAGGCGCTTCCTGCGGTGCGGCCGCAGGCGCGGAGTGAATGCGAATCGTGTGTGTTGGGAATCCCGCTCGGCGATACTGGAAAACAATACCGTCGTGGCTCTCGGATGGCGCATCCTGCGTCAGTCCATGCCGCGTGGCAACGCCGCCCAGCGATTGCAATACTCGTGTGATCGCCGCGCGCTGTGACGAATCCCCCGAATCGCTACGAATCGTAACATCCACACGATCGCTGCTTTGGGGATCCTGATCTGATGCTCGCAACTCGCTTCGTGTGTTCGACCCTGATGGCGCCGCCGAACCTGCCGCCGCAACGAACTCGCGCGTGATGGCGTGAATATCCGTGTCGCGCAGGGGCTTTTCGGCCTTTTTGCAGCCGCCAAAGGCTATAGACAGCGCAAGCCCAATCGCGAGCAACCGCAACGGCTGTAAGGAATGAAAGATGTTGCTGGAAAGCAGGCCGTTGATTCGTCGTAGAGTCGACCCGGTCCGCCAAATCACCTGCCGCTAGGCCGCTTTCTTCGTGGGCATCTTCAGCATCTCAAGAGCTTTGCGATAGATTGGATCTTCCGGCGAAAGAGGACGCGGCCCGGAAGGTTCTTTGGACGGCGTGGCGGTTGTCGACGTAGAATCATCGTCGCCGCTGTCGGAATCGTCGTCCGCTGCCGCTCGCACAACCTCGGTAGGTTCCACGCCATCTTCCAGGATTGGCTTGCCCGCCGCGTTGTAGTAGTTCGCCACCGTCAGAAACAAAGCCGAGCCATCATCCATGGTGATCAGCTTCTGCTCGGACGCCAGACCGAACGTCCGTTCGCCGACCACATCGCCGCGATGATTCGCAACCATTGCCGAAGCGAGCACTTCGGCCGCTCCGGACGTCGTGCCGTCAATCAATATGGAAACCGGACCCTTCCAAACCACCTTGCTCGGTTCCGCGGCCAGAACCTGAGCCGAGACCGTCTGCCCGCGCAGCGTGGCAATCGTGCCGGACGGGACGAACAACCGCGCCACCGAGACCGCTTCGGTCACCGGGCCGCGCCCGCATTCGCGCAAATCCAGCACTACCTTGTGAATCCCCTGCTTTTCCGCATCCAGGAGCTTGTTTCGCACATCGTCCGCGCGGCCGTTATCGAGCGATGGGAGCCGCAGCACCAGAATATCGGGGTCTGCCTTCTGCACGATGGTTTTCGGAGTAGCAACCTTTTCGCGAACAATGTCCACTTCATCGGGGTCCGCCTTGCCGCGGCGAATCACTCCCACCTTCACTCCGCTTCCCACTTGGCCGTTCAGCAAATTCAGCGCCTGCCCCACGGACATGTCTCGCGTGGTGAAACCCGCAACCGACTCAAAAATATCTCCGCTGTGGATGCCGGCCTTCTCCGCCGCACTGTCCGGCAAAACCGAAATCACGATCACATAACCGAATCGCTTGCTCAGGCTCAGGCCCGTCTCGCCGGTCCCGACATTCTGCTGCTTCTGCTTGTATTCGGTGTATTCGCGGGGCGTCAGATAACTGGATTCCGGGTCTAGCGACTCGAGCAAGCCGTGCAGCGATCCCGCCGTGACTAGGTGCATGTTTGGCTCGTCGACGTAGTCCGACTGAATTTTTTGCAGCACTTCGCCGAAGACCGTAAGCGACTTGTAGGCTTTGTCGTCCGGTGTCCGTCCGAGAACATGTCCGATACCGGCGTAACAGAAAATCGCCACGGATACTGCGATAATGCCGAAGCGTGCTTTTCGATTCATTTCCCCACCTAACGGCGAAAATCAGACCCTAGTATAGCATCGCAAAGCTATGGGACGCGCCAGGAAAGGGAAAGGAAGCCTCCGGCGGCGATCGGGGCCGAGAAATAGAGCGAGAGACCGGAAAGACACGACAAACGGCCCGATTGTTGTACATTTACCACAGCAAAATAGCCGACCGTCTCTTCCCTGCCCATAAGTTATTGATACTAAGGAACAAACGCTTCAAACACTGGACGACAAAGTGCTATTATATTTACGTCCATGCTTCAGACCACGATTCTGCGCTCGTCGACCGCCGAGGGTGTGGGACTTCACACCGGCGTCTTCGGCCACATTTGTCTGACTCCTGCTCCCGCCGACACTGGCATCGTATTTCGCCGCATCGACCTGGACAATTTTCCGATCGAAGCACAAGGACACAACGTCGCGCGCGTCAGCTACGCCACCAGCCTCATGAAACAGGGCGTGTTGCTCTCGACGACCGAACATCTCCTAGCGGCGATCTATTCCTGCGGGATCGACAACGTTTTTATCGACATTGACTCCATCGAGATTCCCATTTTGGATGGCTCGGCCGAGCCTTTCATGCAAATGCTGGAGCATTCGGGCATTCGCAAGCTGCGCCGAAAGCGCCGTTATCTCAAGGTATTGCAACCGCTTGAAGTTGTTGAAGGCGATCGCCGTATCGGCATCTATCCTGCCGACGAGTTCCACGTCCGCTGCTATGTTGATTTCCCGCATCCCCTGGTGGGCCAACAGGAAGTGGAGATGGTCGTCAATCCGGAGACTTTCCGCCACCTCCTGGCTCGCGCGCGAACGTTTTGTTTCGAGCGAGACATCGAGCCGCTGCGCTCGATGGGCTTGATTCGCGGCGGATCGTTGGAAAACGCCATTGTCTTAACCAATGATGGGGTGATGAATGGTCCGCTGCGCTTCCCCGATGAATTCGGCCGGCACAAAGCCTTGGACCTGATCGGCGACCTGGCCTTGGCAGGGTTGCCCCTGCTCGCCCGGGTCGAGGCCCACAAAGCGGGCCACGCCCTGCATACGCAACTGGTCAGCCGGCTCCTTGCCGACCCATCCCTCTGGACGATCGCCACGGATGAAACCTCCCATGCCGGCATGGAAGCGGACCTTCCCAGGCTCGCCACGGTACCCGCACCGGCCGCCGATTGAGCCTTTCGAGTCGCACACCAAAATCACCACTTTGCTAAACCCCGCCTGCTCCCCCAAAATGAATTGACACCATGCCCGCCAAAGACCTTGCCATCGTTATTCTTGCTGCCGGAAAAGGCACGCGGCTGAAGTCGAGCCTTGCGAAAGTGTTGCACCGCGCGGGCGGGCGAGCCCTGGTTGAGCAAGTCCTTCGGGCCTGTGCGCCGCTCGTCGCGAAAAAGACCGTCGTGGTAGTAGGACATCAAGCCGAGCAGGTCACTGCTGTGGTCGAGCCAACTGGGGCGACAACGGTGCTTCAGCAGCCGCAGCATGGAACGGGTCATGCCATGCAGGTCGCACGTAGAGCTTTGGGCAGCGCCAAACTCGTAGTCGTTCTCCCCGGCGATGCGCCTCTGGTCCGCACCGAAACGCTACGGGCTCTGGTCGCTGCCCATCGCGCGGGGAACGCCGCTGCAACCATCCTCAGCGCTGTGGTCAGCGATCCTTCGGGTTACGGGCGCATCGTGCGCAAATCCGAGACGCAAGTTGGCGCCATCGTCGAGGAGTCGCAGCTGACCGACGAGCAGCGCGAGATTAATGAAATCAACTCCAGCATTTACTGCTTCACGCTCGAAAAACTCTGGCCCGCGCTGGCGCAAGTCAAACCAAACAATAAGCATCACGAACTTTATCTGACCGATGCCATAGCCGTGCTCGCTTCGAAGGGCGAAACGGTTCTGGCGCAGATCGCTCCTGATCCGCGCGAAGTCCTCGGGTGCAACACGCGCGCCGATCTGGCCGAGGTCGATCGCATCTTCCGCGAGTGGAAGCGCAACGCCCTCATGAACGCCGGCGTCACGATCCAATTGCCGGACACCGTCCTCGTCGATCCCGAGGTGATCGCGGGAGAAGACACGGTCATCGAGCCGGCAGTGCATTTGCTCGGCAAAACGAAGATTGGCGCGCGCTGCACGATTCGGACCGGCAGCGTTCTGACCGACGCGACGCTCGGCGACGACGTCATCGTGGAGCCGCATTGCGTGATTGCCAACAGTCGTCTCGATCAACGCGTCACCGTTGGGCCCTTCGCCCGCCTGCGCGGAGACACTCACTTGAAGGCGGGCGCGCACATCGGCAATTTCGTCGAGCTGAAGAAAACTACCCTCGGCGAAGGCACCAAGGCCGGCCATTTGACGTATCTTGGCGACGCGAAGATCGGCTCCAAGACCAACATCGGAGCGGGAACGATCACCTGCAACTACGATGGTTTTCACAAACATCCCACAACCATCGGCAATCGCGTTTTTATCGGCAGCGATGCCGCGCTGGTCGCGCCGGTTCGTATTGGTGACCGCGCGTACGTCGCCGCGGGCTCCACGATTACCGACAATGTTCCCGCCGAAGCGTTGGGCATTGCGCGGGGTCGGCAGGCAAACAAGCCTGGCTGGGCCGCGAAGAAGCGTCGTGAACTTGCGGCCGCGGCGAGCCTGAAAAATTCCTCGCGCAAATCCAAACCTCGCAAATCGACGAAGACTCGCCGGTAAGTCCTGGAAGCTTCGTCATTGAAGAGAAACGATCGGGGTGTTATCGTCCGGCGTACTTGCACGGTGAGGAGCGTCTTCGTGGGCATGTGGGTCAACTGGCTGCTGGTCATCGGCGGAATCGTGTGCGTGATCGTGGAACTCGCGCTGGGGGCGATGACCGGATTTGACCTCGCGCTGATCGGCGGTTCGTGCGCCATCGGCGGGGGTATCGGGCTCCTGGCGGTTTCGGAAAAGATCGGCTTGCTTGCCGCAGGCGGCTTGTCTCTAGTGTATCTCGCGGTGTTCCGGCGGTGGCTGAAAGCCACGTTGACGGTAAAAAACCATGCCAGCAATGTGGACGCGGTGGTGGGAAAAACCGGGGTGGTGACCAAGCGGATCGCGCCGTTCGAGCCGGGCATGGTGAAGATTGGCGCGGAACAGTGGCGTGCGGAATTGGCGGGCGCAGGAGATGCGCCGCGGGATTTAGGGGTGGCCGTCACGGTGGAATCGGTCGACGGGGTAACGCTCAAGGTGAGGTGAAGGCAATGGACACCGGCGTTTTTGTGTTGGCATTTGCTTTTGCAATCGCGCTGTTTGGTCTGCTAGCGCTGGCTCGGGGAGCGCGCACGGTTCGGCAGTATGAAAAAGGACTGATCACGCGGTTGGGCAAATATCATGGAATGGCGCCGTCGGGGCTGACGTTCATCGTTCCGTTCGTCGATGACATCGTGCGGGTGGACATGCGGGAACAGGTGATCACGGTGCCCCCGCAAAAGTTGATTACCAAGGACAACGTCACCGTGGAAGTCGACGCGGTGGTCTACTACAAGGTGATCGACCCAGTGAAATCGCAGTATGAAGTGCAGGATTTTGGCTACGCGTGCACCACGCTGGCGCAGACGAATTTGCGCAATCTGATCGGCGATCGGACCCTGGACGAGACGCTGGTGGCGCGCGACATGATCAACACGAACCTGCGCGAGGTGCTGGACGAAGCCACCAACGGGTGGGGCGTGAAGGTCACGCGCGTGGAAGTACAGAAGATCGAGCCGCCGCGGGACATTACCGATGCAATGTCTCGGCAGATGAAAGCGGAACGCGAGAAGCGGGCTGCGGTGCTGGAAGCGGAAGGCATCAAGCAGAGCCAGATTTTGCAGGCGGAGGGCACGAAACAGTCGGAGATTTTGCGGGCGGAAGGCGACGCGCAGGCGCGCATCACGCGGGCGAATGCGGAAGCCGAAGCGATCAAGCTGGTTTCCAATGCAGCGGAGACGTACTTCAAGGAGCGCGCGGAGACGATGCGGAAGCTTGAGGTGCTGAACAATACTTTGGCGCAGAACACCAAGTACATTGTGCCCGCAAACGCGAGTCTGGTGAACGTGCTTGGGTTGGATGGGACCGTGGCGGCGATCACCAAACCAGCCGATCCTCCCCCGCCTCCTTCGGGGCTCTCGGGCCGCTCGATCTGACCTGCTTCGTGGACGTAGCAAGGAATTGCTGACCGGGGGTGAACTCATGCCAGAATTGCAGACCAACGCAGCTGCAAGAGCGCGGTTCAAGGCCATCAATCCTCACTTCGTGGTTGGCGATGTGGTGGCGGAAGCGGAGTATTATCGCGACGTCCTGGGATTCAAGATTCTGGGCTATTTCGGAGAGCCGCCGGTATTTGCGATGGTCGCGCGCGACAACGCGGAGATTCAATTCAGCAAAGTGGATGAAGGCGCGGAAGTCTCGCCGAACGTGAGCCGAAAAAACATCGGCCTAGACGCGTACGTCTGGGTGGATGATGTTGACCGATTGTACGTGGAGCTGCAAGCGAAGGGCGCGAAAATTTTGGAAAAGCCGACTCAGCGCGTTTACAATTGCTACGAAATGAAGGTCGAGGATCCGTACGGATTCCATCTGGTGTTCAGCCAGGATAATAGCGACAAGTAAAGCCGGACTTCGCGGTGTGCTAACATGGGGGTTCCCCAAACTCCCCGAGGAGCCGCTTTCGAATGAAATTTGGAGTGGTAGTCTTTCCGGGATCGAATTGCGATCACGACGCGTTTTACGCCATCGGCAACGTCCTGCACAAGCCGGTTGAATTCATCTGGCACCAATCCGAAGATCTCGCCAATAGCGACGCGATTATTTTGCCGGGCGGATTTGCCTACGGTGATTATCTGCGGACTGGTGCGATTGCGCGGTTTTCGCCGGTGATGAAGTCGGTGGAGAAGTTTGCGAACAGCGGCGGGATGGTGCTAGGAATCTGCAATGGTTTCCAGATTTTGCTGGAAGCGGGGTTGCTGCCGGGGGCGATGATGCGGAATTCCGCCCTGCGCTACATATGCCGCCACGTGCATATTCGCGTGGAACAGACCGACACGCCGTTTACGAATGAGGCCAAGAAAGGCCAGATTCTGCGGATTCCGATCGCGCATAACGACGGGAACTACAACGCGGAGGGAGCGACGCTGGCCGAGCTGGAGAGAAACCGGCAAGTTATTTTCCGCTATACGACGGCGGATGGTTCAGATGACGCCGCGGGAAATCCGAATGGCTCGATGGCGAACATCGCGGGGATTTGCAACCGCGAGCGGAATGTTGCTGGATTGATGCCGCATCCGGAGCGAGCCGTGGAAGCGGCGCTGGATTCTGCCGATGGGCTGACTATTTTTCGGTCGATGATTGAGGTGCTGGTGGGCGCGGTTAAGGCTACGGCATGAGTGGGTATTTCGGGTGGGGCGGACAACAACGGCGAAAACCATCGACTGGTGGCGATCGTGCTGAAATGGGGCACGGCTGTGCTCTGCCCCTACAAGGACTCGGGTTGCGGATATTTCGCGGCGGACTAAGCTGATGGCTACGGCGTTTACGGAAATTAAAGTTACGCCGGAAATTGCTGCCGAGCACGGATTAACATCGGACGAATACGCTCGCGTCAAGAAAATACTGGGGCGCGATCCTAACATCACCGAGCTGGGCATTTTCAGCGTGATGTGGAGCGAGCACTGCTCGTATAAATCCAGCAAAGCGCATCTGAAGCGGTTGCCCACGCGCGGGAAACTTGTGGTGCAGGGGCCCGGCGAAAATGCCGGAGTTGTGGACATCGGCGACGGCTTGGTCGCCGCGTTCAAGATTGAATCCCACAATCATCCTAGTTACGTGGAGCCATTTCAGGGCGCGACTACCGGAGTGGGCGGCATCCTGCGCGACATTTTCACCATGGGCGCTCGGCCTGTTGCGGTGCTGGACTCGCTGCGCTTCGGCGAAATCGCCGCAAGTAAAACCACCAGTGAAGAGGATGCTGCGAAGAATCGCCGGATTCTCGATGGCGTGATTCGCGGCGTGGCTAATTACGGGAATTGTTTTGGCGTGCCGACCGTTGGCGGTGAAGTTTGCTTCGAGCCTTGCTATTCGCAGAATCCGCTGGTCAACGCGCTGGCGCTGGGCATCGCGCGCAAGGAAGAGATTTTTCTCGCCAAGGCCGAGGGCATCGGCAATCCTGTGATTTATGTAGGCGCGAAGACCGGGCGCGACGGAATCCACGGCGCTTCGCTGCTGGCTTCGGCTGAGTTCACCGAGGAATCGCAGCAGAAGCGGCCGAACGTGCAAGTGGGCGACCCGTTCATGGAGAAATTGCTGCTGGAGGCGTGCCTTGAGGCGATGCATACGGGCGCGGTGGTTGCGATTCAGGACATGGGCGCGGCTGGATTAACGTGCTCCACGATGGAAATGGCTTCGCGCGGCGGTACCGGGATTGAAATTGACCTGGCGAAAGTTCCGCAACGCGAATCCGGAATGACGCCGTACGAAATCATGCTGAGCGAATCGCAGGAGCGCATGCTACTGGTGGCGGAGAAGGGACGCGAGCGCGAAGTGCTCGACGTCTTCAAGAAGTGGGGGCTGGATGCGGTGGTGGTCGGGACGGTCACCGACGGCGGGATCGCGAAGGTGTTGAATCGCGGCGAGGTTGCGGCTGAGATTCCTGCGCACCCGCTGGCGGAGGAGGGGCCGGTTTATCAGCGGCCCATAGCGCAGCCTGCTTTGCGCAGAGAGACAGTGGCTGACTGGTTTGTTTTTAAGGCCGGGACGACAAACTTCACCGAGAATTTCAAGAAATTGCTGGCGTCGCCGGCGATCGCTTCGAAGCGGTGGATCACCGAGCAATACGACACGATGGTGCGCACGAACACACTGGCCGGGCCTGGGGCCAGCGACGCTGCCGTGATTCGCATCAAGGATCCGAAAACGTTGGAGGTGAAGCGGGCGCTGGCGCTTTCCACCGACGGCAATGGGCGATGGTGCCAACTGAATCCGCGATTGGGCGCGATGCATGCGGTTGCAGAAGCGGCGCGGAACGTGGCGACCAGTGGTGCGCGTCCGATTGCGGCGACCAACTGCCTCAATTTCGGCAGTCCGGAAAAGCCGGAAGTGATGTGGCAATTCAGCGAGGCGATCGACGGCCTGACGGTGGCTTGCAACGAGTTGGGTACGCCAATTACCGGAGGAAACGTCAGCTTTTACAACGAGACGTTGGGAAAGTCGATCTATCCGACGCCGGTCGTCGGAATTCTAGGCATCCTTGACGACGCGTCGCACGTTGTGAAGATTGGATTTCGCGAAAAAGGCGATTTGATTGTACTGCTGGACGGGGCTGGATCCGCTAGCGCGGCTTCGTCGCCGGCCAACCTGGCGCAGGAGTTTTCTTCGTCGGAGTATTCTAAGACCATTGCACAGGTTGTGACGGGCGAGCCGCCGCAAATCGATCTGGCCGCCGAGAAGCGGCTGCAACAAATGCTGGTGGCGCTGGCCAGTGAAAACGTGGTGCAATCGGCGCACGATATCAGCGATGGGGGAATTGCGGTCACGCTCGCGGAGTGCTGCTTTGCGGCCAACGGGCTGAGCGCGAGCGTCATCCTGGAAGGATCGGAACCGCCTGCCGAGCATGCGCTGTTCAACGAGCGCGGCGCGCGCGCGGTTGTCTCGGTGAAATCTTCTCTGCTTGCTCGCGTTCTCGAGAGTGCGCGACAATATGGTGTGACGGCGCAACAAATCGGCCAGGTTACCCGTGACAAAGCATTTCGCATCCAATATAAGGCGAGCGCCGCGATCGATAGCCCGCTCGAATCGTTGCGCGAGGTCTGGACCTGTTCGCTGGAACGTGCTCTGAAGGCCAGCTGACCGCAAGGCAGTTGCAGGGGAATCGACGGTATTTTCGAATTCGCTCAAAAGTTGGCAATCCGATCGCACCTTTGACGCAAAAGCTCGCTTTCGCTGACGACCGTTTCCACGACGAATGTGGTGTGTTCGGCGTTTTCGGGCACGAGGAAGCGTCGAAGCTCGCGTATCTCGGCTTGTACGCGCTGCAGCATCGCGGGCAGGAATCCGCCGGGATTGTCTCGAGCGATGGCGCAGACCTGCATCTGCACCGCGCGATGGGCGAAGTCGAGGAGATTTTTACGCCGGATGTCCTGAACAAGCTTCCGGGGAACTCCGCGATCGGCCACACGCGGTATTCCACAGCTGGCGACAAAGCGCTGCTCAACGCTCAGCCGATCTTGATCGATTGCAACAAGGGCAAAGTTGCGCTCGGCCATAACGGAAACCTCACCAATGCGGCAGAGTGGCGCCGGAAGCTGGAGCATCGCGGCTCGATTTTCCAGACCAACAGCGACACTGAAGTCATCGTGCACCTGCTGGCGCGCTCGCAAGCCCGTAATCTTTCCGGCGCGATCGGCGACGCGTTGAATCAGGTGGAGGGCGCGTACTCGCTGCTGGTGCTCACCACCGACGAGATGTATGCCGTGCGCGATCCCCGCGGATTCCGCCCGCTGAATCTGGGGAGGCTTGGTGATGCCTGGCTGGTGGCGTCGGAAACCTGCGCCTTCGATCTGCTCAACGCGCAATATGTTCGCGAAGTCGAACCCGGGGAAATGGTGCGCATCTCGCGCTCGGGCATCGAGTCCATTCGGTTCGCACCGCAAAAGCCTTTGCAGCAGTGCATTTTCGAGCATGTTTATTTTTCGCGCCCGGACAGCATTATCTTCGGCCGCTCGGTGAACGAAAGCCGCGAAGCGCTCGGCCGTTTGCTCGCGCAAGAGCATCCCGTCGAGGCCGACATCGTTGTTCCGGTACCGGATTCCGGTGTGCCCGCGGCTGTCGGCTACTCGCTCGAATCCGGAATTCCGTTTCGCATGGGATTGATCCGCAATCATTACATTGGCCGAACGTTTATCGAGCCTTCGCAGGCCATCCGCAATTTCGGCGTAAAGCTCAAGCTCAATCCCATTCGCGGCCTGATCGAAGGGAAGCGCGTGATTCTGGTCGACGACTCCATCGTCCGCGGCACCACCAGCCGCAAGATCGTGCGCATGGTGCAGGAAGCCGGCGCGAAGCAAGTGCACGTGCGCATCAGTTGTCCGCCGACAATCTCGCCTTGCTATTACGGCGTGGACACGCCCACGCGCGAGGAGTTGATCGCGTCCACCAATTCACCGGAAGAAATCCGCAAGTTTCTGGGCGCCGATTCGCTCGGCTATGTGTCGCTGGCCAGTTTGAAACAAGCAGTGAGCGACACCAAGGGCAGCTACTGCACATCTTGCTACACTGGGGTGTACCCCACGGACCTCGTGCAACTCGAAGTGGGCAAAGCTACCTCCAACGATGTGTTGCGGGATGCTACCAACGGCAGCGGGATAGAAGACTCAGCGGCGGAGCGCCCTGTGGTGGTGGAACGTGAAGTCTGACGCTACGAAAAACGAAAACGACAAAAACGAAAAGGGTCTGCCCGTCCGTCAGCGCGTCGAACGCGAAATCGTCGCCTGGTTTTGGGTGGCACTGGCGTTCATGCTGATTAACGGCACGATTGGCCAGGCTCGGGTGATTCCTTCCGGCTCGATGGAGAACACTTTGCTGATCGGCGATCACCTGATCATGAGCCGAATCGGCTATGACGCTGGCGTGCCGTTCACCAGCTGGCATGTGCCGCTGTGGCGCAATCCGCACCGGCAGCAGGTGATTATCTTCAAACCCCCTTTTGCGCCAGACACGCCGGATTACGTGAAACGCACGATCGGCCTGCCCGGTGATACGGTTGATCTGCACGGCGGGGCTGTGTACGTGAATGGCCAGAAGCTCAACGAGCCTTACACGATTGGCCCCAGTGAGCCGGCGCCTCCGGGAAGCGCCCCATCGGGTTACACCGACATCAAGTTTCCGTACCACGTGCCGGACAATTGTTATTTTGCTATGGGCGACAACCGCACGAATTCGTATGACAGCCGCTTCTGGGGCTGTGTTCCGCGCAACGACATCATCGGCACGCCGGTGATGATCTATATGTCGCTCGACGTGCCCCCGGACGCCTGGGAGCCTGGGCAGATTCGCGAGCGCTTTTTCGCATATGCGAGCGCAATCCTGCATCCGGGCGAAATACGCTGGCGGCGGTTGTTTCACACATTTTAGGCTTCGATCGGATCGCGGTGATGCGATGAATGGCAGGAGAATTGAATACAAAGCGCCAGGGCGCCCCGGCGGTGGAATTTGAACGCAGACCCCACGAAAAACGATAACCACAAGAGTAAGTCAAAGCTTTTGATGCGACAACGCATCGGACACGAAGTCATCGCGTGGTTCTGGGTAGCCTTGGCCTTTATGCTGATCAACGGCACGATTGGCCAGGCTCGGGTGATTCCTTCCGGCTCGATGGAAAACACTTTGCTGATCGGCGATCACCTGATTATGAGCCGAATTGGCTACGACGCCGGCGTGCCGTTCACGAACTGGCATGTGCCGCTGTGGCGTAATCCGCAGCGCCGGCAAGTGATTATCTTCAAGCCGCCTTTCGCTCCGGGCACCACGGATTTGATCAAGCGCACGATCGGCCTGCCCGGCGACACTATCGATCTGCGCGGCGGGGCGGTCTTTATCAACGGACAGAAACTAAATGAGGGCTACGCGGTCGGACCTACCGAGCCAGCTCCCGCGGGAAGCGCTCCGACGGGCTTTAGCGCCGTCAGATTTCCCTATCGTGTGCCGGATAATTGTTATTTCGCGATGGGCGACAACCGCACGAATTCGTACGATAGCCGCTTCTGGGGCTGTGTTCCGCGCAATGACATCATCGGCACGCCGGTGATGATTTATATGTCGCTCGATGTGCCGTCCGATGCTTGGGAGCCGGGCCAAACTCGCGAACGTTTCCTCGCCTATGCCAGCGCGGTCGTGCACCCGGGCGTGGTGCGCTGGAAGCGACTGTTTCACTTGTTTTGATTTATACTAAGCTAGTAGAGCTTAGAGTAAATGCCGCACCCACCTCGCGGCAATCGGTTATTCTCCAATAGAGAACGCCCGGCATTTCGTGCGCCCGGACTAGAAACGGACTTTGATACCTCATCCATGAAATACGCCGACGCAGGAGTGGACATCGCCACGGCCGACGCCGCCAAGCAGCGCATCCGCCACCACGCAAGCCGAACTTTCACTCCCGGCGTTCTGGGCGGAATCGGGGGGTTCGGCGGGCTGTTCGTCCTCGATAAGAAGAAATGGAAAGAGCCGGTGCTGGTCTCCAGCGCCGATGGCGTCGGAACCAAACTCAAAGTGGCGATGGCCACCGGCGTTCATTCCACGGTTGGCGGTGATCTCGTGAATCACTGCGTCAACGACATCCTGGTGCAGGGCGCGGAGCCGCTATTTTTCCTGGACTATCTCGCGATGGGAAAGCTCGATCCCAACGTGGTCGAGCAGCTGGTGGAAGGCATGAGCCGTGCCTGCCGGAAGGCAGGCTGCGCGCTCATCGGCGGCGAAACTGCCGAGATGCCCGGCTTTTATCCCGTTGGCGAGTACGATTTGGCCGGCTTCATCGTCGGCGCCGTCGAACGCAAAAAACTACTCACCGGGAAAGCAGTGAAGCCGGGAGACGTCCTGGTGGCGTTGCCTTCCGCCGGACTTCACACCAACGGCTATTCGCTGGCGCGGAAGCTGGTTTTCGATGTTGCCAGGCTCAAGCCGGAAACTTACGTTGCTGAGGTGGGAAACAAAATCGGCGCGGAACTCCTGAAGCCACATCTGTGCTATGCCCCAGCGCTGAAAAATATTCTTGCGCGCGGGTGGGTTTCCGCCTTAGCGCACATCACGGGCGGGGGAATTCCTGGTAATTTGCCGCGCGTGCTGCCTTCCGGCGTTCAGGCCCAAGTCGATCTGGGCGCGTGGCCGGTGCCGTCCATGTTCAAGTACCTGGCTAAGATCGGCAAAATCGAAACCGACGAACTGCTGCAATCTTTTAACCTTGGTGTGGGCATGATTATGGTCGTCCCGCAAGCCCACGTTCAATCCGTGGAAGCCGATCTTAAGCGCCGCCGCGAAAAATACTTCCGCATCGGCCGCATTGAGCGCGGCGACTCTGGCAAAGCGCGCGTCACCTACACCGGATCGCTGCATCTTTAGCGTTGCGGGTGAATAACGGCGACAAAGGCGGCGACAAAAAATCGAGTCTACTCTCCCGTGCCTGCGTAGGCGGGATTCTTTGCCGCTGCCCGGAGCGGCAGCTCGCGGGCCACTTTGTGCAGCCACTTTAGTTCCGTCTTGAACTGCTCGATCATCAGGCCCACCATCCAAGCGGCTTCGTGATGGGGATGGCCAACTTCTTCAAGGATGCTGCGCAGCGTCTGTTCTTCTCGTGCCAGTTCGCTCTCCAGGAATTTCTTGCGTCGCGCGATCTGCTTCTGAAATACGCCGCCGCGTGCCTGCCAGGACAACGCCACCCAGGTCAGAAATGCCGGCCTATCGCGCTGCGTCGTCCACTGTTCCCGTTCCAACGCGTCACCAAGAGCGTGCCGTCCCTTGGCGGTCGTCTCAAACACACGCCGTTCCGGCCCTGCGGAAGGCTCGTCGCTATCTCCTGCGCGAATCAGTCCTGCCGCCGCCAATTTCTCCAGCGAGTAGTAAATCTGCGGACGTGAAATTCCGGCCCAGTCGCGCACGCACCGCCGCTCCAGTTCCAGGTTGACCTGATAGCCGTACATTCCGCGCTCAGCCAGCAAGCTTAGAATCACCAGATCCGGCGTCGTCAGGCCTGATCGCTTCCCGTTCCGCATGCGTTGCGCCTTTCCTTGTTGCAAGGAGCGCGAGGAAATGAGCGCCCGCCTGTGCTGGATAGCAGTTGTTCTACCTCGGCAATTCCTCGCGCGGCCTCAGCAGCTCGGCGTTATCCCTTGCGCTTTTCGCCGTCGCTTTGTTTCCCGGCCTTTCGCCGACTGCTCCACCACCACCATTGGCACTGTTCTGCCGGCAGACGGGGATCGCGCGCTTGCGCCACCGCTGCCCGAAACGTGTCCAACACGCAAATATCCTGATGTTGGCGCGCCACTCGGCCCAGTTCGCGGTAAAGCCGCTCCGGATTGCGCCGCGCCAATTGCGCCACGCTGCGCACCCCGAGCAACTCAAAATCGCGCACCATAGCTGGACCAACCGAAATCAAATCCCCAAGCCGCCGGTGTTCCACTGCCATGAAAACCTCCTTGACAAGTTTTCTAAACCATTCTAGTCTAATTAAGACTAGTGTGCTTGTCAATCAAATAGTTTGCAGCTTCGGCGAACGCAAATCACTTGGAGAAGATCTATGAACGTAAAACGAATCACCCCGGTCCTGTTCGTGAAGGAAATTGAGCTTGTGCTGCCGTTTTGGATCGACGCTCTGGGCTTCACCAAAACCATCGAAGTCCCGCACGGCGACAGGCTGGGCTTCGTAGCGTTGCAAAAGGGGAATGCCGAGGTGATGTACCAGAGCTTCGCCAGCCTCGGAGAAGATCTGCCGGCGATCGCGGAAGCTTCGAAAAAGGGGCCGACATTCCTGTACATCGAAGTAGACAATCTAGATGCCGTTCTAGCCGCTTTGAAAAATACCAGGATCGTACAAAGCGAACGCACCGCCTTTTACGGTATGCGCGAAGTCGGCTACCAAGACCCGGCCGGCCACTTCGTCACCTTCGCGCAACCGGTCTCGGCGCCCAAGAACTAGCTGCCCGTCAGTCCGTTGCGGTCACAACTTACTTCTTTGTGGTGCCTGGAACCGGGCGGCGCTCCATCTCGGTCGGGACGGCGATGGAACGGGCGCCGTTCTTGCCGACCGAGCGGACGGCGAAGAAATGATTGTCGGTGGAGACGCCTTTCAGCACCGTTTCGCCCGCCGACTCTGTGAACGTGTAGACGCTCCAGCGGGCTTCCGTGGTCTCGCGCCACAGGATTTCGAATCCGGCGCGCTCGGAATCTTCCTCCGCAGACCACGAGACTTTTGCGTCGGGCGTCACTCCTCCGCCCAGCCGCGCTTCCTTTGGTGGCGCCGGAGCCAGCGCGAGTTGACGCAGTGCTTCCGCGTTGTCCCGCGCCACGTTGCCCAGAAACGCAAAGTTCAGATAGTTAAGGGAGTCGCCGTACTCCAGGCCGTTTTCGGTGCGCGGTGTCTGGTGCTGGTGGTTGTAGTCCTCCAGCGGCTCGGTGAAGCGCACTGCCGGCAGGCCTGCCTTGTAAAAGGGATAGTGATCGCCGCCGCGGCCGTAGCGGTCCACGCGAAACACCAAGCGGATCGCCGAGCTGCCATCGATCTCTTCGATGGCGCGCGCGAGCTCGCGGGAGGAGGAATCGCAATCATCGATTTCGCCATTGCCGGAAAAAACGCGCACGCGGTGTGGCGCTCCCGGAGAAAGATCATCGCCGACGATGTCGTCGTCGAGCATCCCACCGACCGTATACCCTTGTTGCTTCACCCAATCGACCAGGTGCGTGCTGCCCAACAAACCTTGCTCTTCTCCGGACACTGCCACGAACAACAGGGTTGCGCGGTATCGCCCCTTGCCGTTCGGGCCGGCTTTGCTCAGGAGGCGCGCCGATTCCACGCTGACGGCCACGCCAGACGCATCGTCGTCGGCGCCCGGCGCGTCCGTGTTTGGGTCCATGACATCCGAAGGGCGCGAATCGAGATGCCCGGAAACGATAAAGACGGTTTTCGCGAGCGTCGGGTCGGTGCCCGGCAGAATGCCGTAAACATTTTCAAGGTGCACGGGCTTGTCCCCGGTGCGCGCCGACGTTGCTTCAAACCTGTCGATGAAAACCTGCAGCTTGCCGCCGGAGTCTTTTGCAATTTCGTTCAGCCGGGCCGCGGTGTGGTCGCGAGCGCAGCCGACGCCGCGCTTCGGATCGGTCCACGAAGACAGAGTGAGCCGTGTGCCGCACGCCACCATTTCTTCGATCAACGCTCGCATGGATTTTTCGTTCACGCTGGCGCGCGCCACCGCGCCTGTGGGTCGCGGCGGGAGTTTCAGCTTCGCGACTTTCTGCTGCGGCTCCGCGGGATCGCGGCTGGCGGCGGTTTGGCCGAATGTCGACGTGGTGGCCACTGTCAGTAACAGCAACGCTGCGACTGCAACCTCCCGGGCGATCCTCAGCGATGCAGCTCGATGATTCGTCATGTGGTTGAGATTCTCCGAAGGGCATTTGTCGTCGAACGAGCGGATATTCTAGCGCAAGTTCCGCGATCTGGACCGATGTTGAAAACGCGGATAAAAGCCGCATCCTGTTCGTAAGTGCTAGCCTGCCCTGGCTGCGGATTCCGGGGCTTTCTCGAGGGCAGCGCGATCCCATTTCGCCAGCGTGGCGGCGGCTTCGTAGGTGGTCTGGCAAAAGTCGAGTACAGCGGCGGTCGGGGACGTCGACTGGCGAACAGCTTCGTAGGGCAGTAGGAATTCGCCGAGTTCTTTGCGATAAGACGCGGCGTCCGGGCGCACGTGATATTCCTTGAAGCCTTCCGGCTCCGGACTGGCGTAGGAATAGAATGCGGGTTCTTTCACGTCGCCGCTGCCGGGCCAGAACCCGACGCTGCTGACTTCGTGCGAGTACGCTTCCCTGGTGATGCGGTCGGCGTTCAGGCGTTCCGGGGCCCGGCGGCCGGAGAATCGCGTGACCGCGAGATCGAAGCTGCCCCAGAAAAAATGAACCGGGCTGCTCTTGCCGATAAAGCGCGAACGAAAATCCTCAAAGGCGCTATGGCTGGATGCCAGAATGCGCCAGAATTTCCGTACGGCCTGGGGATCGTAAGACCCATGGATATGGTCCTGATCAAACGGAATGGGATTGGGGATCTCGACGGGCGTTTTCCAGATTTTCACGTTGATACCCTCGGAGCGGAGCATGCTCATGAACTCTTTGTAGAAATCGGCCACGCTGCGCGGGGCGAGCGCAAGTTTCTTGACCGACCCATCGCTCTTTGTCAGCACCAGTTGGTGATCGACGAAATCGAACTCCAGCTCGAAAACCATGCTTTCGTAAGGCATCGAGGAGGTCGTCAGGCCGCGCGCGCTGACGTACAGCGGAACGTTCCACCAATGATTGACCAGGGGAGTGAGGGCCAGCCGCACCTTGCCGACCATCTGCGTCCACATGTGAAGCGTGGCGCGGGTGTCGTCCCAAGATTCGAGCGGAAGAGACGGCCAGCATTCGGGGAGATCGGAGAGTTGGGATTTGTCGATCAGGGGCATGGAGGCCTCCGGGCGCAATTTCGCCCAGACACATATATAACGTATACGCCCACGAATAAAAGAATGACACAACGGCCGACCATGGAGGTGGGCTCGGGCCTCGCCGGGAGGGGGAGCAGGATCCCGCGCCCCACAAGTACCGTAATCCCGAGGGACCCGCGCGTTTCGGGCTTTTGAGCAGATATGCTAACGTTTTGTGTTTATGAAAAAGCGCATAGGCGTGCTGTTGAGTGGCCGCGGATCGAATTTTGAGGCGTTGGCGGACAGCGTCGCGGCGGGCCGGATTCGCAACGCAGAAATCGCCATCGTGGTCAGCAACCGCGAGGGTGCTCCGGGGATCGACAAAGCCAAGGAGCGCGGGATGGCGACGCGGGTCATTCCGTCAAAGGGATTGGAGCGCGAGGCGTATGACCGGCAGGTGGTCGCGGTCCTGAACGGGCACGGGGTGGACCTAGTCTGTTTGGCTGGATACATGCGGTTGTTGTCGCCGTATTTCGTTTCATCGTTTCCGAATCGCATTCTGAATATTCACCCGTCGCTGCTGCCATCGTTTCCGGGGCTTGAATCGCAGCGGCAGGCTTTGGAGTACGGTGTCAAATTCGCGGGGTGCACCGTGCATTTCGTGGACGAAAACCTCGACGCAGGGCCGATCGTCTTGCAAGCCGCGATTCCCGTGCGCGATGAAGACACCGAAGCTACCTTATCCGAGCGCATCCTGGCGGAAGAGCACAGAATTTACACCGAAGCCGTAAAAATCGTGCTGGATGGGCAATACAAGATTGCGGGGCGGCGTTTCGTACGGTTGTAACGCGGCTGCATTGTCCTGCAACTTTAAATGTTTGCGAGGCTCATGAACCCGACTGAACTCAAATCTGTGGACGAGCAGCTCGCGTACCTGAAAAAGGGCACGGCGGAGATTATTCGCGAGGAGCAGCTGCGGGTGAAGCTCGCCCAGTCGCTAAAAACCGGCAAGCCGCTGCGCGCCAAGCTTGGCGTTGATCCTACCGCGCCCGACATTCACCTGGGCCACACGGTGGTGATTCGCAAGCTGAAACATTTTCAGGATCTGGGCCATACGGCGGTCTTCCTGATCGGCGATTTTACGGCGCTGGTTGGCGATCCGACCGGGCAGTCCGAGACGCGACCTCCGCTTTCGCGCGAACAAGTGGCTGCGAATGCGAAGACGTATCTCGAGCAAGTCTTTAAAATTCTCGATCGTGAGAGGACTGAAGTCCGCTACAACAGTGAATGGCTCGATAAGCTCACCAGCTACGACATCGTGCGGTTGTGCGCGAAATACCGTGTGGCGCGCATGCTCGAGCGCGAGGATTTTCACAAGCGTTTGACCGAGCAGCAGCCCATCTCCATGCACGAACTGCTGTATCCGTTGCTAGTGGCTTACGATTCCGTGGTGCTGGAGTCCGACGTTGAGCTGGGGGCGACCGAGCAGAAATTCAATTTACTGATGGGGCGGGAAATTCAGCGAGAGTACGGCCAGGAGTCGCAAGTGTGCATGACCATGCCGATTCTGGTGGGGCTCGACGGGCAGCGGAAGATGTCGAAAAGCCTCGGGAATTACATCGGGATTACGGAGGCGCCAAGCGAAATCTTTGGGAAGATGATGTCGATTCCGGACGAGCTGATGTGGTCTTACTGGGAGCTGGTTACCGACCGCACGCCGGTTGAAATCGCTGCGCTGAAGCGGGAGGTTGCCAGCGGAGCGGCGCATCCGATGGACGTAAAGATGAAGTTGGCGCAGGAGGTTATTGCCGGATTTCACGGCGCGGATGCGGCGCGGAAAGCGGCGGATAATTTTCAAAGAATTTTCCGGGATCGACAAGCGCCGGAGGAAGCGCCGGTCAAGAGACTTCCCGTGGATGGGGCGAAAAAACTCACGGCATTGCTTGTTGAGCTTCAGCTTGTGGCCTCGAAGAACGAGGCGATTCGGTTGATTGAACAGGGCGGCGTGGAGATTGATGGGGCGCGCGTTGACGATGCACGGAAGGACGTTGATTTGAGCAAGGCTGGAGAGTTCTTGCTTCGGGCGGGAAAGAAGAAGTTCGTGCGCGTCGTTGTGCAGTGAGTGAACCGCTGCAAAAACATTTCCTCCAAGGCTGAAGCCCGTTTCTATTACCGATCAATACCAGAGCTGACGCTTCGACTGTTAGCGGTCGTTAGAAATACTAGTCGATCCAAGCCAGGATTTCGCCGGCGTTGAC
>Ga0182018_10002013_pt1 | contig 21500 bp, 19 predicted proteins | sample 812P2MmetaG_FD_120490 | JGI IMG/M metagenome (GOLD analysis project Ga0182018, IMG submission 120490) | Permafrost microbial communities from Stordalen Mire, Sweden - 812P2M metaG | ecosystem: Environmental > Terrestrial > Soil > Wetlands > Permafrost | place: Sweden: Stordalen | collected...
CAGAGGCGACCGAGGGGAAGCTCCCCACGGCTCCGACCACCACAGCGGCCACCAGGGCCGATGTCGCCGCGATCCGCTGAATCCCGCCCATCCCGCCTCCCCGAACTACCTGGTCGCACGGACGCTACTGCCGAGTCAGGGGGGCAGCAAGGGGAGACCTTCTACCACCGATCTTGGTGGTTGTCTCGGAACGGCCCACTCCGCAAGGATCAAACACCCAACCATTAAAGCGATGCGCGCCCTTGTAGTTGCGCCGCCGTATCACCGGCCGAGAATAGGCTGACAGCTCGGTCATCACCACCCGCCGCCGTTCCGATCAGTGGGTGGAGTGTAACCAAGCCTCGGAACTGTGAACGGGCCGATCCGCACGGTGTCGCCCGGGCGCGGATTCGATCGCTCACCGTTGAAACCGATGACGGGAACACCGGGATCGGCGGCGAGATGGTGACGTTCGATCTGGGTACGCGGCAGTCGGCTCTCGGAGAACTCCACATGCGCACCGCTACTCGGGCGTTCAACCAGGGGGACGGCTGCGAAGCCGAGGGCCACGGCACGGTCATCGTGCCGCCCAGGGTCATGTTCAACGCGGACTAGTCGAGGTAGCGTCTCCTTCAATCTCAGGTTGGCCAGCTCGTCAATCAGTTGGGCGTCGTCTGGGATGCTGAGTAGCCCATCACGGAGGAGGGTGTAGAGCACCTGAGCGATCGCCCCATAACGCTGTGGCGTGTACGACCATTCTTCCACGGACACACCCTGCCGACGAAGGCGCTGAGCTAACCCGATCGCTTGCCATGGATCGATCCTCACCCGCGGTCGCCCGTACTGCCGCCAGGCTTCGATCATGGTGGCTTCGACTTCGGCCAGCCGGACCTCCTTACTCTTCGACCCCTCGAAAACGATGAGCCTGTCCAGAATCACTCGGCGTGATCTGGCCTGATCGTCGAGACATTCGGCATGACAGACAGCGACAGCGGTCCGGTCATGCCGCAGTCCGAGGTCGGCACCGATCCGGTAAACGAGGCCAGATTGATAGTCCAACGACCCGTCGAGCCGCACGGCCGCTTGCAGGTTCTCGACGCTGGTCAGCCGGTTCTCCGAGGCGGTCCACTGGTTCAGGTGAAGCCGGGCGTACTGGCTGTCAGAGAGGAGAGCCCGCTGCTCGTCCAGAGCCGCTGGACTTACCCACGGCACGGGCCCCGGAACCTCGTGGAGCCGCCATGCAGGAGAGACCCTGGCACGTTCCCGGACCTGATACGACCAATGTGCGGGATCACCGGCACTGGCCAAGACGACCAGCGTGCACCCTGGCACCTTGGGCGTGGCGCTGAGGATCGAGGTCCACACGTCACGGTTGGGTGAGGGCCACATGGTCAACTCGTCCACCACGAACAACGACCCGCGGAGGCCGTACGAGCTGGCAGCGTCAGCCGGGATGACCTCCAGCCGGGCACCTGTCGGCGTCACGGCCGAGTAGCGGTCAACAGAGATGGCACCGGCTAGGCCGGGCGTGCGGGTCACGTAGCCCGACAGGGCATCGACCAGTAGCCGGGCCTGGTCACGGTCGGCTGCGATTGCGTAGCAGCGACCACCGGGCGGCACCTGCTCGACAAGTGCGGCTGCAGTCATGCCAGCGAGGTCCGATGTCTTGGACCCCGATCGGGGCCGGGTCAGGAAGTGGAGCAACGGGTCGCAGTCGCCTGGCGCCAGGATGGCACGAGCGTCGTCCCACTGCCACGGAGTCGCCGCCTCGCCCCATCGGTGGCCAGATTCCAGCACGAGGCCAGCCAACAGGTCGAGAGCGGCGCTCAAGGTGATTCCTCTGCCGTCGGTTGTGGCAGCCCGCGGGCTTCGACGATCGCCGCACCCTCCCGACGCAACGTCGCCAGGGCATCCTCGCCGCCGGTCAGAGCGGCAAAGGACACCAACAGACGAGCAAACGAGGTCGGATCGACGCCGCACTTGTCCCTGAGCGCCTGGGCTCTGGCGTGCAATCTGTCAGCGAGAGCAGCTGCCGGTCGTGGAACGCCATCATCGTCGAGCAGGCCAACCTGATCGAGGAACTGGTCAACCAGCAACGCCTTCGCCTCGGCAACGGCTAGAGCACTGACCGCCAATCGGAAGCCCGGGCGGGCCAGCCACGGCGAATCAGCGACGAGCTGAGCCTCGATCTGGTCGGCAACCGGTCCCCAGCGACGGGCCGAATGAGCGCCGTGCCGAACAGCGGCGGTGTTGTCCGGCTCAAAATCCCTCCACCGGTAGTTCCGGGCAGGCTCACCAGCCATCGCAGGACCCCTCCAGCGCGCCTGACTCTCCAGCATCGCGAGCCTGCAATCGCCCTGAGCTGGTCCGTTGCCGTTCGCTCCATGTCTGCGCGTGATAACCGGCGTCAGCTAGCACTTTGCAAGCACGGTGGTCTCGCGCATCGTTCCGCCAGATCGGCACCAACGGGTTCACGCGGGCCAACCTGGCGCGCACTCCAGCAGCGGGACGATGTCCTCGACGCGACCGCGGAGTTCCTCCAGCAGCTCGGCCGGTCGGAAACCGGATCCGCGGATCAGCAGGGCGTCGCGTTCGATGCTCAACGTCAGCCCCGACTGGCCAGCGAGTTCGAGGAGCTGCTCGGGACTCATACGCCCTGCTCTTCCCTAATCGCACGGAGGCGCTCCAGGGATTCGGTCATCTCCAAAACCGGATCGGATTTTCTGAGAGGAGCCGGAGTGGTCTCGGGATAGTCAGATGAATGTTCTGGAATGGTTGGAGGGCACTCAAGCCCGCCCGCTCGGCTCGTCGTGTCCTCCCGATCGGACTCCCGCGCCCGTGCGTGGATGCTCGGCGAGTCCTCTTGTTGCGGCAATTCGTATCGACGAGTGGGCGCCTGAGCCCTCCCGTGGCGCATGCCCGGCCTGGCAACCACATAGGCATTGGGACGCCGGTCCTCGCGCATCGACGGGGTGCCACCACCATTTGGGATGACCACCAGCAGTCCGAGGCGCTCAAGCTCCACCAGCGCCCTCCTGACGGTCCGCTCGACGACCTGGGCCAGCCGAGCAATCGTGGCGATCGATGGCCACGCGTTCGTGCCATCCGGATCGGCGTGTTTGGCGATGACGACCAACACCTTCCACGGCGCCGCCGTAAGGGGTGGGAGGTCGTCGAGCACCCAGGCGATACACGGTTGTCTTGGAATGCGCTCCTCGAACTCGGCGCGATCCACCCGCTCCCCCGTCATCGGGATGCTGCCTTCCGGCGGGCCTGGCCCGATGCCCACGCCAGCTTCTGCATGTGCAGCTTGCGGGCGGCTAGTGCTCGGCGGTTTCTCTCATCCTCCGACAGCTCGCGGTGGGGATCAACCTGGTCAACGAATCGGTTCAGGAACGCCCTGCGAGCAGACTCGGTGTAGCTCTTGGGGTCATTGGCTGCCGAGGTAGCGAGTCCACCAAGGCGCGCCCGCTGAATACGTTGCTCTGGGGTGAGAGGAGACATACACGACACCAGCCCTTTCGGGTTCGGTGTCGGTGCCCACAGGCCGACTCGGCCAGGCAGAGCTGGCGGGCGTTATTGTCTCTAGCCCACGATACCCGAAGCGCACCGCTCATGGGCGGCAAGAATCACGGCGTCCATCGCCGGGTCGAACACCTCGACGTCATCGCCGTTCGGGTGTGGAATCAGCTGCTCCCCTGTTGGATGGTCCTTAGGTGCAACGGCCCGCTGGTGTCCAGCGCCTAGCTCAGCGACAAGCCACGGGCGGCAGACATCCCAAGAACCGTGATCACAGCCCACTCCCCACGTCCGGGCCGTCGTGAGACACAGAAAATCGATCGTCTGGAGCACCAGGTGCTGGCCTGAGGACACCGCCCGGCGGTCGGACCGAGCTACGAACACGGGACCCGCCGAGCTGTCGAAGACCCAACCGAGCACGTGCCCGGATGGACACACCACCGACATGCTGGCAGCCGCACGCAACCGGCCCTGGCTCAGAAGGAGGGTGCGACGAATGCGATCAAGGTCGCTCCTGGTCGACTCTGGCAAATTCTGCTCGGCGGGAAACACCCAGACCCCATCCGGTTGGCGACCTGGCCGGGGTGAGGTCACAGGCGGTCACCGGGTGATCGAGTCTGATAGGCAGCACGAGCGCGCTCGTCGGCTGCACTGGCTCCGTATCGGTTGAGCATCTCGCGGGTGCGCCAGCCGACCAGTCGCATGAGGTCGGTCTCATTGCCTCCGTCGCTCAGCCACCGGTGCGCGAACACGTGCCGGAACAGATGCGCATGGACGTGACCGATTCCGGCCTGCTTCGCCCGGCGTTCCACGATGGATCGGATGCCGGGGGTCCCGAGCGGACCGCGGGAACCGATCCACAGCGCATCGGTAGTAGCCGCCTTCGGCTCACGCGCCCGAAGGTGCACGTACCGATCAAGTGCGCTGGCGGTCTTCTGTCCAAAGGGGCACGCCCGCGGTCGGCTCCCCTTCCCCATGACCACGGCCACCCTGGCGTCGAGGTCGACATCGGACACCTTGAGATTGGTCAACTCGCTCAACCTCATCCCACTGTCCAAGAACAGTCGAAGCACAGCCATATCCCGGCGGTCCTCGAACCGCTTGCCCTCGCAAGCAGTTAGCAGTTTGCGGAGGTCGTCGTCGCTGATCACCGGCACCGGCACGTCCGGAACGCGGGGCGGCTTCATCTTGGCCATCGGGCTGACGGTCAGCTCGCCCCAGTCGACCAAGAAATTGAAAAGGGCGGTCAGCGCCCGGTACCTGTTGTTGGCCGTGGCAGGGGCCTTCGTCTCCACCAGGCGCTCGATGAATGCCTCCACGTGCTCCCTGGTGATCTTGGAGGCCTCGGTGGGCATCCCTGACTGCTTCAGGAAGGCCAGGAGCTGATCAGCAGCCTCGGAATAAGTGGCGACCGTCTTCGGACTCTTATTGGCAGCCCTGAGGGATCGCTGGAAGGAGGGGATCAATGTTGCTAGGTCGCCTACGCTCTGTGCGGTGGTGATCGAGTTCGTCGGAATTCCTTTCCTGGGGCCTAAAAGCCCTGGTGGCAGGATGCAACAGAAGCATCCGTTGAACCAAGGTTATCCGCGGTGAGAGCGCTGCGCAAACGGCTCTCTTCTGTTGTTGGCAGGAAAAGACGCAGTTCAGAGGTAGTTTTTGCGGGACGTAGCGCAGCTTGGTTAGCGCGCCTGCTTTGGGAGCAGGAGGTCGCGGGTTCAAATCCCGCCGTCCCGACTCATGATCCCCCCGGTGGTGGTGCCCGGCACCCCGGTAGATGGGCCCCTCGTGGTCAGGCACTCATCGGCAGCCCGAAGGCGGAGCCGATGTCTTCTGCCGGCAACGGTCTCGAGAACAGGAACCCCTGGGCCAGATCGCAGCCCAGTGACCGGAGGATCTGCAACTGCGCCGTGGTCTCCACCCCTTCGGCCACCACCTTCAGGCCGAGGGCGTGGGCCAGATCGATGACCGCGGAGACGATCTCGTCGCCACCGGCCTCACCACCCAAGGTCTCGACGAACGACTGGTCGATCTTCAATATGTCCAGTGGGAAGCGCTTCAGATAGCTCAGCGACGAATACCCGGTCCCGAAGTCGTCGATGGCCAACTGCACGCCGATCTCCTTCAGCGCCAGGAGGATGTCGAGGGCGGCGGTCGCATCCTCCATCAGTGCGCTCTCGGTGATCTCGAGGGTGAGGTATTCGGCCGGCAGTCCCGTGCGAGTCAGGATCTCCTCGACCGTGCGTACGATGCGGGAGTCGTCGATCTGGCGGGCGGAGAGATTCACCTCCACCGAGCCCTGTGGACCGGAGTGATCCCGATGGTGCCAGTCGCGGAGCTGATGGCACGCCTCCTCGATGACCCACGCCCCGATCGGGATGATCAAGCCGCTCTCCTCGGCCACCGGGATGAACCGGTAGGGAGAGACCAGGCCCTGGTCGGGATGGTGCCAGCGGATGAGGGCCTCGACCCCCACGGTGGTCACCCCGGCGATCTCCACCACCGGCTGGTAGTGGAGCATGAGCTCACTCCGCTCGAGGGCGCGATGCAACGAGTGTTCGGTGGACATGCGATCGAGGAGTTCGATGCGCATCGACTCGCCGAAGGTCTCCACGCTCGATCCCCCCCGGCGCTTCGCCCGGTACATGGCCGCCTCGGCATTGCTGAGCAGTGTTGCCGCGTCATCCACGCCGAATGCGTTCATGGCCACCCCGGCCGATACGTCGAGGAAGACTTCGATGCCTCCGATGTCGAAGGGCGCGATCAGCGCCATCCGTGACCGATCGATGAACGCGGTGGCGTCAGCGTGAGCGTCACCGGACGGGTTCTGGAACATGGCCAGGAACTCGTCGCCCCCGAAGTGGGCCACCGTCGCCCCGGCGCCGGCGGCCTGCAGGAGGCGCTGGGCCACCCAGGCGAGCACCCGGTCGCCGGCATCGTGGCCCATCGAGTTGTTGACGGCCTTGAACCGGTCGATGTCGAGCAACACCACCGCCAACGTCCCCGGCTTACCCTGTGCCCCGGCCGAGGCGTGGGCCAGCTGGTGGCTGAAGTGGACCCGGTCCGGTAGTCCGGTGACGGTGTCACAACCGGTGAAGGGTTCCCACGGGTGCTCGGCGTGGAGGCCGAGCGCACGCGACCGGAGGAAGCCGGCGATCGAACGACGCGACCCGCGCCCGATGCCGAACACGACCCCGTCGGCCACGACACGGTGACCGGTGCGATGCATCAGGCTCAGCCACCGGTGATCCCCGTCCGAGCCTGGTGGGCCCGACCCTTCGGAGAAGGGCGAGAAGCCCAGCTCCGGCGGTGACAGGGTTTCGGTGACCGGCCGGCCGACCACCTGGTCCCGGCGCCACCCGAATACCTCTTCCGCCCGTGGGTTCCACTCGATGACCGTTCCGCCCGTGTCCACCTCGACGAAGGCATCGGGGCACAGCGAGACCACCTGGGCCCAGCGATCACGCCACCGAGGTTGCTTGGTCTCCGGGTGTTGTCCTACCCCTTCAACCACCATGATGCTCCCGTCGTTGATTCGATGAGGCGAACCGGATCGCTGGATCCTTGGACCAATCACTGCCGGGCGCCGACACCCGGGGCTATCAATCATGATCCCCGTCCCCCCTGGATCTCGCACCAGTCGACTGACGATCGAGGTCGGGCCACTCGGACGCCATGGTAGGCACTCACCTTTGCCAGTTCAAGGATTTGGCAACGGAGTGCTGAACCGACGCGGCGGCGATGACAGCGACGGCGCGTCGAGTTGCGTGGGCCCACCCTGGCATGGTGTTCGCATGAGCTGACCGGCGGTCCCCGCCGTGTACCGTGCCTTGCGTGGTCGTGGTCACCGGTACCCTGCAGAAAGAGGCGTGGGATCGCAAGGTGCTGCCTCCCGTCGAGCAGGTGCGACCAGGTCTGTGGTCCATCCCCGTTCCCATCCCGAACAATCCGCTCCGCTACGTGCTCGTCTACGCACTCGAGCTCCGGGGTGGCGGCGTGGCTCTGGTCGATGCCGGATGGAACACCGATGAGGCATGGATGGCGCTGAGCGATGGCCTGTCCACCGCGGGAGGAAGCATCTCGGACGTCCGGGCGGTGATGGTTACCCACATCCACCCCGACCACTACGGATTGGCGGGCAGGGTCCGCGAGGCCTCCGGTGCCTGGATCGGCCTGCATCCGGCGGATGCGGTGATGCTCGAGTCCCGGTACGGCGACACCGACGAATTGGTAGCCAACATGTTCCGCTTCCTGGCCGACGCGGGCGTGCCCGAGGACCGGTTGCCCGACCTTGCCTTCGCCTCGATCGCCCTGAAATCGATGGTCAGCATGGCCGCGCCCGACGTGCTGTTCGAGGACGGGAAGGACATCGAGCTTCCCGGTTGGCCGCTGCGGACCATCTGGACGCCCGGTCACTCTCCCGGGCACGTCTGCTTCTACAGCGAGGACCAGAAATTGCTCATTTCCGGTGATCACGTCCTCCCCCGGATAACGCCCAACATCTCGGTGCACGCCCAACAATTCTCCAACCCGTTGGGCGACTTCCTCGAATCGCTGCTGAAGGTCCAGAACCTGGGCGCCGAAGAGGTCTTGCCCGGTCACGAGTACCGGTTCTCCGACCTGCAGAGCCGGCTGGAGGAGATCATCACCCACCACGCCGATCGACTGGCGGAGATCGAACAGGTGCTCACCGAGCATCCCGGCTCCACGGCCTGGGAGATCACCTTGAGGCTCCATTGGTCGAGGCCCTGGGACCAGATCCAGTCCTTCATGCAACGTCAGGCCAACGGCGAGACGCTGGCCCATTGCGTCCTGCTCGAGCTCCACGATCGGATCCGCCGGGAGGGGAAGGAGCCGGCGCGGTTCTTCATGGTCGATCACTGAGGACCGAGGGAACCCCCCTCCGAGGCGGGGTGATCCTCGTCGATGGGGGCAACCTCGGCAACGACCTCCTCGACCGGCTCCCCGGCGCCTGCGGTGAGATCTAGCTCGTCGACTTGGCCGGCCAGTCGCCGTCGCTCCCGATTCTTCCGGATCAGGTGCACGGCCACGACGGCGATGACGACAACAGCCACGATGGCGAACGACCACAACCCCGCCTTGGCCAGGATCGCCCCGAACGATACGCCCACGATGTACCCCAGCAGGGTGTAGCCGACCCCCCAGACCAGGGCACCGATGGCGTTGTAGAACAGGAACACCCGGTAGCGCAGACCGCTCATGCCCGCCAACCCGGGGATGATCGCCCGGGCGAAGGCGACGAAGCGACCCAAGAAGACCGCCGGTCCTCCGTAGTGCTCGAGCAGGACCAGGGTTCGTCGCACGCCGGCACTTCCCTTGAGCGGGCGCCGTTCCAGCAGCCACGGTCCGGAGCGCTTCCCCACCTCGAACCCGACCGAGTCGCCGGCGATGGCGGAGATCACGACGACCGCCATCATGAGGGGGAGATTGACGCGGCCCAGGCCGGCCAACACGCCGCCGATCACCACCGCCGTCTCCCCGGGGATGAAGAATCCGACCATCAACGCGGCCTCGGCGAAGGCCAGGAATCCCACCAGCGCGTAGGCGGCGGGCCCGTGGAAGTGGAGGAGCCAGCCCGACACCCCGCCGGTCTGGTTGGCGTTTGCGGCCACGGCCAGCCGCATGGCGACGCCGCCGACGGTCACCACCACGCCCGCCTTGTCACCGGCACCCAGCGCTCCCGCATTGACGGTCGGGCTCCAGCCCCTGGCTCAGCGCGACAGCGTCACGCTGGTCCAGGTCCGTCTGCGACAGGCTGGGCAGGTCATCCATCGATCGAACCGTCCCCTCGGGAGCCAGGCGGCGAACGGGAACTGCAGCAACAGGAACTCGACCACTCCCACCTGGCTCATCGATCCGCACGATGAACAGCTCACGGTGAGGAGCCCCCGGGGAGGAAGAGACTCGGAGGCGGTGGCGGTGGCGGTGGCCGCCACCGATTCGCCGGCCGGCGTGGCCTCCGAGTAGAGCGCGTGCTTTCCGGCTGGTCGGGCGTGGCGACGGAGCGAGCTCTTGGTCGTCGGTTCTGCCCGGTTGGCCCGTCCGCCGGTGGAACCGGGCACCGTGTCGGTGAGCTCCAGGGGATCAACCGGCATCCAGAAGAGCGCCCGTTTTCCCAACGGGTCGGGACCGTCGGTCACTAGCCAACGGTTCCGGCCACGATGCTCGATTCGAGGATCGCAAGAGCCAGCTGGCGATAGGCAACCGCACCCGGCGAGCTCGGTGCGTGCTGGAGTATCGACTTCCCCCGCGCCGGGGCCTCGGCGAATCGGATCGACTTACGTACCGGGGGTTGCAGGACGGGGATCCCGTATCGGGCCTCGACCTCCTCGATGATATGCCGGGCGTGCTTGGTCCGATCGTCGTACATGGTGGCCACGATGCCCCGTACGCCGAGCTCGCTGTTGGCGAAGGCGCGCACGTCCTCGATGGTTTCGAGCAATTGCCCCACCCCGCGATGGGACAGGGCCTCGCATTGGAGCGGGATGAGGACGGCGTTGGCCGCGGTCAGCCCGTTGATGGTCAACACCCCGAGCGACGGTGGGCAGTCGATGAGGACCAGGTCATAGTGATGGAGCACCGGCTCCAGCGCCCGCTCCAGCACGTGCTCGCGCCCGGTGCGGGTGAGGAGGTGGACCTCGGACCCGGCCAGATCGATGGAGGCGGGCACCAGATCGAGCCCGGCGACCCCCGGGACCGGAAGGGTGACCTCGGCCACGGTGTCCCTGCGGACGAACACGTCATGCAGCGATCGTTCCAGGGTGTCGGGGTCGAATCCCAGCGAGAAGGTGAGGCACGCCTGGGGATCGAGATCCACCACCAGGGTGCGCCTCCCGAGCTCTGCCGACGCCACGCCCAGCGAGTGCACAGTCGTCGTCTTGGCCACTCCGCCCTTCTGGTTGGCCACGGCCAGTACGTCGGTCACGAGCGGAGTCTAGGCCTGACCGCGACGGGCGGCCGAGGGGTCAGAATCCGCTCATTCCCACCACGGGGGCGTTGAGCACGGTTCCACCCATGGAACCCAGGAACGGGGCGCTGAAGCTGAACACGCCGCCGTCGCTGGCCACCATCCGGTAGCCGCTGCCGTCGGAGGTCTCCGCCATTCCCACGATGGGGGCATTGAGCGCGATGGCTCCTGTCGATCCGAAGAAGGGAGCGCCGCCGAAGGAGAAGACGCCCCCGTCGGAGGCGACCTCCCAGTAGCCGCCGGAATTGGTGTCGTTGACCATGCTGACCACCGGCCTGTTGAGGTGCTGGCCACCCATCGAGCCAAAGAACGGGGCGCTACCAAAGGAGAAGATGCCGCCGTCGGAGGCGACCAGGCGGTAGCCGTTGCCCTGGGCGTCCGAAGTCATCCCCACCACCGGCTTGGTCAGCGGGATCCCACCCATCGAGCCGTAGTAGCCGGCATCGCCGAAGGCGAAGATGCCGCCGTCGGAGGCCACCTCCCAGTAGCCCTTGCCGTCAGGGGTGGCGGCCATGCCCACGATGGGTCTGTTGAGGTGCTGGCCGCCCATCGAGCCGTAGAAGCCGGCGCCGCCGAAGGCGAAGATGCCGCCGTCGGAGGCCACCTCCCAGTAACCCCCGGACGCCGGTGCTTGGGCGATGCCGACGATGGGGGCGTTCAGTTGCATGCCCCCGGTGGATCCGCAGAACGGGGCGCCCCCGAACGTGAACACTCCCCCGTCCGAGGCAGCGAGGAGATACCCGGTGGCTGCCGCCGCGGGGACCGAGCAGGCCGGGATGGACCCCACCGGTGTCGTTCCCCCGGCATTGCCGGTCAGTTGGGGGTCGTGATGGAACATGGGCCACGAGCCGGGGCCGATGGCGGCGGGACCGTTGGACTGGGTGATCTCGTAGTGGTCGATCTGGCCCACGCCACCCGATGACTGGTTGGACGCCGTGTACCCGGCCAGCGTGATGCCGATGGTGCCGTTCGGGTCGGCGGTCACCAACGGTGCGTTCTGCAGTCCCAGGTTCGGGCTGAGGTCGGCGACCTGCACGCCGGTCTGGCCGTCGAAGATGAGAGCACCGTTGACGGTGGGGACGATCACGTCGTCGTATCCCTGACCGGTCAGATCGGCGGTGACCACCGAGCCGATGACCCTACCGATATTGGTCGCCTTCCAGATGGTCTGGCCGGTAGCGGCGTTGAGGACCCAGACCGAACCCGAGGCACCGGTGCCCTGATCGGTGCCTTCGACCACCTGGAGGGTACCGTTGCCCAGGACATCGGAGAGGGCCGGGGATGAATAGGTGCTGCCGTCCAGCGTGTCGGACCACTGCGGCTGGCACAGTGTGTTGTAAGCCTTGAGTGTGTCGGTGTCGGACACTCCCGGGTAGTACGACCCGGTACCGACCACGATCCCGGTGGCGCCGCCGGCGAGGAATCCGCCCACCGCCGGAGACGAGTCGACCACCTGGTTGGTGTCGGCCCGGCAGATCTGGTTCCCCTGGGCGGTGAGTATCCGCAGGTGGCCTCCGTTGGTGTAGGTCTGGCCGGCGCCCAGGCCGGCGGTCTGGTCACCACCCACGATGATCTCGTTCTGGTTGGTGCCATAGAGGTCGGCCAATGCCGCCGTCGAGTGGGTGCTGTCGGTGTTGAGGAACGGCCAGCCGGTCAATGTCGCCCCGTTCTGGGCGTTGAGGGCATAGGTGACCTGACCGAGCGATCCGGCCACGGCGTCGTTGCCACCGGACTGGAGAGCCCCGAGCGTGATACCGGCTTGGACGCCGATGTCGGGGGCGGGGTTGGTCGCCGGGGTGTACCACAGCCGGTTCCCTGCCGGTCCATAGGCCTGGTAGCCGCCGGTGGTCGGGTCGGCGTCGTTGCCCGATCCGATGAGGACTGATTCCTGCCCCCCGGCCGAGTCGATCGACGGGGTTGAGTCGATGGGCCCGCTCTCGTCGGTGGTGGGCCATCCGGCCACCGCCGTCGGGGCGGGGGGATTGCCCGTGGGATCGCCGAGGTGGAAGGCGTAGACCAAGCCTGTACGGTCCCCGACCACCACCGACTCCTGGCCATCGAGGTCAGCGGGGATGGGGGACGAGAAGGCGATCGGGCCGCCGGCGTCCGGCAGGGATCCGGTCGACCAGGTCTCGGTCAGGGCCAACGGCGCAGGCACCGTGCCCGGCCTGGCATGACCGCCGGTCGCAGCGGACGCCACCCCCGACGATGTGACCACGGCGACCGTCAGCACCGCCAGCATGCCTGCGAAACCGGCCGGAAGCCGGCCGGCCCTGATCATGCCCACGGTCCGATCCGGCCGGGTCCTCTATGTTGCCATCCGCTCAAAGAGATTCGGTCATGGTAGACGAGGGTATTCCTCGATGGGATTCGGCCCGGGAGGATCGCCTGGCCCCCTGCGCGTCGGCGTGCCTGGCAGCCTGGCGCATCGCTCAACCGGTCCGTGTCAGCCCGATCTGGCTCGGGGTGACCGCCCGATCGGGGATCACCGCCTTTATCAGGCCGGTATCCACGACGCGGTAGGAGATGCCCAATCGAGTGAGATCAGCCAGAAACTGTGCCTGGGTCAGTCCCCCTGGCCCTTGGATCGCCGTCGTCTCGGCAAATTGGGTGACCCCGGCCGTTGTCACCGGCACGAACAGCCACGACGTCTTCGGGCTGTGGTTCACCTGAGTGTCGAGGGACTGCCACCGATCAGGATCGGATCCCGCCGTGGTCAGCTGCAGTCGTCCGAGGCTCAAGAGATCGAGCCGGTAGGCGACCCAGTAGTCGGCGTACCCGTCGTCGACGCCGTTGGCCTCCAGTGTGGTGATGGCATGCAGCGTAGGTCCGTTCGGGTTGGTCCAGCCGGCGAAGAAGTTGCCCAACGGAGTCACGAAGTTGGCGAAGTTGGCGATGCTGGTGGCAATGGCGAAGGCAAAGAGGCCGCTGGCCAGAAGTCGGCCCAGGGAAACGGCCCGTCGGTCCGACCGCCGGGCGCCGGCCAGGCGCCTCGCCGCCTCGGCGCAACCGACGACGACGACGATGACCGCCATCGGCACGAAGAAGTTGTCGTACCGTCCGTCCTGCCAGAACCAGGTTGCCGGCGACAGGGCCACCAGAAACGGGAAGAGCACCACCCCGAGTGCGAGAATGAGGCTGCGTCCTCCCCGGACCGCACACAGCACGAGGGCCACGGCCAGCACCAACAACAACAGCACCAGCACGACCAGTGACGTCGTGGGACCCCACAGCCATGCTCCAGTGCCCTGGTTCCGCAGGTTGAGGACCATCGGAAGGCTGTACTGGAAGAAGATCTTCAGTCGGCCGAAATACCCAGGGGATCCCGGGGGGACGACGAAGGCACCCGGCCGCAACGAGTCCAGCCGCGAATGGGCGTTCGCCCACAGCCAAGGCAGCGAGCCGACGACGGCAGCGGCTCCCGCCACCACCGCGTACTTCCACCAGCGCCTTGCCCGGTCCAATTCGGGATCCCCGACCAGCGCCCAGAGCACCAACAGCCCGGCGGGGACTCCGAAGTAGACGATCTCGGGAGAGCTCCACCAACCGACGCCGGCCACCAGGCCCAGTCCGGCAAACACCGACAGTCGGTGATCACCTCGTTGGATCTTCAGTGCCAGGAGCACGAGCCCGAGCCCACAGACCATGGTCAGCCCCCGGAACCCGTACTCGAGGGTGGAGGTGAACACGTAGGACTTCGGAAACGCCCAGACCGCAGCCCCGGCCAGGACGGCCAGGGCGGGGTCGGCCACCAGCTGGCGGACGATCCTCCACGTGAGCAGGGCCGCTCCTGCGGCGAAGATGATGGACGCCGCCTTGAGCGCCCAGGCGCTGGTGCCGAAGACGCCGAACAGGAGGGCGACAAGATAAGGCTCTCCGCCCCCGTAGGACTGGCCCCAGTAGAAGGCCGAGAAGTGTCCATGCAGGATCTGCCGGGCCATGAGGCCAACGATGGATTCGTCTGCGTTGACGGGCTGGTGGAAGAGGAACCACGCTCGCATCGCCACTCCGACGACGATGGCCACCGAGGCCACCACCCACACCACGATGGTGGTGAGTCCGCCAGGTGCTCGGTGCGCCTTCGACCGCGCATGACGGTGCACGCGTTCAGCCGACGGGGACTCCGGTCCGCCGGTGTCGGCACCAGCGAGAGACGCCTCGCTCACCGCATAGCATCCGCCGTCAACATGGTGCGAGACGCTACAGGAAGTCCCGGTTCCGACCGAAGACCGAGCCGGCGGGTCGGAACTGCTGCGCGCAGAGCGGCCCCCGGCCTATGCCGACGCCGGTCAGATCGCAATGGCGCCCCCGCCAGGAGTCGAACCCGGAACCTGATGGGTAGAAACCACCTGCTCTATCCAGTTGAGCTACAGGGGCCACTGCGCAGCGGTCGCTGCACCGCCCGAACCTCCGTCCGTCTGTGCCACACTAGAGCCTCCTTGGTGGCCGTAGCTCAGTTGGGAGAGCGCCGGGATGTGGCCCCGGAGGTCGCGGGTTCGAAACCCGTCGGTCACCCTCTTGCGATCCGGCGAGGCGAGCGAGCCGTTCGCAGCGTACGGGAGTAGGTTGCAGTACGCGCGCCTCTAGCTCAACGGCAGAGCAACGGACTCTTAATCCGCAGGTTCCGGGTTCAAATCCCGGGGGGCGCACCAAGTGCTGTGTGATGTTCCGGGTGGTGGTGCAAGTCCGTTCCGGGTGCTGCTGGGGCAGTCAGCATAAGCAGTTACGTAGCTCCACCCCGATGAGACTTTCGCGAACTCTGTAACAGCGTTACAGGGTTCCGGAAAATCTTTGACCTCAGGGCCACCTACCGGCACGGCGCCACCTACCGGCAACGGCGCCACCTACCGGCCGCCCCACCACGTACCGTCACGCCCACACGGGACGGCGATAGGCACCCCCGGTGAGGGACACGACTGCGAGTTGTTGACGCCCTCCCGAAACACCCACCATGGCGGTCCGGGACGGGAACCGGTCAGCGAAGCGAGCCCCTCCGGGCCTTCTCGAACACGCTCTGGAAGTTGCCGTTGCCCTCGAAGGTCGCCGTGATCGTCCACCGGGTGCTCGGGTGCCTGCGGTCGGGCGTGGCACTCGGCACGGTGATCCAACCGGCGGGAAGCTGGCAGGTGGCCACATTGGCGTTGCTGCCGTTGGAGCCGAGCGCAATGCTCTTTGCCGCCGAGTGAGGAACTGCTGTGCCATTGGTGCAGCCCGTCGACGTATTGGACGAAATCGAGAAGATCACGTTGCCGGTCAGCAGCGGCGTTCCCGCGCCACCGGAGACGGTGGCCGTGACCGTGCTCGGTCCGCCATTCGAAGGGCCTACCGGCAGGCGGATCATCAGGCTCGGCTGCTGGATCCCGATGGTCTGGGAGAAGGTGCCGACATCGGAAGCGAAGTTGGCGTCTCCCGAGTACGAAGCCGTCACCGTGTACGGCGACGCCGCCGACTGCAACACCGCCCTGTTCACCCGACAGAAGACCGAACCGCTGTTCTTGACCACCGTCGTCGACCTTCCACACGACACCGTGCTCGCGTCACTTCCGGTGATCGTCCACGTGACGGTTCCGGTGATGTGGGTGTTGGGAGCGATCAGATTCGGAGTGATCGCCGCACGGAAGGTCACTTCGGAGCCGGTCGACGCCGTCGGCCTGCTCGACGTGACGGTGACCGTTGTTGCCTGGAGGTCCTGGCTCTGCGCGGCCACAGCCGGTGCCGCCGTCCCGAGCGCGGCCACGACAATGCCCAAACATGCTGCCCATTTCAGGTTCTTCACAGAAAGCACTTCCCTCGTCAAAGGCGCGTCCCCACGCCGCCGTGGAGGTCATGTTGCAGCCCGCGCCGCCGCTTGTCAATCACCGACCACGCATGGCGGCTCGTCAGCCCCTCTACGTGGTGGCGACCGCCTGATCAGTGCCACCCGTCCGATTCGACCCCAGCTCCTCAGTCGAGCTTGGTCGCCGGATCAACGAGGCGTGATCCCCCATGAGCCGGTCCATCGCCCCTCGGGGCGAACCACGGCCAGATCGGTGCCCGACCGCAGCGCGTCGGGGGGACAGCTCATCGGTTCCACGGCCACCGCCGTTCGTCGTTGCTCGAGTTCGAGGGTGTCGCCGGTGTAGATCATCACGTAGCCGAATCGTTCGTCCATCCACAGCGTCACCCCGCCGTGCCCATCGGGGTGGTCGAGTGCGACCCGGGCGCGGCCGTCCGCGTCCCTGCGAAGGGCAGTGAAGGCGGTGTCCAACCGGGTGACGCCGATCAGCCTTCCATCTCTGAAGTCGAACTCGGTGCCGGCGACGGGACCGGCCGCGGTGGGCAGTCCGCGGTCGTCGGTGATCAACCGCTGCTCGGCCGGAACCGTCAACCGCACCTGGTCGACGGTGGGCATCCCGACGGTGAGGTACGGATGGAAGCCGAGGCCGAATGGCAGGTCGGTCGTTCCAAGGTTGTCGGCGTCGGCCACGACGGTCAGTCCGTCCCGTCCCAACCGGTATTCGACGGTCAGTCCCAGTGCGAACGGATAGGCGGGTGACGGCCGCAGGTCCAATGCCAAGCTCACCCGATTCTGGGCCCGGCCGACCATTCGCCACGCCATCCAGCGCACCAGACCGTGAATGGCGTTGTTGGATGCCAACTCGTTGATCGGCGCCTGGGCGTCGACTCCCTCGAACGAGTAGCGCCCGTCTCCCAGGCGATTGGGCCACGGGGCCAGAACCTGGCCCCTCCCACCCTGGCTCCACTGGTCGGGCCCGAACCCGTCGATGACCGGCCGGTCCTCGACGGTGAACGAGCGGAGCGTGGCCCCGACTTCGGTGATCACCGCCCGTTGGTGGCCATGACCGATCACCCACTGATCGCCGGTGGCACTGGTGGTCTCCGCCGGACGTTGGTCTTCGGCAGGTGATCGAGTGGTCATGGTGGCAAGGGATGGTTCCATCGGATCGACCGCCGGAGGGAGGCTGACGTCGACCGGTATGGTAGGCGATGGGGCCACGTGACCTCGACGGCCCGGTTCCGACAGATCCGCCGTCCCGCTCGGGCACGTCCGTGCGGACCCGACCGCCTCCCGATGGGAACGCCCCCTGATGCGCATCCTGGTGACCAACGACGACGGCGTGTTCGCCCCCGGCATCGCCGCGCTGGCCCGCGGCCTGTCCGCCTCCTTCGCCGACATCCACGAATTGATCGTGGTGGCACCCCTCACCGACCACAGCGGCGCCGGGGCCGCCGTCGGCCCCGTGTACGAGCGCGAATCGATCCCCTTCGAAGAGGTGGAGATCCCCGGGCTTGGAGACGTCCCCACCTACGGGATCGACGGACCGCCGGCACTGGCGGTGATCCTGGCCTGCATCGAGGGATTCGGGTCCCGCCCCGACCTGGTGGTCTCGGGGATCAACCACGGCGTCAATGCAGGGCGGTCCGCCCTTCACTCGGGCACGGTCGGGGCCACGCTGACCGCCGCCCAATTCGGCATCCGGGGTCTGGCCGTCAGCATCGCCTGGGGAGAGGACCCGGTGCCCTGGGAGACGCCGGTGGCGCTCGCCGTTGGCATCGTGCCGACCATGGCCGCCACGGCACCGGCCACCGTCCTCAATCTCAACGTGCCGGCTCGGCCCCTCCCTGCCCTGCGCGGGCTGCGTCACGGGACCCTGGGCACCGTGGGCCTGATCCGGTCGGTTCGCCCCGAGCATTCCGCCACCCCGGTGACCGGCACGCCGATCGACACGACGTCGAGAGCCATCACCCTGACGCTCCGCGGGAAGGGAGCCCCCGCTGACCACGCCGCCGAACGGGCGGAGCTCGAACCTGACTCCGATGCCGCTCTGATCGCCGAGGGGTGGGCAACCCTCACGCCATTGTCGGGGGTCCGTGAGGACACATCGGCTCCGGCCCACCATGCCCTGGAGGCCGCGCTGGCCACCCAGGCGACCGCCGGCGCCGGCAGGCCTCCGGGCACCTGAGGGATCGCACACCCGGCGGCGTCCTCACGCCAATACGTCGTCCAACCAGTCGAAGGTCGCCTGGGCAGAGAGACGGATGTTGTCGGACTGGCAGTGTGCCGAGGCGCCGTCCCCCGCCGTGAACAGCACCGGTGTAACCGGCCCCCCGACACCGGCGACGAGCGCGTCGAACTGGGCCCGCGGCTCGGCACCTTCGCGGTCCCCCATCAGGGCCAGCACGGGGCAGCTGATCGACGACACCAGGTCGCCGAGTCGGTAGGCGAGCATGCCCTCTCGCCAGGCGTGGAAGGAAGAGACGCCGAACCGATGGCAGATGGCCGCGATCCCCCACTGCATCTGGTGGGGCATCAGGTCCTCAGGGACACCGGTGACGTCTTCAGGTCGGACGTCGCGTGACATCCGGAACACCTCGGTCCCGACCCACGCCTCCATGTATCGGCTCATGTCGACGACAGGGGGGTTTGCCACCAGCGCCCCCACCCGTCGATCGGTTGCCGCCCCCCGGGTGGCGAAGTAGGAGCCGAAGCTCTGGCCGGCCAGGGCCATTCGATCGGCGTCGACGTCGGTGCGGGCGACGAGGAAGTCGAGGACTGCCTCGATCGGCACCTCGTAGTCGGGTCGGAAGGTCATGGTCGGGTTGACGCGCATGCAGCCCGGCTGACCCGGTCCGTCGAAGACGAACACGTTCCATCCGCGCTCGCCCCCAGGGGCGCCCAGGTGGAAGTACAGCTCCTCGGCACTGGAGTCGAACCCCCCGACCCCGACCAGGGTGGGGAACCGGCCCTCCCGGCCATGGCTGGTCGCCGCCGACGGGCGCACCAGATACCCGGGGAGCGAACCGCCGTCGAAGGGGACCTCGATGAGCTCGACCGGGGGATCCAGAAGTGCCGCCCCCTCCGAGAAGCAGGCCTGGCTGCGCGCTCCGACGGACTGGGATCTCCCTGCCTCCCCCTCGGCGTAGTACTCCGCCGTTCGGTAGTAGGTAGACGCCCGGAGCAGGTGGTCGCGACCGCTGACCCGGTGACCCCTCTCCAAACACCTTCTCCCCCGGTCCTCGACACGGCCGGCCAGTCGCTCGAAGGCTAGGGCCCAACTCTGCGGGCTGCCGTCGGTGATCTCGGCGGCGACGGCCAGACACTCGCCCACCGTCGAGCCGCCATAGTCGGCGACTCCGAGGGCACGGATCAGTTGATAGTTGAACTCGTCGTCGCGGAAGCCCTCCACCCTGATGGCACTGCGGACGACGTCGGAGTCTTCGAAGGACACGCCACTCGATCCTGTTCTGGCCGGACGCCGGGCAGGGAGCCCGACACCGGAGGCCAACCGATGGTCATTGTGCCCGAAGACGGGCGTACCCTGTGCCATGCGCGTGGCGGCGGTCCAGTTGACAGCGGGAGCGGATCGCCGCGGCAATCTCGATATGGCCGGCGGGCTGGTGGAAGAGGCGGCCCGGGGCGGTGCGGAGTTGGTCGTGCTCCCCGAGTACTTCTCGGTGGCAGGGAGCCCGGCATTCCTGCGCCAGCACGCCGAATCGCTGTCCGGGCCCACCTCGTCGTGGGCGTCGGGGCTGGCCGAACGTCTCGGGGTCCACCTGGTGGCCGGCAGCTTCCCGGAGGACCCGGGGCCCGACCAAGGCCACGAACATCGCCTCTTCAACACCAGCTGCCTGTTCGGCCCTACCGGGGAGATGGTGGCGGTCTACCGCAAGATCCATCTGTTCGACGTGCGCCTGAGGGGCGCCGGATTCCACGAGTCGGCCACCGTGGCCCCGGGCGAGGAGTTGTGCGTGTCGCCGCTTGACCCGGTGGCGCCGCTCGTCGGTCACCCGGTCTCGATGCTGGGACTGTCGCTCTGCTACGACCTCCGCTTCCCCGAGATGTACCGCATCATGGCCCTTCGCGGGGCCACGACGATCGCCGTGCCGGCGGCGTTCACCGCCCTCACCGGCCCCGCCCATTGGGAGTTGCTGTTGCGGGCCCGGGCCGTGGAGAACCAGGTCTTCGTCATCGGTGCCGGACAGGTCGGGGCCCTACCCCCGGGGATGCCGGCGTGTCACGGTCACTCGATGCTCGTCGATCCGTGGGGAACGGTCATCGCAGAGCGAACCGAGAACAGCCCGGGCGTCGTCATCGCCCACCTCGACGCGGACGAGCAACATCGGATCCGCTCCGAACTGCCGGTTCTGGCGAATCGTCGTCCCGCGGCGTACCGTTGGCCGGATGACGACACACCGGACACCGTTCAATCCGATGGGTAAGCGGGCATCCAACGGCGCACCGACGCCGACCGGCGAGGCATCCTCGTCTCCGACACCGCCGTTCGAGGTCGGCATGTTCGACTCGGACGGTGTCCAGCTGTACTACGAGATCCACGGGCACGGTCCGCGCGTATTCGTGTTCATGCACGGGATCCTGATGGACTCGAACATGAATCGACGGCTCGCCGCCGACCTGGCCGCCGTCGGCAATCGGGTGATCCTGCTCGACCTGCCCGGGCACGGCTTGTCGGACAAGCCCCAGCGCGCCTCGTTCCACCGGATGGACACCTACGCCCACCACGTGGTGGCGCTCCTCGACCACCTCGGGATCGGGAAAGCCGTGGTCGGCGGGGTCTCGCTGGGCGGCAACGTCAGTCTGTTAGTTGCCGCCCACGCTCCCGAGCGGGTGCAGGGCATGGTCATCGAGATGCCGGTGCTCGAGTGGGCGTTGCCGGCGGCGGCGATCACCTTCATCCCGATGTTGCTCGCCGTCCACTTCGCCCGCCCGCTGGTCCGTCGGACCGCCTCGCTCATCCGGCGACTGCCCCGGACCGGGATCGGCTCGGTGGACAGCACCATGAACTCGCTGTCCAATGACCCGGTCGAGACGGCCGCGGTACTGCACGGGATTCTGGCGGGGCCCATCGCCCCCACCGTCGATCAGCGGGCGGCCATGGACATTCCCGCCTTGGTCATCGGGCATCGCGTGGACCGCATCCACCCATTCCACGATGCCGAACAGTTGTCCCGGCGACTGCCCAAAGGCCGCCTGATTCAGGCCCAGTCACTGTTCGAG
>Ga0182018_10002015_pt1 | contig 21496 bp, 19 predicted proteins | sample 812P2MmetaG_FD_120490 | JGI IMG/M metagenome (GOLD analysis project Ga0182018, IMG submission 120490) | Permafrost microbial communities from Stordalen Mire, Sweden - 812P2M metaG | ecosystem: Environmental > Terrestrial > Soil > Wetlands > Permafrost | place: Sweden: Stordalen | collected...
GGGGCCCGATGAACCCCTTGATCACCGTCGGATGGGCGTCGAAGTCCGCCTCCTCGAAGAGCCGCCATCTGCTGGGCAGGTGGGCCTCCCGATCGCCTGGCACCAGCACGAGGGTCGGCCGGCCCTCGTCGTCCACCACGGCCAGGCACTTCAGCAGGTCGGTGGCGCCGATCGACGGGTCGTCGAAGTACTCGACCACCAGGTCGATTCCCGGACGGTCCGGCGTGTGGTGCTCGACCATCGCCGCCGGCCCGGCGGCGGCTTCGTCACCCCCGTCCGCCACCGGGCCGGCCCCCCGGGTGGCTGCCTCGACGTTGGCGGCGTACCCGCAGGAGCCACAGGAGACGAAGTGGTCCTCTCCCACCGCCGAGGGCACCATGAACTCGTGGTTGACGTCGCCGCCGATCGCGCCCGACTCGGCTTCGACCGGGATCGCCTCGAGTCCCAGCCGTCCGAAGATCCTGAGGTAGGCGTCCAAGACGGCCCGGTACGAGCCCTGCATGGCGTCCTTGTCCACGTCGAAGGAGTAGGCGTCGGCCATGATCAGCTCACGGGTCCGCATGAGGCCGAAGCGCGGCCGGGCCTCGTCCCGGAACTTCACCTGGATCTGATACACGGTCACCGGAAGCTGTCGATAGGAGTCGACCTCCGCTCCCACCGTGACCGTCACCACTTCCTCGTGGGTCGGACCGAGGACGAAGGTACCGCCCCTGGCCTCCACCGTCATGGCCGGCAGGGCATCGCTCCCGAACATGGCGGCCCGGCCCGACTGCTCCCACAGCTCGATGGGGTGGAGGGCGGGGAGGAGGAGCTCCTGGCAGCCGGCGGCGTCGAGCTCCTCCCGGATCACCGTCTCCACCCGGTGGAGGACTCGAAGGCCCAGGGGAAGGAAGGTGTAGATCCCCGATGCCAGGCGCCGGATGTACCCGGCCCGAACCAGCAGTTGGTGGCTGGCCACCTCGGCATCGGCCGGCGCCTCACGGAGGGTGCGGACCAGGAGCTGGGACATGCGCATGGTCGGCGATCCTACCGGGGACCAGGGTGTTGCCCTGGCGGCAAAAGACCGGGGCAACCGCCCGGGCCCCCCGGAGCAGTCTCCCCCTCGGCCGGCGACCGACCTGCTCGAGCGGCGGGCAGGTGGGAGAGTTGGGGATGCCCGAGCGGGACCCGCGGCCAGGTTTCCATTCGGTGACGCCGCGGATGGTGGTGCGCGACGTCGCCGTCGAGGTCGAATTCCTGCGCGCCGTGTTCGGCGCCACCGGTGATGTCCCCGCCGGCCGACCCGCCGAGGTCCGCATCGGCGACTCCCTGGTCATGGTGAGCGCCTCCGGCGAGCGCGATCTCTTCCCCGCCTTTCTCTACATCTATGTCGCCGACGTCGACCGGGCCTACCAGCGATCCATGGCCGCAGGAGCGGTCAGTGAGGAGGAGCCCCGCGACACCCCCTACGGCGACCGGCGGGCCATGGTGCGTGACCCGTCGGGCAACGTCTTCCAGATCGCTCAGGTGCAGGCCTAGACCCCACGTGCAGCCCTAGGTTGGGGTGGTCTCCCCGCCATACTTCTTGCGGATGAGCTCCACCTTGGTCTCCGAGTCGTTGGCGTCATCGCCCTTGGCGTCGATCAGTGCCCGACGGTCGGCCTCGGCCTCGGCCTCGGCACCCGAGTCGGCCGCCGCCAGCCTGGCCTCCACGCCCTCGGACACCAACTTCTCCGCTTCGGCCACCAGGGCGTCCACCATCTCGTCCTCGGGTACGACGCGAATGATCTTCCCCTTGATGAACAGGTGGCCCCGCTTCCGGCCGGCGGCGATGCCCAGATCCGCCTCGCGGGCCTCACCCGGCCCGTTGACGACACAACCCATGACGGCCACCTGAATGGGCAGGTTACGGTCCTCGAGGGCCACCTGGGCGGCCTTGGCCACCGCGATCACATCGATCTCGGCCCGACCGCAACTCGGGCAGGCGATCAGGTCGAGCCCCTTTCGCTCGCGCAGGCCCAGCGCCTCCAGCAACTGCCTTCCGGCCCGAGCCTCCTCCACCGGGTCGGCGGTGAGCGAGTAGCGGATGGTGTCCCCGATCCCCTCCGCCAACAACGTGGCGATCCCCGCGGTGCCCTTCAGCAATCCGGCCGGCGGTGGACCGGCCTCGGTCACCCCGAGGTGCAGCGGATGGTCGAAGGTCTCCGAGGCCAGGCGGTACGACTCGATCATCAGCGGGACCGACGAGGCCTTGACCGAGATCTTGACGTCGTCGAATCCCACCTCGGCGAAGTAGGCCAGCTCCATTCGGGCCGACTCGACCAGGGCCTCGGGGGTGGCCCCGCCGAAGCGCTTGTAGAGGTCCGGGTGGAGGGAGCCGGCGTTCACACCGATCCGGATGGGGACGCCCCGGTCCTTCGCCTCGGCGGCGACCTGCTTGATCTCCGCCTCCTTGCGCAGATTGCCCGGGTTGAGCCGGAGGCCGTGCACGCCCGCCTCCAGCGCGGCCAGCGCCATCTCGTGGTGGAAATGGATGTCGGCGATGATCGGTACCGGCGAGCGGGGCACGATGCGGGCCAGACCCTCGGCCGCCGCCTCCTCGTTGCAGGTGCACCGGACCAGGTCGGCGCCGGCAGCGGCCAGCGCGTAGATCTGGGACAGGGTGCCCTCGGCGTCCGCTGTCTTGGTGGTGGTCATCGACTGGACGGTGACCGGCGCCGCCCCCCCCACGGGTACCCCACCCACGTGGATCTGGCGGGTGGTCCGCCGCTCCGTGGTGGTCCAGGCCGTGGCTCCCATGTCCTCCATGCTAGAGCGGCAGGTGCCCGGCCCGGCCCCGGGGGTTCAGCCGGTGACAGGGTGGAAGATGTCGGTCAACAGCGCAGGCAGGATGATGATCGCGAGTACCAGGATCATCAGCCAGGCGAACGGCATCATCTTGGCCACGTCGGCGTGGTACATCACCTTGCGGCGCCCGGTGCGGATCTTCTCGTAGACGGCGATGGCCACATGGCCCCCGTCGAGGGGGAGCATGGGGAACAGGTTGAAGATCCCGAAGAACACGTTGATCACGATGAGGATGTACAAGAAGTTGCCGATGCCGGTCTGGGCGGCCTGGGTTGCCACCTGCACCACTCCGACGATGGAAGTCACCCGGGTGCCGTTGGCCGCCGCCGAGCTGGCCGCCTTGGCGCTGGTCACCTGCGCGAACTGGTGGGAGATCCCGCCGGGGGAGAAGAGCCGACCGACACCCGCGACCGACGACCCCATGAGATGGCCGAGGTCGGCCAGGGAGGTGCCGAGGGAGTGGAGCGGCGCGATCCGCTGGTTCGGCTCCCCCAGGCTGACCCCGATGATCCCGTAGGGCGCAGACCCCCTCGGCACCGGGGCGCCCCCTTCGTGGTGTGTCCGCCCGTTGACCGGTGTGACGGTCAACGTCTTGCGCCGGCCGCCCCGCTCCACCACCACCACCATCGGCACCCCCGAGTGGTCCTCGATGACCGAGCTGAGGGTCTTCGTATTCCCGCCGATGGCTCTCCCGTCCACCGAGAGCACCACGTCCCCGGCCCGGATACCGCCGGCTGCAGCAGGGCCCGGCCTTCCCCCCAAGGCGCTGACCCCCTGGACCTGCACCTGATTGTTGTTGGGCACGCCGACCAGGGTCACCAGGGCGATCAGGAGCACGAAGGCCATCAGGAAGTGCATGGCCGAGCCGGCCACAGCCACCAGCAGCCGGGCATGGAACGGCTTGTCCCGGTAGAGGCGGGACTCGTCGGCAGGATCGACCTCCTCCAGGTTTGTCATCCCCGGGATCTTGACGTAGCCGCCCAGAGGCAGCGCCTTGATCCCGTACTCGGTCTCGCCCCGGCGGAAGGACCACAGACGCGGACCGAAGCCGACGAAGTACTCGGTGACCTTCATCCCGCCGTGCTTGGCCGCCAGAAAATGGCCGAGCTCGTGCACCATCACGATGGCGATGATGGACACGATGACGATGAGCAGGTAGGTGTGGCCGGTCGCCACGCTCAGGGCGACGATGGCCGCCATCACCGCGATCAACTCGGCAGCCGAGCGCCGCGGCGACTTGTCCGGCGGGACCGGAGCCGGTAGGGCGGGCCCCAGCGGAGCCAAGGGCGGTGGCCGGGTGTCGATGGCGCTCACGCCGCCTCCTGCCCGGAGACCACCATGTCGGCCGTTCGCCGAGCGGTGAGGTCGGCGTCGAGCACGTCTCCCACCGATCGCGGCCTCGCTCCCCTGCCGGGGCCCGACGCCGCCGGGGCGTCGTAGTGGTCGAGGGTCCCCTCGACCACCGTGGCGATGGCCCTCCACGGGATCCGTCCCGACAGGAAGGCGGCCACCGCCACCTCGTTGGCGGCACTGAGCCACGCCGGCGCCAGATCACCGACCCGCCCAGCCCGATAAGCGAGGTCGAGGCAGGGAAAGAGGGCCCGATCGGGCTGCTCGAAGTCGAGCGTCGACAACTGCGCCCAGTCGATGGCCCCGAAGGCAGTCGGGAGACGATCGGGATAGGTGAGGGCGTAGCCGATGGGCAGGCGCATGTCGGGCATGGACAGCTGGGCCACCACCGCCCCGTCCGAGAACTCGACCATCGAGTGGACGATCGACTGAGGATGGACGACCACGTCGATGGCGTCATAGGGGACGGCGAAGAGCTCGTGGGCCTCGATCACCTCGAGGCCCTTGTTCATCAGGGTGGAGGAGTCCACCGTGATCTTCGGGCCCATCGACCAGGTGGGATGACGGAGGGCGTCGGCCACCTCCACCGAAGCCAGCTGTCCGCCCGTCAACCCCCGGAACGGCCCGCCCGAGGCGGTGAGCAACAGGCGAGCCACGTCCGTGCGCTGTCCGGCCCGGAGGCATTGGTGCACGGCGCAGTGCTCGGAGTCCACCGGGATGATCTCGGCTCCGGGCGTGAGACGGGCGGGCTGCACCACCGGCGCACCGGCGATGATCGACTCCTTATTGGCCAGGGCCAGCCGCCGGCCCGCCTCCAGGGCCGCCATGGTCACGCCCAGGCCGGCAAAGCCCACGATGCCGTTGACGACCACGTCGGCCACGGTGGCGATCGACTCCAGTCCCTCGGTGCCCGTGACCACCTCGATCCCGGGGGGCAGTGCGCGCACCAGCGCCCCGGCCAACGACCGGTCGGCGATGGCCACCACCGCGGGGCGGAATCGTCGGGCCTGCTCGGCGAGCAGGTCCACGGAGGTGCTGGCACCCAGCGCCGTCACCTCGAACCGGTCGGGGCAGGCATCGATGACCTCGAGGGCCTGGCTCCCGATGGAACCGGTCGACCCCACCAGGCTGACCGAGACCACCTGGCCGGGGTCGGACCCACTGGCATCGGCGGCGTGACTCGGCACGGTGGCGCCGAGCGGGACCGGTTCACCGGTCGAGTTGGCCATGCCCCTAGCCTGCCCGAAGTTCAGGCAATATTCAGGGCACGGACCAGGTAGTAGGTGGCGGGAAGCACGAACAAGAGAGCGTCGACCCGGTCGAGGACACCACCGTGGCCAGGCAGCAGCGTCCCCATGTCCTTGAGGCGGAGGTCGCGCTTGAGCAGGGATTCACACAGGTCCCCGATGGGGGCCACCACGGCCACCACCAGGCCGAGCAGGGCGGCCGTGGCCGGGGTCCATGGATGGATGGCCCCGATGGCCACCGTCGACACCAGCACGGTGACGATCGAACCGCCCAGCAGGCCCTCCCAGGTCTTGTTGGGGCTGATCGACGGGGCCAGCGGATGGCGCCCCATCCAGCCGCCGACCACCAGGGCACCCACATCGTTGGCCACGGTGGCGATGATCGCCCCGAGCAGGAAGGCGATGCCATGGCGATCGGGGAACATCGACGGCGACAGGAGAAGGCCGGCGTAGGCACCGAGCAGTGAGATCCATCCCACCGAGAGCATGGTGGCCGCGGTGCCGGCCACCGGCGAGCCGCGTTCGATGCCGACCAGGTACCAGACCAGGGTGAACGCGGTGATCAGAACCAGGACCAGGGGGACGGCGGCGATCCCCTTGCTGTAGGCCCCGATCATCAGCGAGACCGTTCCGACCAGACCCAGCAGGGTGGCCGGGTGGTAGCCGGCACGCCGCAGCACACCGAAGCACTCGCCGGCAGCAAAGGTGACCACCACCACGCAGAGCACCAGGGCGGGGACGGTGCCCAGCTTGAAGGCCGCCAGGGCGACCACCGCCACGGCGATGCCGGTACCCACCCGGAGCCCGATCGAGCTCCCCCCGTCCTGCGAGCCCCGACCGGACGGGCCGGACTCGGGCACCAAGCGCCTGAGTCGCGGTGCCACCGGCGGACCACCTCCGGTGGGCCCCTCGGCACCGGGCGCGCCTTCCAGCGCGGATGCCGGGTCCGACCGACTGCGGCGTCTCGGCCGACGGCGGGCGACCCCGGCCGCCGCCGCTGCGGTAGCGGCGATGTCGACGCCCTCCGACGAGGGACGGGACAGCGTGGTCCCGACGTCACTTACCGCGTCGACCCCGAGGAGATCACCGTCCCGCTCCGCACTCCGGTCGGCGGCAGCCAGTCCAGCGACGCCCCCACGCTTGCGACCGGCGCCGGGAACGTCGGTGACCGAGGCCCCTGGGGGCTCCGCCGCCAGGGGTGCATCGGCCATGGCGGCGATGTCGTCGGGCCGCTTGGCCCGCATCCGGGCCGGCAGCAACCCATTGCGCCGGGCACGACCGACCCGTGCCGTACCGGTGGGACGGGCCTTGACCGTCTCGAACAACTCCTCGGCGGGAAGACCGCCCTCGGCACCGAATGGATCGGGCTCGGACGTCCCGGCCAGCGTCTTGTCGTCGAGGATGGCCCCCAGCCCGAGTGCGGCCCCCGCCTCGGTGCCGGCGCTGGTCCGGCTCGGCCGCCCCTCGGCGGGCGCACCCTCCCCGGCCCGGGCGACTTCGGGGTCGTCACGGCCCACCCGCTCCTCGTCGGACAACGCCGACACGATGGCCACCGGCTCGGTGATCGGAGCGATGGTGCCCGATCCGCCATCAGGGGCCCCGGGGGAGTCAGCAGGCAGCCGGCCCGACCCGGCGGTGACCGGCGGCGGCGAGTCGAGGTCGAACTCCCACGGGCGCCGTTCGGCGTCGGTGCTGTCGGTCTCGTCGAGCGAGCCCAGGGCCACGTCGTCGTGACCGAACATGGACGGTTCGAACTCCTCATCGTGGGCCACCCAGTCGGCGTCCTCTTCACGCCACGACGGCGTCCGGATCGCCGATCCGGACGGGTCGTCCCCTCCGTCGCGGGCGAGCACGGCGGGGACCTGCCCGGTGGGGGGCTCGGTCCAGTGCGGCAACTCGGTGGAGGGAACGGTGGTACTTGGCACCGCCGTCTGGCCGGGACTCACCGGGTTGACGGCGGGCACGTTGCCGATCGGATCCCCGGGCTCACTGGTGAGGCGCACCTGCGACGGAAGCGACTCCTTGCCGCCCTCGTCGTCCATCCCGCCGTTCGCCGGGCTGCCGGTCCACTCGGCCGGGCCGACCGGCTCGGCCGGCGGATCCGGTTCGCGGGGGACGATCGGGAGGACCGACGTCGCCTCACCAGCCGGCTCCGCACCGACGATGCGGACTCGATCGGTGGCCGGGCCCGACGATTCGGGGCGCGTCACAGAGACGTCCGTTCCTGCCCCCTCGTCGTCTCGCCGGTCTGGGGCGTCGTTCACGTCAGTTGTATCCTCCTGTCGACCGGGCCTGGTCGGCCCGGCGTTGCGTCAGATCTCGAGGAGTTCCTGCTCCTTGTGGGCCAGCAGTTTGTCGATGGCGGCCACATGGTCGTGCGTGATCTTGTCGAGGTCCTTCTCCACCCGCTCGAGCTCGTCGCTCGACAGGTCCCCCTCCTTCTGCATGGTGTCGAGATCGTGCCGGGCCGTACGACGAAGGTTCCGGACGGTGACACGAGCCTCTTCGGCCTTCTGTTTGACCACCTTCACCAACTCCTTCCGGCGCTGTTCGGTGGGCACCGGAAACGACAGCCGGATCACCGTCCCGTCGTTGGAAGGAGTGATACCCAGATCAGAGCCCTGCAGTGCCTTCTCTATGGCGGGCAACGATCCTTTGTCGTACGGGGACACCACCAGCAACCGGGCCTCGGGCACACTGAAGCCGGCCATCTGACGCAGTTCGGTCTCGGTGCCGTAGTAGTCGATCTTCAAATGCTCGACCAGGGCCGGCGTGGCCCGTCCGGTGCGGACCGAGCCGAACTCCGATTGGGCGTGGTCGACCGCTTTGGCCATGTGCTCCCGGGTGTCCCCCACGATCAGCGTTGTCAGGTCGTCGTCCACTAGCGATCCAGCGTAGTCAGCAGGGTCGAACGCCACCCAGACAAGTACGCCACCTGGGATTTCATCGGATGAGGGTGCCGATGGGGTCGCCACCGAGCGCCTTGTGGATGTTGCCCGCTTCCATCAGGTCGAACACCCGGATGGGAAGGCCGTTGTCCATGCAGAAGGTGATGGCGGTCAGGTCCATGACCCTCAGGTCCTTGGCCACCACCTCCATGAAGGAAACCTCGTCGTATCGAGTGGCTGTCGGGTCGAGCCGGGGGTCGGCGCTGTAGACGCCGTCGACGCCACCGTGGGTCCCCTTGCACAGCAATTCGGCCTCGATCTCAGCCCCCCGCAGGGCGGCAGAGGTGTCGGTGGTGAAGTAGGGGTTTCCCATGCCGGCGGCGAACACCACCACCCGTCCCTTCTCGAGGTGGCGGATGGCCCGGCGCCGGATGTAGGGCTCGGCCACTTCGGCCATCTGCACGGCGGACAGCACCCGGGTCGGCTGATCGTGGTGCTCGAGCGCGTCCTGAAGGGCGAGTGCGTTGATGACCGTGCCCAGCATCCCCATGGTGTCCGAGGTGGCCCGGTCCATGCCCGCGCCGGCCCCGGTGGTCCCCCGCCAGATGTTGCCTCCTCCCACCATCACCGCCAGTTCGAGGTCGAAGGCGGCGCAGGTCTGGGCGATCTCCAGGGCCAGCCGCTCCACCACCGTGGCGTCGATGGTCTCGTCCGACGCGGACGAGGCCAGCGCCTCCCCCGACATCTTCAAGACAATGCGTCGCCGGTCACCCACCGTTGCCTCAGTCGCCGATTACGACCTGGGCGAACTGTGTCACCGTGGCCGAACCCAGGAGCGTGGCGATGGTCTGCTTCTCGTCTTTCACGTAGGGCTGATCGAGGAGCACCCGCTCCTTGTACCACCCCCCCAGTCGGCCCTCCACGATCTTCGCCAGTGCCGCGTCGGGCTTGCCCTCGTTGCGGGCGATCTTCTCCACCGTCTCGCGCTCGGCGGCCACGTCGGCTTCGGGCACCTCCTCGCGGGTGATATAGCTCGGCCGGGCGAAGGCGATGTGGGCGGCGATGTCGTGGGCCAGCTCCTCGGTGCCACCGTCCAGCGCCACGACGACGGCGTTGACACCCCGACCGGCCTGGAAGTGCAGATAGGAGTCGATCACGCCACCGTCGGGAGCCTCGATCCGGATGACCGTGCCGATGGAGATGTTCTCCTTCAGGGTGATCTTCATGGTGTCGAGCTCGTCGGTCTTCTGATCGACGGCGCTCTCGGCCTCGGCCGCCACCAGGTCGGCCAGAGCGGTGACCATGGCCACGAACTCCTCGGACTTGGCTACGAAGTCGGTCTCCGAGCGCAGCTGCACGATGGAGGCAGCCTTCCCCGACCGCCCGATGGCAACCGCACCTTCGGCTGCCTCACGATCGGCCCGCTTGGCCTGGCTGGCCAGACCCTGCTCGCGCAGCCAGGTGACCGACCGGTCCATGTCGCCGTCGTTCTCCTCGAGGGCGCGTTTGGCATCCAACATCCCTACGCCGGTGAGCTGGCGAAGCTTCTGTACATCCTTGGCGGAGAAGCTGGGCACTGCTATCCCTCCTCGGTCGGCGCCGACTCGGCGGCCGTCGGTGGGGCCGTCGGTGGGGACGGCGCCTCGGCGGGTACGTCGGCCGGGGTCGGGATACCGTCAGTCGCCTCGGCGCCAGCCGGTGCTGGTTCAGCCACCGGCTCGGGGGCTGGTGCAGGAGGTGCCGGTGGTGCTGGTGGTGCCGGTGGGCTAACAGCGGCGGCTTCCGCCACCGGTGCCGGTGCGACTGCCGCCGTCACCAACTCGGATGCGTCAGGGGACCCGGTGGTCGCCTCCCCGTCCGCCTCCGGGGCCGCTGACGCGGTGGGGGGGGTTGGGGGGGTCGGCGGGGTCGGTGCCGGAGCACCGGTCGATGCGGCGGGGGGAGCTGGTCGTTGCTGGGCGATGTAGCGACCCTCCACCACGGCGTCGGCCACCACCCGACACAGGAGGGCGCCCGAGCGGATGGCATCGTCGTTCCCCGGGATCACGTGGGTGATCACGTCGGGATCGCAGTTGGTGTCGACCACCGCCACCACGGGGAGGCCGAGCTTGTTGGCCTCGGTGACGGCGATGTGCTCCTTTTTCGTGTCGATGACGAAGATGGCGTCGGGAAGGCGCTCGAGCCCCCTGATCCCGCCCAGGTTGCGTTGGAGCTTCTCGAGCTCCCGGGTGTGGCGCAACGCCTCTTTTTTGGGCATGGCCTCGAAGTCGCCGGCCTTCTGCATGGCCTCGAATTCCTTCATCCGCTTGACCCTGGTGGAAACCGTCTGGAAGTTGGTCAGCATTCCCCCCAGCCAGCGCTCGTTCACATAGGGCATCCCACAGGCCTCGGCGTAGATGGCCACCGGACCCTGGGTCTGCTTCTTCGTCCCCACGAAGAGGATGGTCCCGCCACCGGAGACCAGATCACGGATGTAGCCGTAGGACTCCTCGATCCCCTTCATGGTTTGGCGGAGGTCGATGAGGTAGATCCCGTTGCGCTCGCCGAGGATGAACCGGCGCATCTTGGGGTTCCAGCGTCGGGTCTGATGCCCGAAGTGGACGCCCGCGCCTAGCAATTGCTTCATGGTGACGACGGCCATGTGAGTGCTCCTTGTGACGGTTGTTGCCCGACCACAACACCCCTGACGGCGGGGCGACCGTGGACGCGGCCGGGTGCGTGTGAGATACGGCTCGAACACCTCACCGGTTGACGAGGCACCGTCCATGGTAGTGCCCTCATTCCGGGTGCTCCACTCGGAGCGGCCCCCCGGGGGCTCGGGGCCTCAGCCGCTGGTGCTGGAGGGCACCCGTTTGGAGCCCGACCCGGTGGCTGCCCCGGCGCTCGCCTTGGCCCCGGGACCGTCGGTCCGGCGTCCGGTTCCCTCGGGCCGATCGGCCAGCTTGGCCCGCAGCTGCAGCACGGCCTTGGTGTGGATCTGGCACACCCGGCTCTCGGTGACGCCCAGGATGTCGCCGATCTCCGCCAGGGTCAGACCCTCGTAGTAGTAGAGGGTGAGCACCGTCTTCTCACGGTCGGCCATCTGGCCGACCGCCTGGATCAGCGCTTCTTTGGTCTCTTTGACCTCGAAGGTGTCCATGGGGCCGGCCGTGCTGTCGGGCAAGGTCTCCCCGAGGGTCGATCGGTCCGAGCGGTCCCCGCCCCGGAACACCTCGTCCAGCGCCACCACCCCGACGAACGAGATCTTGCGCAGCGCCGTCTGGAACTCGGCATCGGTCATCTCGAGGTCGGCAGCCACCTCGGCATCGGTCGGGGTCCGGTGGAGGGTCGCCTCGAGCTTCGAATAGGACTGCTCCACGGCGCGGGCCTTGGCCCGCACCGACCGGGGAACCCAGTCGATCGAGCGGAGCTCGTCGATGATGGCCCCCTTGATGCGCGGGATGGCATAGGTCTCGAACTTGATCTTGCGCAGGGGCTCGAAGCGCTCGATGGCGTCGATCAGGCCGATGATCCCGTAACTGGCCAGGTCGGCTTCGTCCACGTGCCGGGGAAGACCCACGGACACCCGTCCGGCCACGTACTTGACCACCGGGGCATAGTGCACGATGAGCTGATCACGAAGTGCCCGGGCCCCGGTCTTCTTGTACTCGGCCCAGAGGGCGTCGACGCCGTGGCCCGCCGTCTCCCGCCTCCCCACCGTGTCCCGTTGCGTCGCCAATTGTCCCCTTAGGCCCGTGGATGCGTACCCGAATAGACCGTGAGCAAGCGTTCCTTGCTCACATGAGTGTAGACCTGTGTGGTCTGAAGACTGGCGTGCCCCAGCAGCTCCTGGACAACCCGGAGGTCAGCACCACCGTCCAACAGATGGGTGGCGAAGCTGTGGCGGAGGGCGTGGGGGTGGGTCGGGACCGGTGAACGGCGGTCGAGGAGGCGCCGGACGTCACGGGGGCCAAGCCGGCTCCCCCGGCGGTTGTAGAAGAGCGCTCCGGGCGGGCTCTTCGGCCCGGCCATCGCCGCCCGGGGGCCATCCAGCCACTCCGAGATAGCCTCAGCGCACCGGTCGTGGACGAGGACCTGGCGCTGCTTGGAACCTTTGCCGGTCACCGTGATCATCGTGCGGGCCAGGTCCAGGTCGTCGACGTCGAGGGCGCACAACTCGGCCACCCGGATCCCGCTCCCGTACAGCAGCTCGAGCACGGCGTCGTCGCGGCGATCGACAGCCGCGGGCACCCCGGAGGCGTCGGATGGGCGGTCGGCCGGCTCCAACAGGTCGTGGAGCTCGGCGTGACCAAGGATCCTGGGTAGCCGCGAGTCCGGGGCGGGGGCCGACATCCGGGTCGAGGGGTCGGCGGCGATGAGGCCCCGCGCGCTGCACCACCGGAAATAGGCCCGAAGCGATGCCGCGGTGCGGGCGATGGAAGCCTTCGAGTAGCGGCGGGTGGCCATGAAGGCCAGATAGCGCCGGAGCTGCATCCGATCGATGTCGCCCGGGCCCTCCGCTCCCCCCCTGGCGGCCCACTGGGAGAACCGCTCGACGTCCGAGGAGTAGGCCCGCAGGGACGCCGGGGACAGGCCCCCCACCGACCGCCGGAACGACTCGATCTCCCAGGCCACGGAGAAACAGTACTTGTCCGGGCCCGCCGGATCGGGCACCGCTCGTCGACGGGGACGACCGCCGGCACAATGTCCCCCTCGTGAGGGTGGACAGGGCTAACGTCGCGAAGTCACCCACCGTTCCTCATCGCTTCGGCGGGTCACCAGCGACATTAGCGCACACCCATGAGGCCGGCCGCACCTCGCACCGGTCCCAGCCCAAAGGGGGAATATGTCCGATCGAATCGACCGACGCTCGTTTCTGGTCCGGGGGGCGGCCACCGGGGTGGGGATCGCCGCCATCGGCACCTCGGGCGGCCTCCTTGCCGCATGCAGCTCGAGCCCGAGCACGACCACCACCTCGAGCGGGACCGGCGGCCACCCTAACGGTGTCTCGACAGCGACCGCCAAACCGGGCGGGCAGCTCATCTTCGGCGTCGATGCCGAGGAGAAGGGGTTCTCCCCCACCCAGGGCACCTTCGACGAGGTCGGCATCCTCTACGCCCGGACGGTCTTCGACCCCATGATGATCCTGGGCGACGACAGCTTGCCCCATCCCTACCTGGCCCAATCGGTCACCCCCAACAGTGACTACACAGTATGGACCATCACCCTCCAGCCCAACCTGGTCTTCCACAACGGCACCCCCTGCGATGCCGCTGCGGTGGCCGCCAACTTCGCTGCCCACCAGGCGTCGGCCCTCACCGGTCCGACCTTGACCACGGTGGCCAAGGTGACCGTGACCAGCCCGCTGGTGGTCACTGTCACCATGAAGTCGCCGTGGGTGCCGTTCGACTACTACCTGACCGGCGGGATCGGCGGCCAGTTCGCCTACGTGGCCGAGCCCACCTGGCTCAACTCCGGCAGCCAGACCAATCCCATCGGGACCGGTCCCTTCGTGTTCTCCGAATGGATCCCCAACGACCACTTCACCGCCACCAAGAACCCCCATTACTGGCGGCCCAATCTCCCCTATCTGGACACCATCACCTACAAGCCGATCCCCGACCCCGACCAGCTGCTGGCCACCCTCCAGTCCGGTGGCGTCGACATCATGCACTCGGACACCGCCAGCGACATCCTCACCCTGCGGGGAGACACCTCTCTGGGCTACATCGACGACCTGGCCCACGTGGCCGGGGAGCCGGACATGGGCTGCCTCCTGCTCAACCTGTCCAAGCCCCCGTTCGACAACCTCAAGCTGCGCCAGGCGACCGCCTATGCGATCAGCTCGCCTCAGTACGTGGCGGTCATCGACCACGGGGTCAACCCCACCACCAACGGACCCTTCACCAGCACCTCGCCCTACTACGTGGCCGGCAACGGCTACCCGGTCTACAACGTGGCCAAGGCCAAGCAACTGGTGCAAGAGGTCCAGCAGGAGACGGGCAAGCCGGTGACCGTCACCCTCAACCACACGCCGGACGCCAGCACCACCAAGGACGCTGAGTACTACCAGCAGGCGCTCCAGACGGCCGGGATGACCGTCGGCCTCAGCCCAGTCCAGCAGGCCGACATCATCAACACTGCCCTGCTCGGCACCTTCGAGGCCCAGCTGTGGCGCCAGTTCGGTGCCGTCGACCCGGACCTCAACTACATCTTCTGGAGCCCGACCAACATCAATTCGGTGTTCTCCATCAACATGGCCCGTAACACCGACCCGAACATGCAGGCGGCACTGATCAAGGGGCGGGAGTCCCCGGCCCAGGCCGACCGGGTCACCGCCTACCAGGAGGTGTCGAAGCTGATGGGTTCGGACATCCCCTACATCTGGGCCGACCGGACCGTGTGGGCCATCGGGGCCCAGTCCAAAGTGGAGAACTTCGCCAACCCGACCACCCCGTCGGGCGCCAAGGCCTTCCCCTTCATCGGCGGAGCGATCTGGCCCACCCAGATCTGGATCAACACCTGACCAACGGCCCTCCTCCCGCCCACGGCGAGCAGGTGGGTCGTGCCATGATCGAGCTATGAGCCGCATCCTGGTCGTCGAGGACGACGAGCGGATCAGGTCCTCGATGCGCCTCGCCCTCGAGGATGAGGGATACGCGGTCGTCGACGTGGCCGGCGGCGAGACGGCCATCGCCCGCTTCACCGAGGAGCCGTTCGAGTTGGTCCTGATCGACCTGATGCTCCCCGGCATCGACGGGTTCGAGACGTGTCGGTCCCTGCGCCGCCAGAGCACCGTGCCCATCATCATGGTCACCGCCCGGTCCGACACCCACGACGTGGTGGCCGGGCTCGAAGCCGGGGCCGATGACTATGTGACCAAGCCGTTCGTGGCCAAGGAGCTGGCCGCCCGGATCCGCGCCCTGCTCCGGCGATCGCGGCCCGACCAGGCAGGCGACTCGATCGTCAACTTCGGCGATGTGGAGATCGAGCCCGAAGCCGGCGTGGTGCGCCGCGGCGGCCAGGAGGTGCACTGCACCCGAACCGAGTTCCGCCTCCTGTGCGAGTTGGCCGATCACCCGGGCAAGGTACTGAGCCGCGAGCACCTCCTCGAGCGGGTCTGGGGCTATGACTACTTCGGCGACGGGCGCCTGGTCGACGTGCATGTGCGGCGCCTCCGTACCAAGGTGGAGCCCGACCCGGCCAACCCCCGCTTCATCCTCACCGTCCGCGGCATGGGTTACAAACTGGCGGTCTGAACAGTGCCCTCGGATGACCTCCCGGGCCCGGCGGCGATGGCGCCCACGACCGTCCCGTCAGGGGACGGGCCGGCAGCGTCGGCCCCGTCCTGGCGCCGGACGCCGCGGACCACGCTGTCCGGTGGGCTCGGGCTGCGCGCCAGGGTGACGGCAACGTTCGCCATCGGTGCGCTGGCCCTCTCCACCATCATGGCCGGCATCACCTACTTCACCGCCCGGCAGAGCTTCCTCAACGAGCGTCAGACCACCGACCAACGCCAGGCCTTCGCCAACGCCTCGTTGATCCAGAACTCGCTCCGGTCCCCCGGCACGCAGGTGGCCCAACTGATCGGCTCGGTGGACACCCTGCCCGGATCCCTCTCCGTGCTGCAACGCGGCGGCCAGTGGTACGCCACCTCCATCTCGGTGGGCCAGAGTGCACTCCCCCAGGCCGAGCGGTCCCTGGTGCTGTCGGGAACGCCGGCTTCGCAATTCTTCTCCATCGGGGGCACGCCCGAGCTGGTGATCGGCGTCCCGTTGCCGGCAGTCCACTCCGCCTACTTCGAGGTCTTCTCGCTCGACGAGCTGGCCGGCACCTTGCGTACCCTGGCCTTCGCCCTGGGCGCGGCCGCCATCGTGACCACGCTGGCGGGTGCCGCCCTCGGTCGATGGGCCAGTGGTCGGGCCCTCCGCCCGCTCTCGGGCGTGACCGACGCCGCCGTGGCCATCGCCGGTGGGCAACTCGATACCCGGGTGGAGGCCGGGGACGATGTCGACCTCCAGGAGCTGGCCTCCGCCTTCAACCAGATGACCGCAAATCTGCAGGATCGGATCGAGCGCGAGGCCCGCTTCACCTCCGACGTGAGCCACGAGTTGCGGTCCCCGCTGACCACCTTGTCGGCGACCGTGGGGGTCCTCGAGGCGCACCGAAGCGAGCTGACCCCGCGGGCCCAGAGCGCACTCGACCTGCTCGACGGAGACCTTCAGCGGTTCACCCGCATGGTGGACGATCTGTTGGAGATCTCGAGGTTCGACGCCGGCTCAGCCGAGCTCTCCCTCGACGAGGTCGACCCCGCCGAGCTGGTGCGCCAGGCGATGGCGGCCGGCGTCCCGGTCGGGGTCGACGGCACCCGGGGGTCGGTGGGCTTCCCGGTAGAGGTGGGGGCCGGGGTGGAGGGGCTGCGGCTCCGGGTGGACAAGCGCCGGTTCGAGCGGGTCATGGCCAACCTGGCCGAAAACGCCTCCCTCTACGCCGGCGGGGTGTCGCGGGTCATCGTGGACTGCCATCCGCCGGCCGTCGGCGGCGCCCCGGCCCGGAGCATCCGGGTGATCGTCGAGGACCATGGGCCGGGAATCCCCCATCAGGATCGTCACCATCTCTTCGAACGCTTCTACCGCGGGAGCCGCGCCGGACAGCGGGCATCGGGTGACGGCACCGGACTCGGGCTGTCCCTGGTTGCCGAACACGTCCGGCTCCACGGTGGCGCGGTGTGGATCGAGGATGCACCCACCGGAGGCACCCGGTTCGTCGTCGAGCTGCCACTCTCGGGAGACGACAGCGGGTGGGACCCGTCGTGAGTCGTCGTGCCCGTCGGGGCCTGTTCGGCCTGGTGGTGGCATCGGCCGTGGTGACCGCCGGTTGCGGCATCCCTACCGGCGGCACCCCGATCAGCATCGCCAAGTCGGACGTCCCGCCCCACCTGATCAATCCGGTCACCCCCACCACCGTCAACTCCCCCATCCCTGCCGGGGCGGCAGTACCAGAACCGATCTATCTAGTCGGTCCGAGCCAGCATGTGATCGCCGTCTCCCGGGACGTGCAGTTCCCCGCCAGCCTCAGCGAGATCATGGAGACCCTGCTCGCCGGGCCGACCGCGATCGAATCGAAGTTCGGCCTCCAGAGTTTCCTGTCCGGGTCCAAGACCCATGTGAGCGTCGCCGTCGTCGGCGGCATCGCCACCGTCAACTTCACGACCAACCCGGTCTTGGATCAGGTGGTCGGGCCCGACCAGACTCTGGCCATCGCCCAGGTCGTGTACACCGCCACCCAGCAATCGGGGGTGACCGGGGTGGTCTTCCAGATCGCCGGTCAGCCCATCGGCGTACCCACGGCGAGCGGCGTCCAGGTCCCCGGGCCGGTGGATCGCACCTCCTACCTTCCCCAGGCGCCGCTCACCTGAGGCGTCCGCTCGCTCCCCGGGGCTTCCGCTCGCTCAGGGTGCCGGATTCGGTGACCAGGGGACCCGGGGGGCGTCAGCCCAGAGATGCTCGAGGTCGTAGAACCGACGAGCATCGTCGAGAAAGACGTGCACCAAAAAGTCGCCGTAGTCCATCAGCACCCACCGAACGTCGTCGAGACCCTCCACCCGCACCGGTGGCCTCCCCCCGGACTCCTTGACCCGGCGCTCCACCTCATCGACGATGGTCCTGACCTGTCGGGAATTGCGCCCGCTGGTGATCACGAAGGCGTCCGTGAGCCCGAGCAACGCTCCCATGGCGAGGATGACGGTGTCCGCGCCCGACTTCGCATCGGCGGCGCGAGCCGCCACCATGCACTCCTCGGGGACAAACGACTCGTCGTGGTCGACGACCGGTGGTGCGCTGAATGATGTCAACGGTGGCCTCCTACTGGCGCCGGGGCGCCGGGGTATCGGTGGACGGGGTGGGAGCGATGGACGAGCGATCGATGTGCACGACGGCGCCCTGCCGCGAGGGGCCAACCGACTGGGGTGCCGATGTGCGGTCGCGGGCGATGTCGACGATCACCAGGGTAATGACCACACACACCGCAATGAACACCGCACACCCGATGGCGATGCGTCGGCGCTGGCGACGGTGCGCCCGGAGCGCCCGCCGGCTCTCAGCGTGTACCGCGTGATCAGGAGACGGGTCCGATGAGGGTGTGGTGGTGCCCGACTCGGTTGGACTCGTCCCCACGGTCATCTCCTCGTAGCGTACAGACCCCGTTGCTCGATGCAACGGATTGCCGCCTCGGGCACCATCCCGTCCACCGGTCGACCTGATTCGAGCCGGTCACGCAGCTCGGTGCTCGACAGGTCGAACGGGGCCACGGGCACGTTCACTGCCCGCCATCCGGGCGGTGGCGGAACGGCGGGGACACCGGGGCGCCCGACCACGGCGAGGGTGACCAGCCGGCGAAGGGAGGGCTCGTCCTGCCAGGTGGTGAGGCCCGCGACCACGTCCGAGCCGACAACCAGGATCAACTCCGCTGCCGGGTGCTTCTCATGCAGCTGGCGGACGGTGTCGATGGTGTAGGACGGCCCCCCACGGTCGATCTCCATCCGGCACGCCACCAGCCCGGGCCACCCTTCCACGGCGGCCTCGACCATGGCGAAACGGTCCTCGGGCGGCGTCAGGGAGCGCTGGTCCTGCTTCTGCCAGGGCTCATTGGCCACCACCAACAACATCCGGTCGAGCCCCAGCGCACCACGCACCGCCTCGGCCACCTCGAGGTGGGCGGTGTGGACGGGATCGAACGTTCCCCCGAAGATCCCGATCCGGCCACCCGCTGGCTCCACCGCTAGGTCCCGGCGAGGGCAGCCACAACCGGGGCGAACGACTCCATCTCCGCCTCGTGCACCACAATGTAGGAGAAGCCGAACTCCTCCCGCCGCTCTCGGAGGGTCTCGGCGATCTCGTCGGTGGTGCCGATCATGGCGACCGGTGAGTGCTCGATCTGCTCGGCGGTCACCGACAGGGCACCGGCCAGGCGGGCGATGGCCTCCTCTCGATCGGGCACGATCTGGACGAGGAAGGTGAGACATTGGAGCTCGAGGTCGCCGAACCGCTTGCCGGCCGCCTGCTTGATCCACTCGATCCGTTGCCGGTAGTACTCGGCCGTGGTGGTCTCGAGAACCTCGGGGCCGATGTACCCGGCGGCCAGGCTCGGATTCACCCCGACGATGTCCGCCTCCCTGGCGGCGATACCCAGCACTCGCTGACCGCCGCCGCCGATGATGATGGGCGGATGCGGCCGCTGCACCGGCGTCGGCGCGCCGAGCGCGCCGGTCACCTGAAAGTACTCGCCCTGGTAGGTGGCCTCACCGGTCGACCACAGTGCCTTCATGACGGCCAGGCTCTCGGCCATGCGGGAGATGCGAATACCGGCGGCATCGGCGGCAATTCCGGACTGCTCATAGTCGGTGGTCATCCATCCAGCACCCAGTCCGAACTCCACGCGGCCCTCCGAGAACAGATCGAGCGTGGCGATCTCCTTGCCCAGCACGATGGGGTGCCGGTAGTCGTTCCCGAACACCAGGGACCCGACCCGGAGGGTCGAGGTGGCCTCTGCCGCGGCGGTCAGGGCCACCAGCGGACCGAACTGGTCCTCGAAGTGATCGGGGATGAACAGGGTCGAGTAGCCGAGGCCCTCGATCTTGCGGGCGGTGTCGCGCCATGCGGCGGCCGAATCGGCCTTGGACAGTTGGACTCCGAATCGAAACGGGGGCATGTCCCGAGCCTAGGGCCAGAGGCTTTACGCTGGAGCTGTGCCACCGCAACCCGTTCCCCCCTCGTGGGCTCCCGACTCTTGGAGGACGAGGCCCGCCGCCCAGCAGCCGGTCTGGCCGGATGAGGCCGAGCTCAAGCGGGCGCACGCCACGCTGGCGGCCCTTCCCCCCCTGGTGTTCGCGGGCGAAGCCCGGCACCTGACCCGTGCCCTCGGGGAGGCGGCCGGCGGCCGGGCGTTCGTCCTGCAAGCCGGAGATTGCGCCGAGTCGTTCACCGACTTCAGCGCCGACGCCATCCGTGACAAGTTGAAGGTCATCCTGCAGATGGCGGTGGTCCTGACCTACGGGGCAGGAGTGCCGGTGATCAAGCTGGGTCGGATCGCCGGTCAGTTCGCCAAGCCACGGACCTCGCCCACCGAGGAGGTCGGGGGACAGCTGATCGACTCGTTCCGGGGACACATGGTCAACGATGACCAGCCCGACCGCACGGCGCGCATCCCCGACCCCGGTCGCCTGGTCGCCGCCTACCAACAGTCGGTCTCCACCCTCAATCTGCTCCGGGCCTTCACCAAGGGCGGGTTCGCCGATCTCGGTCAGGTCCACGCCTGGAATCAGGAGTTCGTGGCCTCTTCCACCGAAGGGCAGCGGTTCGAGGACATCGCCGAGGGCATCGACCGCGCCCTGCGGTTCATGGCCGCCTGCGGCATCAACCTCACCTCCGAGGACTCGCTGCACGAGGTCGACTTCTGGACCAGTCACGAAGCACTCATCCTCGACTACGAAGAGGCCTTGACCCGCCGCGACTCGCTCACCGAGGAATGGTACGACTGCTCCGCCCACATGCTGTGGGTCGGCGAACGGACCCGACAGCTGGACGGGGCACACTGCGAATTCCTGTCCGGGATCCACAACCCGGTGGGATCGAAGATCGGTCCGTCCGCCGGGCCCGACGACGTGATCGAGATGTGCGAACGGCTCAATCCTGACCGGATACCCGGGCGACTCACCTTGATCACCCGACTCGGCGTCGATGCCATCGACTCGAAGCTGCCACCGCTGCTGCGGGCGGTCAGGGAAGAGGGCCACCCGGTGGTGTGGGTCTGCGATCCCATGCACGGCAACACCTTCACTGCCGAGGGCGGTCAGAAGACGCGGAGGTTCGATGACATCCTCGGTGAGCTCACCGGCTTCTTCCGGGTCCACGCCGAGGTCGGCACCTGGCCCGGCGGGGTCCACGTCGAGCTCACCGGGGACGATGTCACCGAGTGCCTGGGCGGAGTCGAGGACATCGTGGAGGGCCAGTTGCACCAGCGGTACACGACCACGTGCGATCCCCGCCTCAACGCTCGGCAATCACTGGACCTGGCGTTTGCCGTCGCCGAGTTGCTGCGAGGCTGACCAGGGGACCGCCGAGTTGCTGCGAGGCTGACCAGGGGACCGCCGAGTTGCTGCGAGGCTGACCAGGGGACCGCCGAGTTGCTGCGAGGCTGACCAGGGGA